>Ga0136633_1002073_pt1 | contig 14152 bp, 11 predicted proteins | sample AntDrymeUQ832206_2_FD_105494 | JGI IMG/M metagenome (GOLD analysis project Ga0136633, IMG submission 105494) | Polar desert sand microbial communities from Dry Valleys, Antarctica - metaG UQ83 (22.06) | ecosystem: Environmental > Terrestrial > Soil > Desert | place: Antarctica: Dry Valley... | reverse complement strand
TTGAGACCAGCCTTGGAGGCGCAGTACGCGGCTCCCCCGGCAAACGAGTTACGACCCGCCAGACTGCTGATGTTGATGATCCAGCCCCCGCCCCGCGTCTTCAGCGCCGGGATGGCCGCCTTGGTGCACAGGAAGACGCCGGTCAGGTTGGTGGCGATCAGCCGGTGCCAATCGTCGTCGGCCATCTCCGCGACCGGCGCGAAGGTGCCCACCCCGGCGTTGTTGATGAGGGAGTCGACACCCCCGAAACGGTCGATGGCGGTCTGCACCAGGGCAGCGGCCACCGTGGGGTCGGCCACATCGCCTTTCACCGCGGCAACGCTGGTGCCCAGCTCGGCCACCACGGCGTCGAGATCGCCCTGCGATCGGCCCGATACCACGACCCGGCCGCCGCGAGCCACGAATCCGGACGTGATGGCCAGGCCGATGCCCCGGGTTCCCCCGGTGACGATGGCGACGTGGCCGTCGAGTTGAGGCTTGGAAGTCATGCCCTTACACTACCGGTGTCGCGCGGCGTCTGCCACGTCCATCGTTCATGCCCTTTGTTGCCATCCTCGGAGCCGGCCCGCTCGGCGGTGCCCTTGCCTATGCGCTGGCGTCGCGCGGCCGGTTCGACGAAGTTCGTCTGATCGATGCCGAAAAGACCCTCGCGGCGGGCAAGGCCTTGGACATCCGGCAGTCGGGGCCGGTGGACGGCTACAGCACGCGCGTGACGGGCAGTGCCTCGCTCGACGACGCCAGGGGCGCCTGGGTCGTCGTCCTGGCCGATCCCGTGCAGCCGGACCCGCTCGCGCATCTCGCCCAACTGCACCGGCGGTCGCCAGCGGCGCTGCTTGTGTGCGCCGATGCCGCCCACGGCGCCATCCTCCCGCGCGCGGTCGCCACCGGAGCCGTGGCGCCAGACCGCATGGTCGGCACGGCCCCCGCCGCGGCCGCCAGCGGCGCGCGCGCGTTGCTGGCCCTGGACGCTGACCTGAGCCCATCGTCGATTCTGGTGGGCGTGCGCGAAGGCGCGTCGCCGGGAACGTGCCGTATCGACTGGTCGCGCACGTCGATCGACGGCGCAGCCGCCGAGACCGCCCTGCACCGGGAACAGCAGCTTCGGATCGACAAGCGGCTGGGCGACCTGTGGCCCCCGGGGCCTTTGACGCTGGGTGTCGTCGCGGCGCGCGTGGCCGAGGCCGCCTGGTTCGGCGCGCGGCTCACGTTGCCATGCTGGTGGATCACCGACGGCGGCGTTGGCGCGCCGACGGTGCACGTGCTGCGGTTCGCCCCAGGTGGCCGCGCACGCGTCGTGCCGCCACCCGACAGCGGCGGCGGACGCCCCGCCGCCGGCGCGGGCCGCTGACGTGCTGATCCCTCTGCTGGTCGTGGCCGCGATGGTCGCGATGACCGCCCTCTACGTCGCCGCCGAGTTCGCGGCCGTGTCCGTACGCCGCAGCCGGGTCCGGCAACTGGCCGAGGATGGGCACGCCACCGCCCGACGACTGCTGCCGATTCTCGAGGACGCCGGTGCGCTCGACCGGTACATCGCCGCCTGCCAGATCGGTATCACGCTCGGCAGCCTGATCCTCGGCGCGTATGGCCAGATTGCTTTCGGCCCCGCCATGGCGTCCGTGCTGCAGCAGCGGGGCGGATTGGAACAGGGGACGGCCGCCTCCGCGGCCGCCATCGCCATCCTTCTGATCCTGACCGTGGGCACCATGGTCGCCGGGGAGCTGGCGCCCAAGACGCTGGCGCTCCAGCATCCGACCGAGATGGCGCTCTACACCTACTGGCCGATGCGCTGGTCGCTGTGGGTGCTCGGGCCCTTCATCTGGTTCCTGAACGGCTCGGGCACCATCGTCCTGCGACTGCTCGGCAGCGCGCAGGGTGCGCATCGCCACGTCCACTCGCCGGACGAGATCGAGTTGCTGATCGCCGAAAGCCATGATGGCGGGCTGCTCGAGCCGGACGAACTGCGCCGCCTCCAGCGGGCGCTCCGCTTCAGCCTGCGCACGGCGGCGCAGCTGATGACCACGCGCGACCGGATGCAGGCCATCGAAGTCACGATGCCGGTAGATCAGGTGCTGACGCTGGCGCTGGACTCCTCACAGGCGCACGTGCCCGTTTACCAGGGCACGCTGGACACCGTCGTCGGCTTTGTCAATACCAAGCGACTGCTCGTGCGCCATGTCGAGGGCCGTCCGGCCCGGTCGCTCCAGGAGCTGCTCGAGCCAGCGCTGACGGTGGACCAGGGCATCACCGGCGACCGCCTGCTCGCCGAACTGCGGCGCCGGCGGGCCCACCAGGCCATCGTGCTCGACGAGCGCCAGCAGGTCGTGGGCATGGTCACCCTCGACGACATCCTGTCCTCGCTTCTCGGTCCGACGCCCGACGAGTTCACGAGGTCGTCGCTGCGGACACCGGCTCCGCGGGCCACGAGGTCGCGCGCATGACGACCTTGATCGTCATCGTCGCCGTGCTGGTGTTGCTCAACGGCCTGTTTGTCGCGGCCGAATTCGCCATTGTCGGCACGCCGCGCGTGGCCATCGAGAAGCGCGCGGTCGCCGGCGAACTGGTCGCCAAGCGCGTCCAGGCGGTGCTCGAGGATCCTCGCCAGCAGGACCGCTTCATCGCCACCGCCCAACTCGGCATCACGCTGGCCAGCCTGGGGCTCGGCATGTACAGCGAGCACGAGGTGGCCGAGCGCTTGGTGCCACTGCTGGAGGGGCTGGGCGTGGCGCGTTTCGTCGCCGCGCACACGCTGGCCAGCATCGTCGCCGTCGCGATGCTGACCTACGCCCACATCGTCTTCGGCGAGATGGTGCCCAAGTCCATCGCGCTGCAGCGCGCCGAACGCACGGTGCTCTGGATCACGCCGGTGATGCTGGTCATCCAGACGATCTGCTACCCGCTGGTCCTGGTGCTCAACGCGCTGGGGAACCTGCTGCTGCGGCTGATCGGGGTGAGCAGGCAGCGGCGGTCGCACGACCACCTCTACTCGCCGGAGGAACTGGCGCTGATCGTCTCCGAGAGCGAGGCGGGCGGTCTGCTGAGAGAAGAGTCTGGCAAGATCCTGCGCGAGCTGTTCGAGTTCGGCGACCTCACGGCCCGCGAGGTGATGACCCCGCGAGTGCGGCTGGCGGCCTTGCCGCTGGGCGCCGATGCGAAGACGGTGACCGCGACGGTGCGCAAGCACCCCTACACGCGCTATCCGGTCTACGACGGCGACATCGACCAGCTCACCGGCATGGTCAACGTCAAGGACCTGCTGCTGATGCTCAACTCGACTGACGCGGTCCTCTCTCCCGGGATCGTGCGGCCGATTCCAGCCGTGCCGGACACGGCAACGCTGGACGTCGTGCTCGAGACCCTTCGAGATGCGCGCACGCAGATGGCGGTGGTCATCGACGAGCACGGCGGCACCGCCGGCGTGCTCACCCACGAGGACCTGTTCGACGAGGTGATCGGCGAGGTTGCCGAGGGCGCGGGCGACCACACGAGCATCTACCGCGACGCCGACGGCGTGTTGCACGTGAGCGGGACCTCCCGCGTCGAGGAGGCAGGTGAGGCGCTGGCGGTCGCCCTCGAGCACGACGAGGTGGACAGCGTGAGCGGTCTGATCCTGATGCTGCTCGGGCGCCCGCCGCGCGTGGGCGACGTGGTCACCTACGACCACGTGCGGTTCGACGTGGTGGCGGTCGAGGGCCTCGGCGTCAGGGAGTGCACGGCCTCGGTCGAGGCCGCACCCGACAGCGTGAACGTCTAGGCGATCGAGTGCAGCGTCAGCCCGCCGCTGAAGTCCGAGAGCTGCTCGCGCAGGATCAGGCGGCCGCGGTGCAGGCGTGACTTGAGGGTCTGGGTCTTGACGTTAAGGGCTTTGCTGGCCTCCTCGGTAGACAGGCCCTGGATGTCACGCAGGACGATCGGCGTCCGGTAGATCTCGGGCAGCTGCTTCATCGCCTCGGCAAGGCGGCTCCGCATCTGCGATCGCAGGAACGCTTCGTCGGCCAGGCTCGACCAGTCAGCGGCCTCGCGCACCCGGCGGACGCCATCCTCGTGGTCCTTCCCCTGCATCTCGTGCTCGGAGACCTCGGCCGGGCGCGTGAACTTGCCATTGCGCAGGCGCGACATCGCGGTGTTGAACGTGATGCGGTAGATCCAGCTCGACAACGCAGCGTCACCGCGGAACGCGTCGACCTTGTTGACGACCTTCATCAGGACGTCCTGGGCGACCTCTTCGGCATCCTCGCGATTCTTCATGTAGCGGAAGGCCAGCTGGTAGACCTTGCTGCCGTAGGCGCTTGCAAGCGTCTCCACCGCGCCGGGGGCCCCGGCTTGCAACTGCTCGATCAATGCCCGCTCTGCGCTGCTGTCTCGCTTCATCTTGCCTCCGTGAAGAAGAACACCGGAGGCGTGATGAATATTCCCGTCAGCTGGCGGCGACCCGACCGAAGACGCGGCAGAGGTGGCTGACGACTCGCGCTTCGACCTCAGCCATTGGGGGCGCGACACCGAGGATTTGCTCGAGCGACGTCACCCCGAGGTCGGTGATGCCACAAGGCACGATCAGCCCGAAGTGCTGGAGGTTGGTGGTGACGTTCAAGGCAAAGCCGTGGCAGGTGACCCACCTCGAGAGGCGGACGCCAATCGCGGCGACCTTCTGGTCAGCCACCCAGACTCCCGAGAGCCCGGGCTTGCGGCTCGCCTCCACTCCGAGGTCCTGGCAGACCCCGATGAGCACTGCCTCGAGGTCGCGGACGTATCGGTGTGCGTCCATCCGGTCGGGTTTGAGATCGAGGATCGGGTAGCCGACGAGCTGGCCGGGCCCGTGATAGGTGACGTCCCCGCCCCGACCGGCCTCGAAGAGCGCGATGCCCTGATCGCGCAGCGCGTCGTCGCTGGCCAGGACGTGCTCGCGCGACTGCCGGACCTTCACGCCGAGTGTGATGACGGGCGGATGCTGCAGCAGCAGCAGGGTGTCGGTGACGGTGCCGGCCTTTCGCGCCGCCACCAGTTCGGCCTGGAGGGCGAGCGCGGTCTCGTAGGGAACGAGACCTGCGCGCGTCACCTCGAGACGGTGCATCAGTCCCAGGACTCGATGGTGGCCTTGACCCGACTCATGAACTGGTCGGCGACCGCGCCATCGACGAGGCGATGGTCGTAGCCAAGGGTGAGGTAGCCGCGCTGGCGCATGGCGATCATGTCGTCGACCACCACCACGCGCTTCTCGATGGTGCCGACCGCGAGGATGGCGACCTGCGGCTGGTTGATGATCGGCATGCCGAACAGGGTGCCGAACGAGCCCGGGTTGGTGATGGTGAACGTCCCGCCCTGCACGTCTTCGGGCTTGAGCTGCTTGCTGCGCGCGCGCGCCGCGACGTCGGCGATGCCCTTGGCGATGCCGAGCAGGTTCTTCTCGTCGGCCTTATGCAGGACCGGCACGATCAGGCCCCAGTCCAGCGCCACCGCGAAGCCCAGGTTCACGTCCTTCTTGTAGACGATCGAGTCGCCGTCCAGGGCGGCATTGAGCACAGGCATCGCCCGCAACGCCGCGGCGACGGCCCGCGCGATGAATGCCAGGTAGGTCAGCTGCACGCCGGCACGCTCGAACTCGGCCTTCTGCGCCTGCCGCGCCGCGGCGACGCGCGTGAAGTCGATCTCGAAGACCGAGTGCACGTGCGCCGACGTCCGCCGGCTGTACGTCATGTGCTCGGCGATCTTGCGACGCATCACCGACAGCGGCTGCACGTCGATGGCTTCGCCCGGCTGGAACGCCGGCACGTGCAGCCCCCCGCCGTGGCCTGCCGCAGGTCCCGACGCCACGTGCGGCCGATCGTCGAGGTACTGCAGGATGTCGTGCTTGGTCACCCGCCCGCTGATACCCGAGCCCGGCACACGCGCGATGTCCACCTGGTGTTCGGCGGCGATTCTGCGCACCAGCGGCGAGGACTTCTGCCGGCGCCGCTGCTCGGTGAGCCCCTCGGCGGAATCGGTCGACGTGGCCGCGTGCGAGCCGTGTTCCACAGACATGACGGGAGGCGCCGGCGGCTGGCCGGACACATCTGCACCTGCTGTCTCGCCCGCGCCGGACGTGGCCGCGGCACTGACCGCCGTGCCGTCAGGCTGCGGTGAGGCCGCGGGGCCCGGACTCGCCTGATGGTCGGCGCCGGCCTCGCCCAGCACGGCGACCACCGTGTCGATGGGCACGGTCTCCCCTTCGTGCACGCGGATCTCAAGGAGCACGCCGGCCGCCGGCGCCGGAATCTCGGCGTCGACCTTGTCGGTGGAGATCTCGAAGATCGGCTCGTCGCGGTCGACAGCGTCGCCGACTTTCTTGAGCCAGCGGACCACGGTCCCTTCCGCGACCGACTCGCCCATCTGGGGCATCACGACGTTGGTGGGCATCTTCTCGTAGCCTCAGACCTGGGTCACCACGAATCGAGCTGGGGACACATCACTTCGTGCGCGGCCACACCCTCACATGTGAATCGGCGCGCCGTGGGTGGCGTGCGCGGCCTCACCCACCGCCTCCGACATCGTCGGGTGCGCCTGAATGGTGCGGATGAGCTCCTCGACGGTGCACTCCAGACGCAGGGCGAGCGTGGCCTGCGCAACGAGCTCGGTGGCCCGCGGGCCGATCATGTGCACACCGAGAATCTCGTCGTACTTGGTCTCGGCCACGATCTTCACGAAGCCTTCGGTCTCGTTGGCGATCTTGGCGCGGCCAAGGACACCGAACGGGAACGACCCGACCCGCACGTCGTAGCCGCGCTCCTGTGCCTGCGCCTCGGTCAGGCCGACGCTGCCGATCTCGGGATCGCAGTACGTGCAGCCAGGCACGTGGTCGTAAGTGATGGGACGGACGTGCTGCCCGGCAATGCGTTCGGCGGCCAGAATTCCCTCGGCTGAGGACAGATGCGCAAGCTGCTTGTGCGCGCCGGTGCCGAGCGTGATCACGTCGCCGACAGCCGAGATGCCGGCCACGCTGGTCCGCATCAGCTCGTCCACCTTGATGTAGCCGCGCTCCATCTCGAGCCCGAGCTCCTCGGCGCCGAGCTTGTCGGTCACCGGACCGCGGCCGGTCGCAACCAGCAGGTACTCGGCCGATAGCGTCTCGGTCGTGCCGTCGGGCAGCTGCGCGGTGACCTCGACGCGGTCGCCGGTGTTGGTCGCGGCCGTGACCCTGGTGCCGGTCAGGACGCGGATCTTCTTCTTGCGGAAGCTCTTCTCGAGCAGCTCCGAGACGGCCGCGTCCTCGTTGGGCACGATCCGCGGCAGCAGCTCGACCACCGTGACCTCGGCGGTGCCAAAGCTGTTGAAGATCGAGGCGAACTCGACGCCGACGGCGCCGCTGCCCATCACGATGATCGACGTGGGCACGGCACGCAGGTTCATCGCCTCGGTGCTGGTGATGATGCGCGTGTAGTCGAACGCGATGCCGGGGACGCTGCGTGGCGACGAGCCCGTGGCCACGATGATCTCCTTGCCGGCGGTGACCTGGCTGGTGGCGCCCGCTGCGTCGGTGACCTCGATGGCGCCCTTGCCGAGCAGGCGGGCCGACCCCTTGATCCACTCGATCTTGTGCTTCTTGAACAGCATCCCGATGCCGCCGGTCAGCCCCTTCACGATCTTGTCCTTGCGGTTCTGGACGACGTTCATGTCCAGCCCGACGGCCGCCTCGCCGAGGGTGATGCCCCAGTCCTTTGCCGCCTTGGCGACCTTGAAGGCATGGGCGTGCTCGAGCAGCGCCTTGGTCGGGATACACCCCCAGTTCAGGCACGTGCCGCCCAGCACGCCTTCGCGCTCCACGACCGCCGTCGTCAGGCCGAGCTGCGCAGCACGAATCGCCGCCACGTAGCCTCCCGTTCCTGCGCCGACCACCACGACATCGAATGCGCTTGCCAACCCCTGCTCCTCTGCCAAGAACCGCTGCCAGACGTGCCGGCACCGACCCCGTCGGCCGGCCGGATGCGTAACCCCTGATTATGGATCGTCCGGGTGCCAGGCCAGACCTCCGGCCCGACCCGCCCCGTTTCGGTACCATGACGCCACCACCATGCCTCCTGCCCTCAAGACCATCCTCATCGTCGACGACGACGAGGGGATGCGGGACACGCTGACGGCGATTCTCAAGCGCGACTATCGCGTGCTGGCGGTGTCGTCGGCCGAAGACGGCCTGTCGCGCCTGCGGCAGACGCGGGTCGACCTGATGCTGCTCGACGTGCGCCTGCCCGGCATCGGCGGCCTCGACATGCTGCGCCAGGTGCGGGAGCAGCGCGAGCAGGTGGAAGTGATCATGATTTCGGCGATCACCGATGTCGAAACGGCCGTCCAGGCGATGAAGCTCGGCGCCTACCACTACATCACCAAGGAATTCGACTACGACGCGCTGCGCGCCCTCGTACGCAACGCCAGCGAGCGTCAGGACCTGCGCAACCGCGTCGAGTCGCTGACGGCGCAGGTGCAGGCGCAGGACGAGGAGTTCGTGACCGGGACGAGCGCGGCCATGAAGGCCGTGGTCAGCCTGGTCCAGAAGGTCGCCCGCCTCGACACCACATTGCTGATCACCGGTGAGAGCGGCACCGGCAAGGAGATGCTGGCCCGGCGCGTCCATGCCGAGTCGGACCGGCGCAAGGGGCCCTTCATCGCCGTCAATCTCGCCGCCGTGCCGGGAGAGCTGGTCGAGAGCACGCTGTTCGGGCACGAGCGCGGTGCCTTCACGGGCGCGGTGCGGCAGCAGCTCGGCAAGTTCGAACTGGCCAACGGCGGGACGCTGTTCCTCGACGAGATCGGGGATCTGCGGCTCGAGCTGCAGGCCAAGCTGCTGCGCGCCATCCAGGAGGACGAAATCGAACGCGTGGGCGGACGCCACCCGCTCCAGGTCGATTTCCGTCTGGTGGTGGCCACCAATGCCGACCTCTCCGAGGCCGTGCGGCAGGGGCGCTTCCGCGAGGACCTCTTCTACCGGATCAACGTCATCCCGGTGCGGCTACCGCCCCTGCGCGACCGGATGGAGGATCTCGAGCAGCTCCTCGACGTCTTCATCCGGAGATACGCCGTGCGGTTCCGCAAGGTCGTGCGGGGTATCGAGCCGTCGGCGTTTGCCGTGTTGCGGCGCTACGCCTGGCCCGGCAACATCCGCGAGCTGCAGAACCTCGCCGAACGGATGGTCGCCGTGTGCGACAAGACCGAGATCACCGAGGCCGACCTGCCGCTCGAGGTCCAGCTTGCCGCCCTCGAGGCTCTTGCGGCCGACCAGGCAGAGAGCGTCCTGGACCAGGCCGTGGCCGCCTTCGAGCGCAGCTATCTCCTGAAGGCGCTGGAGAAGGGCGAGTGGAACGTGGCGGCCACGGCTCGCCAATTGCGCCTCCCGCTTAGTACCCTCAAGCACCGCATGGGTCGCCTTCGCCTGACCGACGTCACCCGCCGACTGCGCGACGCGTAAGGGTCAGGCTGCTCGTCCGGCTTGGTGCCGGCCGGCCGTCATGTGGCAATCCCTGCCGACACACAAGTGCCTGCAACGAAGCACATTCTTCGATCCGCGCGTTGTCGCGAGTACTCGCCGAATTCCGGTAAGTCCTTGCGGCAACAGCCGTTACGCCTGAGGTAACGGTTTCGGGCCGGGACTGGCATTGTTCTGGCACCTGGAGGCCTGGAAATGCGTGCTTCCCGCTTCACGCTCTCGGTGCCCCTTCCAGAGACAGGTGAAACCTTTCTCTTCAACTCGCTGACCGATTCGCAGATCGTCGTCTCCGACGATGTCGTGCAGCTGATCGCACGGGTGGATCAGGAGGCGGTCGGGCGACTCGACCCGGCCTCACGCGAGGCGGTCACCGAGCTGGCCGAACTCGGCTTCCTCGTCGAGAGTCGCGAAGCGGAAGACCGCGCCCTCGACACGTTCTTCCGCGATCTGAGGGAAGACGATGCGCACCTGCGGGTCACGCTGCTCACCACGCTGCAGTGCAACTTCGCTTGCGACTACTGCATCCAGGGGGATCACGAGTCGCACGACGGCGGGGGCGCCAGGATGTCGCTGGAGCAGGCCGCACGCGTCGGCGACTGGATCGAGCAACGGCTCGATGCCCTCGGGTCACCGCGCTTCACGCTGACCTTCTTCGGCGGCGAACCTCTCCTGAACCTGCCCGTGGTCTACGGCCTTGCCGAGCGCATGTGGGAGGCCTGCCAGTCGCGTGGCGTGGCGATGAACATCAGCATCATCACCAACGGCCTGCTGCTGACCGAGCCCGTCGTCGATCGCCTCATCCCGTTCGGGCTGACGGGTGTGAAGGTCACGCTCGATGGCGACCGCGCCACGCACGACCGTCTTCGTCCGCTGCGCGGTGGCCAGGGCACGTTCGATCGCATCCTGGCCAACCTGCGCGCGGTGTCATCGAAGGTGCGACTCAGCATCGGCGGCAACTTCGACGTCGAGAGCGCAGCCAGCTACCCCGAACTCCTGGCGTTGCTTGGTCGGGAGTCATTTGCCGATCGCATCGCCAAGATTTCCTTCAAGCCGATCATCCGCGGGCCGAATACCGGACGACCACTGGCGGCTGCGGCCCCGCAGATGGTGGACGGCCGACGGGTGATTCCGCTGGCTGCCGTGGAGCCGCGTCAGGCTGCGCTCGGCGGGACGTGCATGACCGCCGCAGGGAGCGGCGCGGGCCACACGCCGTGCGACACCTGCGGGCTCGCTGACGAGCGTATGGCGTGGCTCAGGGCCGAGACCAGGGCCAGCGGGTTCGAGACGCTCGACGGACTCCACATGGGGCCGTGCGAACTGCATCGTCGCCATTCCTACACGGTGGGTCCCGAGGGGTCGCTCTATCCCTGCCCGGGCTTCACCGGCGAACCCGATCTGCGGGTGGGCCATGTGGTGTCGTCGCTCGACGAGGCACATCACGCCGTGCGGGACCGCTTCGAGAACCACGCGCCATGGCGGGCGTGTGGTGACTGCGCGCTGATACCGGTGTGCGGCGGGGGATGTTCGGTTGCGGCGCACAACGAGCAGGGCGACCTCGCCACGCCCAGCTGCCATCGGCCTGGCATGCTGGTGGCGCTCGACGAGATCGCCGCCGCCGCGGCGCACCTGCCTTCATGACTTGTCGGGCATGCCGCCCGGCAGTGTTCCACCCAGGAGAGACCATGACCATTCGCATCGTCAAACGCGGCGCCAGCAAGGACAAGCCACCATTCTGTCCCTTCCTCATTGACTACCCGTGCGATCAGCCGGAGCCGAAGTAGGTCTCTGCACGTGCCCTGACGCGACGCCGGACGCGCCCTGCGCGGCTTCGTGATACAAGCAGCGTTCGGCGGGACCGCCCACCTTCGGGCGTGCCCGCCTACGCTGCGTGACCAGGCTCGCCGCCCGCCCCCCCGGCCATAGCGACGCATGGCTGCATGCCGTGCCGATGGCAGCGGCGTGCCTTGCCGTGGCCATGATCGTGACGACGGCATGCGGGTCGCCACCGCGCTCACTGCCGCCCGAGCGCATCACCGTGGCCTTTCCAAGCGACGACGCGCCCCTCCGGCCGCTCACGTTCACCCTCACGCAGACGCGCCTGATCCGTCTCGACCAGTCCGGCGTCGCGCAGCCGGCGCTGATCGAGCGCTGGACTCAATCGGCCGATCAGCTCACGCAAACGCTGTCGGTGCGTGAGGGCGTCCGGATGCACGACGGCAGCGAGGCGACGGCCGCCTACGTGGTGACGCGCATACAGGAGGCGCTGGCCGCCGAGGACCGCGGCCCGGGCCTCTGGCCAGTCATCGCCGTCGAGCAGGCCGGCCCGCGGGAGGTGCGACTCCGTCTGCGCGAGCCGACCAGCCTCCTGCTCGAGTCGCTGTCGGTGCAGGCCGTCCCGGCCGGCCCGTACCGTGGCCCCGACGGCCCGCCAGACGCGCCGGAGTTCCGCGCGGTGGCACAACCCGGGCAACCCACGGGGCAGGTGGCGTCGATCCTCGTGAAGCGCTACGGCACGGCCCGCGCCGCGGTGGCCGCGCTGCTGCGTGGAGATGTCGACGTGCTCTACGAGATGCCGGACGAGTCGCGCGACCTGCTCGCGCGCGAGGATGGCGTGCAGGTCTTCCCCAGCGTGAAACCGTACGTGATCACGCTCGGCCTGAACCATCGCCACCCGGTGCTCCGCCAGCGCGACGTACGGCTCGCCATGAACATCGCCGTCGATCGGGAGGCGCTGATCGCGCAGGTGTCGGGCGGCATCGGCGTTCCCGCGGCCGACATGATCTGGAACCAGCACTGGGCGCGCCCGCACGATCAGGACGCCGAGGCCTTCCCCGTGGATCGGCAGCGCGCCGGCGCGTTGCTCGACCAGGCCGGCCTGCCGCGACGCCTCGCCGAAGACGGCACCCTGGAGCCACGCTTTCGGGTCTCCTGCCTGGTCGTCGACGATCCCGTGATACAGCGCGTAGCCCCTCGCCTGCGGCAGGCATACGCCGACATCGGGATCGCACTCGACCTGGAACCCGTCGCCCTCGACGCGTTCGTCGGCCGCCTGGCGAGCGGCGACTTCGAGGCCTTCGTCTCGCCGGTCGTCAGCGGCTACGGCGTGAGCATGCCGTACGTCCTCTTCGGGGCGCATGACCACCCCCGGTTTGTGGACAGTGGCTACACGGCGGCTCAGCCGGCCGCCGAGCGCATGCGCCGTGCGAGTTCGCGCGAGGACCTGCAGACCGCGGTGCGCGACCTGCACCGGGTGCTGATCGAGGATCCGCCGGCGGTCTACCTGTTCTGGCCGGAGACCAGCCGGGCCGTGGGGCGACGCGTGACCGTGCCCGCCGATGCGTCGGGCGACGTGCTCGGCTCGCTGCCCCATTGGACGATCGGGAGCACCATGCCGTGATTCCGATCACGCGCCGCATGGCCCTGCTGGTCACCACCGCTGCCGTGCTGCCACTGCTGCTGTTCGGAATGGTCGCGGGGTGGACCCTGCGCGAGACGACGCGGGACGCGGTCAGGGAGAACCACGCGGCGATGGCCGCGCGGGCCGCCGAGGCGATCGACATCTACTTGAAATCGAGCCGGCGACTCGTGGCATCGGCCGGGGCCGGTCTGGTCGGCATGGGACTGACGCGCGCGCAGCAGAACACGATGCTGCTCAATCACGTCACGGTCACGCCCGAGATCAAGGTGCTCACGTTGTACGACGCCAGCGGCAGTCCGGTGGCGACCAGCGATCTCTCGCCCCACCCGATGCCCCGCCTCGGCCCGCAACGCGACGACAGCCTGACGCTCCTGCCCATCGATATCGACGACGACTCGCTGCCGCGGGCCCGCATCAGGATCCTCCTGGATCAGGCCCTGGCACCCTACCTGGTGGCCGACCTCCAGATGGAGGAGCTGTGGCAGGTGGTGGACAACGTCAAGGTCGGCACGACCGGACGTGCCTTCCTGGTCGACGCGATGGGTCGGATCATCGCCGACGGTCGTCGCAACGGGAGGCGGCGCGTCGCGTCGGGCGATCGCATCGATGGTCATCCGCTTGCGCTGGACACCGCCGGGCGCGATGCGCAGTACACGCGCGAGGGCGGCGTGGAGGTGCTGGCCGTGGCGGCGGCGCCGGTGCCCGATGTCGGCTGGCGGGTGATCGTCGAGCAGCCGACGGCCGACGCCTTCGCCCAGACCCGTCGGCTCGAGCAGCAGTTGCTGCTCTTCGTGATGCTGGCCCTGCTGGCCAACATCGCCATCGGGATTGCCTTTGGCCGCTCCCTGCTGCGTCCGATCTCGGACCTGCTGGCCGGCATCCGGGCGATCGGCGAGGGGCGGCTCGACCAGCGTGTCCGCATCACCAGGGACGACGAGTTCCGCATGCTCGGTGATGCGTTCAACGCGACCGCCGACAAGCTCGGCGAGCTGCAACAGGCAGCGATTCGACAGGAGCGCCAGGCCATGTTCGGGCGCATCGCGGCCGGACTGGTCCACGATTTGTCGCACCCCATCCAGAACATCAACAACAACTGCAAGCTCGTGCTGCAGATGCACGACGACGCGGAATATCGGGCGACGTTTGCCAAGCTCGTCAAACGCGAGTTCTCGACCATCCAGCGCACCTTCGAGGACCTTCGCAACCTGGCCCGGCCCATCCCGATGGAGAAGTTCCCGGTCGATGCCTGCAAGCTGATGCTCGACGTGGTGGAGCGGATGCAGGCC
>Ga0136633_1002072_pt1 | contig 14154 bp, 14 predicted proteins | sample AntDrymeUQ832206_2_FD_105494 | JGI IMG/M metagenome (GOLD analysis project Ga0136633, IMG submission 105494) | Polar desert sand microbial communities from Dry Valleys, Antarctica - metaG UQ83 (22.06) | ecosystem: Environmental > Terrestrial > Soil > Desert | place: Antarctica: Dry Valley... | reverse complement strand
GCCGGGAAACTGCTGGTCGAGCTGTTGGACCCCGACGGCAGTGACCGTAAGACCGAGAAGGACCTCGCCCGTGCCGAACGCGCCGCGCACCTGGGCCGGTTCCTTTCGATCGCCGAGGACGCGATGGGTGGGGTCTGGCTCAAAGGCAGGACCACCGTCGAGGACGCCGCGGTGATCAAAGCGGCCCTGTTCCCGTTAGCCGCGCCCGCGCCGGGCACCCCGGGCGTCGACGGCGACCCGGCCGCGTGCAACGCCGGGCACGACGCCCGCGACCACGGTGCGAGGTTGCTCGACGCGCTGGTCGAGGGCTGCCGCACCCTGCTCGGGGTCGACGTGCTGCCCGAGTCGCACGGCGCGACCCCGCGGGTCACCTTGACGATGGACTACACCGACCTGGTGAACCTGACCGGGCCCGCGACCCTGGAGACCGGCGAAACGCTGTCGGCGTCCGCGGTCCGCCGGTTGGCGTGCGACGCCGACATCACCCCCATCGTGCTCGGTTCGCACAGCGAGATCCTCGACGTCGGCCGCACCCAACGACTGGTCACCGCCGCGATCTGGAAAGCACTAGTCGCCCGAGACGGCCACTGCACCTTCCCCGGCTGCCGCCGGCCACCGATCGGCTGCGACGCCCACCACATCACCCACTGGCTCGACGGCGGCCACACCTCCCTGGCCAACATGGCGCTGCTCTGCCGGGGACACCACACGATGATCCACAACACCCCCTGGCAAATACGCCTGGACCCCATCGACCAACGACCCGAATTCATCCCACCCCTGAGGCTGGACCCCGAACAGAAACCCGTCCGAGAACGACAACCACGCCAGTAAGCAGGAAAGCTCTGCACGGAATGGCTACGCGGTGCGTGGCCCTGATGCCTGCCTAACCGTGCTGCCTAATCGTGTGCGTCCGCAAGTCGTTGCTTGAGCAGGTTTCGCTTCTTCTTCGCCGACTTCTTATCCGACGTGAGGTCCGCCACCTCTGACTGGAGCCGGTTCACCTCCACGAGGAGGTCGGCGACCAAGGCGGTTCGCATGTCCATGTCTGGCTCGTCCACCTCTGGCTCGTCCACCTCGTCTGGGAGCGGGCCGGGCTGAAGCGGTGGAGTCGACACAAGCTCGGTCAGGTCGCCGTGGACGGTGTATCCGGCGCTGTCGATCGCCTTTGCCCAGCGCTCGCCGATTGCCGCGAGGTCGTCGTACATCTCGTGGGGGAGCTCGGGCTCGGCGGACCGATGCTTTGCGAGCAACTGTTCGGTGAAGTACTCATGCACGACGCGGCCGTAATGAGGTTGTCCGAGACGACGGTCGAGCGCGGCGTTGACGTGGCGCAACAGGTCGATCTGCACGACCCCGAGCGAGGAGCTCCCTGACGGGTGTTCCGATGCGTCGAAGGCATGGGGGTTGAACCCGATCACGTCCGCGAATCGACGCCACAACTCACTCGGGTCGGCAGGTAGCGGTGGGTGGCACACCACGTGCACGTTCTCAGCAGGAAGCCGAGATGCCCAGCGATCGAGTACGCCGGGAACGTCCTGGGCCGCCCAGAACCGTCGCGCGTCCTTGTGCTCGGGACTGTCGGACAAGACCCGCGCGCAAAACGTCTCGAAATCCGCGGTTCGACCGTGCTTGACGCCTTCTTGCCACGCCGCTGTTACTTGGCGGCCGAGGTCACGGGCTGTCAGGACGATGTGGACGTCAAGACCGGCGAGCATCGACTGCGCGCTGGCTATCTGTCTCGCTGATGCCGCTGCGAGTAGTTCGTGGCCGATGATGGTGGTGCCTTCGTGTCTGCGGGCCTTGCGGCACAGCCGGTCCCAGGTGCCTTCCACGTCAGATCGCTTTCGTCCCCACGCCTTGTGGTTGCCCCGGACGTCGAGGGCAGCACGGAACATTTGCTGCTCGCCACCACCGGTCGGGTAGAGGAAGCCGGCATCTCCTAGCGCCTTTCGGTTCGACGTGAGCCCGGCTTGCAGGAACGCCGTGCCACTGTTCGGCACTCCGACGTGAAGGTAAACCCGGCGGCGAGCAACGGGTCCAGACATGAGCGCAGACATGGACGCAGCGTAGGTCTGCGGTCTGAACGCTCGGTGTCCGTGCGGTGTCGCCTTCGCGAACCGTGGTTCAGTCTTTGATCTCGCAGATGACGGCGCCGCTGGTCACGCTGGCCCCGACCTCGGCGCTCAGACCGGTGATCGTGCCGGCCTTGTGGGCTTTGAGCGGCTGCTCCATCTTCATCGCCTCGAGTACGACGACCATGTCGCCGGCGGCGACTGTCGCACCGTCCTCGACGGCGACCTTGACGATGGTGCCCTGCATCGGAGAGGTGAGCGCGTCTCCGCTCGCGACCGCACCCGCCTTCTTGGACTTCTCCCGTTTGGGCTTCTGGCCCGCGGCAGGAGCCGAACTTGCCGAACCCGCGCCGAACCCGGCTGGCAGGACGACCTCGAGCCGCTTGCCGCCGACCTCGACCGTGACGCTCTGACGTTCCCCTTGCTCGGCGGCTTCGCTGTCTCCGGAGTAGGGCTCGATCTGGTTGTCGAACTCGGTCTCGATCCAGCTGGTGAAGACGCTGAACGTCGTCCCGTCGCCGATAAAGGCGGGGTCGTCGACGACCGTGCGGTGGAACGGGATCACCGTCGGCATGCCATCGACGACGAACTCGTCCAGCGCACGCCGTGAACGCTCGAGCGCCTGGGTCCGGTCCTTGCCGGTGATGATCAGCTTGGCCACCAGGGAGTCGAAGGAACCGGGCACGGTCTCGCCCTGGTCGTAACCGCCGTCCACACGGACACCTGGTCCACCCGGCACGTGCCACCTGGTGAGCGTTCCGGGTGCCGGCATGAAGTTGGCGCCACCGTCCTCGGCGTTGATCCGGAACTCGATCGCGTGCCCCTCGACCTTCGGGTCGTCGTACCCGAGCTCCTCGCCGGCAGCGATCCGGAACATCTCGCGGACCAGATCGATGCCGGTGACCTGCTCGGTGACCGGGTGCTCGACCTGAAGCCGGGTGTTGACCTCGAGGAAGGAGATGGTGCCGTCCTGGGCGACCAGGAACTCACACGTCCCCGCGCCGACGTAGCCGGCCTCTTTCAAGATGGCCTTCGAGGAGTCGTACAGGGTCTGCACCTGCTCGTCGGTGAGGAACGGCGCGGGCGCCTCCTCGACCAATTTCTGGTGGCGCCGTTGCAACGAGCAGTCGCGCGTGGAGATGACGGCCACGTTGCCGTGCTGGTCGGCGAGGCACTGGGTCTCGACGTGCCGTGGCTTGTCGAGGTATCGCTCCACGAAGCACTCGCCGCGCCCGAACGCGGTGACCGCTTCTCGGACCGCCGACTCGAACAGCTCGGTGACGTCCTCCTCCTTGCGCACGACCTTCAGGCCGCGGCCGCCGCCACCGAAAGCCGCTTTGATCGCGATCGGGAGACCGTGCTCGCGGGCGAACGCGACCACCTCGTCTGGACCTTCGACCGGGTCCGGTGTTCCGGCCACGAGGGGCGCCCCCACCTTCAGCGCGATGTGTCGAGCCTGGACCTTGTCACCGAGGGAGTCGATGGCGGCCGGCGGCGGGCCGATCCAGATCAGTCCTGCGTCGATGACGGCCTGGGCGAACGACGAGTTCTCGGCGAGGAAGCCGTAACCCGGGTGCACCGAGTCGGCACCGGACTTCTTGGCTATCGCGAGAATTTTCTCGACCGAGAGGTACGACTCGGCGGGAGTGGCGCCACCGAGGGAATGGGCCTCGTCGGCGAGACGGACGAAGAGCGCGTCACGGTCAGGGTCGGCGTACACCGCGACACTGGTAATGCCAGCGTCCTTGCAGGCACGGATCACACGGACGGCGATCTCTCCGCGGTTGGCGATGAGGATCTTCTGCAATGGCTTGATCTCTGTCGTACCGGACACGCGCGCTCCCTTGTCGACCACTTCTCGGCTCCAGCGGAGTCTAGAGCCGCGCTAGTGCAAGGAGCGAACCGTCTCGGCCAGTCCTTCGTCGAGATCACGACTCGACCATCCCAGTTCCTGCTCGGACTTGATGGGGGAGCCGTAGTACGTCGCCAGCGACGCGCGCAGGGTCTCGGCGGCATAGTCGGCCGGCAGCGGAATGACGCGTCCGACTACCTTCGCAACCCGTGCGGTCATGCTGACTGCCGCGTCGGGCAGGCGGATCGGGCGCTTGGCCCCTGCGATCGAGGCAACTTTCGAGAGTCCGTCGGCGAGCGACGCCCGTGGTCCGGCCAGCATGTACTCGGACCCCACCTTTCCGACATCCATGGCGAGCCGGTGCCCGAGGGCCACGTCGTCCACGTGTGCCCAGCAGACGCCGCCACCGGCAGGGACGACCACCCGCTTGCCCCGCGACACACTCGCGATCAAGGCGCCCGTCTGGCTCGTGTCGCCAGGACCGTAGACCAGACCCGGCATCACCGTGACGATCGGCAAGCCGGATGCGGCGAACTCACGAGCAATGTCGTGCGCCGCGGACTTGGTGTCGTCGTACACGGAGAGGTGCGGTCCGTTGAACCGGTAGGACTCGTCGACCACTTCGCCACGGGTGTCGGAGTTGACCGCCAGCGTGCTCGTGTAGACCACACGGGGAACCTCGGCTCGGCGCGCGGCGTCGAGGGCGTTGCGCGTGCCATCGACATTGACCCGTTGGCCGTCCTGAGGGCTGCGGCTCCCGAGCTTGTACCAGCCGGCGATGTGGAAGAAGCCGTCCGTACCGTGACAGAGTTTGTCGAGTGCTTCCGCGTTGTCGAGGTCGCCTGGGACGAGCTTGACTCCGAGGTCGGACAGCTGCTCGGCCCGCGCTGGGTCTCGCACGAGAGCGACCACATCGTGGCCGAGGTGGCAAAGTTGCTTGGCCAGGGCCCCACCGATAAATCCAGTGGCCCCCGTGAGTGCGTAGCGCATGGGTGATTCAAGCATGCAGCGGCCCGAATCCCGATGCGTCCCCGGTCAGGAGAGCCGTGCGAGGTCCTCGTTACAGCGAGCCTCTACGAGGTCGAGCTCCGCGAGGGTCGCATCGATGTCACAACGGCGCTGGTCGAGATCGGCCCGGCGTACGTCGATCTGCTGGATCAGATAATGGAGCTGACCGGCTTCACCGGGTTGCTCGTCGTACATGTTCACGATCGTGGAGATCTCGTCCAGCGAGAACCCGATCCGCCTGCCGCGCAAGATCAGCGCGAGGCGTACACGGTCACGCTGGTGGAAGATCCGCGTGGTGCCCCGACGCTCAGGGGAGAGCAGGCTGAGGTCCTCGTAGTGCCGGATCGTGCGCGGGGTGATGTCGTACTCCGAGGCGAGCGCGGCGATGCTGAAGGTGACTTCCTCGTGACCCATGCTGCTCCTTGCGCTCGGTTCAGGTACGTTCTAGAGTGCCTTACGTTAACGTAAACGTAAAGTAGATCCCAGTAGGCAGACATCACCGAAAGGCTCCTCATGTCGTCGTACGAGCTCTCCCGCGAGCACGAAGAGTTCCGCCGCAGCGTCCGTGACTTCGCGGAGGCCGAGATCGCCCCGCACGCCGCCCAATGGGACAAGGATCACCACTTCCCTGTCGACGTCGTGCAGAAGATGGGCGCACTCGGGCTGTTCGGCCTGACCGCGCCCGAGGAGTTCGGTGGCGCCGGCGCGGACGGCGACTTCACCAGCCTCTGCGTGGCGATCGAGGAGATCGGCCGCGTCGACCAGTCGATGGGGATCACGCTCGAGGCAGCCGTCGGGCTTGGCATCAACCCGATCCTGACCTTCGGAACCGACGAGCAGAAGAAGACCTGGCTGCCCGACCTGGTCGCCGGACGGACCCTCGCGGGATTCGGACTGACGGAGCCGGGGTCCGGCTCGGACGCGGGCGCCACCAAGACCAAGGCCGACCTCGTCGACGGCGAGTGGGTCGTCAACGGCGCCAAGCAGTTCATCACCAACTCCGGCTCGGACATCACCTCGCTGGTGACCGTGACCGCCCGCACGGGTTCTCGTGAAGACGGGAAGGCCGAGGTGAGCACGATCATCGTCCCGTCGGGGACACCGGGCTTCACCGTCGAACCGGCGTACGACAAGCTCGGCTGGCACGCCTCCGACACCCACCCGCTGACCTTGGTCGACGCGCACGTCCCCGAGGCGAACCTGCTCGGCGAGAAGGGGCGCGGTTTCGCGCAGTTCCTTGCCATCCTCGACGACGGTCGGGTTGCGATCGCGGCGCTAGCAGTGGGCTGCATCCAGGCCTGCCTCGACATGTCGGTGCAGTACGCCGGGGAGCGCACCACGTTCGGAGTCCCGATCGGCGCGAAGCAGGGCGTCGCGTTTCAGGTGGCCGACCTCGAGGTCATGCTCGAGGCGTCGCGCGCGCTGACCTATCGCGCCGCCGCGTTGAAGGACGCCGCCCGCCCGATGAAGGAGTACAAGCAGGCCGCGGCAATCGCCAAGCTCTACGCGACGGAGTCCGCGGTCACCGCGACCCGCATCGCCACCCAGATCTTCGGTGGCTATGGCTTCATGGAGGAGTACCCAGTGACCCGCTTCTACCGGGATGCCAAGGTGCTCGAGATCGGCGAGGGGACTTCCGAGGTGCAGCGGATGCTGATCGCCCGAGGGCGCGGTCTTCCGGTTGAGTAGCCGTCGACTGAACTAGGCTGACCGGCATGGGTCGCCGACTGCAACGCTTCACCAGTGAGGGCGCCAAGTTCCTCACTGTCGGCGGGGTCGCCACACTCGTCTCGCTGCTGCTGTTCAACGCCCTCGTGCACGGGTTCTTCGGTAATCCCTCGGGTCCGATGAACGGGTGGCCGCTGCCCGCGTTCCTGATCGCGAACCTCGTCGGCATGGTCGTCAGCTATCGCGGCAGCAGGTCGTGGGTGTTCCGTCACCGTGAGACCGTCGGCGCCGCCGGCGGCCGGATCTCGTTCTTCGCGATCAACATCGTCTCGCTGGCGATCCCGATGCTCTGCCTTGCCATCAGCCGTTACGCCCTCGACTTCGAGGACGCCGTCGCTGACAACATCTCCGCGAACGTGATCGGCCTGGGACTTGGCACGGCGGCACGGTTCTGGGCCTTCCGGAAGTTCATCTTTCTCCGCCCCGAGAAGGCGGCGGCGAGGCAGACCACCTAAGGCTGTTCAGTCTGCGGGCTTGAGATGCACTGCCCAGAGGTCGGTCCATGAGAAACCGAGCTCTGCGAACATCGTACGTAGCAAGGGCAGGCTGATCCCGACAACGGTGTGCGGGTCACCCTCGATGCCTGTGACGAACGCTCCTCCCAGCCCGTCGAGAGTGAACGCGCCGGCGACCATCAGAGGCTCACCGGTCGCGACATAGGCGTCGATCTCTTCGTCGGTGACCTGTGCGAAATGGACGATCGTGTCAGCGGAGCGCGCGACCTCGGCGCCACTGCCGGTGTCGATCAGGCAATGCCCCGTGTGCAGGATCCCCGACTTGCCTCGCATCGCACGCCAGCGGCTCGTTGCCTCGTCCGCGTCGCGCGGCTTGCCGTGGATCGCGCCATCGAACTCGAGCACCGAGTCGCAGCCGATCACCAGAGCATTGGAGACCGTGTCGGCCACGGCTCGGGCCTTGAGAGTGGCCAGCTCGACCGCGAGCCGGACCGGGTCCTGGGTTGTCACCGTCGACTCGTTGACCCCGGACACGATGACCTCGGGGTGGATGCCCGCGCTGCGCAGGGTTGCCAGCCGGGCCGGCGACGCTGAACCGAGGATCAGCCGCCTCCCCATCATCGGCTCGCCCAGCATCGGCCCGCCATCAGGTGCGGGGCAGCGAACTCGACCGCCAGGCAACGGGGCCGGACGGGAACGAGACCTGCAGCTTGCGGTGATGCGCCGCCCACTCCGATCGGGGCTCTTCCGCAGAAGGACCGACCTGCGCTGATCCAACTGCCTGGAGAACGGCGACGAGGGCCGCGATCTCCTCGGGCTCCGCGTCGCCCTTGACCACGTAGAGCGGGGAGTCGTTCACAGCGGGATGTTCCCGTGCTTCTTCGGCGGCAGCGTCTCGCGCTTGGACCGCAGGAGACGCAGCGAGCGGACGATCTCGGTGCGAGTCTCGTGCGGTTGGATCACCGCGTCGACGTACCCGCGTTCGGCGGCGAGATAGGGGTTGGCGAGGTGGTCGTCGTACTCGGTGACGAGGTCGGCTCGAACGGCTTCGGAGTTCCCCGCCTCCTCGGCCTCCTTCAGCTCCTTGCGGTACAAGATGTTCACCGCGCCTTGGGCACCCATCACCGCGATCTGTGCGGTCGGCCAGGCGACGTTCATATCCGCTCCGAGGTGTTTGGACCCCATCACGTCGTAGGCGCCGCCGTACGCCTTGCGGGTAATGACGGTGATCATCGGGACCGTTGCCTCGGCGTACGCGTAGATCAGCTTGGCGCCGCGCCGGATGATGCCGTTCCACTCCTGGTCGGTGCCCGGTAGGAACCCCGGCACGTCGACGAACGTCAGGACAGGAACGTTGAAGGCATCACAGGTGCGCACGAAGCGCGCGGCCTTCTCCGATGCGTCGATGTTGAGCGTCCCGGCGAACTGCATCGGCTGGTTGGCCACGACGCCGACCGAACGACCCTCGACCCGGCCGAAGCCGATGATCATGTTCGGCGCGAACATCGCCTGGACCTCGAGGAACTCCTCGTCGTCGAGGACGGACTCGATCACCGTGTGCATGTCGTAGGGCTGGTTCGGCGAGTCGGGGATCAGCGTGTCCAACGCGGTGTCGAGTTCGGATATCTCGAGATCCGCCGGCTCGTCGTACGAAGGTGGCTCGTCGAGGTTGTTCTGCGGAAGGTAGGAGATCAGCGCGCGCACATAGTCGATCGCGTCCGACTCGTCGCTTCCCATGTAGTGCGCGTTCCCGGACTTCGTGTTGTGCGAGCGCGCACCTCCGAGATCCTCCATCGAGACGTCCTCGCCGGTGACGGTCTTGATCACGTCGGGCCCGGTGATGAACATGTGCGAGGTCTGGTCGACCATGACGGTGAAGTCGGTGATCGCGGGTGAGTAGACGGCGCCACCCGCACACGGGCCCATGATCAGCGAGATCTGCGGGATCACCCCGGATGCGTGCACGTTGCGCCGGAAGATCTCGCCGTACAGACCTAACGAGACCACGCCTTCCTGGATGCGCGCGCCTCCGGAGTCGTTGATGCCGATGATCGGGCAGCCGGTCTTCATCGCGAGGTCCATCACCTTGACGATCTTCTCGCCGAAGACCTGGCCGAGCGAGCCGCCGAAGACGGTGAAGTCCTGCGCGAAGACGCACACCTGCCGGCCGTCGATGGTGCCGTAGCCGGTGACCACGCCGTCGCCGTACGGCCGGTTCTTCTCCAGGCCGAACGCGGTGGACCGGTGCCGCGCCAACTCGTCGAGCTCGACGAACGAACCGTCATCGAGCAGTTCCTCGACCCGCTCCCGCGCGGTCTTCTTGCCCCTGGCGTGCTGCTTCTCGATGGCCCGTTCGGAGCCGGCGTGAAGCGCGGCCTCGAGGCGCCGGCTGAGGTCGGCGGCCTTGCCTGCCGTGGTGTGGCTGTCTTCGCTCACGCGTGATTCGCCTCCTCTATGTGCGTTGCGCCAATGTAGTGCCTGTGACTTACGACGACCTCCAGCGCCCACCCCTCGACTCTGTGGCCCTGTCGATGGCACTGAACCGTGAAGGATCCTTGTGGCAGTCGATCGAGGTGCTGCAGGAGTCACCGTCCACCAACGCGGTGGTCGCCGAGCGAGCGCGCTCCGGGGCGGCCGAGGGTCTGGTGGTGGTGGCCGAGCACCAGACCTCCGGACGAGGCAGGCTGGACCGGGCCTGGGTGACCCCACCTCGTGCGGCGCTGACCTTCTCCATCCTGCTCACGCCGGACCGGGTCCCGTCGGCACGTTGGCCCTGGCTGCCGCTGCTCGTAGGCATCGCCGTGGCCGAAGGGGTGCGCCGCGTGGCTGAGGTCGACTGCGAGCTGAAATGGCCCAACGACATTTTGGTGTCCGACCAGAAAGTGGCCGGGATTCTGGTCGAGCGGGTCGAGCGCATGCGTGGGGACGCCGCAGTCGTCGGGGTCGGGTTGAACGTCTCCACGACCCGAGATGAGCTTCCCGTGGACACCGCAACCTCACTCGCGTTGCAGCATGCGCTGACGCTCGACCGCTCGGTGATATTGCGCGAGGTCCTTCGTTCCATCGAGGTGCTGTTCGTCCAGTGGCAGGCTGACCGCGGCGATCCGAGCCGTGGTCTGCGTGCCTCCTACGTACGACGCTGCGCCACCCTCGGCCGACAGGTGCGGGTAGACCTGCCAACAGGGGAGCAGGTACTCGGCGAGGCGACCGGGATCGATCCCGACGGGCGACTCGAAGTCCGCACCGAGTCGGGGATGCGGGTGCTCGGCGCGGGTGAAGTGATCCATGTGCGTGCGGCCTCCTGACCCGGTGGCGTGACATGATCTGCACGTGGCGATCTCACGCAAACTGCTCAACGACGACGAGTTCGTGGTCGTCTCGATGCGCACGCACGTCAAGGCGCTTCTCGGCCCCGCGCTCATCCTGATCGTGGTCGCCGCGACGGCCGGGTTCCTGGCCTCGTTCCCTAGCGGCAAGGAACGCCCGCTGCTCGTCGCGGTCATCTGGGGTCTGGCATTCCTGGTCATCGCCTGGTTCGTCATCAAACCCTTCCTGGCATGGCTCACCACGACGTACACCGTCACCAGCCACCGGCTGATCACCCGGACAGGGATCCTTTCCCGCCGCGGCCACGACATTCCGCTGATCCGGATCAGCGACGTCGCCTACGAGCACGGGCTTATCGACCGCCTGTTGGGGTGCGGAACCCTGATCATCTCTGACGCCAGCGAGCACGGTCGGGTCGTCCTCAACGACATCCCTCATGTCGAGCAGGTGCACCTGAAGATCAGTGACCAGCTGTCCGACAAGCGGGCCGATGACGGAACCTGACCCGACCCCGTTCACGCGGGAGCTGCTCGAGACGGCCATTCTCGGCGAGGTTCCGGGGCTGACCAGTTCCGACGTCGCTGCGGCGGCCGGAGTACCCGTTGAACAGGCTCGCCGACTCTGGCGGGCGCTCGGTTTCCCCGACGCTGGCGAGCAGGCCGCCTTCACCTCGGCGGACCTGGACGCATTGAGGACTCTGGTGGGTGTCGTCGAAGCGGGCGCCATCGACTTCGACACCGGCGTTCGCCTCACCCGCGCCCTCGGCCAGACGATGGCCCGGCTCGCCGACTGGCAGGTGGACACCCTGTCGGCGCGCGTTGAGCAGCTCGAGTCCGGCGATGAGGCGACCGGGAGCCGGATCGGCAGCGCGCTGCGGATCGCAGAGCAGGTCGGCGTGCCGTTCGAGAAGCTGATGGTCTACTCCTGGCGACGCCATCTCGCGGCCGCCGTCGGGAGGGTCGAAGTTCTCGGCGCCGCAGACGAGGATCTGCACACCACCCAGATCACGGTCGGGTTCGCCGACCTGGTGAGCTTCACCGCGTTGTCGAACGAGATGGACGAGGACCGGCTCGCGGACATGGTCGAGATCTTCGAGTCCCGATGTACCGATGTGGTTGCAGCTCGGCACGGCCGGGTGATCAAGACGTTGGGCGACTCGGTGCTCTTTGTGTCCGAGGACCCGGTGCGGGCGATGGAGATCGCCCTGAGCATCGTCGACGTGATCGGGAACGACAGTCGGCTGCCCGACGTACGCGTGGGTCTCGCGACCGGCTCGGCGATCATGCGACTCGGCGACGTCTTCGGCCCCCCGGTCAACATGGCCGCGCGGCTGACCGGAGTGGCACGGCGAAACCGGGTGATCACCGACCGGGTGACTGCCGACCTGTTGCCCGAGGACGAGTTTCACGCACGAGCCCTGCCGGCGCGTCCCGTGCGCGGGTTCGGGCTCGTCGAACCGATGGCCGTACGCCGGCACTGAGTGCCAAACGGACTAGAACGCGCTAGCCCGATCTAGTGAATCTTTGCGATCCCTCAACACTGTCCGTTTTGTCCGTTCATTCTGACTTGTATGTTAAGTGTTCAGGGGGTTGACCTAGACGCGGCTTCGCGTCGGGTATGGCGCGACGATGTAGAGATCAGACTCTCGAACAAGGAGTTCGATCTGCTGCACGCATTGATCAGCAGGCCGGGGGAGATCGTGTCCCGGGAAGACCTGATGCGCGATGTGTGGCAGACGACGTTCTGGACTTCGGCGAAGACGATCGACGTACACCTGGGGTGGGTACGCAAGAAGCTGGGGGACGACACACGTCGGCCGATTTTGATCACCACCATCCGGGGGCGCGGCCTGCGTTTCGAGCTCGTGCCACCCGTCTACGCGAGGGTTGAGTCAGCCGCGTCGTAGCCCACGGAAGGCCATCGTTAGGCTCTCCTGGTGATCTCGCCTGCCGTGACGCCTGTCCTCGCGATCATCGGAGGCGGCCAACTCGCCCGGATGATGGCGCAGTCTGCGGTCGCGCTCGGACTTCCGATCCGGCTCCTGGCCGAAGGACCCGACGTCTCCGCCGCGCAGGTGGTCCCTGACTCGATCGTGGGGGACTACCGTGACCTCGAGACGCTGCGAAAGGTCGCCGAAGGTTGCGCGGTGGTCACCTTCGACCACGAGCACGTCCCCACCAGTCATCTGCATGCCCTGACCGCCGAAGGGCACGCCTGTCGCCCGGGGCCCGAGGCGCTCGTGCACGCGCAGGACAAGGCCATCATGCGGGCTCGTCTCGATGAGCTGGACATTCCGAGCCCTCGACACCAGGTGGTGCACGACGTCGGCGAGGTGGCCGCGTTCGCTGACCGCATCGGCGGTTTCCCGATTGTCTTGAAGACCACACGCGGCGGGTACGACGGCAAGGGGGTGTGGGTCGTCGACTCGGCCGCAGAGTGCGCCCCCGCGCTGGAGGCTGCCGCGGCCGTAGGCGTGCAGATTCTCGCGGAGGAGAAGGTCGACTTCGCCCGTGAACTCTCGGCGCTGGTCGCACGTTCGCCGTCCGGACAGGTGGCCGTCTACCCCGTGGTCGAGTCAGTGCAGAAGGACGGGGTCTGCACCGAGGTGATCGCGCCCGCGCCGTACCTCCCCGCGGACCTTGCCATCGAGGCGCAGCAGATCGCGCTGAAGGTCGCAGGCGCCCTCGACGTGACGGGGATTCTCGCGGTCGAGCTGTTCGAGACCACCGACGGGCGGGTGCTGGTCAACGAGCTGGCGATGCGCCCGCACAACACCGGTCACTGGAGCATGGACGGGGCCGTCACCGGTCAGTTCGAGAACCATCTGCGAGCCGTGATGGACCTGCCGCTCGGTTCGCCGGAGGCGCGGCAACCCTGGGCCGTGATGGTCAACATCCTCGGTGGCCCAGAAAGTCGGCAGGTGGGACCGCTATACGACGGCTACCCGCACGCGTTCGCACGCGACCCGCGACTGAAGGTGCACCTGTATGGCAAGGACGTGAAGCCGGGCCGCAAGGTCGGTCATGTCACGGCGTACGGCGACGACCTCGATGATGTACTCGAACGAGCACGCCACGCTGCGGCATGGTTCCGCGGCGACCTAGGTCAGGAGTCGGAATGAGTGGTTCTCCGAAGGTCGGCATCGTGATGGGGTCGGACTCCGACTGGCCGACGATGAAGGCGGCCGCCGAGGCACTCGAGGAGTTCGGTGTCCCGTTCGAGGCCGACGTGGTCTCCGCGCACCGGATGCCGGACGAGATGCTCACCTACGGCAGGGAGGCAGCCGGGCGGGGTCTGTCGGTGATCATCGCCGGAGCCGGTGGCGCAGCCCATCTGCCCGGGATGCTGGCCGCGGTCACCGCACTGCCAGTGATCGGAGTGCCCGTCGCCTTGAAGTATCTCGACGGGATGGACTCATTGCTCTCCATCGTCCAGATGCCGACAGGTGTACCGGTTGCCACAGTCGCGATCGGCAACGCGCACAACGCCGGGTTGCTCGCCGTACGCATCCTGGCGACCTCGGATGACGGGCTGCGGACCAAGATGGAGAAGTTCCAGGAGTCTCTCGCCGACGAGGCCCGCGCGAAGGGCAATGCCGTACGTGGGTCGGTGAACCGGACAGTAGGTTTCTCGACGTAGCGGATAGGATTTCCCCTATGAGCGCTGAGTATTCGATGTTTGCCCTGTCCGAGGAGCACCAAGCGATCCG
>Ga0136633_1002071_pt1 | contig 14158 bp, 16 predicted proteins | sample AntDrymeUQ832206_2_FD_105494 | JGI IMG/M metagenome (GOLD analysis project Ga0136633, IMG submission 105494) | Polar desert sand microbial communities from Dry Valleys, Antarctica - metaG UQ83 (22.06) | ecosystem: Environmental > Terrestrial > Soil > Desert | place: Antarctica: Dry Valley... | reverse complement strand
GGCGATGTAGATGTAGCCGGCCTCGATCAGCTCGGGCATCTCGCGGAACAGCAGCGTCAGCGCAAGCGTCCGGATATGGGCACCGTCCACATCAGCATCTGTCATCAATATGATTTTGTGGTAACGCGCTTTGGTTAGGTCGAACTCGTCGCGCACGCCGGTCCCGATCGCCGTGATCAGCGCCTGGATCTCGAGGTTCTTGAGCACCTTGTCGATCCGGCTCTTCTCGACGTTGAGGATCTTGCCGCGCAGCGGCAGCACCGCCTGCGTGTTGCGGTCGCGGCCCTGCTTCGCCGAGCCGCCGGCGGAGTCGCCCTCGACGATGAAGATCTCGGCCAGCGACGGGTCCTTGACGGAGCAGTCGGCGAGCTTGCCCGGCAGCGTCGAGTTCTCCAGCGCCGACTTGCGCCGCGTCAGGTCGCGCGCCTTGCGCGCCGCAGCGCGCGCCTGCGCCGCCGACACGGCCTTGCGGATGATCGCGTTGGCGTCCTGCGGGTTCTCCTCCAGAAACTCGGCAAGCTGCGTGTTGACGACGTTGGCGACGAAGCCCTCCATGCCGGGGTTGCCGAGCTTGGTCTTCGTCTGGCCCTCAAACTGCGGGTCCGACAACTTGGCCGAGATGATCGCCGTCAGGCCCTCGCGGACGTCCTCGCCGGTGAGGTTCTCGTCCTTCTCCTTCAGCAGGCCCTTTTCGCGGGCATAGCGGTTGAGCGTCCGCGTCAACGCCGCGCGAAAGCCCGACAGGTGCGAGCCGCCCTCGTGCGTGTTGATGTTGTTGGCGAACGAGAACACGGACTCCTGGTAGGTCGTGTTCCACTGCATCGCGACCTCGACGGCACCCTCGCCGCTCTCGCCCTCGAAGTAGACGACCCTGCGGCCGATCGACTCCTTGTTGGCGTTGAGGTAGCGGACGAAGTCCTCGATGCCGCCGTCGTACTGAAACTCGGCCCTGGCGCCCTCGCCGCGCTCGTCGGTGATCGAGATCCTCAGGCCGCGCGTGAGGAACGCCGTCTCGCGCAGGCGCTGCTCGAGCACGGAGAAGTCCAGGTCGGTGACCTCGAAGATCTCGGCGTCCGGCCGGAAGGTCACCTTCGTGCCGTGGTCGCTGGACGACTCGCCCTTGACGAGCGGGCCCATCGGCTTGCCGCGCTGATACTCCTGGCGCCAGACGAAGCCCTCGCGGCGGATCTCGATCAGCAGCAGCTCCGACAGCGCGTTGACGACCGAGATGCCGACGCCGTGCAGGCCGCCCGAGACCTTGTAGCCGCCGCCGTCGCCGAACTTGCCGCCGGCGTGCAGCACGGTGAGCACGACCTGGACGGCCGGCAGCTGCTCCTTGGCCATGATCCCGACGGGGATGCCGCGCCCGTCGTCGACGACCGTGACGGAGTTGTCGGGGTGGATCGTGACGTCGACCGCCGTGCAGTGGCCGGCGAGCGCCTCGTCGACCGAGTTGTCGACGACCTCGTAGACGAGGTGGTGCAGCCCGCGCAGGCCCGTCGACCCGATGTACATGCCGGGTCGCTTGCGGACCGCCTCGAGCCCCTCGAGAACGGTGATGTCCTGCGCGTCGTAACTCGCGTCGCCGGTCTGCCCGCCGAACCTGCCGTCGTCCTTCGCCACTGATCCTCCGAACGTGAAGAAGCCCCGGGTCCGCGTCGCGCTTCAGACGGGCCGGGGCCGGGTCCTACGTGTAGGCACAATCATAGCACAATCGCTCACACGGACGCTGCCGCCGAATGTGACAAAAGACCTGGAAATCGGCATAATACGAGCCGGATTGATAGGCCTCGGGGGGCGCTGGATCGCGCCGGCGCACCTGCTCGGGGCGCAGCGCGTCACGAGCGCCCCCTCGGCGGCCCCCGGCGGCCGGTCGTCGCCACGCAGCGCAGACCCCTCAGCCGCTCGCCGCCGAGCCGCTCGTTGACCTGCTCGACGAGCGCCGCGCCCATCAGGTCGATCTCGGCCATCCACACCGCCGACGAGCACTCAAGCGTCACGACCGCGCCGCGCTCGGATACCGGCGCGGCCTCGCGCGCGATCGCCGCGCCGGCCGCCGACTCCCACACGCGCTGCACGTCGCCGAGCAGCGTCGCCGGCGCCAGGCGCGTCGTCAGCGCCTCGATCGCGACCCCCAGCGGCCGCGGCGCGCGGCGGCTCACGCAACCACCGCGTCCTGCAGGACCTCGCCGTCGAGCACGGCCAGGCGCATGACCGACGGCGCCTCCGCGCCGGGCACGTGGGCGAGGTCGGTCGTCGTGATGACGCTCTGACCCTCGCCGCCGAGCATCCGCGCGAGCATCCCGCGGCGGTCGGGGTCGAGCTCACTCATGACGTCGTCGAGCAGCATCAACGGCACCGCGCGTCGCGTCGCCGCCAGCGCCTCGCGCTCGGCGAGCAGCAGCGACAGCAGGCCGAGGCGCTGCTCACCCTGCGAGCCGTAGGCGCGCAGCTCCCGGCCTGCGCGCAGCAGGCCGAGGTCGTCGCGGTGCGGGCCGTGGCCCGAGAACCCGCGCTCCAGGTCCGACGCCGTGTGCTCGGTGAGCTCGGCCGCCAGCTCCTCGGGTGTCGCGGCCCGCGAGCGCGGCTTGTAGCGCAGCTCCGCGTCGCCTCCCAGGCCGAGGGCATCCGCGATCGCGGCGAAGCGCGCCGTCAGCAGCGCGATCGCGGCGGCGCGGTCGTCGCGCAGCGCAACGCCGTGGCGCGCGAGCTCGGCGTCCCATGCCGGCAGCGAGCCTGCCGACGCGCGGCCGCTGCGGATGCGGGCGAGCAGCGCGTTGCGCTGGGCCAGCGCCTGGCCGTAGGCGCGGCGCGTCGCCGAGCGACCGGGCCACATCGCCGCCACCACCTGGTCGACGTGCGAGCGGCGCAACGCCGGCGGGCCCTTGACGAGCTCCAGGCGGTCGGGCAGGAACACGCAGATCAGCGGGCGCGTCTCGACGTCGACGAGCCGCTCGACGCTCACGCCGTCGGCCTGCAGGCGCTTGGGCTCGCCGGGCGAGAAGCCGACGGTCAACGCATGCTCGCGGCCGTCGTCGTCGCGCAGGTCGACCTCGACGCGCGTGACGCCGGCGCCGAAGTGGATCACCTCGCGCTCGTTGGACGTCCGGCACGAGCGACCGGTGCAGCCGAAGTACAGCGCCTCGACGAGGTTCGTCTTGCCGGCCCCGTTGCGCCCGTGCACGACCGTCAGGCCCGGGCCCAGCGCCACGTCTGCGCTGGCGTAGCTGCGGAAGTTGCGCAGCCGCAGACGGGTCGCGATCATGGCTGGGTGGGCGGGACGGGCTCTGGCGTCCTAGACGGTCGATTCCACGGCATCAACCATCTAGACGTTGAGCCGGATCGGCATGATCAGGTAGAGAAAGCCGCTGCCGTCGGCCGACTCGATCAGCCCGGGGCGCAGCGGGCTGATCAGCTTCAGCACAAGGTCGCCGCCGTCGGAGCTTTCGAGGCCGTCGCGCAGGAACTCCGGGTTGAAGCCGATCTCGAATGGTTCGCCCGCGAACGGCACCGGCAGCGACTGGCTCGCCTCGCCGACGTCCGGGGTCTGCGCGGAGATCGTCAGCTCACCCTCGCGGAAGCGCAGCCGAAGCGGCGCGTTCTTCTGCGCCATCAGGCTGATCCGGCGCACGACCTCGGTCAGCTCGGCGGACTCCAGCGTCAACTCGTGCTCGAAGGCGTCGGGCAGCAGCTGACGGTAGTTCGGGAACTGACCGTCGATCAAGCGCGAGGACAGCACGTCGCCGCCGGCCTGAAAGACGATCTGGTTGGCGTGCACCGACACGCTCAGCTCGTCCGCGCCGGTCGCCTGCGCGATGCGCGCGAGCTCCTGCAGCGCGCGCGCCGGCACCGTCGCCTCGAACGACCCTTCCAGTGGCGACTCGAGCTTGGTCTCCTTGACGCTCAGGCGGTAGGAGTCGGTCGCGACCATCCGCAGCTCGGACTCCGACGCCGACACGAGGATGCCGGTCAGGATCGGACGCGTCTCGTCGCGCGACGCCGACCGCGCGACGCGGTTGATCGTCTCGACGAACGCCTCCGCCGGGACCTTGACGACAGTGTCGCCGCCGGGCTCGGGCAGCGGCGGGAAGTCCTCCGCGCGCAGCGTGCGGATGTGGAAGGACGCCGAACCCGACAGGATCTCGACATCCTGCTCGGCGGGACGCAGCTCGAGCGTCGCCTCGGCGCCCGGCAGTGATCGCGCGACGTCGAGCAGCAGGCGCGCCGGCAGCACGACGGTGCCCTCGCGCACGACCTCGGCGGTCAGCGGCACGCGCAGTCCGACGTCCATGTCGGTCGCGCGCAGCTCGGCCCCGTCGGAGCCGGCGACAAGCTGGACACCGGACAGCGCCTGAACAGCGCTGCGCGTCGAAGCGACACGGGAGACCACGCTGAGCTGCGCGAGCAGATCCGCTGAGGACGTCGCCACCTTCACGAGAAGCACCTCGGATATCGAATAGAGGTCATAGGGGATGTGCAGTCTGTGCAGAAGGGCATGCGATCGCAGCCGCTGCGGGCGATGCGCGGCGCAGCCGGGGTGCGAAGCAGTGGGCAGAGTGTGTCAAGTCCGACGGTCACGACGTCTCGCCTGGATCGTTGTCGACAAGTCTGCGCTCGAGATCGCGGACGGCCGCCTGTGCGGCCGGGTCGGTCGCGATGCGCTCGCCGGCCTTGCGGCACGCGTAGATGACCGTCGTGTGATTGCGCCCACCGAACTGACGCCCGATCGCCGGAAGCGTCTCACCGGTGTGCCGGCGGGCCAGGTACATCGCGACCTGTCGCGGCCACGCGACGCGCCCGCTGCGGCCACTGGAGAGCAGCTCGTCGCGGGAGATCGAGAAGGCCTCGCAGGTGAGTGCCTGCACGCGCGCGACGGTCGGAGCGGCGGGGGCCGTGGGCGCGTTGGGGTACAGCCCGTCGAGCACCTCGTTCGCGAGCTCGACGTCGATCGGCCGGCGGGTGAGTGAGTGGAAGGCCACGACACGGATCAGCGCCCCCTCGAGCGCGCGCGCGTTGGAGGTGATGCGGTGCGCGATGGCGTGCAGCGCACCGTCGTCGTCGAGGTGGATGCCGTCGTGGTGGACGCGCTTGCGCAGGATCGTCAGGCGCGTCGCGAGGTCCGGTGGCTTGAGCTCGGCCACGAGGCCGGCCTGAAAGCGCTCGAGCAGCCGCGCCTCGAGCGCCGCCATGTCGGCCGGCAGGCGGTCGCAGGTGAGCACGAGCTGGCTGCCGGTCTCGTGCAGCGCGTTGAACGTGTGAAAGAACTCCTCCTCGGTCCTCGCCTTGCGCTGCAGAAACTGGACGTCGTCGATCAGCAGCACGTCGTTCTCGCGAAAGCGGGCCTTGAATTCGTCGATGTCGCGCGTCTGCAGCGCGAGCACGAACTCGTTCGTGAAGCGCTCGGCCGTCGTCGAGCGCACACGGAGTCCGCCGCCGTGAGCGCGGATGTAGTTGCCGATCGCGTGCAGCAGGTGCGTCTTGCCGAGGCCCGGAGGTCCGTAGAGGAAGAGCGGGTTGTACGCCTGGCCGGGTAGCTCGGCCACTGCCAGCGAAGCGGCGTGGGCGAAGCGGTTGGAGTCGCCGATGACGAACTGGTCGAAGGTCAGCTTGGGATGAAACTCGACCGCCTCTTCGCAGGCGATCCCGGTGCCGGGGCCGCCCCGAGCCTGCGGCACAGCGGTCGCGATCGGCGCGTCGTGCGCGACGACATCGACGCCGACGTGGTCGCCGAGCACGCTGGCGGTGCAGGTCCGCAGCACGCGCCCGAAGCGATCGGCGACCCAGCTGCGGATCTCGTCGGGCGCCGCGACGAACAGCGTGTCGTCGACGAGCGCCCGCGCCGTCAGCGGGGCGAGCCAGATCTCGAAGGTCGAGTCGGGCACCGCCCTGCGCAGCTCGCCACGGATCGACGCCCAGTTCTGGGCCAGCTGCGGGGTCGGGCCAGGCGTCGTCGACTCCTTCGGAGTGGGTGTGGCAGGGACGGCAGAGGGCGCCGAACAGCGCCCGGGCGGCGGCGAATATACCAGCGCCCGAGCCGTCCACGAACGCTCGAACCGGCGCGCCCCGGATGCAGCCCGCACGTCGCGGGAAAAACCTCCGGCCGTTCGTCGTGGGCGGCCGTGCGCTATCGTCAGCCATCGCGCGTCCAGCGCACTTGTGTCATGAAACGGACCTACCAGCCAAAGAAGCGCAAGCGCGCCCGCAGCCACGGGTTTCGCAAGCGCATGCAGACGAAGGCCGGTCGCCTGACGCTCAAGCGTCGGCGCGCCAAGGGCCGCAAGCGCTTGACGGTCTGAGGTCCGAGCTCGCGGGAACGACCGCGTAGGCTCCGTCCGGTGGACGAGCAGCTTCCCCGACTGCCCGGTGCGCGACGCGCCAAGCGCGGGCGCCTGTCGCGCAGCGCCGAGTTCGAGCGCGCCTACCGCCAGGGCCGCTCGCACTCCAATCGCCATCTCGTGGTGTACGCGTTTCCGCGCGGGAAGGGCGACGACGAGGCCCGCCTCGGCCTCTCGGTCTCGCGCAAGGTCGGCGGCGCCGTCGACCGAAACCGCGTCAAGCGGCTGCTGCGCGAGGCGTATGCCGCCGAGCACGAGCTCGTCCCGCCCGGCCACGACGTCGTCGTGGTCGCGCGACCGAGCGCGCGCGAGCTGGCCGAGCGCGAGGGTCTGCAGGGCGTGCGCGAGGCGTTGCGCGAGCTGCTGCAGAAGGCGGCGCGCGCGTGAGAGCGATGACACGCATCGCGCTGGCGCCGATCACCGTCTATCAGCGCGTGATCTCGCCCGCGCTGCCCCGGCGCTGCAAATACGAGCCGACCTGCTCGGCCTATGCGGTTCAGGCGGTGCAGCAGTTCGGCATACTTCGCGGCGTGGTGCTGGCGACGTGGCGCCTGCTGCGCTGCAACCCGTTCAGCCACGGAGGCTTCGATCCCGTCGAGGCCCAGCGCGTCTTCAGCAGGCCCCGGTCGCCGGTCTCATCCTCATGATCTCCTCCCTCCCCACCGCGTTCGTCCTTGCCCTGCTGGCGCCGATCCAATGGATCGTCGACCTGTTGCACCCGGTGCTGCTGTTCTTCCACGACACGGTCGGGGTCGGCTGGGGCATGTCGATCGTGCTGCTGACGGTCGTCGTGCGGGCGCTGCTGGCGCCGCTGACCGTCAAGCAGTTCAAGTCGATGCAGTCGATGGTCCGCGTGGCGCCGCAGCTCAAGGAGCTGCAGACGAAGTACAAGGGCGACAAGCAGCGCCAGCAGCAGGAGGTGATGAAGTTCTACGCGGAGAACAAGATCAATCCGTTCGCCTCGTGCCTGCCGCTGCTCGCGCAGATGCCGTTCTTCATCGGCCTCTTCTACCTGCTGCAGGCCGATCTGCGCGAGGACATCTGCGGCCGTGCCGTCAAAGAGGTGTCCAAGAGCCTCCCGTGCGCCGAGGTGCAGGGTGCGATCGTCGGTGCGCAGGACTTCCTCTTCATCCCGGACCTGACCGTCAAGGCGACGGGCCTGGTGCTGGTGGCGCTGATCGTGCTGTACGTCGTGTCGCAGCTGCTGTCGACGATCCTCACGCCGTCGACAGCGGACCGCAACCAGCGCATGCTGATGTACGCGCTGCCGTTCGTCTTTGTGATCTTCGTGATCAACTTCCCGACCGGGCTGATCGTGTACTGGATCACGACGAACTTCTGGACGGTCGGGCAGGGCTGGATCCTGCGCAAGAGCATGGGTCCGATCGTGCCGCTCAAGGGCGAGACCGCGCTTGCCGGTGTCCCTGGACCCGCGACCGACGGCCGCGGCGGCGGCTTCATGGCTCGCATGGCGGCGATCAGCAGCTCGGCGAGCTCCGCCGATGGCGAGGACGCAAAGGGCGCGAAGAACGGGAAGTCCGGATCAGGCGGCAAGCGCGAGCCCGCGGCGACCGGGGCGAAGTCCGGTGGCGGTGGCTCGCGTACTGCGTCGAAGACGACCAAGTCGGCGGGGTCGACCTCTGTGCCCGCGAAGCCAGCGCGCGGGGGCCCTCCGCCGCCGTCCCCGCGCAAAAAGAAAAAGCGCTCCGGCAGACGACGCTGATGGCTGCCGGACCCGAGGCGCTCGAGCCCGCCGATCAGGTCGAGGATCTGCTCGAGGAGGTCGTGCGCGGGCTGGGCCTGGAGGCGACGGTGGTGATAGACGACGACGGCGAGACGGTCACCGGCACGGTCCACGGCGACGATGTCGGCCTGTTCATCGGCCGCCACGGGCAGACGATCGACGCGGTGCAGCACCTCGCCCAGCGGATCGCCGGCCCGCGCGGAGGCGATGGCCGGCGGATCGTGATCGACGCCGAGGGCTACCGCGAGCGGCGCGAGACGATGCTGCAGCGCCAGGCGGACCACGCCGCCGAGGACGCGCTCCGTTCCGGCGGGCCTGTGGCGCTCGAGGCGATGACCGCGAGCGAGCGCCGGCTGGTGCACGAGTACCTGCGCGACCACGACAAGGTGCAGACGTACTCCGAGGGCGACGAGCCCGACCGGCATCTTGTCGTCGCGCCGGCCGAGTCGTAGCTCACGCGTTTCACGTTTTTCTCCCCGGTGAAACACTCTCGGTCGTGTTGACCGAGACAGAGCGCGGACTGGTCGCGGGGATCCTGATGAGCGAGGGTTCGTTCGGCGGCGACGGCCGCCAGCCCCACGTGATCCTGCGCAAGCACATACGTCACGAGTCGCTGATGCGCTGGCTCGTCGCTCGCTTTCCGCGCTCGCGGCTGTACGGGCCCTACCATCACGGCGATCGCTCCTACTTCCAGTGGGTCGCGCGCGGGGCGGCCCTCGTCGAGGACGTGCTGCCGGTCCTCGACGATCTGATCGTTCCCGAGCTCGACGCGCACGCGGCCGCACGCCTGCGGGAGATGCGCGAGCGCTATGCGGCCTATATCGCCCGCCTGCAGGAGCGGAGCGCGTCGTGAGCGCGCGCACTCGCCGCCGGCTCGCGGAGCTCGCGGAGCGTTTTGACCTTCCGGGCGAGGCCGCGCCGGCCCTGGCTACGCTGCTGGAGATCCTCGCCACCGACCCGACGGCGCCGACAACGATCACCGACTCGGTCGCCGCCGCCGACGCGCATGTCGCCGACGCGCTCGTGGCCCTCGAGCTCGAGCAGGTGCGGGGGGCCGGCGTCATCGCCGACCTCGGATCGGGCGCCGGCTTTCCAGGCATCGTGCTGGCGGCCGCGCTGCCCTGGGCGCAGGTCGCGCTCGTGGAGGCGGGTACGAAGAAGTGCGCCTTCCTCGCGCGCACCGCCGAGGCGATCGGGTTGCGCAACGTCGAGGTCGTCGCGGCGCGCGCCGAAGAGTGGGCGGCGGGAGCCGGCCGCTGCGATCTGGTGACCGCCCGGGCGGTCGCGCCGCTGAGCGTGCTCGTGGAGTACGCGGCGCCGCTGCTGGCAGCGGGCGGGGCGCTCGTGGCCTGGAAGGGCCGGCGCGATGCGGTCGAGGAGGCCGACGCCGCCGCCGCCGCCGTCGCAACCGGCCTGGCGCCGGTGACGGTGCGCCAGGTGCGGCCATGGGACGGGGCCGAACATCTCCATCTGCACCTCTACGTGAAGGTTGGTACAACACCGAACCGCTTCCCGCGGCGGGCGGGAATGGCCCGCAAACGTCCGCTACGAGCCTCGACCTGACGCCGAGCGCGCGGTTCGGCCGCGAACCGTTCACGGTCTCCGACCGTCGGCCCCAGTAGCGTGTCGGCAGATGGGCACCGTCTACGCGATCGCCAACCAGAAGGGCGGGGTCGGCAAGACCACGACGGCCGTCAACGTCGCCGCCTGCATCGCCGAGGCCGGCTTCGCGACGCTGCTGGTCGACGTCGACCCGCAGGCCAACGCCACGCTCGGCATCGGCGCGCCAAAGGATGCCGAGCCGAACATCTACGACGTGCTGTCGGGGCGCAGCACGCTCGAGCAGGCGGAGCGCGACACCGCGATCGACCTGCTGAAACTCGTGCCCGCGCACGCAGACCTCGCCGGGGCCAACGTCGAGCTGCCGCGTGAGCCCCGGTCGGAGCTGCGCCTGCGCGAGGCGCTTGCGGGCGTACGAGAGCGATACGACTACATCCTGCTGGACTGCCCGCCGTCGCTCGGGCCGCTGACGGTCAACGCGCTCGTCGCGGCTGACCGGGTGATCGTGCCGGTGCAGACGGAGTACTTCGCGCTCGAGGGCCTCGCCGGACTGCTCGACACGCTGGCGCTGATCACGCGCGAGCTCAACCCGCGCCTGACGATTGCGGGCATGCTGCTGACGATGCACGACGGGCGCACGCGCCTAGCGCGCGACGTCGAGCGCGAGGTCCGCGAGCACTTCCCGGCGCTCGTCTTCGACACAGTCATCCCGCGCAACGTGCGCGTCGGCGAGGCGCCGAGCTACGGTCTGCCGGTGACCCACCACGATCCACACTGCGCCGGGTCCGACGCGTACTTCGAGCTGGCGAAAGAGGTCGTGCGCGCGGGAGCCGCGTCGTGAGCGGCCCGAAGCGCGGCATGGGCCGCGGGCTGTCGGCGATCCTCGCGGCGTCGGGTGGCAACGGGCCCGAGCTGCAGGACCTGCGGATGGTGCCACTCGAGCTGATCGCCCCGAACCCCAAGCAGCCGCGGCGCGTCTTCGACGACGCTGCGCTGCAGGCGCTGGCCGATTCGCTGCGCGAGCGAGGCGTGCTGCAACCGGTGCTGGTGCGCCCGGTCGCAGGCGGGTCCTACGAGCTGGTGGCGGGCGAGCGGCGCTGGCGCGCAGCGAAGATCGCCGGCATGGACACGATCCCGGCGCTCGTGCGTGAGCGCGGCGACGCCGAGGCGCTCGAGGCCGCGCTGATCGAGAACATGGTGCGCGAGGACCTCAATCCCGTCGAGGAGGCGCGCGCCTGCGCGGCGCTGGTGGAGGAGCTGGGCCTCACGCGTGAGACCGTCGGCCTGCGCGTGGGTCGCAGCCGCGTGGCGGTGTCGAACCTCCTGCGCCTGCTCGACCTGCCCGACGAGGTGCTGGAGCTGCTCGAGCGCGGCGAGCTGTCCGAGGGCCACGGGCGCGCGGTGCTGCTGGCGACCGACCACGCCGACCGCCGCCGCCTCGCTCGCTCGGCGGTCGCAGACGGTTGGTCGGTGCGCGTGCTCGAGGAGCGCGCCCGGCAGGCCAACGCGCCCCCGGCCGCGCCGACCGCGCGCGGGTCGCACGCGGCGCACCCCGACCAGGAGGCCGCCGCGACGCAGATCGCCGACGCCCTCGGCGGGGCGCTAGGCACCGACGTCAAGGTCTCACCCCGCGGCACGGGCTACCGCGTCGAGCTGACTTTCGACGACCCGGAAGAGGCCTTCGCCCTCGCCCGCCGGCTGTGCCCGCGCGCCGTTGCGTGAGCTACCGCCACAGACCGTCTAAACTGCTCCACCGCGCGCAACGGACGCGCGGCCCGGGCGATTAGCTCAGTCGGTTAGAGCGCTTCTCTGATAAGGAAGAGGTCCCAGGTTCGAGTCCTGGATCGCCCACTCAGAAAGGCCCTGGAAACGGGGCCTTTCGTCCTTTCGTGTCTGTGGACCACCCCCACGCCGTTCCTCTTCGCCCGGATGGAAACGCGATATGGAAACGTTCTACCTCCGCTCGCACGCCGTAGGACTCCCGCTGAGTCTCGATCTGAGCCTTTGCCTGCTCCTCAGCTCTCGATGATGTGGCAGATAAGCGCGTCGTCGGTCGCCGGTGATGTGTTGGCTCGCTGCGCTAGCCGTTGTAGATCCTGATGCATGGCCTGCAACGCGACGATCCGTCGGGCCAAGTCGGTGGCGTGCCGGTCGATGAGCTCGGACACGTGCCGACAGGGGGTTTCACCGCGGTCGCGGAACGCGAGCACCTCGCGGATCTCCCCAAGCGTCAGGCCCACGGACTGCGCGGCGCGCACGAAACCCAGCCGGGCGACCGCGTCATCGGCGTATGCGCGGTAGCCGTTCTCGCCACGCGACGCCACCGGCATGACGCCGATCTCCTCGTAGTAGCGGATCGTCTTGCGCGGCACGCCGGTGCGGCCAGACAGTTCACCGATCTGCACGACCGGCATCCTACCGCTTGACCTTCCACCCCACGGGAGGGCTTATCTTGGCGGCACGGGCGTGACTCGACGCCAAATCGACCATAAGGAACCCACATGGCAAAGCGACAAGTTGAGGTCTTCACGGCAGGCTGCCCGGTGTGCGAGCCGACAGTCAAGCTCGTTCAGGACCTGGCGTGCTCCAACTGCGAAGTCATCGTCTACAACCTCTCCAAGGAAGGCACCGACAAGGTTCAGCAGTACGAGATCAAGACGGTCCCCGCAGTCGTCGTCGACGGCCGCCTGGCCGCATGCTGTGACACGCGCGGCCCCGACGAAGAGCAGCTCCGGGCAGCGGGCCTCGGCCAACCGATCACCTAGGCTAGTTGCAACAGTCTCTCATTAGGCGCGACCCCCCGATACGATCTTTGTGACAGTCGTTACTTAGGTGGTCTTCGCCTCTGCGGTCGGCTCGACGCTCAACCGCGACAACGTGCGAAACCGGATCGTCGCCCCGGCTGCGAAGGCGGCGGGCATCGAGCGCGACGACCTCCCGACGCTACGGACGCACGACCTCCGGCACACCTTCGCGTCGCTGCTCATCGCCGGAGGGGCGAGCGTCGTGTTCGTCGCCTCGCAGATGGGCCACGGCTCACCGGCGATCACGTTGAGCGTCTACTCGCAGTTGTTCGATGAGGCCGAGCACGCCGACAAGATGGCGGCTCAGATGGAGGCCAGCTTCGGAAACTCTCTGGAAACCGCCTGCCACGGCGAGGCGCGGTCAGACGCGGTGCCGGAGGTCACGAAACCCACGCAGTTGCGGGCCGTCGCGGAGTAGCGCGGTCACGCGCGGCGGGCCTCGACGCTCTGATAGGGAAGAGGTCCCAGGTTCGAGTCCTGGATCGCCCACTCAGAAAGGCGCTGCACAGCGGGGCCCTTCGTGTCTCCGGGCCACCCCCACGCCTTTCGTCTAGCTGGCTAGTCGCGCAATGAAGTGAGCCCGACGCTTCCGCGTCGCGCGCGCAACGGCGCGCGCACCATGGTCGTACGCGCAAAGACGCTGTTCTCAGCGCCGATGGGTGTTTGCTGGGAGCGTGAGTCGTCCGTGGTCGAGCAGTGCGGGGATTCGCGTGGGGGCAACGGGCGGCGAGAAGATGTAGCCCTGACCCATCAGGCAGCCGCCGTCGCGCAGGCGGGCGAGTTGGTCGGGTGTCTCGATGCCCTCGGCGACCGTGGCGATGCCGATCGCCCGCCCGAGCGCGACGATCGCTTCCAGCAGACCGTGTGCGGGTTGGGTCCCGGAGACGAACTCGCGATCGATCTTCAGGCAGTCGATTGGCAGGCGTTGCAGGTAGCCCAGGCTCGAGAAGCCGGTTCCGAAGTCGTCGATCGCCAGGCGCACTCCGCGGCGTGCAAGCTCACAGCAGGCCTGGGAGGCGGCATCCTGCGTGACGAAGACGCCCTCGGTGATCTCCAGCGTCAGTGCGGATGTCGGCAGCGAGGCGTCGGCCAGCGCGCGTAGGACGCGGTCGGGAAATCCCGGTAGTTCGAGTTCTAACGGCGAGACGTTGACCGATGCCATCAGGTCGCGCAGTTCGGGGTATGCCGTGCGCCAGGCGCTGACTTGGCGCAATGCCTGCTCGAGCACCCAGTGGTCGATCGCGTCGATGAGTCCCATTTCCTCCGCGGCGGGGATGAAGTCCGATGGAGCGATGGTTCCGCGCGAGGGGTGCTGCCAGCGCACGAGCGCCTCGACGCTCACCATCCGTAGCCCTTCGAGCTCGACGATCGGCTGGTAGACGACGGCGAACTGCTGCTCGTCGAGGGCTCGCCGAAGGTCGGCGCGGAACGCGCGATTTGCCTGTGCACGGCGGTCGAGTTCGGGTGAGTAGAGGACGTGGGTTCCCTTGCCGCCGCGCTTGGCTGCGTACATCGCGAAATCGGCACTGTCGAGCAGCGCCTCGGCGGTCTGCTCAGCGGCGGCCATTGCCGCGCCGACGCTGACCGTGATGCTGTGGCCGGCCGGGTTCCAGTCGCCGGTGAAGGCCTGGACGCTGCGCTTGGCGGCCCGGAGCGCGCCGGGCTGCTCGCCGATGCCCTCCATCAGGATCACGAACTCGTCGCCCGCAAGTCGT
>Ga0136633_1002070_pt1 | contig 14159 bp, 6 predicted proteins | sample AntDrymeUQ832206_2_FD_105494 | JGI IMG/M metagenome (GOLD analysis project Ga0136633, IMG submission 105494) | Polar desert sand microbial communities from Dry Valleys, Antarctica - metaG UQ83 (22.06) | ecosystem: Environmental > Terrestrial > Soil > Desert | place: Antarctica: Dry Valley... | reverse complement strand
CGCGGTCGGCCTCGCCGTCGCGGGCCAAGATGGAGTCGTCGCCGCGCCCGCCGTCGATCGAGTCCGCTCCGGCGCCGCCGCCGATCGTGTCGGCGCCCTCGCCGCCGTCGAGCTTGTCGATGCCGCCGGCGCCCGCGATGCGGTCGTCGCCGCCGTTGCCGTAGATCTCATCGTTGCCGGCGCTGCCGAGGAACTCCTCGCCGAGCTCGCCGCCGGAGATGATCTCGATGTCGCCGGCGAGCTTGTCGGCGCCGCCGCCCTCGAGTTGGGCCGCGTCGCGCCCGTCGCCGCCCGGCTCGAACTTGCTCAGGCGAACAGCCGCGGCATCATCGCCAGCACGCGCAGCGAGCCCTTGGGCCGCAGCCGGCGCGTGAGCAGCAGCCGGCGTGGGTCCGTGCGCCGGCCGACGACGTCGACCCAGTCGTTGAAGGCCACCCGCAGCACGAGGTCGGCGTCCGGCGCCATCCCGCGCTCGGCGCGGGTGGAGCCGTTGTCGACGCGCAGGTGCCACGGCTCGGCGTCGGTGAAGTCCCATTGCAGGACGACCGGCCGCCCCGGCGCGCGGCGGTGGTCGACGCCGTGGGCGATCACGTCGAACAGCAGCGCCATCGTCTCCGCATTGGGCGTCGCGCGCGTCGAGCCGTCGCCGAGGATGCCGTGCTGGACCAGGGACAACCCGTGCGCCCCGCGCTCGGCGAAGGACATGTCCACGCGCATCGGGATCGGGCCCGGAAGATCCTCGAGCGGCAGCCCGGCGGCGCGCAGCTTGGAATCCAGCGAGCGCGCACCCTCCTCGTAGATCTCCTCGAGCGTGAAGCCGAAGCACTCCGTGTAGCCGCGATCCCAGTTCGGTGGGACGAACAGGGACACGCTGATCGGCAGCACCTCGCGCAGCAGGTCGGCGACCGCGTCGCGGACCTCGGGGTCCTCGAGCGCGAGGTCGTGCAGCAGCTTGACGCCGAAGGCGATGTGCCGCTGCTCGTCGGCCGCGACGTTCTTCATGCCCTCCTGGAAGCCGGGCAGCACGTTCTCGCGCACGAGGTAGTCCTCGATGAAGTGCTGGCCGGGCTGGGCGAGCGTCGCCTCGACGATCAGGTGGTACATGGTCACGGCACGGGCCAGTGCGGTGGACGAGTGGTTTCCGTGGAGCTCGTTCGTGACGCGCTTGAGGATCCCGAACGTCTGCTTCCAGCCCCAGGTCAGGTCGCCACCGGTGGCCGCCAGCGTGCCGGCGATCGTGCCGTCGCCGAGGCCGGGGACTTCCTCCATGAACCGCTTGAAGAAGATCGAGTGGCGGGCCTCGTCGACCTGCTGGGTGGCCAGGAAGTACTTCTGCTCCTCGCGCGGGGCGGCGGCGATCATCGCGCTCAAGTCGTCGGTGACCTCGTCCTCGCCGTGGAAGAACAGCGTGTAGTTCCACAGCGCGGCCTTGCGCTGGAGATCGGAGAAGCGCTCGTGCCAGTGCTCGCGGTCGACCGTGAAGTCGATTCCCGTGGCGCTCCAGTTCCCGCGCTCCCAGCGGGCGTAGAGGTCCCCGTAGGAGATCTGGGCGGCAGCGGCAGCTGGGGGAGAAGAAGTGCTCACGCCGACAGCTTCGGGGACTTCCGGTCCGCGCGCAAGCCACTCGGACGAATCGGCCGCTTGCCGCAACCCGCTCGCCACGGTACATTCGCGCGGAATGGCTCGGAAGCTGTGCATTTTGGTGGCGACGCTGCTGTCGCTGGGGTCGCTCGTACCCGCCGCGGTGTCGCGATCGTCGGCGGCCGAACGGCCCCCACTCGACGTTCGCGAGCGGCAGATCGCCCGCGGTGCGACGAAGCTGGTCCCCGCCGCCCGGCTCGCCGCCCGCCGCGCGCTCGCCCGGCGCCTCGGCCCCAGGGCTGCGGTGCAGAGCGATCCGGTGAGCGGAGGCGTCCGCTACGCCGGCGACCTCGATGGCTTCCTCACGAGCCGGCGCCGCGGCGATCCGGAGCGGATCGTGCTGGATTACGTGCGCGCCCACGAGGGCGTGTTCGGACTCGACGCCGACGACGTCAAAGGTCTGCGCCTCGTCCGCCGCTACGCGAGCCTCGACGGTATCACCCATCTCACGTGGGCTCAATTCGCCGCTGGGATCCCGAGCTTCGACACCGATCTGAGGGCCAACGTCACCGCCGACGGGCGGATCGTGAACATCCTCGGCTCGCCACGCCCCGACCTCGAGGCCCCGGCCAGCCGGCCGGTGCTGTCGGCCGGTCAGGCGCTCGCGCGCGCCGCTCGGGACGCACGGGCCGCGTTGTTCGCGCCGCGCGGCCGCACGGCTCCCGACGCGCGGCGCACGACCCGCTTCACGGGTGGCCACACCGCACGCCTCGTGTTGTTCGTCGGGCCGGATCGAACCCGGCTCGCGTGGCGCGTGATGATCGACGCCGGAAAGCAGGTCTACGACTCGGTACTCGACGCGCGGACGGGCGACATGCTGGTCCGCGCGCCCATGGTCGCCCACGCGAGCGGCCTCGCGTGGGACGCCTACCCGGGCGCGCCCGGGGCGTCGGGCACCGCGGTCACGCGCGACTTCACGCCGTGGCTGACGTCTCCTTCGATTCTGCGCGGCAACAACACCCACGTCTACGCGGACGTCAACGGCGACGACGTCGACCAGGCGGCCGAGGAGATCCCACCGGTCGTTTCGGGCGGCGACTGGGATTACGGCCGCGTGCCCGTCGCCTCCCCCAACGGGAACTGCCCGGCGGTCGGCTGTTCCTGGAATCACGACGTGCCCAACTCGTGGCGGGGATCGGGCGACGCGATCCTGCGTCAGAACGCCACGCAGGTCTTCTACTTCGTCAACCGCTTCCACGACCATCTGGCCGCCGCGCCGATCGGGTTCGGCGAGGCGGCGGGCAACTTCCAGGCGGTCAACGCCACCGCGGCAGGGGCTGACGGCGACGCGATCCGGGCCGAGACGAGCGACGGCGCCGACACCGCCGCAGGACTGCCGGATGCCGGGCACGTCAACAACGCCAACATGTTCGTCCCGCCCGATGGTCAGGCGCCGCGGATGCAGATGTACCTGTTCAAAGGGCGGGCCGGTTCCCCGGTTCCCGACGTCAACAGCGGCGACGACGCTTCGGTGGTCTACCACGAATACACGCACGGCCTCACGAACCGTCTCGTCACCGACACGGACGGCTTCGGCGCCCTGCGACGCTCCCAGTCGAGGGCCATGGACGAGGGCTGGGCAGATTGGTTCGCGATGGACTTCCTCGTGCGGGAGGGCCATGGAGCCCCGGATACGGCCGCGCCGGGAGAGATCTTCCTGTTCGACCACGCGCGCACGCCGGTGTCGGGCGGCGGGCGCGCCTCGGCGCTGGACTGCCCGCCGAGCACGGCCAACGGTGCCTGCCCGGGGACGGCCGGTGCCGGACCCGGCGGCTTCACCTTCGGCGATTACGGGCGGGTGCACCCGAAGGGCCCCGAAAGTCACGCCGATGGCGAGATCTTTGCCCAGACGCTGTGGGACCTGCGGACCCGGCTGATCGCCGACCTCGGCACGGCCGCCGGCGTTGCCCGAGTCGAGATGCTCGTCACACGCGGGCTCGAGCTGACGCCCGTCAGCCCGTCGTTCCTCGATGCGCGCAACGCCATCCTGCAGGCCGACACGGTGGCCGGGGGGGCTGACCGGGCGCGCATCTGGGAGGTCTTCGCCGCTCGCGGCATGGGCTTCTTCGCCTCGACGGTCGACGCCGCCGACCGCGAGCCGGTCGAGGACTTCAGCCTGCCGCCCTCCCCGGCGGCGATGGGCACCGTCGCCGGGCAGATCACCGACGCCGACACGGACGCTCCACTGGCCGGTGCGCGCGTCTCCTTCGGGGGTCACAACACCGGGTTCGGCGGGGATCTCGCCGCAGTCACGGGCGGGACCGGGGCGTATTCGATGCCCGGCGTGCCCACCGGGACCTACCCACACATGATCGTGTCGCGCGCGGGTTATGAGCGCTCCATCGACCGGGCGTCGTTCGTCGTGTCGGGCGCGACGACGACGAGGAACCGGCGGATGCGGCGCGACTGGGCGCGGATCGACGGCGGCGCGACGGTGCTCGTCCAGGGCGCCTTCCAAGCGGGGTGTGAGGCCGCTCGCGTAGCCGACGGGCTGACCGGGAACTCGTGGACCGCGGCCCGAACCCCTTCGCCGGATCTGATCATCAAACTCCCGCAGGCGGTCGACATCTCGGCGGTCGTGATCGATCCGACCGACCACTGCGAGGGGGAGTCGTCCTCGCTGGGCGAGTACACGATCTCGACCGCGTCGCAGGTCGGGACCGGACCCGGTGCCTTCACCGAGATGGCGCAGGGCACGTTCGTCAAGGCCGACAACCACCGCGGCAACAGCGTCCGGCCCGCCACGGCCACCACGGACGTTCGCTACGTCTCGGTCACGCCCATCAAGCCGCAGGGCGCGCTCGCGCCGTCGGACTTCTCCGACGAGGAATGGAAGTCGTACGTCTCGATTGCGGCGGTCGAGGTCTACGCCAGCGTGAACAAGCCGCCGAAGGCCGCGTTCTCGATCACGCCCGCGCAGCCGCTGGTCGGGGACTCGGTGAGCTTCAACCCTTCGGGATCCGCCGATCCGGACGGCACCATCGAGCGTTACGAGTGGGACCTCGACGGCAACGGGACGTTCGAGACCAGCTCCGGCTACTCGGTTTCGAAGACCTACTCGCGGCCGCAGGAGATCACCGTGCGCCTGCGCGTCACCGACGATCGCGGTGAGACCGACATCACCACACGCCCGCTGCTCGTCGCGTCGTCGGCGGAGATCTCGGAGCTGGGGACGCTCGGCGGCGCGACCGGGCGCGGCGGTCGCATCAACGCGTCCGGTGTGGTGGCCGGTGACGCCGACGTGGCCGCGGCACCGGCCGTTCACGCGTTCCGCTTCGAGGGCGGTGCGATGAGCGACCTGGCCACGCTGCCGGGCCAGCGCGACAGCCTCGCACTCGACGTCAACGGCGCCGGCCAGGCCGTCGGCGCCTCGGGCCCAGAAGCCGAGCAGTTCGCTGGGCGCGCCGTGCTGTGGACGCCCGACGCCGCTCCACTGGACCTCGGCACGCTCGGCGGCGCGGACTCGCGCGCGTTCGCGATCAACGACGCGGGTGCGATCGCCGGCGGCGCCGAGAACGCCGACGGTATCGAGCGCGCGTTCTATCGCCCGGCGGGCGGCCCGCTGCAGGAGATCGGCACGTTCGACTCACCGCCCATGTCCGGGAGCCGGTCACGGGCCTACGACGTCAACGCGAGCGGCCAAGTGGTCGGCTACTCCGAGGGAAGCGGCCGGAACTTCGAACACGCATTCAGGTGGTCGCCCGGGGGACAGCCGATCGACCTCGGCACGCTCGGCGGGTCCTACAGCGTCGCGCGAGCGATCAACGACGCGGGCCAGATCACCGGCTACGGCGACCCGTTCTTGCAACCCAGCCAGTTCAGGGGGTTCGTCCGCGAGTCCGGCGGCCTCATGCGGTTCACCGGCACCCTGGGCGGAGCCAGCAGCCAGCCCCGCGACATCAACAATCTCGGCCAGGTCGTCGGCGCGGCGCAGACTTCCTCCGGGGCCTACCACGCGTTCCTCTGGGAGGACGGGAAGCTGACCGACCTCAACGCCTACCTGCCCGAAGACGACAAGGCCGACTGGGTGCTCGAGATCGCCAACGGCATCAACGACGGCGGCCAGATCTCCGGCCACGGGTATTACAAGGGGGTCGGGCGGCCGTTCGTGCTCGACATCGGGGCCTGCGAGTTCTGCGTCGAGGCGGTCTCCTTCGAGCACCAGCGATACCCCGAGAAGAGCTGGACATCGGTCCCGGCGACCGGCACCACCGACGGCAACCGCGTCCGCATCTCGGCCCGCGTCCGCAACAAGGACGTGGCATCGAAGCTGATGACGGTGAAGTTCATCGACCGCCGGACGGGCCAGGAACTCCCGGACTCCCGCATCAGCCCGCTGCTGCTGCAAGCCGGCGAGACCAAGACCGTTTCCGCCGAATGGGACACCACCGACCGTGCCTGGACCGCCGCCGGGGAGCCCGCCTCCTCCCAGTTCATCCGGGTCAAGCTCGAGCTCGGGCGCAGCGTGCTCGATTCGCGCGGAGGGTCGCTGAAGGTCGTCCCGCGACCGGTCTTCATGGTCCACGGCCTGCTCAGCAGCGCGGCCACGTGGGACGCCTACATCGGCCCGGCCGGGTTCATCGAGCAGGCCAACCCCGACTGGCGCGCTTTTGCCGTGACCGGCTTGAACACCGGCTCCTACGCCACTGCGGCCTCCGAGCCCAACACGATCTACGAGAACGCGAAGGTCCTGCACGACTACATCGAGAGCAAGCGTGACGATCTCGACGCCTGGAGAATCGACCTGCTCGGGCACTCGATGGGCGGCCTGATCTCGCGCCAGTACATCCAGACGTTCATGCCCGACGGCGGCACCGAGCAGCCGGTCGCGCGCCACCTGGCGATGCTCGGCACGCCCAACCAAGGGTCGGCGTGCGCGGATCTGCTGCCGCTCGCGATCACCTACGAGCTGCGTCCCGAGGTCGTGGCCGAGTTCAACGGGCGGGTGGCCAATCGCCGAGGCGTGCCGTTCTCGCTGCTCGCCGGCAACCCGAAGTCCCACACCTGCCAGGACCTCACCGAAGGTGACGGCGTCGTGTCGTTGCCCAGTGCGCTGTGGACCCTGACCGACACCGAGACGACGAACATCGGCCACACGGACATGACCGGCTCGGCGACGGCGTTCAGCGCGCTCGTCAAGCCGCGATTGACGGCGCTCGGACCGCCGGCACGAGCAGCGGACTCTCGTGCCTCCGAACCGCCGCGCGCCGCCGCCCCCCAGCAGCAGCTCCTGGCCGCCCGCAGCGTCGCGCTCGAGGCCGGGCAGACCCTGGACATCCCGCTCGGGGTGCAGGGGGCCACCCGCATCGGCAGCGCGGTCGCGGCGCCCAGCGGTGTGGCGTCTTCACTTCGAAACCCGGCCGGCGACGTGATCGACGCCGTGAGTGCAGGAAGTTCGAAGGCGCGGGAGCTGGTCCGGACGTCCGACGTCGCGAGCCCCGTGTCGGGGACGTGGACGCTGCGCCTGGAGAACACCGGCGGACCCGCCCAGGCGCAGGCGTCCGCGTGGGTCAAGGGGGCGGCCGTCGAGTTGACCGCCGAGCCGGCTCCTCAAGCCGGCGACGGGACGTTGCCGCTGAAGGCGACCCTGACCGACGGAGGCGCCAGGGTCCCGGGCGCCACCGTCACGGCGACGATCTCGCGCATCCACGGCCCGCAGATCGCGCTGACGCTGCTCGACGACGGCGCGCACGAGGACGGCGCGGCGAACGACGGCGTGTACGGCGCCCGTAGCGAGCCGCTGACCGCCGGGGCGACCGAGAGCGACGCCCAGGGCCCGAGCGGGCACCTCGTCGTGGTCCGCGCGCAGGCCCCCTCGTTCACCCGCGCCGTGGTGACCTCCACGCTCGCGACGGCGACGGCTCCCGCAGAATCGGTGACCACGACGGCTCGCGCGGGCGACCTCGACCGCAGCTTCGGCAAGGGTGGCAAGGCCATCACGCCGCTGCTCGCCGACGAACAGGCCGAGGCGGTGGCCGTGCAGTCCGACGGCAAGGTCGTGAGCGCCGGGATCACAGAGGACCGGACGCTCGGGCACGTCCTGGCGGTCGTCCGCCACCGCGAGAACGGCACGCTCGACCCGGGCTTCGGAACGTCGGGCAAGGTGCTGATCACCCCGGTCGATCTACACCTGAGCGGCGACGTCGGGCTGGCGATCCAGCCCGACGGCAAGATCCTCGTGGCGACGGGCTGGGGCGGGCAGATGACGGTGGCGCGCTACCTGGCCTCCGGCGAGCCCGACACGACGTTCGCGACGGCCGGCGTCCTGCGCAGCGACCTGCTCTATGGCGTGCGTGATCTGGTCGTCGACCCCGACGGCAGGATCCTCCTCGCCGGCTACAACCTCATCAAGGAGGCGCAGGCCACGCAGTTCCTGACGGCGATGTCCGTCGCCCGCCTGACGGCCTCCGGCGCTCCGGACACGACCTTCGGGACGGGCGGCGTCGTGACGCACATGCCGAGCGAGATCCCGTTCGGCGAGATCGGACGGCAGTCCGACGCGGCAGCGCTGGCCCTCCAGTCCGACGGGCGCATCGTGATCGCGGGCAGCGCCGACATCTGGCGCACGAACACGCTGATCAACCCGCACGACGTCCAGATCGCCGTCGGGCGACTGCTCGCCAACGGCGCGCTCGATCCCGACTTCGGTGGCGGCGATGGCTTCGCGATCACGGCGATCTCGCCCTACGACCCGGACCGGTCCTCGACCGGGGGTGAGGCTGCGCAGGACGTCATCGTCACGGCTGCGGGACGGATCGTGGCGGCCGGGACGACGACCTCGCCCGCGCCGAGCGGCAACCCCCACCGGCGCATGGTGCTCGTGCGCCACCTCGCCGACGGGACGCCCGATGACAGCTTCGGGCCTCAGGGGGTCCGGCTGACCGCGTTCCCGACCTTCGACGAGGGAGAGCCCGACCGCTCGCAGGCCGTAGGCCGCGCGGTCGCCGAGCAATCCGACGGCCGGCTCGTGCTCGCCGGATCGCGCTATGCACGCGACCCGGGCGACGACTTCGCACTCGCGCGCCTCCTCGGCGACGGGGTGCTCGACAGCGCCTTCGGCTCGGACGGGCTCAGCGCGCCGGTCATCGGCCGCGGCTTCGATTCCGGGCGGGCGCTGGCGCTCGCCCCGGACGGCAAGCTCGTGCTGGCCGGGTCGACGTCCAACGGCCGCGATGACGACTTCGCGGTGATCCGCATCCACGACGAGGACATCGTGGAAATCAACCCGCAGAAGCCCCCGGCCTGCGCCGACGTCACGACGTCGACCGAGCGTGACCGCGCGGTAGGGGTCGGCCTCTCGTGCAGCGACAGCAACGGCGACGCCTTCGACCTCTCGATCGCCGACGCGCCGGGCCACGGGACACTCTCGGCGATCGACCAGCAGACCGGCGTCGTCACCTACACGCCGGCCGCCGGCTACGTGGGCGCGGACACCTTCACCTACCGCGCGACCGACGCCGCCGGGCCCTCGCCGGCTTCGCGCGTGTCGATCACCGTCACGGCCCCGCCCCCGGAACCGCCGAAGGCGACCCCCACGCCCGGTCCGGGGCCCGGCCCCGGTCCCGGAAGCGGGTCGTCCGGATCCGGCGGCGGCAGCGGCGGCGGTGGCGGTGGAAGCACCCCGACCGGCGGGCCGCTGCAGATTCCGAGCGGTGGCTGCCCGATCGATCCACGGACCAGGCAGTGCGTGGTGCCCGTCCAGTGCCCGCCGGCGACCCCCGGCGGCTGCAACGGCGACATCTCCGGGCGGATCGGCGGTGCGAAGACCAGCGCCCTGGCGGGCGCGAGCGCCCGTTTCACCGTCGTGCTGAAGGGCCGGTTCAAGCTCAAGCCCGGCGAGCGCAAGAAGGTCAGGCTCAAGCTCACGCCGGCGGGTCGCAAGCTGCTCGCCAAGCGCAAGACGCTGCGCGTGGTGTTGATCGCGACCTATCGAGACGCGGCCGGGCGGCAATGGACCTCTCGCCGGACCTTGAAGGTAACGCGCGCCAAGCGCGCGAAGCGCAGCTCAATCGATCTTCGGTGAAGTCCAGTCCGCGCGCAGGCGCGCTTCGAGCAGGTCGGCCAATCCTTCGATCGGCACGCGCTCCTGGGAGAGCGAATCGCGGTCGCGCAGCGTGACCGTCTGGTCCTCGATCGTCTGGTGGTCGATCGTGACGCCGTAGGGCGTCCCGATCTCGTCCTGGCGCCGGTAGCGCTTGCCGATGTTGCCGCCGTCGTCGTATTCGGCGACGAAGCGCCGGCGCAGCGTCTCGTAGACCTCGCGGGCCGCTTCGGGGTGGCCCTCCTTGCGCAGCAGTGGGAAGACCGCGACCTTGATCGGGGCGATGCGGGGGTGCAGGCGCAGGACGGTCCGCAGCTCCCCGCCGATCTCATCCTCGTCGTAGGCGTCGCACAGGAACGCGAGCATCGCGCGGCCGAGGCCGGCGGCGGGCTCGATCACGTGCGGGACGTACTCCTCGTTGGACTGCGGGTCGCGGTAGACGAGCTTTTGCCCTGAGACACCCGCGTGCGCGCAGAGGTCGAAATCGCCGCGGTTGGCGATCCCCTCGAGCTCCTGCCAGCCGATCGGGAATGCGTACTCGACGTCGGACGTCGCGCTCGAGTAGTGCGAGAGCTCGTCGGGGTCGTGCGGGCGCAGGCGCAGGGAGTCCGGCCGGATGCCCAGGCGCTCGTACCAATGCCTGCGCTCCTCGCACCAGTAGGCGTACCAGCGGTCGGCCTCGTCCGGGGGCACGAAGAACTCCATCTCCATCTGCTCGAACTCGCGCGTCCGGAAGATGAAATTGCCCGGCGTGATCTCGTTGCGGAAGGACTTGCCGACCTGCGCGATCCCGAACGGCGGCTTCTTGCGGGCGAACTGCAGCGTGTTCTTGAAGTTCAGGAAGATCCCCTGTGCGGTCTCCGGGCGCAGATAGGCGACCGCACCGTCGTCCTTGACCGGGCCCATCGTGGTCTCGAACATCAGGTTGAAGTCGCGCGCCTCGGTCAGGTCGCAGTCGGCACCCTCACCCGGCCGCTTTGACGGCTTGAGCTCGCAGGCCGCGTGCTCGAGCTGGTCGGCGCGGAAGCGCTTCTTGCACTTGCGGCAGTCGACCAGCGGGTCGCTGAAGCCCTTGAGATGGCCGCTGGCCTCCCACGTGCGCGGGTGCTGGATGATCGCGGAGTCGAGCGCCACGACGTCGTCGCGCTCGAAGAGCATCGATCGCCACCACTCGTCGGCGACGTTCTTCTTCATCAACACGCCGTAATGGCCGTAGTCGTAGGTGTTCGCGATCCCGCCGTAGATCTCCGAAGCGGGGAAGATCAGCCCGCGGCGCTTGCACAGCGCCACGATCTTGTCCATGGTCACGAGGTCGTCGGGCATCGGGAGTTGAACCTACCGAGCGTCGGCGGGCAGCAGGGTGAAGGCGGCTTCGCCGGTGAGGGGGCGCAGCTTGCGGAAGTCCTTCAAGTCGAACGTGGCGATCGACGTGGTCTCGAGTCGCGAGGCGAGAACGACGAGCGACGCGTCGCTGAGACCGACACGAGGATTGCTGCGCGACACCGCGATCGTCTCGAACACGTCGGCGGGCCACCAGCGCACGATCAGGCTCCCCTCCTCGATCTGATCCTCGAGCGCCCGCGCGGCATCCCGCCCGATGCGGCCGCGGATCAGGTGGTCCATCTCGGCGACGGCCAGCGGAGTCGTGACCAATGAACCGCTGTACTCGGCATACCAATCCCGCGCGCGGCCATGACCGATGTCCTTGGCGTCCATCAGCGCGAGTACGAAGGATGTGTCGGCGACGACGGTCACCGGTCCTCGCCGAACCCCGTTTCCGCTAGGTAGCGCTCATCCTCACTCGCAAGGTCTCCGGGACCGTTGAAGACGCCGATCGCCGTGAAGCGTGGTTGGTCGTCGCGCACGGCGTCGGCGAGCGCTTGGCGGATGAACTCGGCCTTGGTGATGCGCATGCGGGCTGCCGCATTCGCAAGAGCCAGATCGAGTTCCGGGGCGAGATAGATGCTCGACTTATGCATGGCAGAAGTCTACCACCCACCACCCGTCACCCTCGTCGGGTAGACTGCGCGCCCCTATGCCGACCTACGAGTACCGCTGCGAGAACGGGCACCTCTTCGAGGTGATGCAGAAGATGTCGGACCCGCCGACGACCACGTGCACCGATTGCGGTGCCGGGGTCCAGCGCGTCTACCACCCGATCGCCGTCCACTTCAAGGGCTCGGGCTTCTACAACACCGACTACGGCACGGCCAAGCGCAAGCGCGAGCTGGACTCGTCGGCCAAGTCCGGCGCCGACAAGAACGACGCCAAGCAGAAGGAGAAGCGCGAGGCCTCGTCGGGCTCGTCCTCGGGCTCGTCGGATTCCTCCTCGGGCTCGTCGGGGTCGTCGTCCTCGGATTCGTCCGGATCGTCTTCGAGCTCGTCCGGATCGTCTTCAGGCACTTCGTCGGGCTCGTCCTCGAGCGGCTCCGGCGGCTCGTCCTCGTCGTCGGATTGAACCGCCGCGGGGTTTCCGCGAATGTCACCCTGATGACGACAGCGAATCAACCAGCTGTCGGCTGGGTTTCCTCGGACTAGATTCCCGCGGGACCAGGGCGCAGGAATGCGCCCCTCCCAGGGAGAAGACTTCACCTGCGCTCAATCCGGCCGACCGCGAGTCTGGCGCGTCGGCAGCGTTGAAGCGGGTGTCGGGGACCGTAAAAGCGTCAGCGAAGGCAGGACCAGCGTGCACTTCAAGAACTTCCGCGTCAGCCGCCAGCTGACGCTCCTCATGATCGCCACGGCGATGCTCGCGGCGACCGTCGGGACGGCGTCCGCGGTCCACTGGCCGAACTTCGGCGGCGACGCCGGGCGCTCGGGCTACCAGCCGGTGGACGAGGGCACGCTGCCCGTCGTCCCGTACTACCAACTCGGCCCCGACCCGGGTGAGGAGACCGAGCAGAACATCAAGACCTCCATCCTGACCACGACGGGCGGGGGCGTGGCCTCGAACGCCCTCATGGTCTACGGCACGAGCATCGGCAACGTCCACCACCAGAACCTCTTCACCGGCGGCCCCGTGGGCCCCGAGCCCGGGCAGGACATCGATGACGGCGGGCCCGATGCCGACGTCCTGGGCAACGCCACGGCCGACTCGATCACCCCGGTCGAGACCTCCTCCGCCAGCGCTTCCGGCATCACGTTCGTTGTGCACAACGACGACAACCAGGACGGAACGGAGACCCTGACCACCGGGGACCCGGACCCGCGCTCTGGTGCCGACGTCGCCCTGGCGGCCATCGATCAGCAGACCGGCTTCCAGGTCTTCGACAAGTCGATCGGTCCGCGCGATCCGAACTTCAGCGCCGGCGCCGATCCGAAGTCCAACACGATCGGCTTCTCGGTTCGGTCTTCCCCGGTCATCACGTCCCCGGACGCCCAGGGCAACCGCTTCCTGTTCTTCGTCGCCCGGCGGCCGTCCGGCGGCAACGTCCTCGCGGCGCAGGCCAAGGGCGGATGCGAGCAGGCCAAGAGCTTCGAGACCGCTCCGGTTCCGCCACCCCCCCCCGGAACGGGCCTTTCCGGCTGCCTCATCCCATCCGCCACCCGCCTCTACCGGATCAAGATCACCAGCCCCGGCACGATCAATGCGAACTTCACCAATGCCGACGTCACGGTCATCGACGTCCCGGACGCCAACCCGGCGGCCAGCGTGACGATCGCCAACCTCGTCAACACGACGGATTCCAACAAGATCGAGCCCTACGTCATCGTGCCGACCGGTCTCGACGCGGCGTCGACGGTGGCGGTGCTGCGCACGTACGAGGTGGATTCGCTCGCCGCAGGTCCGGTCACGCCGGACCTCGGCGATCAGGCCTACACGCCTTCCACGCCGGTCCAGCCGAACGGCCAGATCCCCGGCACGCCGACCACGGTCGGCGGACCGTTCACCGGCTCCGCCCCCGGTCTCTACGTCCCGGTGTACCAGGACACCAGCACCAGCGGCGGTAACAGCGACGCCGAGGACGCCGGCGACACGACCATCGTCTACAAGATCGTCCAGAACGGCGCGAACCTCGAGATCGCGGAGCCGGTGACCGGCAAGGGCCAGTCGTTCAACCTCGCCGGACCGCCGTCACGTGCCCTTTCGGTGACCCAGGAGACCGACAATCTCTCCGAGGGCCGGGTGATCGTTTCGACGTGGCGCAACGCCTTCTCGCTGAACGCCACCGACCTCAAGGACGGCAACCGGTTCGATTTCGCCGATTCGCTCGCGAACGGCACGACGGGCTTCCAGCGCACCCAGCCGGCCGCATCGGGTGACCACGCGTTCCTCACCCGCGACAACGGCCAGCAGCTCGTGCTCGACGAGATCACGATGGATCCGGTGCCCGCCGCCGGGTTCACTTCTCAGCAGCCCGCGGCGAACAACGCGGCCAATGAGGGCATCGGCCAGCCGTCGATCTCCCGTGGCTTCATTCAGTTCGGCTCCAAGGACGGCGCGTTCGTCTACCGCAACCAGACGGCGCCGACCGTG
>Ga0136633_1002069_pt1 | contig 14159 bp, 14 predicted proteins | sample AntDrymeUQ832206_2_FD_105494 | JGI IMG/M metagenome (GOLD analysis project Ga0136633, IMG submission 105494) | Polar desert sand microbial communities from Dry Valleys, Antarctica - metaG UQ83 (22.06) | ecosystem: Environmental > Terrestrial > Soil > Desert | place: Antarctica: Dry Valley... | reverse complement strand
CATCACCGGCGGCAAGCTGACCACCTGGCGGCGGATGGCGAAGATGACCGTGGACCGGATCGTCGAGCGCGAGGGGCGCGACGCGCCCTGCCGGACCCACGAGATCCCGCTCGGCCTGCCGATCCCGGCGAGCGAACTGCCGCGACTGGAGGGGATTCCCGAGGAGGCCTACGAGCAGCTCGCCGGCCGCTACGGGCATGTCGCCCACGAGGTGCTCGGCATCGCCGCCGAGTCCGGGGAGCTCGCCCAGCCCGTGGTGCCCGGCCGTCCCGACCTGCTCGCCGAGATCGCCTTCGCCACCCGCCGCGAGCAGGTCCAGTCGGTCGGAGATGTGCTGCTGCGGCGGACCAGGCTCGGACTGACGGCGGCGCGCCAGGTCGTGGAGCCCGCCACCGTGCGGCGCGTCGCCGACGTGGTCGGGCGCGAACTCGGGTGGGAGCCTGACCGGGTCGGCAGGGAGGCCGCCGCATTCAGCGAAGAAGCTGACGCAGAGGGCGTCGTTGTCGGCTGACCCTCGGAACTTTCGGAAGCCCCGCCGGTTGGCTGTTCTCGTGACGTCGCGTCTGTTTCTCACCCTCCTGATCGCCCTGCTGGCGAGCGCCCCGGCGCAGGCCGGCTGGTTTCCGGCCGACACGATCGACGGTCCCAGCGCCGAGATCACGGATTTTGGCGACCTCGATCTCGCCCGCGACGGCACCGGCGGCCTGGTCTACGTCAAGGTCGACGGCGGCGTCCCGCACGTCTTCCTCTCGCGCCACGTCAACGGAGCCTGGCGTTCCCCCGAGCGGGTGGACAACGGCGTCGAGACGGCCGCCTCCCAGCCCGTCGTCGCCGCGGCCGCCGGTCATCGTCTGGCCATCGCCTGGGTCTCGGGCGGGCGCCTCTACGGCTCTGTCGTGCCCGGTGGCGGTCCCGGCCCGCTCCCGGCGCCCACGCAATTGCACGCCGACGCCGACCCGCTGGTGTCGGTGCGCGATCCGCACGCCGACATGGGCATCAACGGGACCGCCTACGTCGTCTTCTCCGCTCCGGGCGGGGGCGGGAGCGACGTCCGCGGCGTGCGCCTGCAGGGCGCCGCGTGGGAGCCCGTCGTGCCGCCCCTGGACATTCAGCCGGGACTCGCCGCCGGGGACCCCTCGGGGCGTCCGCGCGTCGCCGTGTCCGCGGAGGGCAACGCCGTGGCCGTCTGGGGCGAGGACCATCAGGACGGTCGCCGGCGCATCTACGGTCGCCGGATCACCGGGCTGGCGACGTCGCTGGCCCCGCAGGAGATCTCCCTGCCCGAGTTCGAGGGCAAGCCCGCCGGTGACGCGGACTCGCCCGACCTCGACATCGAAGACGACGGGTCCTACTCATGGGCCGTCTGGCGCCAGGACTTCGCGGGCTCCTCGCGGGCTGTCACCCGTCGCCTCGTCGGCTCCCTCTACGAGGCTCCGTCCCCGGTCGAGGCGACCGGCTTCGCCGACGCGCCGCGGATCTCGATGACCGGCCGCGGGGCGGGCTTCGCCGTTTCGGGCATCCAGAACTCCAACGCGGTGGTCGGCACGCTGCTCTTCCAGGACGTTTTCGGCCCGCCACTGGACGTGGTCGGTGGCGGTTCGGACCGGCGCGCGCTGCCGGTCGTGGCCGCGAGCGAGAAGGACCACATCGCGGTCGCCTGGCGCGGTGCCGGCGGGACGCTGCGCGCGCGCCACAAGCCCTTCAAACAGGTCTTCGACCCTGAAGTCGTGCTCAACGACCCGGCGCTCGGCGTCGCCGGCGAGTCGGGGATCGAGCTGACCGAGGACCGGATGGGCAACTTCGTCGTCGGCTTCCTGCAGGGCGGCCCGACCAACCGCCGCGTGATGGTCGCTGAATACGACCGCCCGCCCGGGCTGCCGAACCCGACGACGTCGTCGAACAACCAGAACCGCTCCAAGCCGCGCTTCAAGTGGAGCCCGGGCCTCGAGCTCTTCGGCCCGCAGATCTTCCGCGTGATCGTTGACGGCGACGAGATCGGGCGCACGTCGGAGAGCCAGTTCTTCTCGCCGGTCGCGCTCGACGACGGCCCGCATCGCTGGCAGGTGATCGCGGTCGACCGTCGCGGTCAGGAGAACGCGAGCCGCGTGCGGATCGTCCGCATCGACCGCACGCCTCCGGACGCAGCGATCAAGCTGACCGGCAAGAAGAAGGCCGGCGCGCTGCTGCGCTTCAGCGTGACGCCCGACGACTTCGGCGGCTCCGGGATCAAGTACGTGCAGACGGACTTCGGCGACCGCTCGCCGGTCACGCTCGTCCCGCGCGGCGTCCACCGCTGGCGCCGGGCCGGCAAGTACACGGTGCGCCTGAAGGTGGCTGACAAGGCCGGCAACGTCGCTCGCCTGACCGTGAAGCTGCGCATCAAGAAGTAGCCTCGGCGCCGTGACCGGCGGCCCCGAGATGAAGCTGCGCCTGCGCGGCGGGACCCTGCACCTCGGCTCGGCGCCGCTGCTGATGGGCGTGCTCAACGCGACGCCGGACTCGTTCTCCGATGCGCGCGGCGGAGCGTCTCTGGACGAGCGCGTCGCGCGCGCCGGTGAGCTGCTGGATGCGGGCGCGGATCTGCTCGACATCGGCGGCGAGTCCAACGTCACCAACCGCCCCGCCGTGAGCGTCGAGGAGGAGATCGAGCGCGTCGTGCCGCTGATCGAGCGTGTCGTGGCGCAGTTCGGCGCCGTCGTTTCGGTCGACACCTACAAGCCGGAAGTGGCCGAGGCGGCTCTGGGAGCCGGCGCGCGCATGGTCAACGACATCTCCGGACTGGCCGACGACCGCCTGGCGGCGCTCTGCGCGTCGACCGGCGCCGGGCTGGTGATCATGCACACGCCGGTCGCGCCCAAGACCCAGCTCCACGACCCGGTGTTCTACGGCGACGTCGCGGTCGACGTCGCCGCGTGGTTGGCCGCACGGATGGCTCACGCGCGCGCACTCGGCGTGGCCCCCGAGCAGATCGTGCTCGACCCGGGGCCGGACTTCGGCAAGACGCCCGCGCAGACCGTGGCCGTCCTGCGCGGGCTGCCGTTGCTGCACGCGCTCGGGCGCCCGCTGCTGCTGGCCATCTCGCGCAAGGACTTCATCGGCGCCGCGCTCGGCCGCGGTCCCCGCGAGCGCCTCGCCGGGACGCTGGCCGCGTTGGCCTTCGGCGCCGACCAGGGCGGCCAGATCTTCCGCGTCCACGACGTCCGCGAGTGCGCGGATTTCCTTGCCGTGCGCGCGTTGCTGCGCGGGGAGCGAATGCTCGAGGACGAGGTGCGCGTGCCGGAGCACCTGCGGCGCGAGCCGGTGCGGGAGTAGCGTCCCGGCGATGTTGGCGCGCGCCCGTCTCGCCCCGCCCGCCGCGGTGCTCGCGACCGCCGCGATCGGCGTGGCCGTGCTCGACCTGGCCTTCTGGTTCACGCTGTCGTTCCTCGGCAGCTCCTTCGGCGGATTCGCCCTGCTGCTGCCTGCGGTGCTGATGCTGAGCGCCTGCGCGCTCGTCCAGTCGCCTTCGCGCTAGCCTTCGCTTCGGTTGCCGGTCGCTGTCCAACGCGATCGGGCCGCCTACGAACCACACCCACCGAAGGGAACACCACATGTCTTCAGTGCTCGACCGCTCCTCGCTGGAGGAGTCCCCGCTCGCCGATCTGCACGTGCTCGCCAACGAGCTCTCGATCGACGGCTTCCGCCGCATGCGCAAGGCGGACCTGATCGACGCCATGCTCGCCAAGCAGGGCGTCGAGGAGCCTGCCTCCGCGGGTTCCGAGTCCGACTCCGACGGCGATGACGACGGTGACCGCAAGCCGCGCGCGCGCCGCTCGCGGTCGCGCCGTCCCGCTCGTGACGCCGACGACGGATCCACCGACGACGCGATCAGCGCCGCCGACGACGCCCACGACGCCGAGGAGTCCGGCGACTCCGAGGACCGGGGCAGCCGCCGTGGCCGCCGCAGCCGCGGTGGGCGCGGCCGGGGCCGCGACGACTCCGAGGATCGCGGTGGCCGCGATCGCGAGGATCGCGGTGGCCGCGATCGCGAGGATCGCGGTGGCCGCGATCGCGAGGACCGCGGGCCGCGCGACGAGGACCGCAGCGTCGAAGGCACCGTGGAGCTGCTGGCCAACGGCTCGGGCTTCGTCCGCGTCAACGCGCCGGAGACCTCCGATGACGACGTCTACATCTCGGCCGCCCAGGTCAAGCGCTGCGAGCTCGTCTCGGGCGACAAGATCACCGGGCCGGTGCGTTCGCCGCGCCGGTCGGAGCGCTTCGCCTCGCTCATCCGCGTGGACACCATCAACGGCACGTCCGCCGACGAGGTCTCCGAAGGCACGCGCTTCGAAGACCTCAAGGTCGCCTTTCCGTCCGAGCGCATCGAGCTCGGCTCCGAGGACCCGACGCTGCAGGCCGCCGAGTGGCTCACGCCGTTCGGCAAGGGCTCGCGTGTCGCGATCGTCGGCGGGGCCCGCGCCGGCAAGTCCGAGCTGCTCAAGAAGATCGCCGGCGCGCTGGCCGGCCGCGAGGGCCTCGAGGTCTCCGTCGTGCTCGCAGGCGCCCGCCCCGAGGAGGTCGGCGAATGGGAGTCCCCCGTCGCCGTGTCCGGCCTCGGGTCCTCACCTGACGCACAGGCCTCCGCGGTCGAGCAGGCGATCGAGCAGGGCCGGCGGGTCGCCGCACGCGGCGGCGATGCCGTCGTGCTGATCGACTCGCTCGAGCACGTGACCCCGCAGGCCGGCCGCCGAGCGCTGGCCGCCGCCCGCAACATCGTCGACGGCGGTTCGCTGACCGTCGTCGCCGCCGCGCCGGCGCCGCTGGGCGGCGAGACCACGGTCATCGCGCTCGACGCCACCCTCACCGCCCTCGGGCGCTTCCCCTCGCTCGACGTCGCCGCGTCGGGCACCCTGCGCCCAGAACTGCTCGTGGGCGACGAGGGCGCCGCCGCGATCGCCAAGGCCCGCACGGAGACCTCCGGCCTCTAGCTCGCCCGGAGAGGGTCACTTACAGATGTCGCCCAATAGGCGACAAACGTAAGTGACCCTCGACGAGAACGCACGCCTCGCGAGCCGCCACCCCAACCGAGCCCTCCACTCGATCCGATCCGTTCGGCGGGCGATCCGGAAAATCGCTCACCTGTGAGCTGAGCGAGCCGTCACCGCGGCGCGTACGCCACCCGCGCCCAGTTGGGCTCGGGGGAGAGCTCGATCCGCTCGCGGTCGCGGTCGGGCTGGATGTAGCCGAAGGTCTGGGTGTCTTCTTCGTAGACCACGTCGAGCTCGCCTTCGATGACGCGCTGGTCAAGCCAGGCGCTGCGGAAGACCAGCCGCCGCAGCCAGTGCACGAGCGAGCGGTCCGACGGGCCGACGAGTTCGGGCCAGCAGTCGTTGACGTGCTCACCCAAGCCCGATGCCGGGTCCTGGACCTCACCGTTGACGGCGAGGTTGACGAGGTCCTCGAGCTCGGTGCCCTCGAGGCGCCCGGCGACGAAGCCGAGCTTCAGTGCCGCCTGCTCCACGCGTTCGGCGAAGTCACGTTCGTTGAACGTGAAGCGCAGCTCTCCATACTCGAGCACGTAGTCCGCGCCCGAGTCGTAGTTTCCTCGGCGAAGTTGATCCATGGGAGTGGTTGCCCCCGGGGTCCTCACGGGGCGTCGCCATCCTAAGCCGGGGTCCTCCCCGAGGTCAGGTCCTGAATCGGATCTTTCACTCCGAGGGGGGCGAACTTCAGGTCGCCGGCGCCTATAGGAGGCATGACCGATGACGACGATCGCCACACCATCCTGGTCGTCGAGGACGACCCCGCGACGAGGACGTTCCTCGCCGACAATCTCGCCGCCGACGGCTTCGAGCCGCTGCTCGCCGACTGCGCCCGCGTCGCGCTGAAGCTGATCGAGACGCACCATCCGGACCTGGCCATCGTGGACGTCGGCCTGCCCGACGGCTCGGGTCTGGACCTCATCGAGCGGGTCCGCAACGACGACGGCCTCGTCTCGCGGCTCGACCGCTCGCTCCCGTTCGTGGTCCTCAGTGGACGTGCGTCGGAAGTGGACCGTGTGCGCGGGTTCGAGCGTGGCTGCGACGACTACGTCGTCAAGCCTTTCTCCTATCCGGAGCTGCTGGCCCGGCTGCGCGCCGTGCTCGCCCGCTGTGGCCCGAGGGTGCGCACGGGCAAAATCCGCGCGGGGGACCTGGAGATCGATCCGCGCTCTCAGGTCGTCTCGCTGCGCGGCACCCGCATCGAACTGCCCCAGAAGGAGTTCGCGCTGCTGCGCACGCTCGCCGCGGAGCCGACCCGGGTCTGGACCAAGGAGGAGCTCCTGCGCGGCGTGTGGGGATTCAGGTCGATGGGACAGACGCGCACGCTGGATTCGCACGCCTGCCGACTGCGTCACAAACTCGGTGAGCAAGGCGACCGCTACGTGGTGAACGTCTGGGGCGTCGGCTATCGCCTCGTGGATCCGGTGGCGGCATGACCGGGCACGCCATCTCGTTCGCGCTTGCCGGATGGCTGGCGGTGTGGTGGTGGACCGCTCGCTCACGCCGCGAGCACGTCGCCCGCGCCTGCCACGAGCTGCGCGGACCGCTGTCGGCCGCGGGTCTCGCACTCGAGGTGATGGCGCGCCACGGCGAGGCTCCGCCCGCGCGCATCGTGGCGCTCGAGGCGCAGTTGCGCCGCGCTGGCCGGGCGTTGGAGGACCTCGCGGGCGCACCGGGTGCTCCCGCGCACGAGCCCGTCGACCTGTCGCGCTGGCTGACCGAGCTGCACGTGGTCTGGGAGCCGATCGCGCGGTCGCGAGCCCGCGCGCTGGTGGTGCGTGATGACGGGACGGCGGCGGTGGTCCACGCGGACGCCGTGCGCCTCCACCAGGCCGCGGGCAATCTGATCGCCAACGCGCTCGAGCACGGGACCGGAACAGTCGAGCTGCGTCTTCGCCGGGTGCCCGAAGGGGTGCGCCTCGAGGTCCGCGACGAGGGTCCGGGATTTCCGGTCGCGCTCGCGACGCTCATCCGCCGTCCGCGGGCCGGACGTGGCGCCCGCGGGCGCGGCCTGGCCATCGCTGCGGCCATCGCCGCCGAGAACGGCGGTCGTCTGGCGACCCTCCCGGGCGCCGCGATCGCGCTGGAGCTTCCGTTGGGCGGCACGCCGCCGCGGCGGCTACCGCTGGTCGCCGGCGCGGGGTGGCGGTCGTGACACGGCGCCGGCGCGGGCTCGTCCTCAGCGGCCTGGCACTCGCGCTCGGAGGACTCGCCGCGGCAGACGTCGGTCGTCGCGAGGCCGCGCTCGTCCAACGACTCGGACCGGTGGTGGACGTCGTCGTCGCGGCCCGCGACATCGACCCGGGAACCGAGATCGGGGATGCCGACCTCGCCGTGCGGTCGGTTCCCGAGCGCTACGTCGCCGCCGACGTGGTCCGGTCGCCGTCCGAGCTCAACGGGCGGCGGCCGGCGGTCGCCGTGCCCGCCGGGGCGTCCATGACCTACGCCCTGGTCGACGAGACCGGCGGGCGGGTGCCCGGGCCGCCGGTGAGGCGAGGTGAACGGGCGGTCGAGGTGGTCGCCGCCGGGCTGCCGGAGATGGTCGTCGCGGGCGCCCGCGTGGACGTCCTGATCACGCACGACGACCGCGGGAGCCGCGGTGGGCGCACGGAGTTGGCCCTCGAAGACGTCGAGGTCCTCGCCGCGACCCCGGCGCCCGGGTCCGCCACCCCCGACAGCGGCAGCGGCGCCGCCCGCGTAGCGGCGACCCTGCGCGTCACCGTGGCACAGGCCGTGGACCTCATCGCCGCGCAGTCCTTCGCCCGCGAGATCCGGCTGCTTCCCCGAGCTGCTGATGACACGGCGGGCCGGCGATGAGCGACCGCGGCTCGGCGCTCGATCTCCTGACCGGAGTCCTGCGCGAGAAGCTGATCGCCGAAGCGGCCGAAGGCCCGGCGCCGCCGGCCGACCGGATCGCCGCGCTGGTCGATCGCGAAGCCGGCGTCCTGGATCCGGCGACCCGCGCCGACCTGACCCGCCGGGTGACCGAGCGCGTGCTCGGGCTCGGCCCGCTCGAGGCGTTGCTGGCCGACCAACTGGTCGACGAGTTGATGGTGACCGGCACCCGGCCCGTATGGGTCGAGCGCCGTGGGATTCTCGAGTGCACGGACGTCTGCTTCGCCTCCGAAGCCGAGCTGCGCGACACGATCGAGCGAATCCTCGCCCCGCTCGGGCGCCGCGTGGACGAGGCCTCTCCGATGGTCGATGCGCGTCTGCTCGACGGCTCGCGGGTCAACGTCGTCCTTCCGCCGCTGGCCGTGGATGGCACCGTGCTGACGATCCGGCGGTTCGGCCGCCACGCCCTGGGTCCCGAGGAGCTCCTCGAAGCGGGCACGCTCTCCAGGCCGCTGCTGGAATTCCTCGCGAACGCGGTGCGGGCCCGCTGTTCCATCCTGGTCTGCGGAGGCACCGGGTCGGGCAAGACCACCACGCTCAACGCGCTGTCGTCCTTCATCGGCGCCGACGAGCGTGTGGTGACGATCGAGGACGCCGCCGAGCTGCGCCTTCGCCAGTCGCATGTGGTCCGCCTCGAGTCGCGCCCGCCGAACGTCGAGGGCAGGGGGGAGGTCACGATCCGGCGGCTGGTCCGCAACGCCCTGCGGATGCGACCGGACCGGATCGTGGTCGGAGAAGTGCGCGGACCGGAAGCGCTCGATCTGCTGAGTGCGCTGTCGACCGGGCACGACGGCTCGCTTTCGACCATCCACGCCGGCAGTCCCGCCGAGGCGCTGCGACGTCTGGAGACGCTCGCCCTGATGGCCGGCGTCGGGCTGCCGCACGCGGCCATCCGGGAGCAGGTCGCCGACGCGATCGACCTGGTGGTCTGCCAGTCGCGCCAGGCGAATGGCTCGCGCGTGGTGACGTCGGTGGCCGAAGTCGTCCGCGTGGCCGGTGGCGCGGCGGCGCGGGAGCTGTATCTGTTGCGCGACGGTCGCCCGACGTGGCGTGCGGCGCTCGGTGACCGTCTCGCCACCCGGCTCGGGGCGGCGAAGCTGGACGCGGCGTGACGCCGGCGACCGTGCTGGCCTTCGCGTCCGCGGCGCTGGCCGTCGGCGCTGGGTGGGATCTCCTGTCGAGCCTGGACGGTCCCGCGGTCGCGCGCGTTCTGGCTCCGCTGCGGGAGACCGGGCGCGACGGGGCGGTTCCCTCGGCGGGTGAGCGCCGCCGTCTGGCCCTGCTCGCTTCCGGCTGCCTCGCCGCGGCGGGCTGGCTGCTGTCCGGGCCGCTCGCCGCAGCCCTGAGTGCCGCGTCCGGGCCGCTCGCGGGGCTGTCCCTGGTCCGGGCCAGACAGCGACGCCACGCTGCGCGCGTGGCCGACGGCGCGGCGGACACGGCGCGTGCGCTCGCTGCGGCGCTGACCGCCGGGCATTCGATTCGCACCGCGCTCGCCGATGCGGGGGCGTCGGTCCCCGGCGCGGCCGGTCACGAACTTCGTCGCGCCGCGCACGCGCTCGACCTGGGGGAGACCACCGACGTCGTCCTGGACGGGTTGCGCCGCCGCGCCCGGTCGCCCGCCTGGGACACGCTGGTGGCGGCGATCGGGATCCAGCGCACCGCGGGTGGGGACCTTGCCGGGCTGCTCCGTGACCTCGCCACATCGCTGGACGCCGCCGCCCGGTCGCGCCGGGACGCACGCACCGCGACGGCGCAGTCGCGCATGACCGCGTGGATCGTCGTCGCCCTCCCCGCCGGCGCCACCGTGCTTGCGGAGCTCGGCAGCCCGGGCTTCGTCGCCGGGCTCCTGGCCACGCCGCTCTCGGCGGCGTTGGTCGTCGCCGCCATCACGCTGCAGGCGATGGCCGCGCTCGTCGTCCGCCGTCTGGCCCGCGGAGTCACCGCGTGAGTGCGATCGCCGCGCTGGTCGTGCGCCGCCTCGCCGGTGGCGGTGCGAGGTGACGCCCGCGGTGATCCTCGCCGCGCTCGCCGGCATCGCTGCGGCCGCCGCGATCGCGGATTTAGCCGACGGATCGGCGCGATCTCGGCCTCGCGCCCCACGCCACCCCACGATCGGCGTCCTGAGGCTGCTGGCCCTGCTCGGCCGTCGGACGGGGGCGCCCGCCGCTCCTCGCGACGCGCAGGACCGCCTCTACGCCGCCGGCTCCACGAGCACGCCCGCCGACTTGATGGCGGTGAAGGCCGGAGGCGCGGTGGCCGCCGTGCTCGTGATGGTGCCGATCGCTCCGGGCCTGCCGGGACGGCTCGGCCTGTACGCGCTCGTGGCAGCGCCGATCCTGGCCTTCATCGCGCCGGACCTGATCCTCCGCCGTCGTTCAACGCGGCGGGGCGTGCGGGTGGAGTGCGAGCTCCCGGACGTGCTGGACCTGCTGCGGGTGGCGCTGTGCGCTGGGCTCTCGACGACCCGCGCGCTCGAGGAGGTCGGCGCTCGCCACCACGGCCTGCTCGGCCACGAGCTGCACCGCTGCGCGCGCGAGATCGCGCTCGGACGGGCGCGCCACGAGGCCTACCAGCGGCTGGCCACCCGCTGTCACAGCGCTGCGGTCCTGCCGCTCGTCGACGCGCTGCGCCAGGCCGAGCGCCACGGCGCTCCTCCTTCGCACACGTTCGCCGCGCTGGCCCTGGAGGCTCGCGCCGAGCACGCTCGCCGAGCGGCCGATCGCGCCGCTCGCGCAGCCCCTCAGATCCAGCTGGTCGTGGCCCTCGGCCTCGTCCCGAGCGTGCTCCTGCTGGTCGGCGCCGCACTGATTCCTGCTTTGGGATGAATTTCCCCCACTGCGTCCCACCGTTCATATCGTCGCTGTAGAGCCAAATTACGACCCAATCTGCTTCGACCGCTCAAGTTTGGTGGGACAGATGACGATGTTCGTGTTGCAAAGTGGGACGTCGTGGGGTACAAACCCCGGGACGAGCCGGTCCGGGGTGGTGGGGTTCCTCCCACTCCACCACCTCGGATCGACTGGCCACCTTCCTGCCTTCGTCACCTATGCCCCTTGCCCTTTCACGGCACCTACGACCACTCGCTCGACGCGAAGAACCGGCTGACCGTGCCGGCGCGCTTCCGGCCGCAGCTGGCCGGTGGGGTGATGCTGGTCAAGGGCTTCGAGCCGTGCCTGCAGCTCTACCCGGCCGCGGACTACGAGGTGATCGCCCGTCAGGCGCTGGCGACCGTCAACCCCCTGAGTCCCGAGGCGCGCGAGCTCAAGCGGCATCTCTACGGCAACGCGATGCCCGGCGAGCTCGACGGTGCTGGGCGGATCATGTTGCCTGGCCCGTTCTTGACCTACGCGGGCATCTCCCGCGACGCCGTCGTGTGGGGCGCGGGCGACTGCTTGGAGATCTGGGACAAGTCCTCGCATCAGGACTACGACTCCGGCCTGATCCCCAGGGCCGCTGATCACATTGCCTCCCTTGGCCACACTGCTTGACATGACCCGCGCCCACGTCCCCGTGCTCGCGACCGAGCTGGTGGACCTGCTGGACCCGCAACCGGGCCAGGTGGCCGTCGACGGGACGCTCGGCGCCGGCGGTCACGCGCGGTTGGTCGCCGACCGCCTCGGCGCCCGCGGCACCCTGATCGCGATCGATCGTGATCCGACCGCCGGGGCGACCGCCGACGAGCTCGACCACGACGTCGCGGCGACCACGCGCTTCCTGCACGCGGACTTCGCGGGCGGCCTCGGCGCGCTGCTCGACGAGGGCGTCGAAGCCGACGCGGTCTACCTCGACCTCGGCATGTCCTCGATGCAGGTGGACACGCTCGAGCGCGGCTTCTCCTACGTCTACGACGCGCCTCTGGACATGCGCATGGACCCCACCCAGGGTCCCACCGCGCAGGACCTCGTCAACACCTGGGAACGGCGCCAGATCACCAAGATCCTGCGCGAATACGGCGAGGAGCGCTTCGCCGATCGGATCGCCGGATCGATTTGCCGCCGGAGGCCCCTGTACACAACACATGAGCTCGTGGACGCGATCACTGCTGCGATCCCCGCCCCGGCGCGCTTTGCCGGAGGCCATCCCGCGAAGCGCACCTTCCAGGCGCTGCGCATCGCCGTCAACGACGAGCTCGGGCAGATCGACGCCGCGCTGCCGCTCGCGTGGCGCCTGCTGAAGCCCGGGGGACGGCTCGCCGTCCTCTCCTTCCACTCGCTCGAGGACCGGCGCGTCAAGCGCTTTCTGGCGGCTCGCGCCCAGGGTTGCGTCTGCCCGCCGCAACTGGCCATCTGCGTCTGCGGCCGGGAACCCGAGGCCGAGCTGCTGACCCGGGGCGCCGTCGTCCCGACGCCCGAGGAATCCGCCGAGAACCCACGCGCACGCTCCGCGAAGCTGCGCGCCGCACGGAAGCTGAGGCACGAGACATGAGCGCCCGCCGCGCCGGCACCGCCCGTCGCATCACGCACCCGACCGCGCCGCGTGGCCCGCGCCGCATCAGCGGGCCGGTGCGCACCCCTGCCCGGTCTGTCACCCCCGCCGCGAACCTGACCGCCGCGACCGTCGCGCTCCCGGCCCCGGGCCGCGCTGGCGTCGCAGCCGGGACGCTCACCCCGCGCCTGCCCAACCCGCTCCAGCGCCTGCGCGCGGTTCCCGACGCCCGCGTGCTGGACCGGCTGGTCCGGTCGAACGCATGGATCTGGCTCATCGGTGTCGCGCTCGGCGGGATCGTCGCGATGCAGGTCTCGCTGCTGAAGCTCAACGCCGGTATCTCGCGCGCCGTCGAGTCCTCCGCGACGCTCGAGCGCCAGAACGCCGAGCTCGAGATCGAGGTCGCGCGCCTTTCCAGCGAGGAACGCATCCGCGCCGCCGCGCTGCGGGCCGGGCTCATTCCTGCGGACGCCGGAAGCGTCGGCTTCCTCACCGCCCGCGGCGATCACGACGTCGATGCCGCCCTGCGCGCCATGAAGGCGCCCGGCGTCGGCGTCGCGCCTCCGGTCACCACGGGCCAGCCCCACGGGACGGCCCTCGCCGCGACCGGGCAGAGCGCCGCGCCCATCCAGGCGCAGGTTTCGGCCCCGCCGGCTGCCACCGCGGCGCCCGCGGTGACTGCCGCCCCAGCGGCGCCGACGACCACCACGACCACGACGACGGCGGATTCCCAGGCCGCCACCGCCGGCGGCGCGACGCCGCCGACCCCGTAGTGGGACCCGCATGCGCCTGATCGACCGGCGCATCGGCTTCGTCTTCGCCGTCTTCCTGGCCTTGCTCGCCGGCGGTGTCGCCAAGGCGGCGTGGCTCGGCGTCGTGCGTGCCGACACCCTGCGCGCCCGGGCCACCACCCAGCAAAAGGCGTCGATCACCGTGCCCGCCGCGCGCGGATCGATCGTGGACCGCAACGATGTGGAGCTCGCTGTCTCCCAGCCGGCCTACTCGGTCGCTGCGACCCCGTACCTGATCGAGGACCCGAACCGGCTGTCCGAGCAGCTGTCCGGCCCTCTGCGCGTCCCGGCCGACGAGCTGCTCGAGAAGCTCACGCGCAAGGACACCGGCTTCGTCTGGCTGGCCCGCAAGGTCCCGTCCTCGCGCACGCGCAAGCTGCGCGAGATCGCCGGCCTCGAGCTGGTTCCCGAAGCCAAGCGCGTCTACCCGCGGCGCTTCCTGGCGTCACAGCTGCTCGGCCTCGTGGGGACCGACAACGCCGGCCTCGCCGGCCTCGAGCACGCCCACGACGCGAGCCTGCGCGGCCGCGACGGCCGGCGCAGCCTGACCAAGGACGCGCTCGGCCGGCCGATCGAGCTCGAGGAGCAGAAGACCGCGCGGCCCGGCGCCGAGCTGAAGCTGACCATCGACGCCCGCATCCAGGACCGTACGGAGCAGGTCCTCGCCGAGGTCGGCAAGCAGTACCGCCCCGCGAAGGGCGCGACGGCGATCGTGATGGACCCGCGCTCGAGCGAGGTGCTGGCGATGGCCAACTGGCCGCGCGTGGACGCCAACGACGTCGGCGGCTCACCCGAGTGGGCGCGCCAGAACCGCGCGATCGGCATCGCTTACGAGCCTGGGTCCACGTTCAAGGCGTTCACCGTCGCGGGCGCGCTCGAGGACGGCAAGGTCAAGCCCGACACGCAGTTCCAGCTGGGACCGTCGATCACGGTGGCCGACCGCGAGATCAGCGAAGCCAAGGGCCACGTCTACGGCACCCAGACCACCGCGGGCATCATCAAGGTCTCCTCGAATGTCGGCACGGTG
>Ga0136633_1002068_pt1 | contig 14162 bp, 11 predicted proteins | sample AntDrymeUQ832206_2_FD_105494 | JGI IMG/M metagenome (GOLD analysis project Ga0136633, IMG submission 105494) | Polar desert sand microbial communities from Dry Valleys, Antarctica - metaG UQ83 (22.06) | ecosystem: Environmental > Terrestrial > Soil > Desert | place: Antarctica: Dry Valley... | reverse complement strand
CACCTTGTACCGCGCCAACCGGACACGACAGTAACCCGCCAGCTCGTCGGGTGTCGCGGTTTCTCCCGAACGTCTCACGATCGTCGCGACGACCCGCTCTCCCCACTGCTCGTCGGGTACCCCGTGGACGGCCACGTCGACGACCGCCGGGTGCTCCGCGAGCACCGCCTCGACCTCGGCCGGGGCGACGTTCTCACCGCCGGTGACGATCGTGTCGGCAGCACGGCCGGTGACCGTCAGATGGCCATGCTCGTCGACTTCGCCGAGGTCGCCGGTGTGCAGCCAGCCATCGGTGCCGAGCGACCAAGGCGCGACCGTCGGACCGGCGACGAGGATCTCGCCGTCGCCCGCGATCCGCACGCGCGTGCAGAACAGCGGCGGGCCGCCGGTCGTGACCTGCGAGCAGGCCTCGGTCAGGCCATAGGTCGTCACGCACGGCACGCCCGCCGCGCACGCACGAGCGAGCAGCGCCGGCGGGATCGGACCGCCGCCGACGAGCGCCGCGCGCAGCGCGGGCGGCTCGTGCAGGCCGGCGTCGAGCAGCCGCGCGAGCGTCGTCGGCACCACCGAGACAAGCGTTGCCGCGCCGTCGCCGTCGCCGTCGAGAGCGCGGATGACCCGCGCCGCATCGAAGCCGTCGTGCAGTACCGCGGTCGTCGCGTAGATCGTGCTGCGCAGCAGGATCGACAGGCCGCCGACGTGCGACAGCGGCAGCGTGCACAGCCAGCGCTCGTCGCGGTCCAGGCCGAGCGCGACAGCCGAGCCGAGCGCGCTCCACAGCCAGTTGCCGTAGGTCAGCGCGACCGGCCGGCCGGCGCCCGTCGTGCCGGAGGTGTGCACGACGATCGCGGCCGCGTCGAGGTCATGGGTCTCCAGCAGCGCGGCGCCGGCGTCCTCCTCGCCGTGCAGCGGCGCGTCGACCACCGCGGCGCACCCCGCGATGCGGGTCGCCCGCTCGCTCGCCGTCAGCCGCAGGTCGACGGGGACGGCGACCGCGCCGAGTCGCATCGCGCCGTGCAGGGCCACGACGAAGCTCGTGTCCGCCGGCAGCGCGAGCGCGACGCGGTCACCGGACCGCACACCGAGCGCGCTCAGCGCACGCGCCGCCCGCGTGGCTGCGCCGTCGAGCTCGGCGTAGCCCAGCGCGCCGCCCTCGCCGTGCAGCGCGATCGTCCCCGGTCGCGTTCGTGCGGCGCGGGCGAGCCAGGATTCGACGAGCACCCGCTGAAAGTAGCCTGCACGCTCATGGGAGTCACCTGGACCGCGGCGGGCGAGTACGACGACATCCGCTACGAGCTCAGCGGCGACGGCATCGCGAAGGTCACGATCGACCGCCCCGAGGTGCGCAACGCGTTTCGCCCGCAGACGCTGATCGAGATCTCCGACGCTCTCGAGCGCGCGCGGGAGGACACGTCGGTCGGCGTGATCGTGCTGACCGGCGAGGGACCGCTCGCGTTCTGCTCGGGCGGTGACCAGCGCGTGCGCGGCGACACGGGTTATGAGACCGAGCCGGGCAAGGCGGGCGGCGTCGGGCGCTTCCACGTCACCGACCTGCACATCCAGATCCGCCGGCTGCCCAAGCCGGTTGTCGCGATGGTCGCGGGCTACGCGATCGGCGGCGGCCACGTCCTGCACCTCGTCTGCGACCTGACGATCGCCGCCGACAACGCGCGCTTCGGGCAGACGGGCCCGAAGGTCGGGTCCTTCGACGGCGGCTTCGGCGCGGGCCTGCTTGCCAACCTCGTCGGGCCGAAGAAGGCAAAGGAGATCTGGTTTCTGTGCCGCCAGTACGACGCCCGGCAGGCGCTCGACATGGGCCTCGTCAACACCGTCGTGCCGCTCGACGAGCTCGAGACCGAGACCGTCGGCTGGTGTCACGAGATGCTCGCGATGTCACCGTTCTCGCTGCGCCTGCTGAAGGCGAGCTTCAATGCGGCCGAGGACGGCCTCAGCGGCATCCAGCAGCTCGCCCACGACGCCAACCTCCTCTTCTACGGCAGCGAGGAGGCACGCGAGGGCCGCGAGGCGTTCAAGGAGAAGCGCCGGCCCGACTTCTCCCGCTTCCCGAAGCGGCCGTGATGGCGCGGAGCCGCTGAGCATGCGCATCTGGCTGATGGCGGCGCGCCTGCGCACGCTGCCGGCGGCGATCGCGCCCGTGCTCGTCGGCACGGCGCTCGCCTACACCCTCGAGGCCGTCTTCCGCCCCGGAGCGTTCGTCGCCGCGATGCTCGGATCGATCTTCATCCAGGTGGGGACGAACCTCTCCAACGACTACTCCGACGCGCGCCGCGGCGCCGACACCGACGACCGCCTCGGTCCCGTGCGGGTGACCGCCGGCGGGCTCGTGCCGCCCAAGCAGGTGCTGATGGCGACGTACGTCACGTTCGGGCTGGCCGCGCTGTGCGGCGGGTACCTCGTCGCCGTCGCGGGGATCGAGCTGCTGTTCGTCGGGATCGCGTCGATCGCGGCCGGCGTGCTGTACACGGGCGGGCCGCGACCGTACGGGTACGAGGGGCTCGGTGAGATCTTCGTCTTTCTCTTCTTCGGCATCGTCGCCGTCACCGGATCGACGTTCGCGCAGACGGAGTCCTGGCCGTGGGAGGCGTTCGTGCTGGCCGTGCCGGTCGGGCTGCTGGCGGCGGCGATCCTCGTCGTCAACAACGTCCGCGACATGGACACCGACAGGCGCGCGGGGAAGCGGACGCTCGCCGTCCGGCTCGGGCGCGAGCGCGGGCGCGGGCTGTACGCCGGGATGATCTACGGCTCGTACCTCGTCGCGCCGCTGCCGTGGCTGCTCGGCCCGCTGTCGCCGTGGCTGCTGCTCGCCTGGCTGACCCTGCCGCTGGCCGCGAAGCTCGTGCGCACGGTGCGCGGCCACACCGATGGGCCGACGCTCAACGAGGCGCTCGCGCAGACCGGCATGCTGCAGCTCGCGTTCTGCCTGCTGCTGAGCGCGGGCATACTCGCGAGCTGAGCTCCCGATGCGCGTGACGATCGAGCAGCGCACGGCTCGCCTGCTCCTGCCGATCGAGACCGCCTACGGGACGCTGCGGTCGCGCACGCTGTACGAGCTCGTCATCACGGGCGACGACGGGGTGCCGGGCCGCGGCGAGGCGGCGCCGCTGGAACACTACGACGGCGTCTCGGACGAACGGGCGCTCGCCGCGCTGGAGGCCCATCGGGCGATGCTCGAGGACGGCGACGGGCTCGACGGCGGCGAGCTGCTCGACGCCTGCCGCGCGGTCGACGAGCTGCCCCAGGCGCTGGCGGCGGTGGACATGGCGCTGTGGGACCGGGCCGGGCGCCGCACCGGTCGGCCGGTTGCGGCGCTGCTGTCGGACTCGGCGCTGTCGCGCGTGGCGGTCAACGCGACGATCGGCGCGCACAGTCGCGCGGCCGCGGCCGCCGGCGCGGCGGATGCGCGCGCGGCGGGGTTCGGCTGCGTGAAGCTCAAGGTCGGCGTCGGCGACGACGCCGGGCGCGTGGCGGCGGTGCGCGCGGCGCTCGGCAACGACGTGCAGCTGCGCCTCGACGCCAACGGGGCGTGGTCCGTGGACGAGGCCGTGCGGGCGATCGACACGCTCGCGCCGGCGGGGCTGGAGCTCGTCGAGGAGCCCGTGCACGGGCTCGCGGCGCTGCGCGCGGTGCGTGAGCGCGTGGCGGTGCGGGTCGCGATGGACGAGACCGCCGCCGAACCCGGCGCGCTGGCATCGGGCGCGGCCGACGCCGTGTGCCTGAAGCTCGCGCGCTGCGGCGGCATCTCCGGCCTGTTGGCCGCCGCAACGCTCGTGCGCGCGACCGGCGCCGAGCCGTACGTCGCGTCGACGTTCGACGGTCCGCTGGGGATCGCCGCCGCGCTGCACGCCGCCGCCGCGCTGCGACTCTCGCCCGCTTGCGGGCTGGCGACGCTGGCGCTGTTCGCCGAGCCCGTGCCCGGGGAGCTCGCCGCGCGCGACGGCTACATCGCCGTCCCGCGCGGACCCGGCCTGTTCGGAGGCGCGGGCTGATGTCGTGGATCGGCTGGCGGATCGCGCGCTCGACGCTGCAACGGCGGCCGTCGCGCCATCACTACGGTGATGATCAACACCAGATCTGCGACCTGCACCTGCCGCACGGCCCAGGCCCGCACCCGGTGGCCGTCGTGCTGCACGGCGGCTACTGGCAGCCGCCGTACACGAAGCTCATCATGCGCCCGATGTGCGTCGCGCTCGCAGGGCGCGGCTACGCGGCGTGGAACGTCGAGTACCGCCGCCTCGGCCGCGACGGAGGCGGCTGGCCGATGACCTTCGACGATGTCGCGGCGGCGATCGACCTGCTTGCCGAGATCGAGGCCCTCGACCTCGATCGCGTGACGCTGATCGGCCATTCCGCCGGCGGGCAGCTCGCGCTGTGGGCCGCCGGGCGCGCCGAGCTGCCGGCGAGCGCTCCCGGCGCCGCGCCGCGCGTGACCGGCGCGCGCGTGCTGGCACTGGCGGCAGTGTCCAACCTGCACCGCGCCGGGCGGATCGCGGTCGACCTGCTCGGCGGAACGCCCGACGAGGTGCCCGACCGCTGGACGCAGGCCGACCCGCTGCGCCGCATCCCGCTCGGCGTTCCCGTCGGCCTCGTGCACGGTGTCGACGACGCAACGGTCGACATCGCCCGCTCGCGGGAGTATGCGGCGGCGGCCACCGAGGCGGGCGCAGAGGCGACGCTGATCGAGGTGCCCGGCGACCATCGGGCGCCGATCGACCCGGCGACGGACGCGTGGCGGGCCGCGGCGGACTGGTTGGCAACGACCTGAGACTGCTGAGCCGGCGTCTCAGCGCGCGGCACGCGCACGCAGGGCCAGGACGCGGGCAGCCTGATCTCGCAGCAGCGCTCGCGGCAGCTCACCCGCACGGGCGGCGGCCAGCAGGCCCTCGGCGGCGCGCGCGCCGTCGGCGTATGTCATCGAGAGCAGCGGCAGGTCGACCCCGGCCTTCGCTGCGAGCACGGCGCGTCGCGCGACCGAGCCGTAGGCGCGCACGGCGGGCGTGCCGAGGTCGTCGGTGATCACGACGCCGTCGAAGCCCATCCGGCCGCGCAGCTCGTCCGTCACCCAGCGCGACGAGAACGCCGCGGGGCGCGTGTCACGGGCGGGATAGACGGCCGTCGAGAGCATGATCGCGTCGACCTTCGCGGCGATCAGCGCGGCGAACGGCTTCGCGTCGACCGCGCGCAGCGTCGCGCTCGACGCGCCGATCCGCGCCGGCGCGTCGTCGGTGTTGACGCTCGCCGCGCCGAAGCCGGGGAAGTGCTTGGCGGTCGAGCGCACCCCGCCGTCCCGCAGACCACGCGCGAAGGCGCTCGCGAAGCTCGCGACGCGCGTCGGCGAGCGACCGTAGATGCGCTCCTCGCGCTCGAGCGCCGCGCCGGGTCGCGCTACGTCAGCGACCGGGGCGAGGTTCATGTTGACGCCCGCGGCGCGCAGCGTGCGCGCCGCGGCCAGCCCGTCGGCGCGCGCCTGTGCAGCACTCGTCACGTCGCCCGCGGCGCGCGCGGGAGCGCCGGGGATACGGCGCACCGGCCCGCCCTCCTGGTCGGCCATGATCAGCAACGGCGCGGTCAGCCCTCGCGGGCGCTCGATCGCCTGCAGCCTGCGGACCACGCCGCGCACCTGCGCCGTCGAGCGCACGTTGCGCGCGAACAGGATCACCCCGGCCGCCTCGCCGCGCGCGATGCGGCGACGCAGCGCGGGCGGCGGCTCGAGGCCGTCGTACGCGAACACCATGTGCTGGCCGACAAGCTGCGCCAACGTCAGGCCGCTCGAACCCGGAACGGCGTCGGGAGTGCCGGACAAACGCGGCGGATCGGCCTCCCGCGGGACGAGCGCCACGCCGGCGACGACCAGCGCGACGGCCAGGATGACCAGCCGGATCATCCCTCGAGCCTACGTGCTACACCATCCCGGCTGCGCACGACGGCCGGCATGCCGGCGGCAGCGGCGTCTCGCTCTCGGTCGAGAGCGCTGGTCTCGCACGCCGCGGACCGGCGAGGCACGGATGACGAGGTCGCTGCTCGAGTTGTGCCCGGGGCGCCCCGTTTCACGGGCAGCCGCACGCTGCCAGCCGGCCTCGTCACGAGCCTCGCCAGCCCCGGCTCGCCGTGCACCCGTGGTTCACGAACGGCCTCACAGGCCGGTTCCGCGCACACTCCCCGTGGCACCGGTCACCGCCGGGAGCGTGGCTCGCGACCGGCCGCAAAGGCGGGTCCTGCGTCGCCCCTCGGGCGCGCCGGTCGTCAGCGACCCTCGATCGCCGCGGCGACTGCGGCCGGTGCCTCGAGCGGGAGGGCGTGGCCGGCGCCGGGCACGATCGTCAGCGTCGCGTCCGCCGGCGCACGCGCAAGCCGCCGCGCGAGCGCGACGAACTTCGCGTCGCGCTCGCCCGCCAGCACCGCGACGGGCATGCGCAACTCGCCGAGGCGCTCCCACAGGGGCTGCATGACGCCTGTGCCGATACCGCGCAGCGACGCCACGAGGTGGCGCGGGTCGTTCGTCAGCCGGTCCGCGCGCGCGGCTGCCGCGACCTCGGGTGACTGGCAGGCGAACAGCGGCTGTGCGCCCCAGCGGTCGGCGACCTCGGCGATACCCGGCTGCGCCTGCATCCACCCCGCCAGCTGCTCGTCGGCGGCACGCCGCTGCGCGCGCTCGTGCGGATCCTCGATGCCCGCCGTCGCCGACACGAGCACGAGCCGCGTGATGCGCTCGGGGTGGGCGAGCGCCACGTGCAGCGCGATCCGGCCGCCCATCGAATAGCCCGCTAGCGCGAAGCTGCCGGCCGCAAGCGCGACGACATCGCGCACGCAGGCGTCCATGTCGATCGGCCGCCGCGAGCCCGCGGCGCCGTGGCCGCGCAGGTCGGGCGCCAGCGGCCGGTAGGTTTCGCCCGCGAGGTGCCGCACGACCTCGTCCCAGCCGCGCCCGGTCTGCGTGAAGCCGTGCAGCAGGAGGAGCGGCTCGGACACGCCCGCCATCATGCCCGCCGGCCCCGACACCCACCTGCTGCTGCGCGCGTTCGTCGACGAGCTCGCGCGCTGCGGCGTGCGCGACGCGTGCACCTCGCCGGGCTCGCGCTGCTCACCGCTGGTCCTCGCGCTGGTCCGCGACGGGCGACTGCGCTGCTGGTCGCACATCGACGAGCGCTGCTCGGGCTTCTTCGCCGTCGGCGCCGCGAAGGCTGCCGGACGGCCGGTCGCGATCACGTGCACCTCGGGGACCGCAGCGGCGAACCTCGCGCCCGCGGTGATCGAGGCGTGGGAGGCGCGCGTGCCGCTGATCGTCATGACCGCCGATCGCCCGCCGGAGCTGCGCGACGTCGGCGCGGGCCAGGCGATCGACCAGCTGAAGATCTACGGCAGCGCCGCGAAGTGGTTCGTCGAGGTCGGCACCCACGACGCGACGCCGGAGCGCCTGCGGTGGATGCGAATGCTCGCCTGTCGCGCGGTGTGGACCGCGCTCGAGGGCCGGCCGGGCCCGGTGCATCTGAACTTCCCGCTGCGCGAGCCGCTTGTGCCGCTCGCCGAGCTCGGGCCGGATCCCCTCCCAGGCCGCGCCGGTGGCCGTCCGTGGCTGCTGCGCAGCTCCGCCGGCGAGGATGCCGCGGCAGCCGGGCGCGCCCTGGCGATCGTGGCGCGCGACGCCCACCGGCCGGTCGTCGTGGCGGGTCGCGCCGAGCCGGGGCTCGAAGGGCTCGCCGCCGCCTGCGAGCGGCTCGGCTGGCCGCTGCTGGCGGATCCGCTGAGTGGGGCGCGACGCGGCGGCGCGGCGCTCGCCCACTACGACCACCTGCTGCGCTCCGCGTCATTCACCGCGGCGCAACGCCCCGACCTCGTCATCCGCTGCGGCGACCTCCCCACGTCCAAGCCGCTGCGCATGTGGCTCGACAGCCTGCCCGCCGCGACCACGCAGCTCGCGTTCGACCCGCAGAGCTCATGGCACGACCCCTCGGGCAGCCTGCACAACATGCTCGACGCCGACCCGGCCGCGACCCTCGCGGCGACCGCCGCGCACGCCCCCCGCGCCGACCCGGCATGGCTCGCCGAATGGCGCGACGCCGACGCGCGCGCCGCCACGGCGATCGACGGCGTGCTCGGCGACGCACTGTCGGAGCCGCGCGTCGCACGCGAGATCGGCGCACGCCTGCCCGCCACGGCGACGCTCTACGTGGCCTCGTCGATGCCCGTGCGCGATGTCGAGGGCTACACCGCCGTCCGCGACGACGCGCCGCGCGTGCTCTGCAACCGCGGCGCCAATGGCATCGACGGCACGGTCTCCAGCGCGTTCGGCGCCGCCGCGGTCAGCGGCGGGCCGGTCGTTCTGCTGATCGGCGACGTCGCGCTCGCGCACGATCTCGGCGGACTGCTCGCAGTGCGCCGCACCGGCCTCGCGCTGACGATCGTGCTGCTGAACAACGACGGCGGCGGGATCTTCGAGTTCCTGCCCGTGGCCGGCGAGCGCGACGCCTTCGAGCAGCACATCGCCACCCCGCACGGCCTCGACTACGCCCACGCGGCCGCGCTCTACGGCTGCGACCACGAGCGCGTGACCGCGGTCGGCGACCTGCGCGACGCGCTGGACCGCTCGCTGAACGACCCGCGCACGCAGATCATCGAGGTGCGCACGGACCGCGCAGAGAACCTCGTGCTGCACCGCGCGCTCGCCGCGGCCGCAACGCCGGGCTGAAGACTCAGCCCGGCGCGGCCGGCGGCGGATCGGCGGACCGCGCCGCGGACGGAGGTGGGCCGGCCGGTGGCGTCGCGACCGCCGGGGGCTCGAGCGCATCCGCGGGCGGCGCCTTCCCGGCCGGCGGCGGCTGATCGCCGTAGGCGCTCGCGCCGACCCCGACGCCGCGGATGAACGAGCGCGCCGCGGCGGCGATGCCGTCCTCGCCCGCGTCCGCAGCGACGATCGGGGCGACGAGCGTGGGGTCCGCGCGCAGGGCGGCCAGGATCGCGGCGTAGACCTCGCTCGGCAGCACGTCCGTCCCGTTGAACGCGCCGGCGAGCGCGACAAGCTCAGCGCTCGGCGGCGGGTCGGACGGCGCGGGGGCCTGGATCGACTCGTGCCCGTCGGTCCGCGCCCACTGCCGCAGCGCCCCGCCGACAGCCACTCCGGCGATCGCCGTCGCCGCCGCCATCGGCCGCGACGCGTCGCCGTGCAGCTTGCTCCACTGCTCGAGCGCATACGAGAAGCGCGGGCGGCGCAGCAGCAGGTCGCGCGCGACTGCGTTGGGATCCGACGACGGCTCGGTGACGTTGACGTAGCCCGTCAGCACGCCGCGCAGCTCGCCGAAGGACAGGTCATAGAGCTCGTCGGACAGCCCGAGGAACTTCGCCGCGTCGCGCACCACGGCAGAGATCAGGATGCCCTCGTTCGTGAAGTACTTCTTGCCGTCGGGTCCGGCCAGCCCTCCCCCGCGATGGTGCAGCCCGACGATCTCCCAGTCCTGGCTGAAGACCGGCGACCCCGACGATCCGGGCTCGGTGTCGGTCGAGTACTGCACGACGTCGCCGAAGACCGCCGACACCTTGTTGTCGGTGAAGGCGATCTTCTTCGGCCCGCCCTGCGGGTGCTGGATGACGCTGACGAAGTCGTTGACCGCCGGTTCCGCGCGCCTGGCGAGGTTGACGAAGCCGAAGATGTCGCCGGGCGCGCCGTTGACACGCACGATCGCGTAGTCGAGCGCCTCGTCGTTGTGGAAGAAGCTCGCGTCGCAGGTGAATCGGCGCACGGGCTCGGGCTCGCCGCTCCAGGAGATCTGGTAGTTGAACTCGGCGACCGCCACGGCGGCCGCGGCGGCGTCGGGCAGGACGTGGTGGTTGGTCAGCAGCAGGTCGGTCGCGATCAGGAAGCCCGAACCCGGCCCGGCCGGCGTGTTGACGCGGCAGACGGCGGCCGCGAGCTCGAGCGCGCGGCCGACCCAGCCGATGCTGAGCAGGTTGTTGAGGCCGACGACCTTCTCGTAGGTCAGGGGGACGAACGCGTCGTCCTGGACCCACTCGTCCGCCGCGAGCTTCGTCGACGTCACGACCATCCCGCCTCCCTTCGTCGCCGGCCGGTGCCCCGCGGGCCTACGATACCGCCGCGCCTGTCTGGGGCGCGGGGCTCAGAGCGCATCCGGGAGCCGCGTGGAACCTCTGCGTGGTCGCGCCGTCGCGCGCGTTACATTTGCTCGATGAGCGCCATACGCCGCCGCCTGTTGCCGGCCTGCCTGACTGCTGTGGCCGCCGCCGTCCTTGCCACCGCCGTCGCGTCCGCGCTGACGACCCGCGCGACGCCGCAGAGGATCACCGCGGGCGGTGTCGGCATGGTGAAGCTCGGAGCGACGTACTCGTCGCTGCGCGCGGCCGGCCGCGTCGGCCGGATCGGCCCTGGTTGCGAGGTCGCCGGCCCGCAGGCGCGCTCGTCGATCCTGCGCGCGCCGCTGCGGGGATCTGTCGACTACACCAGCGGGACGCCGCGCAGGGTCCGCGTGATCTCGATCCGCGGCGGCGCGACCGCCCGCGGCGTCGGCATCGGCGCCACCGTCGCGCGAATCAAGCGCGCGTTTCCGATGGCGACGATCGATCGCACCACGGAGAAGGTCTTCGGCATCACGCTGGTCAAGGTGCCCCAAGGTGGTGGGGGCCGGCTACAGTTCGCCGTAGCAACGGGCACGAGGAAGGTCGTCTCGATCGGCATCCCCTTCATCGCGATCTGCGACTGAGGGCGTAAGGCGGACTCCAGCCCGGATCTCAGTGAGACAGTGCGTGTGTCGGGCGGTGGCGTCCGGCACGGCCGGTGGATCCTCGGTTCGGCGGCGGGGATTGGCCGCGAGGATCAGCGAGATTCAGGCGAGTCAGCCGGCGAGCACCGGCAGCAGCGCGCCGAGCTTGACGTCCGTCTCGGCCAGCTCGGCCGCCGGGTCGGAGTCGCGCACGACGCCGACCCCTGCGTAGCAGTGCGCCAGCGGCCCGCGCAGCAGCGCGCAGCGCAGCGCGACGCAGAACTCGCCGTCCTCGTTGACGTCCGTCCAGCCGACGGGTCCGGCGTACCAGCCGCGGTCCAGTCCCTCGAGCGCCGGGATCAGCGGCTCGGCGACGGCGAACGGCTCGCCGCCGACGGCCGGCGTCGGGTGCAGCATCCCGGCCAGCCGCACCGCTGCGACCGGCTTGCGCAGCTGCGCGCGGATCGGGCTTGCGAGGTGCTGGATGTTCGCGATCCGCGCGATCACCGGCTCGGGCGCGGTCGTCACCCAGACGCTGTGCGGCCGCAGCGCACGCTCGATCCGCCGCGCGACGATCTCCTGCTCGCGGCGGTCCTTGTCGGAGCGCAGCAGCTGCTCGCCGAGATGGCCGTCGACCGACGGATCGGCGCTGCGGCGCGCCGATCCGGCGAGCGCGAGCGTGCTGGCGCGCATCCCCTCGCGGCGGATAAGGAGCTCCGGGCTGGCGGCGACGAACACGTCCTCGCCGCGTCCGGCGCAGAAGCAGAAGCACGCGGGAAAGCCTTCGCGCAGGACGCCGTACACCGCTGCCACGTCGTGCGGCGCCGGCGCGTGGACCTGCACCTCGCGCGCGAGCACGATCTTCTCCAGGTCGCCGGCGCGGATGCGCTCGACGGCGCGCGCAACCGCGGCCTCGTAATGCTCGGGCGGCGTGCCCGCGGCGACGGTGTAGCGGCCCACCGGGTCGGGATCGAGCAGCGGCAGCGGCCCGCTGCGCAGCTCGCCGACCCGCAGTTCGATGCGCTCGAGCAGCCCGTCGGCGGTGTCGTCGGCGGTCGCGAACGCCGTCAGCGTCAGCAGCACCTCCTCCCCGCGCCGCGCGAGCGCCGCCTCCGGCACGTGCAGCGACGCCGGCGCGAACGCCGACCAGTGCGGGCTCGAGCCACCCTCGGGCGCGAAAGCGAAGCCGCCGCATGCGATCGGTCCCGCACCGCGCGGTCCGCCGCCGGGCGGGTCACAGATCGCGTCGCGCGCAAGTGCCCGCCAGCGCGCCGCGAGCTCGTCGAAGCGCTCGCGTCCGCGCGTCTCGAGCGCCACGACGCAGCCCAGCGCGGCTACGGCCGACCCGTCGCGCTCGGGCTGCTCGCTGCAGAACCACGGCTCGCCGGGGCGCCGGCACAGCAGCGCGACCGCCGACGGGTCGACGTCGCGGGCGACCTCGACGGTGATCGCGGCGAGGACGCCCTCGCGCCGGCCCTTGCGCGCCCGCCTGACGGCCTGCTCCAAGCGCCGGCTCAGCAGCGCGACATCGGCCGAACCGAGCGCGATCGGCTGCCCGCCGGTCGTCGTGCGCGTCGCGGTCATGCTCACCGACAGTGTAGATCGGCGCCCACGCGGGCCGACCCGGCGCTTGCGCGGCGGTCATGGCACCTCTTCCCCTCCGTACGGGGAATGGGTGCCACAACGGCCGGCGACGTCAGGTCTCGCCGCGCCCCCGGCTGATGGCGATCTCGCCGGTGCGCATCATCTCGATCAGGCCGAACGGCCGGACCATGCGCTCGAAGGCCTCGATCTTCTCGGTCGTCCCGGTGATCTCGAGGATCACGGAGCGGCGCGTGACGTCGACGACCTTGCCGCGGAAGATCTCGCAGATCTGCATGACCTCCGCGCGCTGGGGCCCCTCGACGGACACCTTGAACAGCGCAAGCTCGCGCGACACCGTGTCGTTCGGCTCGAGGTCGCGGATCTTCAGCACGTTGATGAGCTTGTGCAGCTGCTTGGTGACCTGGTCGACGGGATGCATCGCCCCGTCGAAGGTCAGCGTGATCCGCGAGAACTGCTCGTCCTCGGTCGGCCCGACCGTCAGCGTGTCGATGTTGAACCCGCGCCGCGCGAACAGGCTCGCGACCCGCGTCAGGACACCGGCCTTGTTCTCGACGAGGATCGACAGGATGTGCTTGCGGCCCGTGCGCAGGTTGGCGGTCGCCTCGAGGTCCTCGAGGCTCAGGCGGTCCTTCGTTCCCGGCTCACCCATGAACGCTCACCCCACCATGTCGCGCGCGGGCTGACCCGGCGCGATCATCGGATAGGTGTTCTCCTCGCGCGTGACGCGGACGTCGACCATCACCGGTCCGGGCATCGCCAGCGCGGCCTTCATGTCATCGACGAGCGTCGCCTTCTCGGTGAGGCGCAGGCCCGTCGCACCGTAGGCCTCCGCGACCTTCACGAAGTCGGGGAACTGGCCCATGTCCACGTGCGAGTAGCGGTTGTCCCAGAACAGCTCCTGCCACTGTCGGACCATGCCCAGGTAGCCGTTGTTCATGATGAACACCTTCACCGGGATGTCGTTCTGAGCACAGGTCGCGAGCTCCTGCATGTTCATCTGAATCGAGCCGTCGCCGGAGATGCAGATGACGGTCTGATCCGGGCAGCCGACCTGCGCGCCCATCGCCGCCGGCAGGCCGAAGCCCATCGTCCCGAGCCCGCCGGAGTTGATCCAGCGGCGCGGCTTGTTGAAGTGGTAGTACTGCGCCGCCCACATCTGGTGCTGGCCGACGTCCGAGCAGACGATCGCGTCGCCGCCGGTCGCCTCGTACAGCGCCTGCACCATGTACTGCGGCTTGATCTCGCCGTCGCCGGAGTCGTCGTAGCGCAGCGGGTGCTTCTCGCGCCAGCCCTCGATCCGCGACCACCACTCGTCCATCCGCGCCGGGTCGACGCCCTCCAGCGAGCGGTACTCCTTGATGAGCTTGATCAGCACGTTGCGGGCGTCCCCGACGATCGGGATGTGCGCGGGGACGGTCTTCGAGATCTCCGCCGGGTCGACGTCGATGTGGATGAACTTCGCGTTGGGCGCGAACTCCGACAGCTTGCCGGTGATGCGATCGTCGAAGCGCGCCCCGATGCAGCAGATGAGGTCGGCCTCGTCCATCGCGTAGTTCGCCGCGCGCGTGCCGTGCATGCCGAGCATGCCGAGCCACTGCGGATGCGGCGCGGGAAAGGCGCCGAGGCCCATCAGCGTGCACGTGACCGGGAAGCGGTCGGATGTCGCGAATTCCGTCAGCTCCGCCGCCGCGTTGGCGTTGACGACGCCGCCCCCGGCGTAGATCACCGGGCGGCGCGCCGACGCCATCGCCTTCGCGGCCTGGCGGATCTGCTTCGTGTTGCCGTCGGTCGTCGGCTGGTAGCCGGGCAGGTGCAGGTCGGTCACCGGCT
>Ga0136633_1002067_pt1 | contig 14167 bp, 15 predicted proteins | sample AntDrymeUQ832206_2_FD_105494 | JGI IMG/M metagenome (GOLD analysis project Ga0136633, IMG submission 105494) | Polar desert sand microbial communities from Dry Valleys, Antarctica - metaG UQ83 (22.06) | ecosystem: Environmental > Terrestrial > Soil > Desert | place: Antarctica: Dry Valley... | reverse complement strand
GTGGAGGTGAGCGGATTCGAACCGCCGACTTCCACGTTGCGAACGTGGCGCTCTGCCAGCTGAGCTACACCCCCCGGGACGCCCAGGTTAGTCGAGGGTGGTGGAGGCCTGGTCGAGGGCGGCCTGGAGGCGAGCCTGGAGGAGGGTGGTCGTGAGATCGCCCCGTGTGCGCTCGAGGACGGCCCGGAGGGCGTCGGTGGTGCGGCGCAGGCCGCCACTCACCGCGTCCGGATAGTCCATCGTGACCAGCAGGCCATAGGCCTCGTCCATGGTGGCGAGGAGGGCCTCGCTCCGGGACAGCTCGCCCTTGCGGAGCCGGTCGAGGAGATGGCGGCGCAGTTCGCTGGCCGCCTCGGCCAGGCCGTTGAGCCACGCCGCACCCGGCACCCGTAGCTCGTCCGCGGACGGGAGGGGGCCGTCGCCCACCATGGCCGCGGTCAGGCGGGCCTCGGCGTACTCCTTGGCCGCGTCGTGCAGCGGACCGCTGCCGACCAGCGACGGGAAGGGCGCCAGGGCCTCCTGGGCCTCCCTGAGGGCGACGCCGGCCTCGTCGGCCAGGCGGAGGGCCTCCTCGGGCCGGAGCAGGTGTACGGCCCGGATGGAGCTCCCACAGGCCCGGATCGTACGTCGGCATGCGCCCAAAGCCACCTCGCGGGCGGCGTTGGCGGCGTCGAGCTCGGTGCGGACGGCCTGGCCCAGTCCGGCCAGTTCGGAGACCCGATCGACAGGCCCGGGCGGGCCGGAGGAGGGAACCGGCTAGTTGGCCGAGCGGCGCAGCAGGGCCGGCTCGGCGCGCAGCAGGGCGGGGTCGAGCCGGTGCGGCTGGGGCAGGAAGCGGACCTTCATGTCCCGCTCGGCAGCGGCGTTGCGCTGGTGGACGAGGAGGGCCACGTAGGCGATCAGGAGCACGTCGGCCACGACGTGGACGACCAGCATGATGCCCATGGAGAAGAGCAGACCCAGAGTCAGGGTGGCGACGCTGGCGACGAGGAGGGCGGAGAGGACGTCGCGCCGGCGGCGGATGGTGCGGCTGCGGGCGGCGGAAGTAGCAGAGGGGACGCGCATGCCGGGCATCGGCGCTCGGGGAGAGGCGACCGGCGCGGTCCGGGTGCTGCGAAGGGGACCGTGGACCGTGGTCAGCGGGGGAGAGGCGTGGGGGCGGTACCAGTGGTCGCCACCGGCGGCCCGGGACGTACGGGGGCCGGTGCGCCGGAGCACGCTCAGCTGCCGGTGGAAATTGTGAATCGAGTCACCCGGTCGACCCTCGGCGCGTGAGCGCACGAGAGGCGGAATGAGTACTGCGGCCCAGATCCCAGCGAGGACCAGAAGAACCAACGTCACGCTCCTCAGACCTTCCTTTACCTCGATGGACGGTACTGCGCCACGATCCGCGAACCGCGGATGGGGGGAGCCGGCGCCCCTTCTTCCTACCAGCCACCGCGGGTGGAGGCAAGCGGTGGGGTCAGTCCTCGACGGCTCTGCGGTAGATGCCGTGCCGCCCGCCGGTCTTCTCCCAGAGCACGAGCTCGGTGATCATGATCGACCGGTCGACCGACTTGCACATGTCGTAGATCGTGAGCGCGGCGACGGCGCAGGCGGTCATCGCCTCCATTTCCACGCCCGTGCGGTCGATCGTCTCGACCTGCGCCTCGACCTCCACGGAGTCGTCGCCAATCGTGAAGTTCACGAAGATCGAGCCGACGAGCAGGGGGTGGCAGAGGGGGATGAGATTGGGCGTCTGCTTGGCGGCCTGGATGCCCGCCACCCGGGCCACGGCCAGCACGTCGCCCTTGGTGAGGGAGTTGCTGGCCACCATCGACGTGGTCTCGGGCTTCATCATCACCTTGCAGCGGGCCAGAGCCCGGCGGTGGGTGGCCTCTTTGGGGGTGACGTCGACCATGCGGGCCCGGCCCAGGGGGTCGATATGGGTAAGGCCACGGTCGCTCATGACCCGGAAGTCTACGGCGACGTGCCCCTATCCACCGATCTGGCTCATCGAGCGGTCGGGGCGGATGAAGTCGACCCGCCCGATCGAGTGGCCGGCCCACTTGTTCCCCACGTCGGCGAGGACAGCTGCAGCCAGGTCGTCGTCGGTGCCTCCCGACCGCAGGACCGAGCGAAGGTCCGTTTCCTTCACTGCGAACAGGCAGTTTCGGAACATGCCGTCGGCGGTGAGACGGACCCGGTCGCAGCTTCCGCAGAAGGACTGGGTGACACTGCCGATGACACCGATCTCACCCTTGCCGTCGAGGTACCGGAAGCGCTCGGCGGGAGCCGATCCCCGACCGGGCACGGGCTCAAGAGGATGGACCGCGCCGATGGCGGCGATCACCTCCGCCGCGGGCACGACCGTGGTGGGCAACCAGCCGTCGTCGGCGTCGAGCGGCATGAACTCGATGAAGCGCATCGTCACGCCCCGTTCACGCCCGAAGGTGGCGAAATCGACGATCTCCCCGTCGTTCACGCCCCGCAGGAGGACGCAGTTGACCTTGACCGGGGAGAAGCCGGCTTCGACGGCGGCGTCGATGCCGTCGAGCACCTGGTCGAGGGCGTGGCGGCGGGTGACGGCGAAGAAGGTATCGGGGCGCAGTGAGTCCAGCGAGATGTTGATGCGCCGGAGGCCGGCGGCGCGCAGGTCGCGGGCCAGGAGGCGCAGCGTCGCACCGTTGGTGGTAAGCGACAGATCGGTGCCCAACCGGGCCAGCTTCTCGACGAGAAGGGGCAGGTGGGCCCGTACGGTGGGCTCCCCGCCGGTGAGGCGGATGCCGTCGAAGCCGAAGCGCTCCACGCACACCCGGGCCACCCGCTCGATTTCCTCGAAGCTCAGCAGGTCGGACCGGGCCAGCCAGTCCATCCCCTCGGCCGGCATGCAGTAGCGGCAGCGGAGGTTGCAGCGGTCGGTGACCGAGATCCTCAGGTCGCGCACCGTACGCCCGTGAGGGTCGACGAGGGGGGCGGCGGCCATGACCCAGGTTACGTGAGCAGCACCACCTTCACGGACCCACCCTCGGCCACGCCGTCGCCGTCGGGGAGCAAGGCCAGGGCGTTGGCGAGGGCCATGGCCCGCAGCAGGTGCGACCCCTGGCCGCCCGACGAGCGCACGTGGAGGCCTCCGTCGGCGTCGTGGGTGGCCACCACCCGGATGAGGTGCAGCTTGCCGTCGGGCCGGCGAGGGAGGGCCTCGTCGGCGACGGCCGGCAGCTCCGGGCGGAACAGCTCCCGGTGCCCGGTCATCTGCCGCAGGGCGGGACGGGCGAACAGCTCGAAGGAGACCAGGGACGAAACGGGGTTGCCGGGCAGGCCGAACACGGGCGTTCCCAGCACCATGCCGAACGCGAGGGGCTTGGCCGGCCGCACGGCCACCTGCCACCAGTGCATGTCGCCCAAGTGGTCGAGGACCGTCTTCACGTAGTCGAAGTCGCCGACACTCACCCCGCCGGAGGTCAGGATCGCGTCGCATCCTGCGACGCCCCGGTGGATGGCGGCGGTGATGGCGGCCTCGTCGTCGGGTGCGACGCCCAGGTCGACCGGGATGCAGCCGGCCCGGGACAGGAGGGCGAGGAGCATGGGCCGGTTGCTGTCACGGATCTGCCCCGGCAGGAGCGGGTCGGCGCCGGAGGTCAGCTCGTCGCCCGTTGACAGCACCCCCACCCGGGCGGGGGGGATGGCGACCACGCTCTGTGCGCCCACGCTGGCCAGGACGCCCAGGTGGCCCGGACCGAGCTCGGTGCCCGATTCGAACAGGACCTGTCCGGCTCGGAGGTCCTCACCCGGCATGCGGAGGTGGTCTCCCGGCGATGCAGGCGCCTCGATCGTCACCGTCCCATCCGGCCCAGGCGAGGTGCGCTCCACCATGACGATCGCATCCGCTCCCACCGGGACGACTGCGCCGGTCATGATCCGCACCGCCTGTCCCGGTCCGACCGCCACCCCGGGGGACGCGCCTGCGGCGGCCGTCCCCACCACCTCGAGCCTCACCGGCGCCGCGGAGGTGTCGGTGGCCCGTACTGCGAAGCCGTCCATCGCCGAGTTGGCGAACGAGGGCACGTCGTGGCCCGCCACCACCGTCCCGGCGGTCACGCAACCGAGGGCGTCCGCGAGCGGGATCGACCTCGGGGGCAGTAGCGGACAGGCGGCCAGGATGACCCGCCGGGCCTCCTCGATATCGATCAACGGCCGGCGGAGATCAAATCAGCTTTTTGCGCTGCACCAGGTCGGCGAGGAAGGTGCGGAACCTGGGGCCGAGGTCCTCCCGCTCGATGGCCAGCTCGACGGTGGCCCGCAGGTAGTCGAGCTTGTCGCCTATGTCGTAGCGGCCCTCCTCGAACACGTAGCCGTAGATCGTCTGCTGCTTGAGCAGGAGGTCGATGGCGTCGGTGAGCTGGATCTCGCCGTTGGCACCGGGCCGGATCTGGTCGAGGCACTCGAAGATCTCGGGGGTGAAGACGTAACGGCCCATCACCGCCAGGTTCGACGGGGCGTCCTCGGGCCTGGGCTTCTCGACCACCTCGAGGATGCGCACGAGGGTGTCGTCGACCGCCTCCGGCAGGGCGCAGCCGTAGGAGCTGATCTCGCTGCGGGGGAACTCCTTGAGGGCCAGAACCGACCGGCCGTAGCGCTCGTGGAGGGCCAGCATGTCGGAGAGCACGGTGGACCGGCCGGTCATGATGTCGTCACCGAGCATCACCGCGAAGGGCTCGTCGCCCACGTGCTGGCGGGCCACCGCCACGGCATGGCCGAGGCCGCGGGGCTCGCCCTGGCGGACGTAGTGGATGTTGGCCATCTCGGCGATGGCCTGCATCTCCTTCAGCATGTCGAACTTGCCGGCCTTCTCCAGGTAGTGCTCGAGCTCGAAGGACCGGTCGAAATGGTCTTCGATCGCCCGCTTCCCCCGGCCGGTGATGATCAGGATGTCGCGCAGCCCTGCCTGAACCGCCTCCTCGACCACGTGCTGGATGGCCGGCTTGTCGACCAGGGGCAGCATCTCCTTGGGTTGGGCCTTGGTTGCCGGGAGGAACCGGGTACCGAGCCCGGCCGCCGGGATCACTGCGGTCTGGATTCGCTTCATCGTGCCCCTCCCTGCTCGGATTCGCCGGACTCGGCATGCTCTACCCGATTCCGACCGTTCGCCTTGGCCCGGTACATGGCGCCGTCCGCGGCGGCCACCAGCTCCTTCGCCGACGAGCCGTGCTCGGGGAACGCGGCCACGCCGACGGAGATGGTGATGTCGATCGAGCCGTTGTCGATCCGGAACGGCGCGGTCCCCGCCGCAGCCCGGATCTTCTCGGAGAGCAGCAGGGCGCCGGCCAGACCGGTCTTGGGCAGAAGGAGGGTGAACTCGTCGCCCCCCCATCGCGCGACGACGTCGACCTCGCGAACCGCCTCGGTGAGCCGTCGGGCCAGCTCGATCAGCACGGTGTCGCCGGCCTGATGGCCGTGGCGGTCGTTGACCTTCTTCATCTGGTCGAGCTCGACGAACACCACGGCGAAGGGTTCGGAGAAGCGGACGGCACGGGAGAGTTCGGCCTCGAGCCGCATGTCGAAGTTGCGACGGTTCCAGAGCCCGGTCATGCCGTCGGTGAGGGACAGCCGGACCGCCTCCTCGTAGAGGAAGCTGTTCTCGATGGCCGTCTCGGCCTGCCGGGCGAGGATCTCCAGGGAGTCGACGTCCTCCTCGTCGTACGGCGACTGCCGTCCGTAGTAGGCGAGCACGCCGAAGGGATGACCGCCGGAGCGCAGGGGTATGGCCATGGCCGCGGCACCGGACTCCGGCTCGAGCCCTGGCGCGGGCTTCGTGCTGTCGCCGTCGCGGGGCCACGACACCGCCCCGCCGGCGTGCGCCGCGGCCGCTGCCAGTCCGGATCCGCCGCTCAGCTCGCCGATGGCCACCTCGCTGACCGGTCCCGACGTCTCCATGGGCCGCAGCCGGTCGCTTCCGGCCACCACGACGAAGAAGACCCCTGTCGACGCCCCCAGGTAGGTGGTGGTCACCTCCAGCAGGGCTGAGACCATGACCTGGCGGTCCCTGGTGGAGGCCAACACGTCGCCCAGCCGGACCAGCGCTTGGCGGAAGTCGCGCAGTCGAGCCCGGGGATCCTCCACCGTTCAATGGTACGGCCTGCGGTACTGTGGACACCGACTGGTCCTCGTGCGATCCCCGCCGGACCGGCCCCCGGGAGCGGTTGATGCCGAAGTACGAGTACGCCTGCAAGAGTTGTGGCGAACGCCTCGAGGTGGTGCAGTCGTTCGCGGACGCCCCGCTGACCGAGTGCCCCGCCTGCGCCGGGCCGCTGCGGAAGGTCTTCAGCGCCCCCTCGATCGCGTTCAAGGGCAGCGGCTTCTACCGCACCGACAACCGCAAGCGCCGGTCCGAGCCGAGCGAGCCGAAGACCGACAAGGCGCCCGCCGACGCCAAGGCCGACGCCAAGACCGACGCCAAGCCCACGGGCGAGTCCAAGTCCGAGCCGGCCAAGGCCGACACGGGTTCCAAGTCCGAGTCGAAGTCCGAGTCGAAGTCCGAGTCCAAGCCCGAGTCCAAGCCCAAGGCAGCCGAAGCCAAGACCGCGTAGGTGCCGAATGCGAGCGAGCACGCCGGCCGGGCCTGCCGGCCCAGCCGGAGCGCAGCGCAGGCACCTGCCGGAAGGCCCCTGAGGGCCGGCGAGCGCAGCGAGCGAATGTGACAGCTGAGATCGGGGTCTTCGGCGGCACCGCCTTCTACTCCTTCCTCGACGACGTCGAGGAGGTGGTCGTGCAGACGCCCTACGGGGCGCCGTCCGCGCCCGTGGCTGTCGGCACCGTGGGTGGCCGGAGGGTGGCGTTCCTGCCCCGGCACGGGCCCGGTCACTCGATCCCCGCCCACCGGGTGAACTACCGGGCCAACCTCTGGGCTCTCCGGCGGCTGGGCGTCCGTCGGGTGCTCGCCCCGTGTTCGGTCGGTTCGCTGCAGCCCTACGTCCGGCCGGGCGACCTCGTGGTGTGCGACCAGCTGGTCGACCGCACCTCCGGTCGCGCTGACACGTTCTTCGACGGCCCGTTGCCCGCCCATGTGTCCTTTGCCGACCCGTACTGCCCCGAACTGGCCCTCGCAGCCGTCGGCGCGGCCCGGTATGAGGACGTCACCGTGCACGAGGGGGGAACGGTCGTGGTGATCCAGGGCCCCCGTTTCTCGACCCGGGCGGAGTCGAAGTGGTTCTCCTCCGCCGGCTGGGAAGTGGTCAACATGACCCAGTACCCCGAGGCCGCCCTCGCCCGGGAGCTGGGCATCTGCTACTCGGGCCTGGCGCTGGTCACCGACTATGACGCCGGAACGGGCCCGAGCGGCCCGGATCAGGATGGAGGTGAACGGGCCGAGCCGGTCACCATGGATGCTGTCTTCCGGGTGCTGGCCGAGAACATCGAGCGGGTGAAGGGCGTGCTGCTGCGGGCCATTCCGGCCATCCCGACCGAGCCTGGGTGCGGCTGTGCCGAAGGGGCCATGGACCCGGGGTCGTTGCCCACGTAGTCTTCGCCCGTACGGCGCTTCCCCCTCCGTGGTTTCGAAACTCTCCTCCGGAGGACACCGCCGTGCGCCTGCGCCGCCTCGCCCGATCCCCTTTGGCCTACTGGGTGGCCGTCGTCGCCCTGGCCGCCTTCACTGCATCCACCGTCGCCGGTCAGGTCGACAGGGCGGAGGTCCAGGCCGCCCGCTACGGCCGGCTCCGGCCGATCGTCGTCGCCACCCACACCGTCGAGATGGGGGCGGTGGTCCGGCCGGCCGACGTCGCCATCCGCTCCATACCGGCCGCGTTCCTTCCCGAGGGGGCGCTGGCCGGCACCGGCGCGGTCGTGGGGCGCACGGTGGCCGTCCCGCTCTTCCAGGGAGCCGCGGTTCTCGCCGCCCACCTCGCGCCGGACGGGCTCGAGGGCGTGGCCGCCCTGCTGCCCGCCGGCACCCGGGCGGTGGCGGTGCCCGCCGGGCCGGCGTCGGTGGCCCTGCGCCGGGGCGACCGGGTCGACGTGCTGGCCACCTTCGACCCACCTCCCGCCGGGGAGGAGCCCACCTTCCCGGTGGCGGAGGCCGCCCCGGTCCTCGACGTGGGGCCCGAGGCGGTGACGGTGGCCGTCGGCCCCGAGGACGCGAAGCGGGTGGCCTATGCAGTGGCCGCCGGAGTGGTGACCCTGACCCTCACCGCAGAGGTGAGGCCAGCAGGGCCAGCACGGCAACCCCAGCAAGCACCCGGTACACCACGAACGGGAGGAACGAGCGGGTCCGTACCACCCGCAGCACCAGCCACACCGCAGCAAGCCCGGTGACGGCCGATGCCACGATGCCCCAGAAGAAGGCGGGGGCCGTGCCCGGGGGGAGGCCGTCGACGGCCAGCTCGGCGCCCTTGTACAGGGCGGCGCCGCCGGTGATGGGCATGCTCATCAGGAACGACAGGCGGGCGGCGGCGTTGCGGTCGAAGCCGAGAAAGCGCCCGGCGGTGATGGTGATGCCCGAGCGCGACACGCCAGGGGAGAGCGCGGCGGCTTGGGCCAGTCCCATGGTCAAGGCCTGGCGGGGCCCGTAGTCGGTCTCGGCCAGGTTGCTCGGGAGGCGATCCGCCAGCAGGAGCACCAGGCCGAACACGATCAGCATGACTGCGATCAGCCAGATCTGGCCCAGGTGCTCGTTGATCACGCTCTCCAGGGCGGCGCCCACGATGGCGCCCGGCACCGCCGAGAGCAGGAGCAGCCATGCGAGGCGCTGGTCGGTGGTGGTGACGGCCCGGTCACGGACGGAGGTCAGGCCGGCCCGGGCCAGCCGCGACAGGTCCTTCCGGAAGTAGACGAGCGACGCGAGGATCGTGCCGACGTGCAGGGCGACGTCGAACGTCTTGTTCAGGTCGGCGTTGGCCTTCCCCGTCAGCTCTTCCCACCCGAACAGCCACGGCACCAGGATCAGGTGGCCGCTCGAGCTGATCGGCAGGAATTCCGACAGGCCCTGGGTGATCCCGAGCACGATGGCGTGCAGGACCGGGATGGTGGTGGCCGGGTCGGCTTGGGCGAGGTCGAGCACCGCAGGAGGTTAGGTGAGGGTGGGATACTGACTCGATGCGCGCCGTGCCGGTCAATGCCGACCTGGTGCCCGAGCAACGTCGCCGCCTGGACATCGACCGGCAGGACGAGAGCTGGGACGGCGAGTGGCATTTCGTGAACCCACCCAAGGTTTGGCACCCGCGACTGAACAGCGACATGTTCCTCGTGCTCGCACCCTTGGCCCAGGCTCTCGGACTCGGCGCGTACTGCGACGGCACGGGCGTCTTCGCGCATGCCGAGGACTGGCGGGTGCCTGACCAGGTCTACGCCCTGCCGGCGCAGGAGATAGAGGAGGGTTTCACAGGCGCCGAGCTGGTCGTGGAGGTCCGGTCACCCGACGACGAGAGCTATGCGAAGCTGCAGTTCTACGCCGCACGCGGTATCACCGAAGCGATGATCGTCCATCGTGACCGGCGATTCGAGCTGTACCGGCTGGGCGAGGGCGGCGCGTACCAACCGGTCGACGACGGACGGAGCACAGTGCTGGGCGTGTCGTTCGCCACCGTCGAGGGCCCGAAGCTGCGGATCGACTGGAGCGAGGGCTCGGCGGAGGTTTAGGAGCCGCTCAACTGCACGTCGGCGATGACGAGGGTGAGGCCGGCGGCGCCGCCCGGCAGCCATTCGCGGTCGCCGCCGACGGCCACCAGGTCGAGCAGCATGCGCTGGAGGGTGGAGGCGATGGTGGCCTCCCGCACCGGCTCGGCCGGCGCGCCGTCCCGGAAGAGGAGGCCCTCGACGCCGACGGAGAAGTCGCCGCTGATGGGGTTGGCGCCGGAGTGCAGGCCGGTCACCGACTGCACGAGCAGCCCGTCGCCGATGTCGGCCATGAGCTGCTCCTGGCTGCGGTCGCCGGGGGTGAGGCTGAGCGCCCGGCTGCCCACGCCCGGCGTGGAGCGGTACCCGCCCCGCACGGCCGAGGCGTTCGACGGCTGGTCGCATCGCCGGCCGGTGTAGGTGTTGTGCAGGAACCCCTGCAGCACGCCGTTCTCGATGAGGACGTTGCGGCGGCTGGCCAGTCCTTCGGCGTCGAAGCGGCCGGCGCCCCACGCCTCGGGCTCGGTGGGGTCGTCGACCAGGGTGAGGATCGGGACGGCCACCGCCTCGCCCTCCCGCCCGGCGAACAGCGAGCGCCCCTTGATCACCGAGGACGCCGACAGTCCCGAGGACAGCAGACCGAGGAACGAGGCCGACACCGAAGGGTCGAGGAGCACGGTGAGGCGGCGGGACGCAGGCTTGCGGGCGCCCAGGAGCCGAGTGGACTTCTCGCTGGCGTCCTTGACCGCCTTGGCCATGTCGAGATCCTCCGGCGTGCGGGCCACCGAGTAGCCCGAACCCGTCATCGTCTCCGTGCCCTCCCCGGCCATGGCCGAGGCGACGATCGAGCACCCCGAGCGGCGGGTGGTGGCCCGCACCCCCTGGGTCGAGGCGATGGCCGACTCCGACACCGAGTCGCCGTACTCGGCCGCCTCCACGCCCCGGATGCGTGAGTCGGCGGCCTTGACCGCCCGCTCGAGCTCCAGGGCCATCTCCACCTTGCGGTCGGTGGGGAAGTCGGCCAGCTCGGGGCGGAACAGGTCGAGGTCGACGGGCTCCACGCCGTCGGGGGTGGCCAGTCCGAGGAACTCGTCGACGGTGCCGAAGGCGGCGTTGTCGCGGGCCTCGTCGAGGGTCTCGGCGATGATGGAGTCGTCGAGCGACGCGGCATAGGCGAAGCCCTGGCGCCGGTCGACGATCACCCGCACGCCCACTCCCTGGGTGTCCGCCGAGGAGAGCGATTCCACCGCCCCGTCGAACACCTTGACCTCGGTGTGGTGGCTTCGCCCCAGGAACACCTCCACCTGCTCGCCCGGACGGGCCTGGCCGGCGATCCGCTCGGCCAGCTCCAACAAGTCACTCATGCTGCGGTGCCACCAACCGTCATGGCTGCGACACGCAGTGTGGGCTGGCCGGAGGACACCGGCACGCCCTGGCCGTCCTTGCCGCAGGTGCCGGTCCAGGTGTCGAAGTCGTTGCCGACTGCGTCGATGGCTTGCAGGACCTCGGGGCCGTTGCCGATGAGATTGGCCGAGCGGATCGGGTAGGTGATCTCGCCGTTTTCGATCATGTAGGCCTCGGTGATCCCGAACACGAAGTCGCCAGTTGCCGTGTTGACCTGCCCGCCGCCCAGTTGCACGCAGTAGATGCCGTGCGGGGTCTGGCGGATGATCTCGTCGGGGTCCTCCTCGCCGGCCAGCACGTAGGTGTTGGTCATGCGCACCATCGGGAGGTGGTGGTAGCTCTGCCGGCGGCCGTTGCCGGAGGACTGGCGGCCGGCCTTGCGGGCCCGCAGGTGGTCCCACATGTAGTCGGTGAGCTCACCGTCCTCGATGAGTGAGTTGCGCTGGGCCGGGTGGCCCTCGTCGTCGATGGCGTACGTGCCCCACTCACGGGCGTAGGTGCCGTCGTCGACCAGGTTCACGAGTGGGCTCGCCACCTGGGTGCCGACCTTGTCCCGGAAGACCGAGGCGTCGCGCCCCACCAGGTCGGCCTCCAGCCCGTGGCCGCACGCCTCGTGGAACAGCACACCGCCGGCGCCCCGCTTGAGGACGACGGGCAGCGTGCCGCTGGGGGCGGGGCGGGCCTTGAGCATCTCCAGGGCCCGGCGGGCGGCCTCGCGGGCGACGTCGGCCGGGTCGACCTCGTCGAACAGCTCGAAGCCGACGGTTCGGCCGGGCGCCTCGTAGCCGGTCTGCATGCCGGTGTCACCGTTCGCCACGCAGCTGACCATCAGCCGGGTGCGGACCTGGTCGTCGGTTGTGAGCAGCCCGTCGGAGTTGGCCACCAGGATGCGCCGGTGGCTGTCGCCGTAGGTGGCGCCGACCTGGCGGATGGCGCCGCCGGAGGCCCGGGCCGCGTCGTCGGCCTTGAGCAGCAGTTCGGCCTTGCGCGACTTGGCCACGTCCTCGGGGAAGATCCGGATCTCATGGATGGGGGTGTTGTCCTGGCGGGTGAGGGCGACCTCGCGCACGCCGGCGCCCCCGCCCCGTGCCGCGGCCGCTGCGGCGTCGGCCGCGGCCCGCAGGCCCTCCTCGGTCAGGTCCGACGTGTGGGCGAACCCGGTGGTCTCGCCCCGGACCACCCGGATGCCGGCGCCCCGGTCGCGACCCGAGGTCAGCTCTTCGATCTTGCCGTCGTCCAGCCGGGCCGACGACGACCGCTTGTCCTCGGCGAACACCTCGGCGAAGTCGCCGCCGGTGCGCAGGGCGGCGGTCAGGACCCGCTGGACGACTGCTTCGTCGATCATCAGGCGATGGTACCGGGGTGGCCGGAGTTAGAGACCGTCCAGGAACCCGGACAAGGCCTCCCACCAGGCGTCCGGGTTCTCGAGCTGGGGGACGTGGCCGGCGTCGGGGATCACCGTCAGAGTGGCGCCGGGGATGGTGTCGGCGAGTCGGCGGCAGTCCTCGCCCATGGTGGAATCGTGAGCGCCGACGATCACGGCGGTGGGGACACCGAGCCGGGCCAGCCGCTCCAGCCGGTCGGGCTGGTCGACGAAGCGGGGGGCCATCGCCGTCCACATGTCCGGCGACGTGGCCTCCAGGCGCGCCCGGGACTGTTCGGCGTAGCCCGGACGGGTTTCCTGCAGCCGCTCGAAGGCTGCGACCGACTCCGGGTTCTCGGCCCGGCGGGCGGCCAAGGCGTCGGCCAGGCCGGTCATGCCTGCCTGGCGGACCACCCAGCGGCCGAGCTCGACCAGCTCCGTGGTGATTCCGGGAACAGGCCCGTGGAAGGTGCTGGCCAGGACCAGGGCGGTGAGGCGCTCGGGCTGGTCGAGGGCGACGATCTGGGCGACGGCGCCACCCATGGAGTGGCCCAGGAGCACGAAGCGGTCCCAGCCTCGGTCGTCGGCCAGACGGACGACGTCGGCAGCCATCAGCTCGAAGCTGTAGGCGTCGGGGTCAGCGGGACTTTCGCTGCGCCCGTGGCCCCGCAGGTCGGGGGCGACCGCGTGCCAGCCCCGGCCGGCCAGGGGGCTGAGGACCCCGGCCACCTCCTCCGCATCAGCGGTGAAACCGTGGACGAGCAGGATGGGCCGGCCGCCCATTCCGGCCTCGGTGGCGTGCAGGCGGATCGGCATCGGGCCGGGAGGTTACCCACGGGTAAACAGCTGGCGCCGAAGAGTCGTCCGAACGCGTAGTCTGGCGAGGTGGGAGGGACGTGTAGGGCGAGACTCTTGCTCGGGCTCCGGGTCGTGGCCAGTGGGGCCATGCTGGCCCTCCTCCTTCCGCGGATCCACCTTGCCTCGTTGTTCCCCAGCCCCCAGCTGTCCACCTTCGGCTGGTTGGCCGGCGGACTTGCCGTGTACACGGTGGCCGTCGTGCTCTCGACGGTGCGCTGGGCCCAGGTTCTGCACGCGCTGGAGATCCCCTCGGACCTGCCGCCGTTGGTGTCCCACACCCTGGCCGGCATGTTCGTGTCGAACTTTCTGCCGAGCACGGTCGGCGGCGACGTGCTCCGGGTCACCCGCCTGTCGGCGGCCAACGGCCAGCGGCAGACGTCGGTGGCCTCGGTGGTGGTCGAGCGCCTCACCGGGTTCTTCGTCCTGCCCTTCATCACCCTGGTCGCCCTGGTCGGCAACCCCACCCTGCTCCACCTGGGTCGGGCCAGCCGGCTCAGTCTCACGCTGGCCGTCGGCACGCTCGCCGCCCTCGCCGCCATCCTGGTGCTCGTCTCCAGCGCCAAGGTGGGGGAGCGGTTCGCCGGCCGGTCGTGGCTGGGCTTCGTGGCCGCCGTGCACCTCGGCCTGGCCCGCCTCCGCCGGGACCCCGCCGCCGCCCTGGCCGTCCTGGTCAGCGCCCTCGCCTACCAACTCGCCATGGTGGCCGCCGCCTGGATGGCGGGGCACGCCATGGGGATCGAGGTCGGCTGGTCGGCAATGATGGCCTTCATCCCGATCGTGGCCATCGCCCAGGTCCTGCCTATCTCGGTCAGCGGTCTCGGCCTGCGAGAAGGGGCGCTCGTCCTGCTGCTCGTCCCGCTGGGGGTGAGCAGCGGCCAGGCCGTGGCCTTCGGCCTCCTGCTCTACGGCATGAACATGGTCGTCAGCCTCCTTGGTGCGCCCGCCTTCGCC
>Ga0136633_1002066_pt1 | contig 14168 bp, 15 predicted proteins | sample AntDrymeUQ832206_2_FD_105494 | JGI IMG/M metagenome (GOLD analysis project Ga0136633, IMG submission 105494) | Polar desert sand microbial communities from Dry Valleys, Antarctica - metaG UQ83 (22.06) | ecosystem: Environmental > Terrestrial > Soil > Desert | place: Antarctica: Dry Valley... | reverse complement strand
GATGTCGTTGGTGCCGTTGCCGTGGTGGACGTCCCAGTCGAAGATCGCCACCCGCTCGATCCCGTGGGCGTCGCGAGCGTGCTGCGCGGCCACCGCGACGTTGTTGAACAGGCAGAAGCCCATCGCCCGCGCCGCCTCGGCATGATGGCCGGGCGGCCGGTGGACCGACGCGCCGACCGAGGTCTCGCCGGTCAGCAGCGCGTCGACCAGCGCCGACGCTCCACCGGCGCCATGTGCCGCCGCCGTGTAGGAGCGCGGTGAGGCGACGGTGTCCATGTCGAGCATTCCGCCGCCCGCCGCGCAGAAGCGTTCGATCGACTCGACGTACTCCCGGGGATGCACACCGCCCAGCAGCTCGTGCGAGGCGGCGGGGGACTCGCGCCGCTCCCACCCCAGCCAGTCGCGCTCGGCGAGCGCCTGCTCGATGGCGCTGATCCGCGCGGGCTGTTCGGGGTGCCCACCCGTGTCGTGCTCGAGCGAGGACGCATGACGGAACAGAACGGCCATCGCCGGGTACCGTACCGGCGCGATGGCGGGCCCCACCCCCAGCGCCCGGTGCGACGTGGCCGTCGTCGGAGCCGGCGCCGCCGGCCTATACGCCGCGCTCAGCGCTGCGCGCGACAACGCATCGGTGCTGCTGGTGTCGGCCACCCCGCTCGCCGAGACGGCGAGCTACTGGGCTCAGGGCGGGCTCGCCGCGGCGCTGGCCGTGAACGACTCCGCCGAGCAGCACCTCGCCGACACGGTCTCCGCGGGCCGGGGCCTCGTGCGCGAAGCCGCGGCGCGGGTGCTTGTCGACGAGGCGCCCGCTGTCGTCGCAGACCTCGAGAGCCTCGGCGTGCGCTTCGACGCCGATCGCCACGGCACTCTCGCCCTGGGGCTGGAGGGCGGCCACAGCCGCCGCCGGGTGGTGCACGCCGGCGGCAGCACCACGGGCCGGCGCGTCGTGCGCCAGCTCTCGGCGATCGTCGCCGAGCACGAGCGCATCACGGTCTGGGAGCCGACCCGCGTGGCCACCCTGTGGTCCGACGCAGGCGGACGGGTGATCGGCATCGTCTGCGAGGACGGCCAGGCCGCCGCCGCCCGGGCCGTGATCGTCGCCACCGGCGGCACCGCGGCGCTGTGGTCACGGACCACCAACCCTCCCGGCTCGGTCGGCATCGGGCTCATGCTCGCTCAGGCCGCCGGCGCCGAGCTGGCCGACCTCGAGCTCATGCAGTTCCACCCGACAGCGGTCATCGGCGTCGAGGGGCGGGAAGGCTTCCTGATCACCGAGGCCATCCGCGGTGAGGGCGCCACGTTGCACGGGCCCGACGGTGAGCGCTTCGTCGAGGAGCTGGCGCCCCGCGACGAGGTGACCCGCGCGATCGACGGCGTCCTGCGCGCGACCGGCGCGACGCACGTCGGCCTCGACATGCGCGCGGTGGACCCTGCGCTCTTCCCCAACGTGGTCGCCGCGTTGCGGTCCGCGGGCGTAGACCCGGCCACCGAGCTCGTTCCGGTGGCGCCGGCCTCGCACTACCTGATGGGCGGCGTGAAGGCCGATCTCGACGGGCGCACCACCGTTGAAGGCCTGCTCGTCGCCGGAGAGTCGGCCTGCACCGGCCTGCACGGCGCCAACCGGCTGGCCTCCAATTCGCTGAGTGAGTGCTTCGTGCTCGGCCGCCGAGCCGCCCGTGCCGCGCTCGGTGAGCCGCTGCCCCCAGCCGAGCCCGGCACGCCGCCGCCCGCGCTCGTGCCTATCGCGACGCCCGACCGCGCGCAGCGCGAGGCGCTGTGGCGCGACGCGGGCCTGGTCCGCGACCCAGAGGGCCTCGGGCGCCTGGCCGCGTCAGATCACCCGCTGGTCCGCATGATTGCGGCGTGCGCGCTGCTTCGCGAGGAGACCCGCGGCGGGCATTGCCGGGCAGATTTCCCCGACCGCGACCCAGCACTCGACCTACACCACGCGGTGGTGGGCGTGCGTCAGCAGCCGCGGTTCGAACGCTGGCCTTAATGCGAAGTCAACATTCGCTTCGTTGTCGCCTCCAACGGATTTCCACGAGGAGAGCGAAGAGATCGTGTACCAGTTCAGCCGCGCCATTTACCGCGAGATCGCCGACGAGATCGACGAGCACGCCGGTCGTAAAGGGCATGAGGCCGTCCTTCGCTCCTGCGAGAAGTGCATGGAGCGGCTGGTGACCGATCGTCACTACTTCGCCCGCCCGGCCCGCACGCTGTTCAACGACATCCGCGTTCACTTCCCGATGCGCGCCCAGGCGCGCGTCTTCCGCGTCGTCGCCGCCTACCTCACCGCCGCCGACGAGTGGCTCGCGCGTCAGCCCCGCCAGGGCTACGACGCGACGGGCACGCCCCTGCAGTGCCGGGCCACAACCCGTCGCGGGACGCCCTGCCAGCGCGATCCGCTCGCGCACAACGGCTACTGCCCGTCGCATCAGCACCTCGCCGAGACCGAAGAGCGCGAGCTCATCGCGGCGTAGCTCTCCGCGGCCTGGGGGGGTGGCCGGATAGGTTCCGGCCATGCTCCTCGGCGTCGACGTCGGCGGGACCTTCACCGACGCCGTGCTGGTCGACGCCGGGCGTGTCGTCACGGCCAAGGCGCCGTCGACGCCCGACGACCAGGCGGTGGGCGTGCTCGCCGCCGTCCGGGCGGCGCTGGAGCGAGCCGGCCGGAGCGCCTCTGACGTCGAGGAGTTCGCCCACGGGATGACCGTGGCCACCAACGCGCTGCTCGAGGGCCGGGCGGCGCGGACAGTGCTCGTCGCCACGGAGGGCTTCACCGACGTCGTCGAGCTCGGCCGCCAGGCGCGCCGCGATCTCTATCGGCTCTGCGTCGCCCACCCCGCTCCGCTCGTGCCGCCCGAGCGGCGCGTGGCAGCGCGTGAGCGGATGGGACCCGACGGCATCCTGCGCGCGCTCGAGGACGGCGTGGCGGAGGAGGTCGCCGCGCACGAGCCCGAAGCCGTCGCGGTGGTCCTGCTGCACAGCTACCGCCACCCTGAGCACGAGCAGGCGATCGGCGCTGCGCTGCGGGAGCGGCTTGGCGAGGACGTCCACGTCTCGCTCTCGCACGAGGTCGTCGGCGCCTTCCGCGAGTACGAGCGGGCGGCTACCACCGAGGTCGACGCTGCCCTGTCCCCCCTGCTCGCGCTCTACCTGCGCAATTTGACCGAGCAGGCCGAGGCCGAAGGGTTGCCCGAACCGCGGATCATGCAGTCCAGCGGCGGGCTGACCTCCGCGGCGCGAGCGTCCCAGCACGCGGCGCTCACGGTGCTCAGCGGACCGGCGGGCGGCGCCGCCGCCGCAGCGCTGATCGCCCAGCGCTCGGACAATCCGAACCTGGTCTGCTTCGACATGGGCGGCACGTCGTGCGACGTCTGCGTCGTGGAGGGCGGCGTGGTGCGCGAGACCGCGGGACGCGAGGTCGGCGGCCGGGCGATCGCGCTGCCGATGGTCGACATCCACACGGTCGGCGCCGGCGGCGGCTCGATAGCCTGGCGCGACCCGGGCGGGGCGCTGCGGGTCGGGCCGCGCAGCGCGGGGGCGCAGCCGGGACCGGCCTGCTACGGCCGCGGTGGCGCCGAGCCGACGGTGACCGACGCGAACGTCGTCCTCGGCCGCATTGCCGGGGTCATGGCCGGCGGCGTCGTGCTCGACGCGGAGGCCGCGCGGCGCGCCGTCGGCGACTTGGCGGGGGAGCTGGACCTGACTCTTGAGGCGTGCGCGGCGGGCATCGTCCGCGTGGCCAACTCAGAGATGCTCCGCGCGCTGCGGGTGATGACCGTCGAGCAGGGCATCGACCCGCGCTCGTTCGCGCTGCTGGCCTTCGGCGGCGCGGGCGGACTGCACGCCTGCGAGATGGCGGACGAGCTCGGCATCGCCACGGTCCTGGTTCCGCGGGCAGGCGGAGTGCTCTCGGCCCTTGGCCTGGCCGCCGCGGAGCGTCGCGAGGACAGCGTGACGAGCGTGCTGCGGGTGCTGGGCGACGGGGACATCGACCTGCCGCAGGGCGACCTCGCATTCGACCTGCGCTACCGCGGCCAGTCCCACGAGCTGACCGTGCGCGGCGCCACGGATCTCCGCGCGGCGTTCGAGGCCCTGCACGAGGAGCGCTACGGGTACCGCGACCCCGAGGCCGAGGTGGAGCTCGTCACCATCCGCGCGACGCAGCGGGAACCAGGACCCGAGATCGAGCTCGGTGGCGAGGGCACTGAGGTGGAGGAGGACTCGCGAAGGATCATCTTCGGCGCTGAGGCAACCGACGCCCGGATCCTGCGCGGCGAGCCTGGTCCTGGGTTCGCCGTGGCTGGCCCGGCCATCGTGGAGCTGCCCGGGGCGACGGTGGCGGCGCCGCCAGGCTGGTCGGGCAACTTCGACGGCGACGGCACGCTGCGGCTGGAGCGTTCGTGAACAGTCCTCAGCCACTCGGCGCCATCGAGCTACAGGTAGCGGCCGGCGCGCTGCGGGCGGCGTGCGACGAGATGGGCGCGGTGCTCGTTCGCTCGGCGCACTCGGCGAACATCAAGGAGCGCCGTGACTGCTCCACCGCGCTGTTCGACGCCCACGGCGAGATGGTCATGCAGGCCGAGCACATCCCGGTGCACCTCGGCGCCATGCCGGCCGCGGTGGCCGCAGTGCTCGGCGAGGGCCACGCGCCCGGCGTCTCGTGGGTGCTCAACGACCCGTTCCGCGGCGGGACCCACCTGCCTGACATCACGGTCGTCACGCCGGCGTTCGATGGCGACGGAGAGCTGTTGGGCTTCGCCGCAAGCCGCGCCCATCACGCCGACGTCGGCGGCCAACAGCCCGGCTCGATGCCCGCCGACTCGACCACGCTCGACGAGGAGGGCGTGATCATCGCGCCCCGGGTGCTCGACGAGGCCTGCGTCGAGGAGCTCGTCTGCCAGATGCGCCAGCCGGCCCAGCGGCGCGCCGACCTGCGCGCCCAGCTGGCGGCCAACCGGATCGGCGTGCTGCGACTGGAGGCGTTCGACCCGGCCGCTCTGCGCGAGGCGATGAGCGCGGTGCTCGACTACTCCGAGCGGCGCATGCGGGCGGCGCTGAGCGCCATGGACGACGGGGTCCGCGGCGCGGCCGACGTGCTCGAGGCCCGTGATGGCGACCTCCTCCTGCGCCTGCGCGCCGAAGTTCGCGGCGACAGACTCATCCTCGACTTCACCGGCAGCGCCGCGCAGCACGCCGGCAACCTCAACTGCCCAGTGGCGGTCACGCGGTCGGCCTGCTACTTCGCCGTGCGCGTGCTCACCGATCCCGACATCCCACCGACCGCCGGCGCTTACCGACCGGTCGAGGTGATCGCGCCGGAGGGCTCGCTGCTCAACGCCCAGGCGCCCGCGGCGGTCGTGGGCGGCAACGTCGAGACGTCCTCCCGCGTCGCCGACCTGGTGCTGGCCGCGTTCGGCCGCGCGCTGGGCCAGGGCACGATGAACAACGTGACGTTCGGCAACGACGAGTTCACCTACTACGAGACGATCGGCGGGGGCCAGGGCGCCTGCCCGGACGCCGACGGTCCCAGTGCTGTGCACGTCGCGATGTCCAACACGCTCAACACGCCGGTGGAGGCGCTCGAGCTCGAGTTTCCGCTCCGGGTCGTGCAGTACGCGGTGCGGCGCGGAAGCGGCGGCGACGGGGCCCAGCGCGGCGGCGACGGTGTGGTCCGCGAGTTCGAGGCGCTCGCGGAGATGAGCTACAGCGTGATCGCCGAGCGACGCCGCCACGCCCCGCGGGGCGCCGGGGGCGGCGCATCGGGGGCCCGCGGACGCACGACGGTCGGCGGCCATGACGTCGGCCCGAAGGCGTCCGGCGTTCTGGCCACGGGCGACCGCGTGCGCCTCGAGACGCCGGGAGGCGGCGGCCACGGCCGGGCGGCGCCCAAGGCGGCGCCTCGGGTCACGCCCTGGACCCGCGGTTCCGTCGGCTGACCAAACCCTCAACACCCTCCTAGGGGGCCAGGCCCCTTTAGGCTGGCGGCATGCGCGTCGGGTGGATCGGGCTGGGGATCATGGGCAGCCGGATGGCCGCGAACCTGCGGCGGGCCGGGCACGAGCTCGTCGTCCACAACCGCACGCGGGAGACCGCCGAGGCGTGGGCCGCCGATCACGGCGCCGAGGTCGCGCCGGCGCCCGATGCGATTCGCGCGGAAGTCGTCTTCACGATGCTCGTCGACGGCGAGCAGGTCGAGCAGGCGCTGCTCGGGCCCGACGGCGCGGCGGGCGAGGCGCCGGACGGCACGCTGTTCGTCGACATGTCCACGATCGGCCCGGAGGCCGCCCGGGCGCTGGGCGAGCGGTTGCCGGCCTTCGTCGACGCCCCGGTCACCGGGTCTTCGCCCCGGGCGCAGGACGGGAGCCTCACGATCATGGCCGGTGGCGAGGAGGCCGACGTACAGCGCGCGTGGCCGCTCTTTCAGGCGATGGGCGAGCTGGTCGTCCACGCCGGACCGGTGGGACACGGTCAGCAGGTCAAGGTGATCAACAACGCGGTCGCGGCGGCCAACGCTCACACGCTGGCTCAGGCGCTCGTGGTGGGACGGGCGACCGGGACAGACCTCGACGCGTTGATGGCCGTCATGGCCGCCGGCTCGGGCGGCTCGGCCATGCTCGATCTCAAGGCCGGGCCGATGCGCGAGCACGACTACACCACGCTGTTCAAGCTCGAGCACATGCTCAAGGACGTTCAGCTCTGCCTCAACTCGGGCCACGCTGCGGGCGCCGAGTTCCCCGCTGCCGCCGCGGCCCGGGACGTCCTGGGAGCGGCGATGGACCGCGACCTCGGCGACGCGGACTTCGCCGCCCTGGTGGAGGTCGTCGAGGCGGCGTCAGGGCATCGCCTCGGATAAAACCCGCGATTTGCAGGCGGGTTTTGGGATTTCCCGAATCCGTGAAAAGATCCCGGCAATCCCGTCGGCTGGGTCGGAAGCTCGACTCCCGCCAGCGGGTTTGGTCTTACAAATTCCCCCTCTGAGAGAACGCTTCCCCGCAATGCCGATTGCTTTCAAGGAATGGGCTGTCACCGTCCGGGCGCTGGCCGAGGGCGAGCAGCTGCTGACGCTCCGCAAGGGCGGCATCCGCGAGCCCCAGAAGCACTTCAAGCTCGACCACCAGCGCTTCTTCCTCTACCCGACGTTCGACCACCAGCGCAACGACCTGGTGCGTGAGTCCCATCAGCCCGAGCTGCGCCGCGCGCTCGAGGAAGGCGTCTGGGCCGACGGCGAGCCACCCGCCGAGGCGCTGTTCCAGGACGGGGGGATCGCCCAGCCCGACCGGGTCCGGATCCGCGCCTGGGCTGAGGTCGCCGCGCACTGGACGATCGCCGACCCCCGGACGGTCGACGCGCTCTCGCCGTTCTACGTGTGGACGAGCGACTACGCGGAGAAGCGCCTGGCCTGGAAGCGCCGGCATCCCCTCCACGTCGTGCTCCTGCGCACCTACCGCATCCCCCGCCCCGTGACCGTCAAGGTCAAGGAGGAGTTCGGTGGCTGCCGGTCCTGGCTGGAGATCCCACGCGACCTCCCGTTCGAGGGCACCCCGGTGCTCTCCGACGACGAGTTCGGCCGTGCCCGCGAGGAGATCGAGGGCATCGTCAACGGCGGCGTTCCGGCGCTCGTCTGAGCGCGATCCGGCCGTCTAGCGGCCCCTTCGGCGCCGCAACCCGCCTTCTCGTCGTCGGCATCGGCGGCGGGGGCGACGTGGTGGGCGCCCACGCGTGCGCCGAGATCGCCCGCGACATGGGCCTGGGCGCGGTCGCTGGGGGCCTGACGTGGGAGCGCAGCGTCATCGACCCACTACCGGGCCCACGCACCCTCGCCGAGCTGCGCGGCGCGCGGATCCTCAACGAGGCCGTGGCGGTCGCCGGACCGCAGACCACCGGGCCCAACGGGGTGCGCTTCGCGGAGTCGCGCTTGGCGGAGCTCACCGGCGAGGACGTCCTGCTGGTTGATCCCCACCCCTCCCCCGCCACCGTCGGCGGCTCGCTCGCCGCCGCCGCACGCGAGCTGGGCTGCGACCATCTCGTGCTGCTCGACGTCGGCGGTGACGTGCTCGGCCACGGCGACGAGCCAGGCCTCAGCAGCCCGTTGGCCGACGCCGTGCTGCTGGCCGCATCCGCCACGGCGGACCTGCCGGTCACGCTCGCCGTGTGGGGCGCCGGGTGCGACGGAGAGCTGACGCCGGCGGAGGTGAGCGAGCGCATCTCGGAGGTATGGGCGGCCGGGGGCTCCCTCGGCACGCTGGCGCTGACCGGCGAGCAGGCCGAGCGGCTCGAGCGCGTCGTCGAGGCCGTGCCCACGGAGGCCAGCGCCATGGCGCTGCGCTGCGCTCGCGGGGCGACGGGCGCCACGACCATCCGCCGCGGCCGCCGGCAGGTCGAGCTGACCCCGCTGGGCGGCCTGTTCTTCCTCCTCGACTGCGAGGCGGCGATGCGCAGCGCAGCCCGCCTGGCCGAGGCCGTCCGCGACGCGAGAGGGCTGCGCGAGGCCAACGCGATCCTCACCCGCATGGGCGTGAGCACCGAGCTCGACTACGAGCTCGGACTGGTCGCCCGCTGACGTGTCCTGGGTCGAGACGACCAGCCCGCACTTCAGCGCCCGCCACGAGGAACACGACGCGCAGGACGTCATCGGCGTGCTCGAACTGCTCGAGGGAACACGCGAGCGGCTGGCCGATGCGTTCGCCCTGCTGCCCGAGCACGTCGCCGTCGTCGTGCACGGCAGCCCGTTTGCGCTGTCGCTCGCCCAGCCCTACCTGCCGGTCATCCGCCGTCTGACCGCGCCCGCCGCGCGCCGCTACCTCGTCGGCTGGTTCCAGCACGACGAGATCCACGTGCTCGCGCCGCGCGTCCTGGAGGCCCGGGCCTCCAACGTGCCGGGCTCGCGCGAGATGAACCTCCTGGCGCCGGCGGCGCTCTACACGCAGCTGGCGATCGGGGCGAGCAGCAAGCGTCTTCCGCCGCCCTTCCGCCCCGCGTCGTTCGTGCGCTACGTGCGCTGGGCCTGGCTGGCGGCCGGGGCGGCCCAGTACTTCAGCGGGCAGACCGCGTTCGCCCGCCCCGCGATCGCGCGCCGGCTGCACGAGGGCGGCGAGCCGGAGTTCCCGCCGGGTATCCGCGACGCCCAGCTGCTGGGCGGCACGCTGGTCGACCTCTTGGCGCGCGAGCAGGGCGAGAACGCAGCGGTGCGGCTGGCGCTCGAGCTCGACCCGGCCGGGCCCAAGCAGGCGCTCGTGCCGGCATTCGATGGGCGCCCGCTCGCCCATACGGAGCGGACCTGGCGCGCTCACCTGGCCAAGATCGCGGCGGCTCAGCCCACCGTTCGGTAAGTGTCGAGGCCCGAGCGGGCCTGGGCGCCGACCTTGCGGCGCAGCAGCGGTGTCCAGCCCAGCAGAACTCCGGGGGCGCCGAGGGCCTGACGCGACCACGCCCAGAAGCTGAACTCGTCGACGTGCTCGGCGATCAGTCCATCGCGGAAGCGGAAGTCCGCGTTGATGTCGTTGACGACCTTTCTGCCGGTCTGGGCGAAGGTGTAGGTGGCGATCCAGTGCGCCGAGCCCTTCGCGTCGCCGGCCTCGTGCTCGGCCAGCTCCACCCTCAGGTCTGCCGCGCGCCCGGTCAGCATCCGCCACATGTCGCCGGCCTCGGCGCCGGTGAGGTCGCCGAACACCGGGTCGTGGAAGTGGGCGTCCGGGGCGTAGCAGGCGGCCATCGCGTCGCCGTCGCCCCGGTCGAACGCGCTGTAGAACCGCTGGATGAGCTCGTCATTGGGATGGGCCATGGCACGACCTTGGCAGATCTCCCCGGAACTCGGGGTACGGATTTGCCCTCCGGCAGCCGATACGGCACTGTGGGCCTGCCACGTTGGAGCACATTACGCCGCGTCGCCATCGACCGCATGTCCGAGGACGACGTGCGCTGGCGCTCGCTCGGAGCGCTGTTCGTGGCCGGCGGGTCCCTGGCCCTGGCCTCCCTGCTGCTGCCCGCCGACGAGGGGTCGCGGACTCTGGGGATCTTCCTGGTCGGCGTCAGCGCCGTGCTGAGCGGAGCCGCGACGATCGCGCTTGCCGAGCGCCTGCCGCCGGGCGACCGCTGGCTGTCGATCTACCTGGCCTTCGGGACGCTGCTCATCACGCTCGCCGTGGCGTTGAACAACTCCCCGGCCAGCGCCTACGCACTGATCTACGTCTGGGTGGGCTTCGACGCGTTCTTCTTCCTCGCCCGCCGCACGGCGTTCGCGCACCTCGCGTTCGTCGGGCTCTGCTACGGCGTGACCCTCGCCCTTATCCCCAACGACGGGCAGGCCGGCGCGGGCCGCTGGCTGCTGCTCGTGGGCACGGTGGCGGTGATCGGCACCCTCGCCGACCTCCTGCGCACCCGCTCGGAGGGGCTGATCGCCAAGCTCTCGGACGCTGCACGCACCGATGCCCTCACCGGGCTGCTCAACCGCCGGGGGTTCGAGGAGCGGATGGCCGACGAGCTTTCGCGAGCGCGGCGCAGCGGCGAGTGGTTCAGCCTCGTCGTCGGCGACCTCGATCACTTCAAGTCGGTCAACGACCGCTTCGGCCACCACCGCGGCGACGAGGCGCTGCGGCAGTTCAGCGACGTGACCGTCCGCGCGACTCGCGACATCGACGGCGCCGCCCGCATCGGCGGCGAGGAGTTCGCGCTGGTCCTTCCCGGCGCCGACGAGCACGCGGCGTTCGCGCTCGCCGAGCGTCTCCGCCGCCAGGTGCGCGCGGCCCTGGCCGAGGACGGGCTCAACATCTCCGTGAGCTTCGGCGTCGCGACCTTCCCCCGTCATGGCGCCACCCCCGACGAGCTGCTGCGGGCCGCCGACCAGGCGCTGTATCTCGCCAAGCGCCTGGGACGGGACCGCTCAGTCATCTACAGCTCGGAGGTCGCGGCCAGCCTGCGCGCGTCACACGCGCCGTCGAGCCCGGTGGTCGAGCAGCTGCCGGCCGTGCTCATCCTGGCCGAGACCCTCGACCTGCGCGACGCCGGAACCGCGCTGCACTCCCAGACCGTCGGCCACTACGCCGAGTCCATCGCGGTCACCCTCGGGCTGGCGCCCGACCACGTCGAGCGCATCCGCCTGGCCGGCCTGCTGCACGACATCGGCAAGATCGGCGTCCCCGACCCCATTCTTCGCAAGGCGGGTCCGCTCGACGCCGCCGAATGGGCGGAGATGCGCAAGCACCCCGAGCTGGGCGCGCGAATCCTCGCCGGCGCCAACCTCGACGACATCAGCGCCTGGGTTCTCGCCCACCACGAGCGGCCGGGCGGCAATGGCTACCCAGCGGGTCTCGCTGGCGACGACATCCCGCTTGAGGCGCGAATCCTGTCGGTCGCCGACGCGTTCGAGGCGATGGTCTCTGACCGCGTCTACCGCCCCGCGATCGGCCTGGACGCGGCGATCGCAGAGCTACGCAAGCACGCCGGGACGCAGTTCGACGCCGACGTCGTCGACGCGTTCCTGCGCGGTCAGACGTCGAACCCGGTGCCGATGAAGGCAATCAGCGCTACGACCAAGACCGCGGCAAGCAGCGCGAGGGCGACGCGGTAAGGACTCGTGACGTCGTCTCCGGCCTGCGCGTCGGAGCTGACCATCTCGGCCTCCAGCAGGATCTCGCGAGCGGTCGCGGCGCCGGACTCGGGGACCATGACGTCGCGCGGCCCGGCGGCCATCATGTCGGGCACGTCGAAGCCCCGCGTCCGTTGCAGCAGACTGGGCACGCCCTCCTCGAGCAGCAGGCCCTGAATGAGCTCGGCCTCGGACTGATGGCGAGCGCCGGCCACGCGAACCAGCTCGCCCTCGGTGTACTGGCGCTTGATCTTGCGCGCCCGCTCGTGGCGGTCGGTGATCGGCTGGTCGACGCCGGTGTCCCCCGCGTAGGTCAGCGGCATCCCGCACGACGGGCAGAAGCGCTCGTCGAGCGGATGTGTCGTCCCGCAGCCCGAGCACACAAGCGGCTCGCTCATCCGACGACCACCTCGACCTCCCGCACAACCCCGTCCTCGATGAGGTAGGAGCGGACGACGGCCGCTCCCTGCTTGTCAAGGCCGACGATCACCCACTCCCAGCCCGGCCAGTCCTTGGCGAAGTTGATGTCGGTCTGCGACGGATAGGGATCCGAGCGCGTGTGGGAGTGATAGATCGCGCCCGGCGCCTCGCCCGCGTCGTCGAGATGCATCGCTACGAGGAGATCCTTGCCGCCGATCTCGAATCGGAACGGGCTGGCGGCCTGGTTGGCGGCGGGATGGACGCTGACCGCGGCGTCGTCGCGGACGCCGATCAGCCCGCAGCACTCGTTGGGGGCCTCGCGCTGGGCGTGCTCGACGATCTGCTCGCGAAGCTCAGGAGCGAGCTTCACTGCTCTCCGACGAAGCGATCGTCGGGATGTCGTCATCGTCCTTGTCGTTGCCGCCCGACAGGGAGTCCTTGAACTCACGCATGCCGCGGCCGATCGAGCGACCCGCCTCGGGCAGCTTCTTCGGGCCCAGCACGAGCAGGGCGATGACGAGGATGACGATGAGCTCAGGCGCGCCGACGTTCGGCATGGTGCTCCTAGGGGGTTACCACCACACGGTGGATTCGAGGTTCTCGATCTCCTCCACCGGGCGCGTGTAGATGCCGGATGAAAGGTACTTCCAGCCGTCGTCGCAGACGATGAAGACGACGTTACCCTCGTCCATCTCGTTGGCGATGCGGACGGCGATGGACGCGATCGCTCCGGAGGAGACGCCGGCGAAGACGCCCTCCTCGTCGAGCAGCTTGCGCGTCCAGACGATGGCGTCGGTGTTGGTGACGAAGATCTTGCGGTCCAGCAGCGAGATGTCGATGATCGGCGGGATGAAGCCGTCGTCGAGGGAGCGCAGCCCCTGGACGGGCTCGCCCTGCATGGGCTCGGCCGCGACGATCTTGACGGCGTCGCCAAGCTCCTCTTTGAAGCGGCGGCCGTTGCCCATCAGCGTGCCGCCCGTGCCCAGGCCGGCGACGAACGCGGCGATCTCGCCGTCGAGCTCTTCGAGGATCTCGGGGGCGGTGCCGTTGTAGTGCGCCCCAGGGTTCGCCTCGTTGCCGTACTGGTAGGGCATGTAGTACGACGCGTCGCCCTCGGCCATCTCGAGCGCCAGGGCGACGGCGCCGTTGGAGCCCTGGTCGCCGGGCGAGTAGACGATGTCGGCCCCGTACATCTGCAGCAGCTGCGTGCGCTCGGGCGTGACGTTCTCGGGCATGACTACTCGCAGCGGGTAGCCCTTGCGCGAGCAGATCATGCCCAGGGAGATCCCGGTGTTGCCGGAGGTCGGCTCGAGGATCGTCTGCCCCGGCCGGATGAGGCCCTTCTCCTCGGCGTCCTCGATCATCGCCCGCGCGACGCGGTCCTTGACCGAGCCCGTCGGGTTGAACGACTCCATCTTGGCCCAGATGCGCACGCCCGGCTTCGGGCTCAGGCGCTTGAGCTCGATCAGCGGCGTGTTGCCGATGGCCGCGACGATGTCCTCGTAGCGGCCGCCGCAGGGACGGTTGCGGAGCTGGGGGGTCACTTCATTTAGTGTAGTCACGAATGGTCCCGCCGGCGACTCGCGTCGAGATCAAGGTGGTCGCTCGTCGAGACCCTCACATTCCGTCGAATACCGACGGAAACGTCGAACTCGATATCGGGAGCGGCGGGCTAACGCCCGCCGGCCATGGCGGGGAGGATCACCAGCGTGTCGCCTTCGTTGACCGTGGTGTCGAGCCCGTCGAGCACGCGGACGTCCTCGTCGTTGAGATAGACGTTGACGTAGCGGTTCAGCGCGCCGTCCTCGCCGAAGAGCTGCCCGCGCGTGTCGGGGTGCTCGGTGGCCAGCGACTCGAGCACCTCGCCGACCCTGGCGCCGGCGGCCTCGACTTCGCGCTCGCCGCCTACGGAGGGGCGCAGGACGGGGGGGATTCGTACGGTGGCCATGGGAGCGGGAGAGGCTAGCGGGCGCTCAGCCGGCTGCGGCGCAGAACGCCTCGTAGTCGGGGAACACGCCCATCTCGGCGTCGGAGATCTCGCCCGGATCGCGCGAACAGATCGGGCATTCGGGATCGCGGCGGACCTTCAGCTCGGTGGTCGACGCTTCCAGCGCGTCGTACATGAGCAGACGCCCGATCAGCGGGTCGCCGGCGCCGG
>Ga0136633_1002065_pt1 | contig 14169 bp, 12 predicted proteins | sample AntDrymeUQ832206_2_FD_105494 | JGI IMG/M metagenome (GOLD analysis project Ga0136633, IMG submission 105494) | Polar desert sand microbial communities from Dry Valleys, Antarctica - metaG UQ83 (22.06) | ecosystem: Environmental > Terrestrial > Soil > Desert | place: Antarctica: Dry Valley... | reverse complement strand
GTAGTTCCACGGCGTGATGGCGCCGACGACGCCGACGGGCTCCTTCACGACCAGGCTGTTGCCCACCGTGGTCTCGTATTCGTAGCTCTCGGCGACCGCCGCGGCGGTGGCGAAGGAGTTGATGGGCAGGCCGGCCTGCACCATGAGGCTGAGCCACTTCGGCATACCAGCTTCGCGGGTGACCACCGTGGCGATCTCGTCCATGCGGGCGCCGAGGCCCTCCGAGATGCGGGTGCAGAACTTGGCCCGCTCCTCGGGGCTCTTGGCCGACCACTCGGGGAAGGCGGCGTGGGCGGCCTTGGCCGCCGCGTCCACGTCGGCCGCGGTGCCTTCGGGGATGCGCCCGAACACCTCACCGTTGGTGGAGTCGAACACGTCGATGGTGCCCGTTCCGGCCGACGGCACCCATGCGCCGTCGATGTAGATCTTGTCGTGCTCGTGCACTGCAGGCCCCCTGTGGTGGATCGGACCGCACTCACGGCCCCGTCGACGCCGACGCTATCGCCGGTCCGGTACCGTCCGCACATGCCCGGGAGCCACGAAGCCAGCCAATCGCCCGACGAGGTCTCATTGCGGATCGATGCCCCGCCGGAGCGGATCTACGCCATCGTCACCGACATCGCCCAGATGGGTCGGCTCAGCCCGGAATGCACGGGGGGCAAGTGGCTCGACGGCGCCACGGGTCCGGCGGTGGGCGCCCGCTTCAAGGGCAGCAACAAGCGGGGCATCGCCCGCTGGTCCACCACCAACAAGGTGGTGGACGCCACCGCCGGACAGGAGTTCTCCTTCGAGACCCAGCAGAGCGGCACGCGCTGGACCTACCGCCTGCAAGCGGACGCCGACGGCACCGTGGTCACGGAGAGCCGGGCCGCCTTCAAGGAGCGACCGCGGCTCGCACGGGTGTTCTCGAAGCTGGCCCTCGGCGGCGTGGAGGGCCACGACGACGAGATGCGCGATGGCATGCGGGCCACGCTGGAGCGCCTCAAGGCCGTCGCCGAAGCCAGCTGACCCATCGCCCACCCTCCGGCCGAAGGCGAGCCGGCTCCGCCGGTCGCCGAGAGGCACTTGCGCCGAAGGCGGGCCGGCTTCGCCGGTCGCCGGGAGGCACCTGCGGAGGCCTTGGCCGGAGCAGGCAACAACGGAGGGCGATACGAGCGAAGCGAGGCCCGCAGCAAGCATCAATGCAGGGGGACGTAGCCGGGAACGCGGTGGTGGGGGGTGTCGAGGTACACCTTGGCCTCGGGTGGCCCGTTGAACTTGCCGTGGCTCCAGCGAACCTCGACATGGCCCAACAGATCCTGTCTGACCCCTGAGCGACGGGCCTCGATCGTCGCCCGCCAGCTAACGACCGGCTGGTCACTCGCCTGGGTGTCGATGTCGAATGCCTCGAGGCGGTAGGCCTGCCGCCAATCCCAGGGTGTCTGGATGCGAAGGCGGAGGCTCGCCGCGCGGTCGGTCCCGAGCACGAAGTACGGAGCGCTACCGATTCGCAGCAGGCGCCAGAGGAGGCGCTCCGCTGATGCAGAACGATCGAGAGCCTCGCGCCATCGGTCAGCACTCCGCTCCGCCACGACCCGAGCGAACACCCTCGCCTCCGCAACGAGCTCAGGTGGCCAGCGGCGCGCGAGTGCCCTGGAGAGGTCTCGTCGCTGCTCTCCCGTCAGCAACTCGACGTCCGCAGGTCGGCCCATCCCCACGTGGTCACGGGCTGCCGTGTACAGCGACTGCAGCTCCACCGGCGCGACCGTGCGATACCAGTCCGACCCTCGCTGCCCATGCCCGCCGGCAAGCAGTCTGTCGAACACGTGTGACGGGGAAGCGTTCAGCACGATCTTGGACAGGTACTTGCACGAGACGAGGTAGACGTGGTCGATGCGGAGGTCCGCTGGCACCACCTCGTCCCCCGGCGCACGGATCGCTCCCTTCCACTCCACCAGGCTGGGGACCCGGCCCCTTAGAGCATCGTTGGCGCGGAGGAAGGCGCGTCCGTTCTGCCAGGCCGCCTCGAATTCCTGACGGAAAGCTCCGCCGGTGTGCAGATCGCGCAACGTTCGCCACAGCTCTGGCGAGACGCTCGCCATCTCTCGGGGCTCGCTCTCCAAGATGTCGGCGATCTCTTCTCCGCCGAGCATTCCGAGGCCAGTGGCGAGCTCGGTCACGAGCGTCTTTCGATCAGCCAGAGTCAGTCCGCATCTCTGAAGAGCGGCGTGAACTGGAGCTCCGTGGGAGCAAACTCGACATCTCGGGAGGTGAACATGTCTTCCGACGCGTAGATGTCGACCTCAACCTCCATCACGTCCATCCAGGCGTACACCGCATCAGCCCAACGCTCTTCGAGCAGCGCCTCCCGCAAGTACTCGCGCAGCCCGTCGCCGAGATCGTGGGAGGGGGTGCGCGCTACCAGCTTCAGGGCCAAGACCCAGTTCATCGTCTCCATGTCCTCAGCGATGAACACGGATGGCGGATCCTCCTTGACGATGGCCACGGACACGATGCGGGGCACTCGTACCTACTTCAGATCCCGCTCACGCCAGAAGCCCAGCAGGGGCTGATCGTCGCTGGTGAGGCCGCCGGCTGCGTACTGCTTCAGCCGAGCGAAGTCCGCTCCAGCATCCATCTGGATGACGTCGAAGACCCCGTCAGGGCCGGCGGCCCGCAATGCGACATCCCCTTCGCTCCCGGGCCTCGGGAGGTGTGACGAGATCAACACATACGGCACGCCTGCAAGCGCCTTGTGAGATCGGCGGTTGTTCGCGATGACATGGGCTCTACCCAGGGACTTCCACACGGTGTCCGTTCGCAGCAGACCGCCGCGGGTTGTTGTGTACGCCCCGGACACATCGAAGTACCAGAGGCTGCCCGATGTATCCCTGGCAACCAGATTGACGACCACGCCCAGTCCACGAAGGCGCGTGTTGCGCTTGACGATCTCGAAGCCGGCCATCTGCAGAACCTCGGCCGCGTACTGCTGGGCTGCCATACCCTCCTTCGGACCCCGAGCCTGGAAGTTCTCGGCAGGCGCCGACACCGTTGCAGTTCTCGATGGCGGCGCCGCCGGCGCCACATCGGGACGTGGAGCCGAGCGTTGTCCTACCGCAGCCTTGACCCGCTCGCGGGCGATGTCGCGGTACCCAGGGTCGAGGTCATAGCCGACGTACCGCCGGTGCAGCTTCGCCGCGGCGGCGAGGGCGGTGCCACTGCCCATGAAGGGGTCAAGAACGAGATCGTCCTCGTAGGTGTAGAGGTGGATGAGTCGCTCGGGGAGCTCAATCGGGAACGGTGCTGGGTGCCCAACGCGCTTGGCCTGCTCTGGTTGCATCTTCCAGACATCAAGCGTTGCTTCCATGAACTCATCCGTGTTCAACGTGTTCCGATGAGGAAGCTGCGGTTGGCGAGCCTCCCTATCCCGGACTGAGATCGCTCTGTCGAAGCGTCCCTTGCTCGCGATGAGCACACGCTCAGTCAAGTCTCGAAGAACGGGATTCGCGGCGCTCCTGAACGAGCCCCATGCACACGAACCCGCGGCCCCGTCTCCCTTCTGCCAAATGACCTCGCCTCGCATCAGCATGCGAAGGTCATCCTGAAGGATCCCGATCACATCAGCCGACAACGACCGGTAGGGCTTGCGCCCAAGGTTGGCCACATTGATGGCCATCCGACCACCAGGCTCGAGAACCCGATGGCATTCCTCAAGCACGCTGCGCAACATCTCCATGAACTCGGCGTAGGTGGTGGGAACGCCTTCCCGATCGAGCTCTTCCTCGTACTGCTTGCCGACGAAGTACGGCGGCGAGGTGACTACGAGCGCCACCGAGGCGTCAGGAAGCGGGGTCGGGTCGTCGCGGATGTCGCACAGCCGAAACGGTTCCTGGACTGGGAAGGACCCATGGACGTCGGCTGACCGATCGATCAACGGTGGGGTGAAGCGGGCGTAGAAGCCGCTGGCGTCGTGGTTCTCGCGGCGGGACACGCCGAAGGAGGACGTGGAGGTCGCTCGCTTGCGCTGCGCGTCTGGAGCCACCGCGGCCAACCCTCTCGTCGATCTCGTCACACCACGGACCCTACGGAGGGGGTATGACAGCCGGGACCACGCTACCTAGGCCCGCGCGGGTGCGCGAGCACCGTGGGTAGCCTCGCCCCCGATGACAGAACCGAAGATCATCTACACCCTCACCGACGAGGCGCCCGCCCTCGCCACGTACTCCCTCCTGCCGATCATCCAGGCGTTTGCCGGGGTGGCAGGGGTGACGGTCGAGACCCGCGACATCTCCCTCGCCGCACGCATCCTGACCAGCTTCCCCGAGCCCCTCGCCGACGCTCAGCGGGTGCCCGACGCGTTGGCCGAGCTCGCGGCGCTGGCCGCGACCCCCGAGGCCAACATCATCAAGCTTCCCAACGTCAGCGCCTCGCTCCCCCAGCTGAAGGCGGCCATCGAGGAGCTCCAGGCCAAGGGCTTCGACCTCCCCGACTACCCCGACGAGCCTGAGGGCGACGCCGAGATCGAGGCGCGGGCCCGCTACGACCGGATCAAGGGAAGCGCCGTCAACCCGGTGCTGCGCGAGGGCAACTCCGATCGGCGGGCACCGGCGTCAGTGAAGCAGTACGCCCGGAAGAACCCGCACTCGATGGGCGCCTGGTCACCCGACTCCAAGACGCACGTCGCCACCATGGCGGCCGGCGACTTTCGCTCCAACGAGCGCTCCGCCACTGTCTCCGAGGCGGGCTCCGTGCGCATCGAGCTGGTGGCCGACGACGGCATCACCACGGTGCTCAAGGAGTCGACACCCGTCCTGGTCGGCGAGGTCATCGACGCCACCGTGATGAGCAAGCGAGCGCTGCTCGAGTTCCTCACGGCCCAGATCGCCGACGCCAAGGCCCAGGGCGTGCTCTTCTCCCTGCACCTCAAGGCCACGATGATGAAGGTCTCCGACCCGATCATCTTCGGGCATGCGGTGGAGGCCTTCTTTCCGGAGGTGTTCGCCGAGCACGGCGCCGCCCTCGAAGAAGCCGGCATCAGCCCCAACGACGGCCTGGCCAACCTGCTCACCACCATCGAGGCACTCCCCGCCAACCAGCGCGCCGCCATCGAGGCGGCCGTCCAACGCGCGATCGCCGAGGGCCCCGACCTCGCCATGGTCGACTCCGACCGCGGCGTCACCAACCTGCACGTGACCAGCGACGTCATCGTGGACGCATCGATGCCCGCGATGATCCGCACCTCCGGCCAGATGTGGAACGCCGCCGGCGACCCGCAGGACACCAAGGCGGTGATCCCCGACAGCAGCTACGCCGGCATCTACCAGGTCGTGATCGACGACTGCCGGGCCCATGGCGCCTACGACCCCGCCACGATGGGGTCGGTGGCCAACGTCGGCCTGATGGCCCAGGCCGCCGAGGAGTACGGCTCCCACGACAAGACCTTCGAGATGCCTACGGCCGGCACGGTGCGGGTGGTCGACGCCTCCGGCACCCCACTCGTCGAACAGGCCGTGGAGCCCGGCGACATCTGGCGCATGTGCCAGGTCAAGGACCTCCCCATCCAGGACTGGGTGAAGCTGGCCGTCACCCGCGCCCGCGCCACCGGCTCCCCTGCGATCTTCTGGCTGGATGAGACCCGGGCCCATGACGCCCAGATCATCAAGAAGGTCCGGCGCTACCTCGGCAACCATGAGACCGAGGGCCTCCAGATCGAGATCATGGCGCCGGTGGACGCCATCGCCTTCTCGCTCGAGAGGATCCGTCGGGGCGAGGACACCATCTCCGTCACGGGCAACGTGCTGCGCGACTACCTCACCGATCTCTTCCCGATCCTCGAGCTCGGCACCAGCGCCAAGATGCTATCGATCGTCCCGCTGATGCAAGGTGGCGGCCTCTTCGAGACGGGCGCTGGCGGGTCTGCGCCCAAGCACGTGCAGCAGCTCGTGCGGGAGAACTACCTGCGGTGGGACTCGCTTGGAGAGTTCCTCGCGCTGGCGGTGTCCTTCGAGCACCTGGCCGAGACCACCGGCAACAAGCGCGCCCAAGTGCTGGCCGACACCCTTGACCAGGCCACGGAACGGCTGCTCGACACCGGCAAGTCTCCCGCTCGCAAGCTCGGCAGCATCGACAACCGGGGCAGCCACGCGTACCTCGCCCGCTACTGGGCCGAGGCCCTGGCCGCCCAGGCCGACGATCCCGCGCTGGCCGCCACCTTCACCCCGCTGGCCGAGCGCCTCGCCACCGACCAGGCCGCCATCGACGCCGAGCTGATCGCCGTACAGGGCCAGCCGGCTGACATCGGCGGCCATTACGCCCCCGACGTGGCCAAGGTCACAGCTGTCATGCGCCCGTCGCCAACCTTCAACGAAGCCCTCGCCACGCTGCAGACCTGACTGCTTCTGTGGACGCTGAGCACCGCATAGCGGTTGTCAGCGCCCACAGATCCAGTTAGCCCAGGCCGAGGTTCGAGTGGATCTGGCGAACCGAGGCGCTGCGGTTGAGGGCGTAGAGGTGGAGGCCGGGGGCGTCTTCGGCGAGGAGGGCGGCGCCCAGCTCGGTGGCGACCTCGATGCCGATCTTGACGATCTCATCGGGATGGTCGGCTACTCCGTGCAGGCGCTCGAGGAGCGGATCGGGGATGACGCATCCGTTCATCCCGGCCATGCGCAGGAGACCGTTGAGGTTGGTGACGGGCATGACCCCGGGGAGGATGGGCTTGTCGCAGCCGAGCTCGGCCAGCTCGTCGACCAGGCGCAGGTAGTCGTCAATCGAGAAGAAGAACTGGGTCATGGCGAAGTCGGCCGCCTCCAGCTTGGCGGCGAGATGGCGACGGTCGCTGTCCCGTTCCGGTGAGCGCGGGTGGATCTCCGGGTGGGCCGCCACGGCCACCGAGAACCGGGCCGGGTGGGCTCGCACCTGCTCGACGAGCTGCGATGCGTGCTGGTAGTCGCCCCCCGGATCGGATCCGTCCGCTGGCGGGTCTCCGCCGAGGGCGAGGATGTTCTCCACACCGCTTGCCGCGTAGTGGTCGAGCAGCTCGGCGACGTCGGCCCGGGTGTGGCCCACGCAGGTGAGGTGGGGCATGGCCGGGAAGGCCTGCTCGTGGTTGATCCGGGTGACCACCTCGCGGGTGCGCTCCCGGGTGCTGCCGAGGGCTCCGTAGGTGACCGACACGAACGACGGCTGCAGCTCCGCCAGCTCGACGACCGCCTTCTCGAGCATCCGCTCCGCCTCGTCAGTCTTGGGCGGGAAGAGCTCGAACGAGAGCGTGCGGCCGGCGTCGAGGAGCTCGTGGATCCGGGTCATGGGCTGTCCAAGATATGCGGTGCCGCCCGGGCGGGGCCAGGGGCATCATGACGATTCCGCCACAGGACGCTCCAGATGCCTGCCCCGGCACCGCTCTGCACCCCTTCCCAGGCGCCGGGCAGCGCCTCGACGACGTCCTCCGGTGGCAGGTGGATCGGCGTCTCGGCACCACTGCTGTTCACCCACACCACCACACCGTCGGGGGCCAGGACCCGGTCGACCTCGTCGGGGAACAGGAAGCAGTTCACGAGCACCACCGCTGACGCGGCACCGGCCGCGAGCGGCAGACGGGAGCCATCGGCCAGCACGCGGTGCCCGATGTCGCGAGGCGCTCGCAGCAGCATCTCGAACGACACCTCAACGGCGAGGGTCCTGGTCCATCGCTGCGCCAGCACCGCCGTGTAGGCGCCGATCCCGCTGCCCAGCTCCACGCACACGTCGCCGGCACCCACACGGCCGGACAACCCACGAGCGAGCGCGTCGATGACGACGGCATCGCGCTCTGGCGAGGTGCGGGTGTGCCACTCCGGTGCCAGCCCGTCGAAGAAGGTGGCCACCTCGGCGCGCGCCGTGTCGTCCCAGACGCCCGGGTGGAGACCGGCGGCGCGCCTCGTCATGACGCGCATCGGGTGGTCGGGCGACCCGAGGCCGGAGGACCGGTGGCCGCCGATGGCGGTAGGCGGGAGGGTGGTGAGAGCCCCCGGCATCAGGCCATGCCGGCCCGCCGCTCCGCGGCCTCCACACAGTTGCGGAAGAGCATCGCGATCGTCGTGGGGCCGACGCCCCCCACCCGTGGCGTGATCCAACCGGCCACCTCTTCACAGGCCTCGTCCACGTCGGGCAGCAGCTTGCGGCCCTCGTACCGGACCCCGCCGCCCACCACCACGCAACCGGGCGTGATGTGCTCAGGCTGCAGGATTCCGGGCACGCCAGCCGCGGCGATCACGATCTCCGCTCGCTTCGTGTACTCGGGCCAGTCGGGCACGCCCGTGTGCACGACCGTGACGGCAGCATTGGCGGTGCGTCGCTTCTGCGAGAGAAGCAGGGCCAGCGGCCGGCCGAGGGTGGTGCCTCGACCGAGGATGCACACATGTCGCCCCGATACCGGGATCTCGTAGTGCGCGAGCAGCGCCTCGATGCCAGCCGGCGTACAGGAGACCGGTCCGGGCAGGCCCAGCGCCAGCCGGCCGACGTTCTCTGGGTGGAGCCCGTCGACGTCCTTGGCGGGATCGATGGCGAGCAAGGCGGCATCGAAGTCGATCTGCTTGGGGGTGGGGTGCTGGAGGAGCAGCCCGGTGACCGAAGCGTCCTCGTTCATCTGCCGGATGGCGTCGAGCACCTGCTGCTGCGTGGCGTCGTCGCCGAGATGGATGTGGGGGGCGGCCATGCCGAACGACGCCGCCCTCTCCTGCTTCATCTTGATGTAACCGGCCGACGCACCGTCGTCGCCCACCAGGATGGTCCCGAGCCCCAAGGCGTGCCCGGTCTCGAACAACGTGGCCATCCGCGGCCTGAGGTCGGCGAACACGGCCGCGGCCACCGGTGCCCCTGGCATCATCACGGCGCTCAATGGAGGAAGTGCCGTTCGCCGGTGAAGACCATGGCCAGGCCGAGCTCGTCGGCCTTGGCGATGGTGTCGTCGTCCTTCACGGACCCGCCGGGCTGGATGACCACGGCCACGCCGGCCCCGGCGGCCGCCTCGATGCCGTCGGGGAACGGGTAGAAGGCATCACTGGCACAGGCGCCGCCAGCCGCCCGCCCGGCCGCCTTGGCCGCCGCGATCTGGCCGGCCTCGACGCGATTTTGCTGGCCGGCCCCGATGCCCCATGCCGTGCCGTCCTTCACGAGGACGATGGAGTTGCTCTTCACCCAGCCGACGAGCCGCCACGCGAGGGCGGCGTCGGCCCACTCGGCCTCCGTGGGAGCCCGCTTGGTGACGACGCGCCAGTCGTCGCGGGTGGCGGCGAAGTGGTGAGCGTCCTGCACCAGCCACGAGCCGGTGAGCTGGCGGATCTGATGGGTGTCGAGCATTGGCGGCTGGGCGGTGAGCAGCCGCGTGTTCTTGCGCTTGGCGGTGAGCGCCTCGATCACGCCGGCCCCGTAGCCCGGGGCGATGACGACGTCCGCCTGGGCGGCAGCCACCATCCGCTCGACGGTGGCGTCGTCCACCGGGTGCGAGAGCGCCACGATGCCGCCGAAGGCCGATCGCTCGTCGCACGCGAAGGCCCGCTGGTAGGCCTCCGCCAGGGTTGACGCCACCGCGGCGCCGCAGGGGTTGGCGTGCTTGATGATGGCCACCGCCGGTCGGCCGGTGGTGGCGGCCAGGTCGTTGGCCAGGCCCCACGCGGCATCGGCGTCGAACAGGTTCAGGTAGCTGAGAGCCATGCCACCATGCTGTTCGACGCCGTCCCACCAGGACGTGGTGCCCACGGACCGGTAGCGGGCACCTGTCTGGTGCGGGTTCTCGCCGTAGCGGAGGTCCTGCACACGCTCCAGGGCGAGGTGGATCGTGGGTGGCAGCGGATCGTCGGCCACCCGATCGAACCAGGTGACGATCGATGCGTCGTAGGCGGCGGTGTGGGCGAAGGCCTTGCGGGCGAGGGCCCGCTTGGTGGCGGCGGAGAGGACGCCACCGGCCTTCAGCTCGTCCACCACGGTCTGGTAATCGGAAGGGTGGGTGAGGATCCCCACGTCCTTGAAGTTCTTGGCCGCCGCCCGGATCATGGCCGGCCCTCCGATGTCGATCAGCTCCTCCGCCCGGGTGGCGCCATGCTCGAAGCTCGAGGTGTCCGCACCAAAGGGGTAGAGGTTGGAGACGACGAGATCGATCGGATCGATGCCGTACTGCGCCATGTCGGCCTGATGATCGGGGTTTCGGCGGTCGGCCAGGATCCCGCCGTGCACCTTCGGGTGCAGCGTCACCACTCGGTGGCCGAGGATGGCGGGGAAGCCGGTGAGGGTGGCCACATCGGTGACGGCGAGGTCGGCGTCGCGCAACGCCTGGGCGGTGCCGCCGCTGGAGATGAGGTCCCACCCCATGCCCCGCAGCTCCCGGGCCAGCTCGACGATGCCGGACTTGTCATAGACGGAGAGCAGAGCCCTCATCGCTGGGTCACCTCTTTCTCGAGGAGGGAGGGGTCGGCGAGGACCGCGCGGATGGTCTGGGGGTAGAGGAAGCGCTCGATGGCCTTGATGCGCTCGTGCAGCGCATCCTCGTCGTCGCCGGGGAGGACCGCCACCGGCTCCTGGGCCAGGATCGGGCCGGTGTCCACCTCGAGGGTGGCCACGTGCACCGTGCAGCCCGTCACCTTCACGCCGTAGGCCAGGGCATCGCGCACGCCGTGCCAGCCTCTGAACGAAGGCAGCAGGGCCGGGTGCGTGTTCAGGATCCGGTTCGGGAAGGCGGCATGGATGGCCGGCCCGAAGATGGTGCCGAAGCCCGCCATCACCACCAGCTCGACGTCGTGGCCCTGGAGGACCTCCACCACGGCGTCGGTGTAGGCGTCTCGGTCAAAGTCGGCGCGGTAGCTCGTCCGCTCGACGAGTGCCACAGGCACGCCGTGCGACTCCGCCACGACCTGAGCCTTCGATGGGCGATCGACGACGACGAGGGCCACGGGGATGCCGTCGCCGAGGATGGCGTCGAGAAGGGTCCCGCGGCCCGAGGCGAGCACAGCGATGCGCACGCACCCGAACCTACTCGCGGCCGATAAGGCCCGATCCCGGTCAGATCCATCCGCAGGTACGCAGCGTGCGTTAGCCTCTGCGACGGTCCCTCACACCCCAGCTTCGGAGGCGGACAATCGTGGATCTCAGCAAGCTCACCCTCAGCGACAAGTTGATCGCAGGAGGCGGCATCGTCTACCTGATCTCGATGTTCCTGAACTGGTTCAGCAGATCCGAGAGTGGGTTCAGCATCTCGGCCTCTGGCTGGGACTACTTCATCGGCGGCATCCTTCCGCTGATACTCATCCTCGTGATGGTGGCGCAGGTCCTCATCACCAACTTCGCGCCGGATACCAAGCTGCCCGACCCGCCGGTGCCGTGGTCCCAGGTCCACCTGATCGCAGGTGCGGCCGCCGCGGCAATCGTGCTCCTCCGGCTCATCATCCCGGCGGAGATCAGTTTCGGCGGGGTTGACACCGGCGAGAACTTCGATCGTGCCTTTGGCATCGTCATCGCCCTGATCGCGGCGCTGGTAGTGGCCTATGGCGGCTTCCTCAAGTCGAAGGAAGGCGACGCTCCGACCGCCAGTGGCGGCACCGGGTCCGCTCCCTTCTGACCCTTTCGCAGATCTGACACGAGACCCCGGCTCCGGCCGGGGTCTCGTCGCGTCACGGCCGATATCCACGCAGGCCAGAGCGCACAGGCGTACCGTCGCCAACATGACTGCACCTCTGGGGGAACTCCCGTCCACGTCCTTCCTGGACTCGCTCGGCGAGCGAGGACGGCGGCGAGCTGAGCCGAGGACATCGATTGCCATCGCCGGGGCGGGGTGTGCACTCGGCATCCTGGGCGTGCTCATAGTCGCCGGCGACACCGGTCTCGACGAGACGAACGGTGACTTCAACAAGTTCCCAGGCCTCGTTCTGTCCGCGCTCGTGGTGGCGGCCGGGTTCTTCGTCCTGGCCCAGGCCCGTCGGGGGGCAGCCGCCACCGCCGGCACGGTGGCGGCTGCGCTCGGCGTGCCGCCGTTCATGTTCTTCCTCACCTTCAGCGGGGACAAGTTCCCGCCGTACTCCACTGAAGGCATCCTGATCGTGTCCACCGGCGTGTGGCTGGCGGCCTACCTGGTCGGTCCGGGTCGAGGCCGGCCGTTCTTCCTCGGCGCCGGCCTGCTTGGCCTCTGGCTCACCGCCCTGCAGGTCACCGAGAAGGTGTTCACGGCCCCCTTCGGTCTGGCCGAGTCGTTCTTCGGCCTCGGCCAGTCCACAACGTTCGACGACACGGGCGGTGACTTTGGCGGCGACTTCGGTGTAGGGCCATCGTTCGACTCCCCCGATCCGGCCACCATCGGCGTCCTGTCGCTGGCCTTCGGCGTCGCCTTCCTCCTCGTCGGTCGCCGGCTCGACCGGAACGGCCGTCACGGCGCCGCCACCCCGTTCGCCCTGGCCGCCCTTCCATGCCTGGTCGTCGGCGTGCTCGGTCTGTCCCCCGACCTCGAGGCGGCCGGCAGCGGCCTGCTGATGGTCGTGATCGGCCTCGGGCTTGCGTACCACGGGGCAACCGTGTGGCGGCGAGCCACCACCTGGATCGGCGGAGCTGTGACCGCCCTCGGCTTGGCCATCTTCCTCGGCGACATGGCCGGCGACGATGCCACCATCGGCGGGATGCTGTTCATCGCCGGTGGCATCGGCCTCGTGCTCACCGGCCATGCCATCGCCGCGGCGATCCGAGAACCGGACGAGATGGAGATCACCTACGGACTCGTCACGGTCGCCGCCGTGCCCACCATGGCGGCGGAGGCCCCGGTCATGCCACCCCCCGACCAGCCCCAGTGGGCCCCGCCCACCCCACCCACCCCACCCACCCCGCCCGCCCCGCCCGCGCCGCCCATCCCCCCGCCCACTCCGCCCACTCCGCCACCTCCGCCCACTCCGCCCATCCCTCCGCCCCCCGGTGCCCCCGAGGCCCCCGGTGCCCCCGGTGCCCCCGACGACGATCCCGGCATCCCGCCCCCACCGGCGTAGCCGGTGGACACCAGCCGCTCCGCCGCAACGAGGCAACGAGGCAACGAGGCAACGAGGCAACGAGGCAACGAGGCAACGAGGCAACGAGGCAACGAGGCAACGAGGCCGCGTTGGCGTTGTAGCGACAATCGGTGCGCTCATCCTCCGACTGGGGCCGAGACCCAGGATTGTCGCTACAACGCCAACGCGAGGAGCAACGTCCGGGCGGGGGCATGCAAGATCAAGGGCGCGGCAACGGCGGCGCGGTGCCGCTCGGAGCCTTCGCCGAGCGGCACCGCGCCGATGCAAGGTTCTGTCCAGCGTCGCCGCGACATCCTCGGTCGGGCCGGCCGGGGAGGATTGCTCGACCCTCGCTCGGCGTCGAGCCTGTGGTCCTCAGTACCGGAAACCGGGCCTCCCACCCACCGATTCCCCGCCAGTCGTCCGCATCGGGGGCTGGCATCGCAGCCTGTGGTCGTCACACCCGGTTTCGTTGTCCCAGCACCACAGGCTGCTGTCACTGCCCACCCCGCTCGCAGCCTGTGGTCGTCGCACACGATCTCGTGGTGCCAGAACCACAGGCTGACGAGCACAGCCCAGCCGGACGACACTGACCCAGGCGTGGAGGCACCGACCCCACCGCTCCGCCTCGCCGCGCCCTTGCCCTTGGCCGAGGCACCTGCATGTCCGGTGAGCTAGGTGAGGGGCGGGTTGGTGCAGCCGTCTGATCCGCCACCGGGGCCGGCGGGCTCGGTGCGGGGATAGGGCTCGACAAAGCCGCTGCCGGGGTCCTGGGTGGTGACGTAGCGGACGATGGCCTCGGTGAGAGCCTCGGCCTCTACCGCTTGGAAGGCTGGGTCGGCCAGCAGCGCTTCTTCGGGCGGGTTGCTGATGAAGGCTGCCTCCGACAGCACGGCAGGTACGCCCGCGGTGCGGCTCAGGATGCCGTAGTAATCGCCACCGCCGTCCCGCGGGCGGTACTTGGCCCCGGCGTCGGAATCGGCTACCCACGCGATGTCGTAGGCGGAGAACGCCCGCACCAGCTCCTCATGGATCAGGACGGACGCACGCTTCGACTCCGCCGAGGCGATCTGGAAGTAGGTCTCGGCGACAGGGCCGTCTCGCGGTCCGTCCGGCGCGGCGTTGTGGTGGATCGACACGAACAGCTGCGGCTGCAGGTTGGTGGCGATGGCGGCCCGGCTGGCCAGCGTGATCC
>Ga0136633_1002064_pt1 | contig 14177 bp, 16 predicted proteins | sample AntDrymeUQ832206_2_FD_105494 | JGI IMG/M metagenome (GOLD analysis project Ga0136633, IMG submission 105494) | Polar desert sand microbial communities from Dry Valleys, Antarctica - metaG UQ83 (22.06) | ecosystem: Environmental > Terrestrial > Soil > Desert | place: Antarctica: Dry Valley... | reverse complement strand
TTACCCCGGCCTTATTTCAGGGAAACACAAAATTAGTAACCCCAACTAAAGCCTTGAAAATGAAAGGAAATCTGGTGAGCCGTGCTGGATTCGAACCAGCGACCTACTGATTAAAAGTCAGTTGCTCTACCAACTGAGCTAACGGCCCGACCAGGTGGCCCCGTTAGCTTGCGGTTGGGCGCTTGCCAAGGCGGGCGGCGAGGTGGCGCGGGGTCAGCGGCCCGATCATCGGCCAGCGCGGCGCGATCGTGGCGAGCGGGCCGATCACGAAGCCGCGGCCGGCGAGGCGCGGATGGGGAATGACCAGGCGGCGCGAGGCGAAGCGGCCGCCGCTCCACGCGACCAGGTCGAGATCGAGCACGCGGCTCCCCCAACGACGGCCGGGGCGGCGGCCGAAGTCGCGCTCGATCGCCTTGACCGCCGCAAGCATCGCGACCGGGTCGAGTCCGCTCTCGACCAGCGCGACCGCATTGGCGAACTCGCGGCCGGCGCCACCGGCCGCCGGGTTCAACATGACCGGCGAGGCGTCGAACAGAGCGAAGTCGGAATCGAGCCGCGCAATCGCAGCGGCGACGACTCCGGCGGGGCGGCCGTGGCGGATGTGGCGCCGGTTGGAGCCGACCGCGACGGCGTAGAGATGAGCCTGTTCCAACGAAATCCGTTCGTCCTGAGCTGTCGAACGACCGCCCTTAAACTCCGGCAGGAAGAAAGACAGTCCTTCGACAAGCTTCGACCGGAGGCTATGAGACGGAAATGCCGACCCCCGCCCACCTGTCGCCGATCCCGCGATCCGAAGCTCCGCGCGACTGCCCGCTGTGCCCGCGGCTGGTCGGTTTTCGCGAACTTTGCCGCGCCGAGCATCCCGGCTGGTGGAACGCGCCGGTGCCCGCGTTCGGCGACCCCCGGGCGTGGCTGGCAATCGTCGGTCTCGCGCCGGGGAAGCATGGCGCCAACCGCACCGGGCGGCCGTTCACCGGCGATTATGCGGGCGAACTGCTCTACGCGACCTTGGCCAAATATGGGCTGAGCGAAGGAGCTTATGGCGCCGAGCGCGGCGACGGGCTGAGGCTGAACGGTGCGATCATCCTCAACGCGGTCAAATGCCTTCCGCCCGCGAACAAGCCCGAACCAGCGGAGATCGCCAATTGCAGGCTGTTCCTCGAGCGCTCGCTTGCCGAACTTCCGACCGTCCGGGTGATCGTCGCGCTCGGCCAGATCGCGCATGTCGCAGCGGCCCGAGCGCTCGGGCTCAAGCCCGCCGCTGCCAGGTTCGGACATGGCGCCGAACATGCCGCGGCGGATGGCCGCATCCTGCTCTCGAGCTACCATTGCAGCCGTTACAACCAGAATACGCGGAGGCTCGACGCGGCGATGTTCGAGGCGGTGTTTGCACGGGCCGTCCAAGCGCGCCAGGCGATGCCCGAATGACCCAAATCGACTCCGGCCGCGAGCAGGCCTAGGGTCGCGCGCTCAGCGAGGAAAGGACATCCAATGCCCCAATTCGTTATCGAGCGTGAAATGCCCGGCGCCGGAAAATTGAGCGAAGGCGATCTCAAGGGTGCTTCGCAAGGGTCTTGCAGCGTGCTTCGCGACATGGGCCCCGACATTCAATGGGTGCAGTCCTATGTCACCGACGACAAGATCTATTGCATCTACCGGGCCCCCGACGAGGCGATGATCCGCCGCCATGCCGAGACCGCCGGCTTTCCGGCGAACAGCGTCTCGGAGGTCCGGGCGATGATCGACCCGACCACCGCGGAATAATTTTCGCCTCAAATATCCTCGACCAGCCGCCCGTAAAGCTCGGGCCGGCGGTCGCGGAAAAAGCCGAATGCGGCGCGGTGCTTCCTCGCCGCAGCGAGGTCGAGTTCGGCGACCAGCACGCCGGTTTCCTCGCTCCCGAATTCGGCGAGGATGTCGCCGCGTTCGTCGCAGATGAAGCTGTGGCCGTAGAAGCGCTGGCCGCCTTCACTGCCGATTCGATTGGCGGCGATCACCGGGACGACGTTCGACACCGCATGGCCGATCATTGCCCGGCGCCACAGCCGCGAGGTGTCGAGTTCGGGGTCGTGGGGCTCGGTGCCGATCGCGGTCGGATAGAACAGGATCTGCGCGCCCATCAGCATCATCGCGCGGGCGACCTCGGGATACCATTGGTCCCAGCAGATGCCGACACCCATGGTCGTGCCAGCACCCGGCCACACCTTGAAGCCGGTATTGCCCGGGCGGAAATAGAATTTTTCCTCATAGCCGGGGCCATCGGGAATGTGGCTCTTGCGATAGACGCCCGCGACCTTGCCGTCGGGGTTGATCATCGCGAGGCTGTTGTAATGATGCTGCCCGTCGAGCTCGAAGAAGCTGGTCGGGATCCAGATCTCGAGTTCCTCGGCGAGCTTCTGCATCGCAAGTACCGAAGGATGCTCGGCGGTCGCGCGCGCGGTCGCGAACAGCGCCTCGTCCTCGGTGCGGCAGAAATAGGGGCCCTCGAACAATTCGGGTGGAAGCACGACCCTGGCACCCTTGGCCGCCGCCTCGCGGACGAGGGCGGCGACGTTGGCGATGTTTCGGGCGCTGTCGTCGCCAAAGGAGAGCTGGAGCGCGGCGACTTTGATTTTGGTCATCTCGGCACCTGCTGGCTGAGGCAGTGGAAGCTTCCGCCGCCGGTCAGCACGTGATCGGCGCGCAGCCCGATCACGTGGCGGTCGGGAAAGATGTCCTGAAGCGCTTCGAGCGCGGCGGAATCGTTGGGGACTCCATATTGCGGCACCACGACCACGGCATTGCCGATGTAAAAGTTCATGTAGCTTGCCGGGACCAGCCTGCCTTCGCGTTCGACGGCACCGGGCGAGGGGATCGCGACCACTTCGAGTTCGGCGTCGAGCAGGGCCTCGGCGGCGTCGGCATAAGCGGATGCGTTGGGGTCGTCCTCGACCGCTTCGGGGATCGCGACCCGTCCCGGGGCGACGAATCGTGCCAGATTGTCGACGTGGCCGTCGGTATGGTCGTTGGCGAGGCCGTCGCCGAGCCACACGACCCGGGTCGCGCCGAGATCGCGCGCGAGGCGCCGCTCGACTTCGTCGCGATCGAATCCGGGGTTGCGATTGGGGTTGAGCAGGCATTGTTCGGTGGTCACGAACAGGCCCGTGCCGTCGCCTTCGACCGCTCCGCCCTCGAGCACCCAGTCGGCCCTGGCGAAGGGCAGCGCCGCGGCCCGGCTGAGCCGCTCGCCGATGCCCTCGTCGCCCTCTAGTTCATATTTACCGCCCCAGCCGTTGAAGCCGAAACCCTGCGCGCGGCGACCGGCGCCGGTTCCGCAGACGATCGCGCCGGTATCGCGCAGCCAGATATCCCCGAACGGCTCGACGATCACCTCGGCGAACGGCGCAAGCTCGCGTGCCTTGGTCGCGGCGGCGGCGGCGTCGGCGGCGACCAGCCACACTTTCTCGCCCGCGCCGTCGGCGTGGATCCCCTGTGCAAATGCGGCGACTTCGGCCTGGGCCGCCGCCAGCTCATCCTCCCACAGCTCGGGATGCGAGGGGAAGCCGATCCACACGGCCTCGTGCGGCGCCCATTCGGGAGGGGGGATGAGAATCATGGCGCGCCTCTAGCGTTTCCAACCAAAAAGGGCGACCCCGAAGGGCCGCCCTCTTGGCATCGCGCTGTCCAAAAGGATCAGCGTGAATAGAATTCGACGACCAGGTTCGGCTCCATCTTGACCGGATAAGGCACTTCATCGAGCGTCGGGACGCGCGTGAAAGTCGCCTTGGCGGTGCCGTCGATCGCGACATATTCCGGGACGTCGCGCTCGGCGAGGCTCTGCGCTTCCATCACCAGCGCCATTTCCTGCGCCTTGGGTCCAAGCGTGATTTCGCTGCCCACGTCGCAGCGGCGCGAGGCGATGTTGCACTTGACCCCGTTGACGCGGATGTGGCCGTGGCTGACCAATTGGCGAGCGGCCCAGATCGTCGGCGCGAATTTGGCGCGATAGACGATCATGTCGAGGCGGCGCTCGAGCAGGCCGATGAGGTTCTGGCTGGCATCGCCCTTCATCCGCTCGGCGTGCTGGAAGGTCTGCTTGAACTGCTTTTCGGTGACGTCGCCATAATAGCCCTTGAGCTTCTGCTTGGCGCGAAGCTGGATGCCGAAGTCCGATACTTTCGACTTGCGGCGCTGGCCGTGCTGGCCGGGGCCATATTCGCGGCGGTTGACCGGGCTCTTGGGGCGTCCGAAGACGTTTTCGCCCATGCGGCGGTCGAGTTTATACTTGGCGCTTGAACGCTTGCTCACTTAAAAATCCAATCTGCTCGTTGCATCAATTCCCGGGCCGCGCCACCGATCCAGTTCGATCGGCAGGACCATCACTTCACCGGGGTGTGAGGTCGATTGCGAAGCCGCGCGCCTAGCCGGGCAGGCGCGCGAGGTCAAGCTTTGCAACCGCTTGCCCTTGCTGGCATGGGGCCGGGATGACCGAAGTCCGCGACCCCGAACAATGCACCACCATGAGCGAGGTCCGCGCCGGGGTCGATGATGTCGACCGGCGGCTCGTCGCGCTGCTTGCTCGCCGGTTCGGCTATATGGACGCGGCGGCTCGGATCAAGCCGACGCGCGATGCGGTGCGCGACGAATGGCGCAAGGCCGACGTGCTTGCCAGGCTGGATTCCGCCGCCGCCGCCGCGGGCGTCGACCGCGAACTCGTGGCTCGCCTGTACGAGGATTTGATCGAAGCCTCGATCGCCTACGAATATGAAAGCTTCGACCGCAGTCGCGCCTAGCGCGAAACTGCGCGGTTGCCCCTGCGGCTCTCGATCAGTTTCTCGGCCGGCGCGGCCTTGCGATCGCCCGTATCATCCCGCGAAGGCCCTTGACCTCGCGTCCGGACCATTGGGCGCGGGTGAGAATGGTGCGGATGGTCGTGCGCGTCACTGCCGTCCGCTCCGGCGGGAAAAAATAGCCTGCCTGGTCGAGCAGTTCGTCCAGATGGCCAATCAGCCCTTCGAGTTCGGCCATCGTCGCGGGCGGCTCCATTTCCCTCGCGGTCGGCTGGGCAAGCGCGGCTCCGCGCGACCATTCATAGGCGAGCAGGATCACCGCCTGGGCGAGGTTGAGGCTTCCGAATTGCGGATTGATCGGGACCGTGACGATCTTGCCGGCAAATGCGACGTCCTCGGTTTCGAGACCCGAGCGCTCGGGTCCGAACAGGATCGCCGAGCGTCCGGCCGAGCCATGGATCGCCGCCGCCATCTCCTCGGGTCCGACCACCGGCATGCTCAACTCGCGGCGGCGGACGGTCGAGGCGAACACGTTCGAGCAATCGCCGATCGCCGCGGCGACGCTGTCGAAGACCTCGGCCTGCTCGAGCACCCGATCCGCGCCGCTTGCCGCGGGCCCGGCATCGGGATTGGGCCAGCCATCGCGCGGGCTCACCAGCCGAAGCTCGGTCAGCCCGAAATTCAGCATCGCGCGCGCTGCCTTGCCGATGTTCTGCCCAAGCTGCGGACGGACGAGGACGATGATCGGGGGACGGAGCGAAGGCGAAGACATGGTCAGCTCTTAGGGGTTCGGCTTCGCTCGCCATAGCCCCAGGGCTTCACTCGGGAGAAGCGGGGAGGGTAAGCGTTGAATACTCACAGCAAAGTGTCGCGAGGCGGGGATTGCGGTTCGGGTTTTTCCTCGCCCACGCTGACTGCGATTTCGGCGAAGTCGCCGGCTTCGGTGAAGTCCTTGTAGACCGAGGCGAAGCGAATGTAGGCGACGTGGTCGAGCGCTTTCAAACCGTGCATTACCGCTTCGCCGATCGCGTCGGCGGTGACCTCGTCGCCGCGGGTTTCCAACTGGCGCTGGATTCCGCTCACCAGCCGGTCGATGCGGGCGGCGTCGATGTCGCGCTTGCGGCAGGCGTGCGCGACCGAGCGCTCGAGCTTGGCGCGGTCGAACGGCTCGCGCTTGCCGTCCTTCTTGAGCACGGTGAGATCGCGCAATTGCACTCGCTCGAAGGTCGTGAAGCGCGCGCCGCACCCCTCGCACTGCCGCCGCCGGCGGATTGCCGCGCCGTCTTCGGACGGGCGCGAATCCTTTACCTGGCTGTCTTCATGGGCGCAGAACGGACAGCGCATCAGTTTTTGTCCGAAGACCGGAGCGGGCCGGCGCCGACTTGCTGCGCTAGACGCATATCAGCGCTTGATGCGCTGCCACAGCGCAATCCCGGCGCCGCCGATCAACCCGATCGGGATCGACAGCACCGGCAACAACAGCCCGGCGACCGCACCGATCGCGGCTCCTGCAAGCACCGGCTTGGTCGAGGGATGCGCAAGGCCGCCCTTGCCCATCGCCTTCACTTCCTCGGTCGCGCGGCCAAGATAATTGGGGTTCTGGTCGTTGGGTTGCTCGTCGTGGTCGTTCATGTGATTTCAGTCCTGATAAATCGGGAAGCGCGCGCACAGGGCTCGAACCCGTCGATTGACATCAAGCTCGACTGCCGCGTCGCCGCCCTTGGCCACCCCGGCGAGCACGTCGGCGACCATATCCCCGATCTCGGCGAATTCCTGCTCGCCGAAGCCGCGGGTGGTCCCGGCGGGCGAGCCGACGCGGATCCCGCTGGTCTGCATCGGCGGCAGCGGGTCGAACGGCACTCCATTCTTGTTGCAGGTGATCCCGGCGCGCTCGAGCGCCTCGTCGGCGTCCTTGCCGCTGATCTTGAGCGGACGCAGGTCGACCAGAGCGAGGTGCGTGTCGGTGCCCCCAGCGACAAGGTCGGCGCCGCGCTCCTTGAGGCGACCGGCCAGCGTTTGCGCATTCTTGATCACTGCCTTGGCATAGCTTTTGAACCCCGGTTCGAGCGCCTCGCCGAACGCCACCGCCTTGGCGGCGATGACGTGCATCAGCGGCCCGCCCTGGAGCCCCGGGAATACCGCCGAATTGATCTTCTTGGCGATCGCCTCGTCATCGGTCAGCACCATTCCCCCGCGCGGGCCACGCAACGTCTTGTGGGTGGTGGTGGTAATGACGTGGGCGTGGCCGAACGGGGTCGGATGCTCGCCCGCGGCGACCAGCCCGGCGAAATGGGCCATGTCGACCATGAAGATCGCTCCGACCTCATCGGCAATCGCGCGGAACTTGGCGAAGTCGATATGGCGCGGATAGGCCGAGCCCCCCGCGATGATCAGCGTCGGACGATGCTCCTTCGCGAGCGCCTCGACCTGTTCGAAGTCGATAAGGTCGTCGTCGCGGCGAACCCCATATTGGACCGCGTTGAACCATTTGCCCGACATCGCCGGTTTCGCGCCGTGGGTCAGGTGCCCGCCCGCATCGAGGCTCATGCCGAGGATCGTGTCGCCCGGCCGGGTCAGCGCAAGCATCACCGCGCCATTGGCCTGCGCGCCCGAGTGCGGCTGGACGTTGGCGAAACCGCAGTTGAACAATTGCTTGGCGCGATCGATCGCCAGCGTTTCGACCGCGTCCGACGGCTCGCAGCCCTGATAATAACGCCGCCCCGGATAGCCCTCGGCATATTTATTGGTCAGCACCGATCCCTGCGCCTCGAGCACCGCGCGGCTGACGATGTTCTCCGATGCGATCAGCTCGATCTGGGTCTGCTCGCGGGTGAGCTCGGCATTGATCGCGGCGGCGACGGCAGGGTCGGCGGACTCGAGCCTCTGGCTGAAGAAGCCGAGTGGCTGGACGTCGGTGAGCGGGGCGAGCGTGGCCATCAGTCGGAATCCCGGATGAGCGTGGAAAGCATATCGACTCGGCGCTGGTGGCGCCCGCCGGCGAAGTCGGTGCCAAGGAATGCCGCGACGCACGCGCGCGCCATGTCGATGCCGATCAGACGGGCGCCAAGCGCGAGCACGTTGGCGTCATTATGCTCGCGCGCCAGTCGCGCCGACAAGGGATCGTCGACCCGCGCGCAACGGCAGTTGGGATTGCGATTGACCGCGATCGAAATGCCGATGCCCGACCCGCAAACGGCAATACCGCGGTCGGCATCGCCCGACTCAATCGCATTGGCGAGTTTCGCTCCAAAGTCGGGATAATCGACGCTTTCGGCGCCGTTGGTGCCAAGATCGACCACCTCATGCCCGCCTTCGCGCAGCCATCGCGCAAGGTCGTCCTTGAGGGCATATCCGGCATGGTCGGCGGCAAGTGCAATGCGCATGCGCTTTCCTAGGCGATCTGCGGGGGCTTAACCAGCCTCAGGCAGCCTCGCGAAGGTCGAGCCGGTCCCAGATTTCGACCAGCGCGGCGGTCAGCTCGTCCATCATCTCGAGCGTGTGGCTCGGCCCCGGAGTGAAGCGCAGCCGCTCGGTGCCGCGGGGGACGGTCGGAAAATTGATCGGCTGGACGTAGAGCCCGTATTCGGCGAGCAATATGTCGCTGATATGCTTGGCCTTGACCGGGCAGCCGACCAGCAGCGGCACGATGTGGGTCACGCTCTCCATGATCGGCAGGCCGGCGTCGCGGAAGCGTCCCTTGAGCGCTTGCACATTGGCCTGTTGCCCGACGCGTTCCTCGCTGCTCGTCTTGAGATGGCGGACCGAGGCAAGCGCTCCGGCGACCAGCACCGGGGACAATGAGGTGGTGAAGATGAACCCCGGCGCATAGCTGCGGATGCAGTCAACGATGGTCTTGTCGGCCGCGATATAGCCACCCATTACCCCGAAGGCCTTGCCCAAAGTGCCCTCGATGATCGTGACCCGCCGGGCGACCCCGTCGCGCTCCGAAATCCCGCCACCGCGCGCGCCGTACATCCCGACCGCATGAACCTCGTCGAGGTAGGTCAGGGCGCCGTGCCGGTCGGCGAGGTCGCACATCGCCGCGATCGGGGCGAGGTCGCCGTCCATCGAATAAACGCTTTCGAACGCGATCAGCTTGGGTGTCTCGGGGTCTTCCTCGATCAACAATTGTTCGAGGTGGTCGAGGTCGTTGTGGCGGAACACCCGCTTCTCGCATCCCGACGAGCGGATCCCCGCGATCATCGAGGCGTGGTTGAGTTCGTCCGAGAAGATCACGCAGCCGGGGAGCAATTTGCCGAGTGTCGACAGCGCGGCCTCGTTCGAGACATAGCCGCTGGTGAACAACAATGCGGCCTGCTTGTCGTGGAGGTCGGCAAGCTCGGCCTCGAGGTCGACATGGTAATGGGTGTTGCCGCCGATGTTGCGCGTTCCGCCCGAGCCCGCGCCGACGTCGTGGAGCGCTTCCTCCATCGCCGCGATCACCGCGGGATGCTGGCCCATCGCAAGATAGTCGTTCGAGCACCAGACGGTGATCGGCTTGGGGCCATTGTGCCCGGCGAAGCAGCGCGCGTTGGGATAGCTGCCCTTGGTTCGCAATATGTCGATGAAGACGCGGTAGCGCCCCTCGTCATGGAGCCGCTCGATCGCCGCCTTGAAGATGCTGTCGTAGTCCACCCGCGTCCAATATCGCCGAGCGCGCTCGAATGCCATTGCGAACGACTCGCAATTCCCTAGAGCGAGCGAACGTCGCCGAGGCCGAATTCGGCGAGCGCGCCGAGCAGCGGAGTGCGCACCGGCCCAGTAAACAAGGCAATTCCGTCCCCGGATCGCGCCGGCCACGGCTGGCCGGAGGTGAGGAAGGCGATGCGCCGAGCGATGCCGGGGCCGCCGTCGACCAGAGCGACGCCGGGCCAGGCCGCGGCGATCTCGTCGGCGAGCAACGGAAAATGGGTGCAGGCCAGGACGAGCACGTCGATCTCGCTTCCGCGCGGCGCTTCGATCATCGGGGCAAGCGCGGTCCGAACCGCCTCGATCCCGATCGGTTCGCCGCGAAGCTTGGCCTCGGCCAGTTCGACCAGTTGCGACGCGCCGTGGCGGATGATGGTGCAGTCGGGCGCGAACCGCCGCGCGAGGTCATCGACATAGGGCTGGCGGACGGTCGCCTCGGTGCCGAGCACGCCGATCACGCGGCTGGTGGAAAGCTCGGCAGCGGGCTTGATCGCGGGGACGGTCCCGACCACCGGAATGTCGAGCGCGGCGCGGACGAAATCGAGCGCGATTGTCGAGGCGGTGTTGCAGGCGATCACCGCGAGCCGCGGGCGAAACCGCTCGACCAGCCGCCCGAGCAGCGCCGGCACCCGCGCTGCAATCTCGGCCTCGCTGCGCGTGCCGTAGGGAAAGGCGGCGCTGTCGGCGGCATAGACGATCGGGGCATTGGGTAGCAGCGCGCGCGTCGGTCCAAGCACCGACAAGCCGCCGATTCCGGAATCGAAGAACAGCAAGGGCGCGGCGGGATCCACGTGCCCGTTTGGCCGGACGAGCGTGGAAGCGCAATCGCGGGCGGACGAAGGCGTTGCGGAGCCAATCGGTTCTGCTACCCCACAGGCCATGGACGCCTCCTATATCGCGCTGCTCGTCGGCTATCTGCTCGGGTCGATCCCGTTCGGGCTGTTGCTGACGCGGCTGTCCGGCAAGGGCGACCTGCGTTCGATCGGATCAGGCAATATCGGCGCGACCAACGTGCTTCGCACCGGGTCGAAGGGGCTGGCGGCCCTGACGCTCTTGCTCGACGCGGCCAAGGGGGCGCTGGCAGTGGTGCTTGCCCAGAAGTTCGGGCCCGAAGCGGTCAATTACGCAGCGGCGGGCGCGCTCGTCGGGCATCTCTATCCGGTGTGGCTCAAGTTTCGCGGCGGCAAGGGCGTCGCGACCCTGCTCGGCATTCTCTTGCCTTTGCTTCCGCTCGCCGCAGCGGTTTATGCCGCCGTGTGGGTCGGCGTGATGATCGCGGTGCGGATTTCATCGGTCGCGGGGATGGCGGCGGCGGCGAGCGCGCCGCTGTCGGCGGCGGTCGGCGGTCATGATTCGCTGTTTCCCGTCCTGCTCAGCTTCGCGCTGCTGATCCTGTGGAAGCACCGCGAAAACGTCCAGCGGCTCAAGGAGGGAACCGAGCCGCGCGTTGGCCGACGAGGAACGTGAGCGCCGACTTGCTCGATCGGCTGCGGCTGATCCGCACCTCCGGGATCGGACCGATCGCATTTCGCCAATTGCTGCTCCGCTTTGGCAGCGCGGGCGAAGCGCTGGCCGCGATCCCCGATCTTGCGCGACGCGGCGGCGGGAGCTCGCCGGCGATTTTTTGCGCGCGCCGCTGCCGAGCGCGAGATGGCGGCGGTCGAGGCACTCGGAGCGCGCTATCTGTCGATCGGACAGGGGCGTTACCCGCGCGCGCTCGCCGAGCTTGAAAATGCCCCGCCGCTGGTGATTGCCAAGGGCCGCGTCGAGCTGCTCGAGCGGCAGCTGGTCGCGATCGTCGGGGCGCGCAACGCGTCAGCGGCGGCGTGCCGCTTCGCGCGCGGCCTTGCCCACGATCTCGGCCAGGAAGGCGTGGCGGTGGTGTCCGGGCTGGCGCGCGGGATCGACAGCGCCGCCCACGACGGCTCGCTTGGCAGCGGAACGATCGCGGTCATCGCCGGCGGGATCGACATTGTCTATCCGCCCGAGAACAAGGCGCGCCAGGCCGAGATCGCGACCAGCGGGCTGCTGATCGCCGAAATGCCCCCCGGGACCGAGCCGCGCGCGCGCCACTTTCCCTATCGCAACCGGATTATCGCCGGGCTTGCCGCCGGGACGGTGGTGGTCGAGGCGGCGCCGCGCTCGGGATCGCTGATCACCGCGCGGCTTGCGGGCGAGGCCGGGCGTGAAGTGATGGCGGTCCCCGGTTCGCCGCTCGATCCGCGCGCGCAGGGCTGCAACGGACTGATCCGCGACGGTGCCACATTGATCCAGAACGCCGCCGACGTGATCGAGGCGCTGACCCCGATCGCCGGGCGCGTCGCCAGCCGCCACGCGCCGTTCGAACATGAGGCGGCTCCAGCCCCGGTCGAGGCCGAGCCCGACCTTCGCGCCGCGATCGAGGATCTGCTCGGACCCGCACCGGTCGCGGTCGACGAGATCGTCCGTCAGTCGGGGGCATCGGCGGGGGCCGTCCAGTTGGTGCTGCTCGAAGTGGACTTTGCGGGCAGGCTCGACCGCCATGCGGGCGGCAAGGTCAGCCTGCGCTAGACGAAAGTGCGCCGCTTGACGGCACGGATTCCGCCATCCCACCATACGCGTACGTGTGAGGGAGCATCGCTTGAAACTTGTCGTCGTCGAATCGCCTGCCAAGGCCAAGACCATCGAAGCCTATCTCGGCCCGGGGCATCGAGTGCTCGCAAGCTACGGCCATGTCCGCGACCTGCCGCCCAAGGACGGGTCGGTCGATCCCGACGACGGCTTCGCGATGCTGTGGGAGAATTATCCCGACAAGGCGCGGCAGCTCAAGGCGATCGCCGACGAAGCGCGCAACGCCGACACATTGATCCTCGCCACCGATCCCGATCGCGAGGGCGAAGCGATCAGCTGGCACGTCCAGGAAGTGCTGCGGAAGAAAAAATTGCTTCCGGCCAAGGTCGAGCGGGTGACCTTCAACGCGATCACCAAGGCGACCGTGACCGAGGCGATGAAGCATCCGAGAGCGCTCGACGAGGATCTGATCGACGCCTATCGCGCCCGCCGAGCGCTCGACTATCTGGTCGGCTTCACTCTGTCGCCGATCCTGTGGCGCAAGCTGCCCGGCGCCAAGTCGGCCGGGCGCGTCCAGTCGGTCGCGCTTCGCCTGGTCGTCGACCGCGAGCGCGAGATCGAATTGTTCAAGGCCCAGGAATATTGGTCGGTCTCGGCGATTTTCGAAAGCGATGGAACGCCATTTACCGCGCGGCTGGTCGGGCTCGACGGGACCAAGATCGAGCGGCTGACGATCGGCGACAAGGGCAGCGCGGACGCGGCGAAGGCCGTGGTGGAAGCGGGGCGGTTCACCGTCGCATCGACCGAGACCAAGCCGTTCACCCGCAACCCGCCCCCGCCGTTCACCACCTCGACGCTTCAGCAGGAAGCCGCTCGCAAATTGGGTTTTTCGGCGAGCCACACGATGCGCGTCGCCCAGTCGCTCTACGAGGACGGGCTGATCACCTACATGCGCACCGATGGCGTCCAGATGGCGGGCGAGGCGATCTCGGCCGCGCGGGGCGCGATCGCGAGCCGCTACGATGCCGGTTACGTCCCCGACAAACCGCGCATTTACACGAGCAAGGCTAAGAATGCGCAGGAAGCGCATGAAGCGATCCGGCCGACCGATTTTCACAAGGCGAGCGGCGGGTCGGGCGATCATGCGCGGCTCTACGGGCTGATCTTCAACCGCGCGCTGGCCAGCCAGATGGCGAGCGCTAGGCTGGAACGCACCACGGTCGAACTGGTCGATGGCGCCGGGCGTGCCACGCTGCGGGCGACCGGGCAGGTCGTCCTGTTTCCCGGCTATCTCGCGCTCTACGAGGAAGGCCGCGACGAAAAGGCGGACGATGAGGAAAGCGCGCGGATGCCGCTGCTCAAGGCCGGCGATGCGCCCGCCAAGCGCTCGGTCGATGCGGTGCAGAGCTTTACCCAGCCGCCGCCGCGTTTTTCCGAGGCGAGCCTGGTCAAGCGGCTCGAGGAGCTCGGCATCGGACGCCCCTCGACCTATGCCGCGACGCTTCAGACTCTGAAAGACCGCGAATATGTCCGCACCGACAAGAACCGCTTCATCCCCGAGGAAAGCGGGCGGCTGGTAACCGCATTCCTCGAACGCTTTTTCAACCGCTACGTCGATTATGATTACACTGCCTCGCTCGAGGAAGGGCTCGACGATGTTTCGGGCGGACGCACCGGCTGGCAGCAATTGCTCGAAGCCTTCTGGAAGGATTTCAAGCCGCTCGCTGGCGAAGTGATGGAGCAGAAGCCGTCCGACGTCACCGCGGCGCTCGACGAATTCCTCGCCCCGTGGCTGTTTCCCGAGCGCGAGGACGGCAGCGATCCGCGGGTGTGCCCGGCGTGCGGCACCGGACGGCTCGCGCTGCGCGGCGGCAAGTTCGGCAGTTTCGTCGCCTGCGCCAATTATCCGGAGTGCAAATATACCCAGAAGTTCGGGCAGGGCGGGGCCGAGGGCGCGGCGAGCGAAGGACCGAGCGAGCTTGGCGAGGGCGTGACGTTGCGCAGCGGGCGGTTCGGCCCCTACGTCCAGCAGGGCGACGACAAGGACGCCAAGCGCGCCTCAATCCCCAAGGATGTCGGCACCGACGGGTTGACGCTGGAGATGGCGCTCAAATTGCTGTCGCTGCCGCGTGTCGTCGGCAATCATCCCGAGACCGGAAACGTGATCAG
>Ga0136633_1002063_pt1 | contig 14184 bp, 14 predicted proteins | sample AntDrymeUQ832206_2_FD_105494 | JGI IMG/M metagenome (GOLD analysis project Ga0136633, IMG submission 105494) | Polar desert sand microbial communities from Dry Valleys, Antarctica - metaG UQ83 (22.06) | ecosystem: Environmental > Terrestrial > Soil > Desert | place: Antarctica: Dry Valley... | reverse complement strand
GACAACGGTTGACCTTCGTGTAAGACCACCCCGTCGCCTGCTGGATCTCCGCATAGGAGCTGCCGCCGGCCCGCAGCCCCAGCGCCCGCAGCTCCTGCGGCTTAAGCGAGCGCAGCGCCTCCGTGCTGCGCGCGAGGGCCTCGGCGGCCAGCGCACGCTCCTCCGGGGAGGCCTCCCCGCGCGCCTCGAAGCGCTCGAAGTCGACGTCCTCAGAAGCCACGAGCTCGCTGCGCGCCCGCCGCACCGCACCCGCTTCGTTTTTTATCACCGTGAACAGTCAAATCGACACACCCAGATCCGTCGGGCCGGTGATCTCGACCCGCTGGTCGCGGTTTCGGGTCGAAGCGCTCGTGCAGCGCACCCACCAAGGCGAGCGCGTCGGGGGTCAGGACCTCGTCCATGGCGCCGTCCGACAGGCCAGTGGTCGTCGTCACTGCGGCGCTCATGACACGGACCCGGTCGCGAAGCCGGTACGGAAGGCATCCTTGTACAGGAGGTATTCGGCCCCGCTGTCCTCGTCGGCGGCGAACGACTGCGGGCAGTATGGGCCCATGTAGATGAAGTCTCCGGTTTGCACGGGGAGTTCCTCGCGGTCGAGCAGGTACCGACCCGCCCCCTGGGTGACATAGAGCCCGTGCTCTTCGTCGTGGATCTCGACGCGGTCGAGCGCAGCGCCGGGCGAAAAGCGCAGCAGGCTCATGGCGCAGTCGAACGCCGGGTCTGCGGGTGGAAGCAGCTCCCGCCGGCGGAGGCCGGGGACGGCGAGCTGCTCGAAGGCGGCATCGTCGCGGTGCCCGCAGACGCGGGCGGGCGCGGCGCAGCCCGGCGAGGGTTCGTAGGGTCGCTGGATCCACAGCAGCCGGGCGCCGTCGGCCGTCTCGAGCATCGGCGGGTCGCCGGGCGGCCAGTAGGCGAAGCTCCCGGTTGACAGCGCACCACCGGGCGATGAGCTCGCGCCGTCGAGCAGGAAGACGAAGTGCTCGTGCCCCGGGTCGGCGGCGTCGAGCGCTCCGCCCGGCGCGAGGTCGACAAGGTACTGCGCGAAGCGCGCCCCCGTCAGGCGCGGCGTGACGAGCTTGACCAGCGTCGCGCCGCGCAATCCGGGCAGCCGACTGACGTAGTGGTTGTCGGGCGTGATCAACGTCCACGACGCACCACGCCGACCGCGGGTTGGGGGGGTCACGGCCATGACACGCCTCGCCGGGCGATATAGCTGCCTCGCCCCGGCACGGCCACGGGCTCGGCGTCGCGGACGACCACACGGCCGCGGGCCACGACCGTCCGGGCGCGGCCGCGCACGCGGACGCCCTCGTAGAGGCAGTAGTCGACGCGCGAGTGCTCTGTCGCCGAGGAGCACACGTGCTTCAGCTCGGGATCGAAGATCACGAGGTCGGCGTCGCTGCCCGGTGCGAGCGTCCCTTTGCGCGGATGGAGGCCGAAGATCTTCGCCGGGTTGGTCGCCACGAGCTCGACGAGGCGCGAAAGTCCGAAGTGGCCGCCGCGCACGCCGAACTCGTGCAGCAGCGCGAGGCGGTGCTCGATGCCGGGGGCGCCGTTGGGGATCTTCGAGAAGTCCTCGCGGCCGAGGGCCTTCTGCTCGGCGAACGTGTACGGGCAGTGGTCGGTGGAGACGAGACAGAGGTCGTCGTCGGCCAGCGCGCGCCAGAGGTGCTCCTGGTGCTCGGCCGCCCGCGGCGGCGGGGTGAAGACCGCCTTGGCGCCTTCGAAGCCGGGGCCCTCGAGGGCCGTCTCGTCGAGCAGCAGGTACTGCGGGCAGGTCTCCGCCCACACGCGCTCACCGGCCGCCCGCGCGGCCGCGACGGCCGCCAAAGCTTCGGTGCAGGAGACGTGCACGACAAACAGGTCGCACCCGGCCATCCGAGCGAGGGCGATCGCCCGCGCGGTGGCCTCGGCCTCAACGGCCGGCGGCCGCGTCAGGCCATGGAAGCGCGGCGCGGTGTCTCCCGCCGCCAGCGCCTCCTCCACGAGCACTTCGACGACCCCCCCGTTCTCGGCGTGCACGAGGACCAGCGCCCCGTGCTCAGCAGCGATGCGCATCGTCCGGAACAACGCCTCGTCGTCGACCATCAGCGAGCCCTTGTACGCCATGAACAGCTTGAAGGACGTGACGCCGCCGCCCACCGCCGCGGCGAGGTCCGCGGCCGCGTGAGGGCCTGTCGGGTCGGTCACGGCGATGTGGAAGCCGACGTCGATCATCGGAGGCGTGCGCTCGAGCTTGGCGTGCCACTCGGCGAGCGCCTCGGAGATCCGCTGGCCGGGCTGCTGAACGCAGAAGTCGACGATGGTCGTCGTGCCGCCGCAGGCCGCCGCGATGGTTCCGGAGGTGAAGTCGTCGCAGGTGTTCGTTTGGCCCCACGGCATGTCGAGGTGCGTGTGCGAGTCGACCGCGCCCGGCATCACGTAGCAGCCGCAGGCGTCGAGCACCTCGTCGGCCGGCGCGTCGATGGTGGGCTCGACGGCGACGACGAGGCCGCCCTCGATGAGCACATCGGCGTCGCGCTCGGAGTCGGCGGTGATCACCCGGCCGCCACGGACGAGGAGGCTCATGCGGCGAGCCGGGCCAGTGTGCGGGTCAGGACCGCGACGCCGCGGTCGAGATCGGCGGGGTCGGTGTGTTCAAGCGGACTGTGGCTGACGCCCTGAGCGCTCGGCACGAAGATCATGCCCATCGCCATGACCGCGCTGAGAACCATGGCGTCGTGGTACGCGCCGCTGACGATGTCGAGGTGCTCGATGCCGAGCTCGACGCAGGCGCTGCGCGCAGCTTCGACGATGTCCGTGTCGCAGGCCGCTGGAGTGCGTCGGCCGATGTCGGTGTGCGTCAGTTCGAGGCCGCGGCGGCCGGCGATCGCCTCTGCCTCGGCGAGGAACGCGTCGACGACCGCGTCGCGTACCGTTTCGTCGACGTCGCGGACGTCGACTTCCAGCTCGGCCTCTCCCGGGATGACGTTGATTGCTCCCGGCCGTACCTGCACGACGCCGACCGTGGCCACCGTCCTACCGCTGGGGCTCTCGCACGCGAGGTGCTCCAGCGCGAGCATCGCCTCGGCCGCGCCGGCCAGCGCGTCGCGGCGCAGGACCATCGGCGTGGCCCCCGCGTGCATCGCCGCGCCGCGCAGGACCAGCCGGAGGTCGTGGGGCGCCGCGATGTGCGTGACCACGCCGATCGCGAGGCCGGCGTCCTCGAGGACCGCCCCCTGCTCGATGTGCAGCTCGAGGAAACCGTGATAGCGGGCCGGGTCGATGAGCGCGTCCTCGAGGCGGTCGGGCTCGAACCCGGCACCTCGCAAGACGGCGGCCAGGGAGTGACCAGCGCGGTCGCAGAGATCGTCGAGGTCCTCGCGCGTCAACGCACCGACGGCCACGAGGCTGCCGGTGCAGCCTTGCCCGAATCGGGGTTCCTCCCCGGCGAAGGCCACGACCTCGATCCCGCGGCGCGGTGCGACGCCTTCTGCGCGGAGCCGCTCGATCGCGTCGATGGCGCCGAGCACGCCGACGACGCCGTCGAACTTCCCGGCGTTCAGCGTCGTGTCGATGTGCGACCCGGTGAGCACGCGAGGAGCCTGTGGGTCGGTTCCCTCCCAGAGGCCGAAGAGGTTCCCGACCGCGTCGAAGCGCGTCTCGAGCCCCGCCCGCTTCATGAGCCCGGCGACGTACCGGCAGGCCTCCATGTACTCGGGCGAGTAGACCTCTCGCGTGATGCCGCCGGCCGCCCGATCCGCGTTGAAGGCCGCGAGGTGCTCGATGCGGTCGTGGAGGTCGCCGGCAGTTGCCGAAGCGGAGATGCTCGTCACCTCGTGACCTCCGTACGTGGCTCGGCCAGCCACGCGCGCTCGTCGTCGGCGTAGCGGTTGATGCCCAGTGACATGGAGCAGCACCGACGGTGGATCGCGGCGAAGTGCGGGGTGAAGGCGCGGTTGAGCTCCTCGACGCGTCCGTGGCGTTCCAGGAGCGCTGGGGCAATCTCGCGGATCTCGGCGAGGATCGCCTCTTCGTCGATCTCGGTGCAGCGGCCGTCGCGCACGACGGTGCGTCCATCGACGAGGACCCGCTCGATCGACGCGCCGTTCTCGCAGTAGACGAGGTGGTTGCGCAGATCGTTGCGCGGGGTGAAGTTCACCGTGCGCAGGTCGAGCACGACGAGGTCCGCACGGTGGCCGGGACTCACCGCGCCGATCTCCCCGTCCATCCGGACGCTGCGAGCCCCGGCACGTGTGGCCGCCCACAGGATCTCGGTCGCGTTCGGCCAGGTCGTGAAGTCGGGCGTGGTGATCTTCTGCAGCAGCGCGGCGGCCTTCATGACGTCGAACATCCGGGCGCTGTCGTTGCTGCAGAGCCCGTCGCTGCCAAGCGCCACGCCGACCCCGGCGTCGAGCAGCGCCCGCAGCGGGGCGATCCCGGCGCCGAGCTTCTGGTTGGAGACCGCGTTGTGCGCGACCGACGTCCCCGATGCGGCGAGCAGTTCGATGTCCGACGGAGTCAGCCAAATGCCGTGGGCGAGCGTCGCCTGCTCGCACAGGACATCGAGGGAGGCGAGGTGCTCGACGAGCGTCCGCCCGTAGAACTCCTGCCCGGTCACCGCCTGCACCTTGGTCTCTAGGACGTGGATGTGCAGCGGCCGGTCGTGCGCGCGAGCGAGCTCGGCGGAGGCCGCAAGCAGTTCGGGGGTGCAGCGCTGCGGGCCCGACGGGGCGATGACGTAGCGCAGTCGCCCCTCGGGTTCGTCGAAGCGCGCGAGCGCTTCGCGTGCGAACGCGAGGTGTTCCGAGGCACTGGCCGTGGGCTGCTGACGAACGCGGGCGAGCAGGTCGGCCGGGAGCATGTCGTCGGCGAACGGGATCGTGTCGGAGAACGTGCGGTCGACCATGTTGCCCGAGCAGTGGGCGCGGATGCCGACCTCGCGGTAGCCCTCAAAGACGGCGGCGAGCGCCTCGAGGCTCTGGCTCGGCGATTCGATGACGTCGTCCTGCAGGCAGGTGACGCCGTTCTTGAGTGACTCGATGCCGACGAGCAGCGTCCGCAGCCTGATGATCTCGGGTGGCAGGGGCTCGAGCCCGATCATCGGATAGGCCTCGAGCATCCAGAGCTCGAGCGGCATATTGTCGTAGCGGCCCTTGAAGAACGCCTCCCAGGAGTGCACGTGCGCGTTGACTAATCCGGGCATGACGAGCCGCTCGCGCCCATCGATGACCTCGTCGACCGGTCCAGGCTCAAGGCCCGGACTGACCTCGACAATGAACTGGCCGTCTATGAGGACATCGGCGGTGAACGGTTCGGCGCCGTGTTCGTCGTCCATGGCGACGACTGTCGTGTCTCGGATCAGGGTTCTCATGCGGGGTGTCCTTCCAAGTCGGCCGGCTGCACGGGCGGGCCGCCGAACAGGTCGGTGCGGCGGTGGTCGAAGTAGCGCCAGCGAGCGCGGGCGGCGATGATCTCGTCGAGGTCGACATCGGCCAAGACGATGCCGGGCCCGTCGACGGCGGGCCGGTGCGCGACGACTGCCCCGTCGACGCCGACGATGCACGACGAGCCGATGTTCTCGACTGCGCGGCCGTTGACCCGCTCCGTGCCGACCTTGTTCGCGCAGATCGCGACAAGCCCGTTCTCCCGGGCGTGAGTGCGCAGCTCGGCGATCATGAAGTCCGCGCCGTCGCCGCCCGAGCCCGCCACGGGGATCGCGACGACCTGGGCGTCCAGGGCGCGCAGCTCGCGCCAGCACTCAGGGAAACGGCGGTCGTAGCAGACCAGGCAGCCGACGCGCAGCGGGTCCGTGCGATGAACGCCGATTGCGGTCCCGGGCGTGAAGTGCGCCGCCTCGTCAAATCCCGGCGGGGGGTCGTCGCCCACGGGGAGATGGAGCTTGCGCGAGCTTGGATGCTCCCGGCCCCACCGATCGGTGGCGGGGACGATCGTCCCGTCTGTGCCGAGCACGAGCGCCGTGTTGTGGCGCGTGCCGTGGTCGGCGTCAAGCTCGAAGTGCCCGAGCACGATGGTGATCTCGAGCTCGGCGGCGAGCGCTGAGAAGCCTGTGACCAGCGCGCCGTCAACGGGCTCGGCCCAGTCTTCGTAGGGCGTCGCGGCCTCGGCGCAGAAGTACGGCAGGACGGTCAGTTCGGGGAGCACGACCAGGGCGCCGCCGGCGTCGGCGGCCGCGTGCACCGCGTCGTGCGCCTGTGCCGTGTTGGCCTCGAGGTCGTGGCCGCACGCTGGCAGCTGTGCAGCAGCGACGCGCACCGTGGCGGTGCTCATGCACCGAGTCGTTCCTGCTCGGCGAAGGCACGGTCGACTTCGTCGCGCAGCAGGTCGAGCAACCGGTCGTGAAGCTCGTGGAACATAGGGTCGCGCGGACTGCGCGGTCGCGGGATGTCGACCGGGACGATCTCCTTGATCCTGCCGGGCGTGGCGGTGAAGACGACGATGCGGTCGGCCAGCGCGATCGCCTCGTCGATGTGGTGGGTCACGAACAGCACCGACGCGCCGCTCTCGCGCCAGACGTTCAGGACGTGGTCCTGGAGCTTGAAGCGGGTCTGCACGTCGAGCGCGGCGAAGGGCTCGTCCATCAGCAGGATCTCCGGCTTCATGGCCAGGGCCCGGGCGATCGCCACCCGCTGACGCATGCCGCCCGACAGCTCGCCGGGCCGCTGGTCGACGGCATGGGCGAGTCCGACGCTGCGCAGGAGACGCGCTGCGAGCTCGCGGCGCTCCTGCTTGGGCATTCCGCGCAACCGCGGGCCGAAGGTCACGTTGTCGGCCACGCTGAGCCAGGGGTACAGCGACGTCTGCTGGAAGATCATGCATCGATCCGGACCCGGAGGGCCCACAGGCCGGCCGCTGTGCTCGATCGCGCCCGAGGTGATGTCCTCCAGCCCCGCGACGAGCGAGAGCAATGTGCTCTTCCCGCAGCCGCTGGGCCCGATCAGGACGACGAACTCCCCCGGCGCCACCTCGAGTTCGATGTCCTCGAGGGCGACGACCGCGCGCGGCGTGCCGGCCAGCCAGACCTTCCCGGCCAAGGAGCAGCGCAGCGAGCCGGTCTCGACCGGCGCGGCGCTCATGCGAGCCCTCCGGCCGGCTCCCACCACAGCAGCCGGCGCTGGACGACGCGGAGCGCGTAGTCGAAGAGGAAGCCGGTGAGGCCGATCAGCGTCATCGTGAAGAACACGAGGCTCGAGTTGAACGTGTTGCGGGCCTGGATGACGATTTGACCGAGTCCACTGCCCACACCGACCGCTTCCGCGATCAGGACGACGATCCAAGCTGCGAAGAGGTTGAGCCGGAGCACGAGGAACAGGCCGGGTAGGACCGCCGGCAGCACCACTCGTCGCAGGGTCTGACGCCGTGTCGCGCCCATCGTGCGTGCGACGTCGAGGTAGGTGGTCGGCACGCTCGCGATCTGGCTGACCGTCGCCATGGTCATGATGAAGAAGACGCCGATGAAGACCATGAAGACCGCGGGGCCGTTGCCCAGGCCGAACAGGAAGATCGCGACCGGCAGCCAGGCCACGGGCGAGATCGGCGCTAGCAGCGTGAGCGTCGGCAGCAGCAGGCGGCCCGCGAGCTTTGAGTAGGAGACGAAGACCCCGACGGCGAGGCTCGCCAGGAACGCAAGGGTCAGGCCGGCCAGCACGCGCAGGCTCGTCGCGAGGATCGTGGTGAGGACGGCGACGGCTGGGGCGCTGGATGCCGCTCCGATGTTCGACGTGTCGAAGAACTTGGCCTGCTCACCGAAGTCGCGAAGGAAGATGTGCGGCGGGGGCATGAGCAACGGGTCGAGGAGGTCCAGCGCCCAGGCCAGCTCCCAGAGTCCGGCGAAGAGTGACACCGACGCGAACGACCACCCGGCCGTCGTGAGAGCACGCCGAACTCGCGATGGTGCTGCTGCCCCGGTGGTCGTGGCGGCCTGCCGCCGCAACGCGTCAGCGGCCGACGGGACGGTGAGCGTCGGTACGGCGGCGGCGTCCGTCTGGTTGACGTTGGCCATCACGCGTACTTGAGCTTGAGCGAGTCGTAGAGAGCCGGTTCCTCCGCGATCACCTGCTCGAGCAACGAGTAGTCGAAGATCTCCTCGGTCGGCAGCTTCTTGATGTAGCCCAGCTCCTTGAGGCTCTGGGCGCGCTCGAGGATGAACTTCGAGTTGCCACGCTGGTCGACGACGTTCGGCTGCTTCATAGAGGCGTCCAGCACGTCTTCGTAGTCGGCCTTGTAGTACGTGCCGGTGGTGAGCTTCGCCGCGGCGGGCCGGTCGGCCTCGGCCAGAGCCTGCGCCTTCATCAGGCCCGTGATGAGAGCCTTGACGGCCGCGGGCTCCTTCTCGATGAGCGGCTGACGGACGGCCAGCACGCAGTCGGTGTACCCCGGGAAGTAGATGTCCTTGCCGTCGGTGAGCTTCGTCGAGCCCTTCACCGCACGCAGCACCTGCGTGGCGTACGGCTCGATGTGGCTGATCGCGTCGATCTTCCCGGCGATGAAGGCGGCCGCCAGCTCCGGGGATGTCCCGAAGTACTTGACGTCGACGTCCTTGAACGTCATCCCGTTCTTGCGCAGGTAGTCGAGGGCGAGCATCTCGAGCGTGTCGGCCTGAAAGGTCCCGAGCGTCTTGCCCTTCAGCCCCTGTGCGTCCGCGATGCCCGGCTGGGCGCAGACCACGCAGCCCTGCACGCCGCCGCCGGCGACGATCCGCACCGGCGCGCCGTTGTCGTACAGCGTCATGAAGTTCGAGTAGGGGATCAGCGACGCGTCGACCTGGCCAGCGCCGAAGAGCGTCGCGATGTCCGCGTTCGTCGGCGTGGTCACGAACTTCAGATCGACCGCGTCGCCGTCGAGGTCCTTCTCCTTCTCGAGGAAGATCCCGAGGTTGCACAGGCCCGTCCCGTGCGTCGCCTTGATCGCCACCGCTTTCGCCTTGCCGCCGGCCGTGGTCGACTCCTTGCTGTCGCCGCAGGCGGCCAGCAGCCATCCCGGCAGGGCCACCGCCGCGCCGCCGACCACACCGCGCCGGACGAAGCTGCGACGATCGACGCCGCCCTGGGGGTCGGACGGGGATGCGGCGGAGATCGGGCTGGACGCCATGATCAGGTTCCTTGTCGTGCGGAGGAGGAAACGCCGGACGGGTGCTCGGCGCCGAGTTCTGCGTGGAGGAGGTCGAGCTGGACGGCGGCGGCGGGCGCCGGGCCGCCCGGGGTGAGGCCGAGCGCGGTCAGCGTGTCCCAGCGGCCAAAGACCGTGGGGACGAGCCCGCGCAGGTCGACGCGCGGCGGCTGCCGCAGCGCGGCGGTCGCGAGGTCGGCCGGGGAGTAGCCCGGGAAGTGCTCGACAGCCATGGCGATCGAGCCGGCGAGGTCCGCGTGGATGTGGGCCTCTGCGCGAACCATCGCGCGGATCGCGGCGCTCACGGTCTGCGGGCGCTCGGCCACCAGCCGCTCGGAGGCGACCAGGACCGTGTCGGGGAACGGGTCGCCCCAAAGCTCGCGGCCGTCGGAGAGCTCCCGGGCACCACGGTCGCGCAGGCGGTTGGCGTGCGGCTCGGCAAGGGTCACGGCGGCGATCGCGCGGTCGTCGAAGGCCTCGACGGCGTCCTCGATGCGGTCGAACGCGCGAATCACCACGTCCCCGGGCCCAAGGCCACCCGCGACGAGCACGTCGTGCAGAAGGACCTCGAGCGGGTCACCTGGGAACGTCCCGATGGTCAGGCCGACGAGATCGGTCACCTTCTCGAGCTCCGGCTGGGCTAGGAGCGCGATCCCCATGAGCCCGCTGCCGGCGACCAGCCGCGGTGGGTTCGTCCGTCCGGCGTCGATCAGCGGTTGGGTGAATGCGGCTGTCCCGAGCTCCGCGTCGCCCGACGAGAGCGCATCGCCCGTGGCGGACATCTCGTCGTAGCGCTGCACGTCGACGTCGATGCCCTCGGCTGCGAAGATCCCGGCGCCCGCCGCGACGAACAGCGGGAGGTTGGAGAGCGAGCAGCCGTGAGTGAGCACGAGCGGGGCCATCACGTCGCCACCCGCTCGCGAGTGAGCTCGTCGAGACCCGCTCCGAGGTGGATCGCGTCCGCGGTCGCCGGGCCAGCCGGACGCCACCGTGACGCCCCGGGGGGCTCACCACAGACGATCGCGACCGTAGCCGGGGACATGGCGTCCGCCGGTCCCGCGGCCAGCATGCCGCGGGCGGCGTCGGCCAGGCGCAGCACCACGAGGCGCTCGAGTCCCGGCCCGAGGTCCTCAGGGTCGGCGACGTCGAGCGCGTCGCCGGGCAGTGCGACGCTGCCGCCGGCGAGCGCGGCCAGCCCGCTGCCGGGAATGGCGAGTCCCTGGCCGAGTGCTTGTAGTCGCTCGCGGTCTTTCACGCTGAGCGTCGGCTCGGCCGGGTCGATGGCGAGGAACGTGGGCTGATGGCCGCTGCAGCAGCGCTGCGGTGCGCTCCCGACGAAGACGAGACGGACCGCCATCAGACCATCGCCGAGCTCAGCGAGCGCGGCGTCGTCGGCAAGCCCGTCGATGACGAGGGCGGTCGCGGCAACAGCAGGAGCCGCGGAAGATGGGAGGACCGTCGAGGAGCTGATGAATGCAGGCTCCCACCGGGCCGCGACCGCCCCTATCGACTCGCGGGCGATAATTCGCCCCGAGTGGTAGGACCACTGGGCCACTCACGACGGGGGGCGACTCGCAATAGGGTCGAATCGTGTCCGAAGCCGGTTATCCGCTGCTGCCGATCCCGCGGTCGCCGCTCTACGAGCAGGTCGCAGACCGCCTCCGGGAGCTGATCGATATCGAGCGCCTGGTTCCCGGCGACCGGCTGCCCGCCGAGCGCGACCTCGCCGCCCGCCTTGCCGTGAGCCGCGGGTCAGTGCGTCAGGGGTTGACCGTCCTGCGCGTAATGGGTCTCGTCGAGATCCGCCACGGGATGGGCGTCTACCTCCTGCGTCCGGCGACGGACGTGATCCCGCCGATCTCGCTGCGATCCCTCGGCGACGAGGCCAACCTCCCGGCGCTCAGCGACGTACGCGCCGTACTCGAAGGCCACGCGGCGCGCCTGGCGGCACGAAACCGGACCGCCGCCGACCTCGCCGCGGCGAACGACGCGGTCGACGCGATGGAGGTGGCCGTCGCCGCCGGCGGCGACGGTTTCGACGGCGACCGCCGCTTTCACGCCACCATCGTCGCCGCGGCCGATAACCCGGTACTCGCCGAGCTGCTGTCGGGTTTCGACGCGACCATCCGCCGCATCACTCAGGCCTCCCTTCAGCGCGAGGGCCAGCCTCCGCGCTCGCTGGCGACTCACCGACTCATACTCGACGCGATCACGCGCAGCGACGAGGAGCAGGCGGGAGCTCTGATGCGCGACCACCTCGCCGTGACCGGGGCGATAGACGCGGGCCCCGCGTAAGCACCTGCAGCGGACGGGGCGGAACGTCAGCCGGCTGTTCACGCGTCATTACCGGAACCCACGACGATCGAGCTTGGCAATGGTCTGGGGTGAGCCCTAAGACCCGCTGCGTCGAGCCGGGGCGGCCGCCGCAGGCGGGGTGAACATGTTCGGCCCGACGGCGGGCGGCGTCCTGCTCGCCCGGGCATCGGCCGGCTCGTCAGCCCGCGTGGGCGGTGTCGATGTGCTCCTCCTCGAGCGTTCGCGGTCCCCGCCAGGTGCTCGCGCCAGGCGCAGGCGAAGGTGCGGTCTCGCCGGCCGGAGCCGTACTCGGGGTGCCAGGCGGCGGGGCGGCGGGAGGAGCGGCCGTGATCACCACGGTCCGCTTCTCACTCGACACGTTGTTCAGCGAGTCCGTCGAAGTCACCGTCACCACATAAGAACCCGGCGCCGCGTAGCCGTGCGAGACGCTCTTGCCGTCAGCGGCCGTCCCGTCACCGAAGTCCCAGCGCGGGAGAGCCAAGGCTCCAACCGACCAAGGCGAGGACGAGCAACAGTCCGATCGCCTTGAGCCAAGTCACGTGGCTTGGCCTCCACGGGGCGGGATCCACCTGTCGTACACGGCCCTTGCCGAGGGATCCAGTCTCCAACAGAACGCGGGCAGGGCGCCGCCGGGGAGGTCCAAGTGCTCGAAGCCCTCAACCACGAGCGTGTTGACGACCTCCGGGTCTGGACTCGAGGCAAGTCGCTCCATCGCGCTTAACGCCTCCTCGACTTGTGCGACGCGTGAGTCAGCTGGCGCGACGGCATCCGAAAACAATCGCTCGACGTACCTCGTGAAGGCCCCGGCGACGACCGACGGCCGCGCCGAGAAGAAGGCGCGGGCGCAGTTCTAAGCGCCCGGCGCGGGGTTCGCGGGGCGGCGCTCAGCGCGGTCGCGGGCGCGGCTCCGGACAGTGCCAGGAGTCAGCCGGCGGCTCATCAGCTTGGGAGTGTTCCAGCCGGGGCGATCAGTCGCGGTAGGCGCGACCGCGCGGCAGGACGCGCAGGATCAGGACGGTGCGCGTGTCGTGGTCGCGGTTGAAGCGGACCCGCCAGTCGCCGACGCGCAGGCGCCATTCGGGCGGCGTGATGCCGGTCAGGCGGGTGATGTCGCCGCGGGCCGGCTCGGCGTGCAGGCCTTGCAGAGCGGTGAGGATCCGGGCTTGGACGGGCTTGTCGAGGCGCTTGATGTCGCGGCGCGCAGCGGGCGCGATCTCGACGCGCCAGCCGGTGTCGGTCACTGCAGCTCAGCGCGCAGCTGCTCGAGGCTGATCGTCGGCTCGCCGCGCGCGATCTCGTCGCGTGCCTCCTGAACGAGGGCTTCTTCTTCGGGGGTGACGGGTTCGTCGTCGAGGGGGGCGTTGTCGAGCAGCTCGGTCAGCGAGTCGCGGCGGCCGCGCGTGGCGAGGAGGTCGAGGGCCTGGGCGGCCTCGACTTCGGAGAGCTCGTCGACGAGCTGGCGCAGTTGCTGCTTGGCGGTCATCGCCTCAGAGACGGTAACGCGCTCGGCGGCCGAGATCGACCAAGGACGCCTTGGCGTCGTCAACGCGTCAGCTTTCGCTCGGCTTCCCGGGGCATCGCCCTCGCCAGGCGACGGCAAGCCCACGTGCGACGCCCACAAGCACCGCAGCACACCCAAGCCCCGCCGCCCGGGCCCGCCGACCGCACACCGTGGCAAACCGCGCGAAAGCAAGAGCAAGCGAGGACAAGCAAAACGCGAAAGCATGAGGATCCCGTGGAAAAGAGGGCGAAGACGATGCGACGAAGCGCCTTGTACACCAGTCCGCCCACGCCCGCGCCCGCCGCGTACCCTGGTTACGAAAGAAGCACGACGCCGTAACACAGGTGATGCGCCGATCGCCCAACCCTCACCCATGCACGCATCCACGCGGTCGCCGCCGAGCACACCATTCCCCCGGCCTATGGCAGCGCGGTAGCATCGACGCCCCCCCGCCGGACCTGACCGGGCTGCTGGTCAACCAGAGCGCCATCCCTCGCGACGTGCACGTCGGGCGCTTTGCCGCCGCCGAGCCGCTGGGACCCGGCGGTTGCACCCTCGAGCGTCGCGGTCCTCGCCAGCTGCTCGCGCAAGACCGCCGCTCCAGAGCTCTGAGCTGGGAGCCGCCCGGCGGCTTCACGGACCGAACTCAGAGAGCGCCGGCGAGGCCGGCACGGGCCGCGGCGGGGAGGTCTTACGGCGAACCGGCGTGGCCGAAAAATCCGTACGGGCGGTAGTCGTTGCCGCTCGGGCCGTGGGGCCCGCGGCGCGCCGCCGGGCGGCTCGCGCGGAGGTGCCGGTCGGCCGCCTGGGTCGCTGGGGTGCTTGGGCGAACTCGTTGCTAGCGGAAGCCGGGCCGACCGGCTCGACGCCGAACTCGCGGGCGCCGGGCGATCCCGGGGCCGCCGGCCGCGCCTCACGGCGGGCGGCAACAGCGTGAGAGTCATTGACGTCGTCCAAGCTCGCCGCTGCGACCGACCGCAGGGCCACACGCCCCAGTGTCCCGGGCACGGCGCCGCGCGGCACCCGCGCGTTTGGGGCCGACGTCGCGCCGTCGCGCGCGCTGCCGGCCAGCGACGCCGGTCGCTCCGCCGACTGACGGGCCGAGCGCACCGCATCGTGCGCGACCACCGCACCGCTACCAGCAATCGCGACCGTCGAGGCCGCGAGGGCCGCCAGCTTGCCCGTGGCCGTCGCCTCCACCGCGGCCTGCCACTGCAGCGCTCCGCTCGCCGCACGCTCCTGAAGCGATCCGGTGAGCG
>Ga0136633_1002062_pt1 | contig 14190 bp, 11 predicted proteins | sample AntDrymeUQ832206_2_FD_105494 | JGI IMG/M metagenome (GOLD analysis project Ga0136633, IMG submission 105494) | Polar desert sand microbial communities from Dry Valleys, Antarctica - metaG UQ83 (22.06) | ecosystem: Environmental > Terrestrial > Soil > Desert | place: Antarctica: Dry Valley... | reverse complement strand
GCTTGTCAGTCGGTCATGGCGCGTGTACGTTGCCGGTGGGCGGTCGCCGACCGGCCGTCCAAGCGACAATGTCCAGTTCTCGTAGAGCGCCTCGGTGGGGATGTGGCATGGCCGCCACGCGGGCCACGCGTTCGGTCTGCCGGCTGGCGCTCTGGCTCGTGGCCGCCCTCGGCCTGGCGCCGGCGGCGGCGCTGGCCCAGGTCAGCTTCAGCGCGCCTGTCGACTTCCCGGCGGGCGACACGCCGAATCAGATCGCCGTCGGGGATTTCAACCGCGACGGCGATCGAGACCTCGCGGTCGTCAACGTGACTCCCGACACCGTCTCGGTGCTGCTCGGCGGCGCGGGTTCGAGCTTCTCGGCACCGACTTCTTTTCCCGCGACGAGTGCTCCGGCGGACGTGGCGGTCGGCGACTTCAACCGCGACGGCAATCCCGACCTCGCCGTCGCCGGGTTCAACGGCGTTGCGGTCCTTCTCGGGGCCGGGAACGGCAGCTTCTCGCCGCAGACGGTCTTTTCGAACAACCGTAACCCGCCCGCAGCCATCGTGACCGCTGATTTCGACCGGGACCTGATCCTCGATCTCGCCTTGGCGAACCGCGGCTCGAACAACGTCTCGATCCTGCGGGGACTCGCGGCCGGGGGTTTCTCCGCGCCCTCCAGCTTCGGCGCGGGCGGTTCTCCCCTGGGGCTGGCGGTCGGCGACTTCAACGCCGACACCATCGCCGACCTCGCCGTCGCCAACGCGCTCAGCGACAACGTGTCGGTGCTGCTCGGCGCAGCCGGCGGGACGTTCTCCGCGCCGCTGAACTTTCCCGCGGGGGACTTTCCCCAGTCGGTTGCCGTCGGTGACTTCGACGGCGACGGCGACCCCGATCTGGCGACCGCCAACTTCCTCTCCAACAACGTGTCGGTGCTGCTCGGCGCAGCCGGCGGGACGTTCTCCGGGCCGGTCAACTTCCCCGCGGGACCCCCCGGGGTGTTCGCGGTCGAGGTCGGCGAGCTCAACGGCGACGCGGCTCCCGACCTCGTCGTCCCCAATCGGGACGGCGACGCGGTCTCGGTGCTGTTCGGCGGCGGGAGCGGGAGCTTCTCGGGGCCCACCATCCTCCCCGTCGGCAACGGCGGCGCCCCGCCCCGAGAAGGGCCGGTAGCGGTGGCCGTCGCCGACTTCGACCCCGCCCCCCGCGTCTTGCCTCGCGTCGACCTCGCGGTGGCCAACGGCCTCTCCGACAACATCTCGGTGTTCACCAACGACGGGCTGCCCTCGCCGCCGCAGCCTCTTCCTCCGCCCGAGCCGCCGCCCCCCGCCGGGGGAGGGGCGGCGCCGCCCCCCGCCACGCCGTTGGCCGCGCCGCTCGCCCCGCCGCTGCAGACCCTCCCGGACCGCGACGCCGACACGGTTCCCGACGCGCGCGACAACTGCGCCGACGCGCCGAACCCGACGCAGGCCGATCGCGACCAGGACGGCATCGGGGATGCGTGTGACCGGTCGGATGCCTCGGTGCTTCCGGTCGTGGGCGAGACGGTGATCGCGCGGGTGGTCAGAGGTGACGTGTTCGTGCGCCTGCCGAGCGGGAGCCGCTCGCGCGGCGGCGCGCGTGGGGCCCAGGCGCCGGCCGGGTTCATCGCGCTGAAGGGGGCGGAGGTGCTTCCGGTGGGAACGGTGGTCCACGCGCAGCGCGGGCGGCTGGCGCTGACCTCGGCGGCGGGGCGGCGCAACGGTCGCGCCCAGACGCAGCGCTCTGAGTTCTACGACGGGATCTTTCAGATCCGCCAGCGGCGCGCCAAGCGCCCGATCACCGATCTGGTGCTGCGCAGCCCGAGCTTTGCCCGGGTGTGCGGCGCGCGGACGCGGAGCGCCACGGCGTTCGCCGCGCAGAAGCGGCCTTCCAAGAAGGTGGTCTCGCGGCTGTGGGGCAACGGGAAGGGGCGTTTTCGCACGTCCGGGCGCCACAGCGCGGCGACGGTGCGCGGGACGATCTGGCTGACCCAGGAGCGCTGCGACGGGACGCTGACGCGGGTGACCCGCGGCGTGGTCAGCGTGTTCGACAAGCGCGCGGGCAGGACGGTCACCGTCCGGGCCGGGCGCAGCTACCTGGCCCGCGCGGTCCGCGCCACCGTCAAGACGCGCCGGCGCTGAGCCGCGAGGGTCCCGGCTCAGCCGAACAGCCGCGGATCGTTGGAGATGATCCCCGTCACGCCCAGGGCCTCGAGCTCGGCGATGCGCTCGGCGTCGTCGACGGTCCAGACGTAGAGCTCGCCGCCCGCTTCGCGGATCGCCGCCCAGAAACCGGCGTTCACGAGGCTCCAGTGAGCCATCACCGCCTCGATCTCGCCCGCCCGTATCGCTGCGACCAGCCGCGGGGGCAGCACGCGCCGCGCGTAGACGATCGCGGCCAGGGCGAGCAGGCGGGTCGCGGGGTGCGCGAGATAGTTGCGCCGGACCCTGGGAACCGACCAGCCCAGGCGGATCTCGGGGGCGAGCTCACGCAGGCGCGCCAGCGACGCGGTCTCCATCGTCGAGATCAGCCCGCGCTCGGCCAGGCCGTGCGCGCGCAGCGCCGCGACCACGCGGTCCTCGTAGCCGGCGCGCTTTAGGTCGACGTCGAGCTCGACGCCGGCGTAGGCGTCCGAGGCGAAGTGCGCGAGGCCCTCCTCGAGCTCGAGCGGGGTGCGCCGCGCGGCGTCGCGGTAGTCGTGGGCGAGCAGCAGGCGGCCCGTGCCGTCCTCGTGCTCGCTGAGGACGTCGAACTCGATCATGTCGACGCCCGCGGCCAGGCCGGCGTCGAACGAGGCCAGCGTGTTGCCGGGAGCGATGTGGTCGGCGCCCTTGTGGCCGATGCGCCGCGTGGCGCGCGGAACTACTTCTGACATCCCGGGCACCAGTAGGTCGGGCGGTTGTCGTCCCACTGGCCGCGCTGGGCGATCGTCGCGCCGCAGCGCGGACAGGGCTTGCCGTGGGTCCCGTAGATCCGCTTGTAGCGCGTCTGGGTGCCGCGGGCCGCCGAGTCGCGCATGCCCGGGCGGGCCCAGCGGACGAGGCCCAGCGCCTCCTCGTCGGAGATCCGTCCGGTCGGCCGCCACGGGTCGATCGCCTGGGCGAAGCACGCCTCGACCTTCCACAGGTTCCCGATCCCGGCGAGGGTGCGCTGGTCGAGCAGGGCATCGCCGATCGGACGGGTGGGGTCGTCCTCGCGCAGGCGGCGCAGGTAGACCTGCTCGTCGAAGTCGTCCTTGATGATGTCCGGCCCGAGGGCGGCGATCCGCTGGTCGACCCGGGCGCGCAGCCCCGTCATGAGGTCGAGGACCGGACCGTCGAACTGCACGACGACGCGATCGTCCTTGCGCAGGACCAGCCACGCGCGGTGCGGGGACCGGCGCCACCGTGCCCCCTCCGGGTAGGTGCCCCAGGACCCCGTCATCCGCAGGTGCGAGTGGATCGTGAGATCGGCCTCGAAGCGGAGGAACAGGTGCTTGCCGTGCGCCTCGACGCCCTCCACCGCCCGGCCCGCGAGCTTCTCCGGCCAGCGGTCCGCCCGGAAGCGCGGGTGCGGCGTCGCCAGCCCGTCGGGAACTTTTCCGAGCAGGATCGGTCGGATCCGGTTGGCCGCGTAGTGGATGGTGTCGCCTTCGGGCATGCCCTCCCAGGCTAGGGGCGCGGCTACGCTCGGTCGCATGGTGTCCGACCTCGCCCGCCCCCTCGCCGGCCTGGTCGGTCCCGAGCACGTCCGCCACGACGCGCACTTCCTCGCCGACGCCTCGCAGGCCATGGGGCTGCGAGGCCGCGCCGCCGCAGTCGTGCTGCCCGGAAGCGCCGAGGAGGTCGCCGCGGTGGTGGCCTGGTGTTACGAGCGCGGGGTTCCGATCGTCCCGCGCGGCGGCGGGTCGGGCTACGCCGGTGGCGCCGTACCACTCGACCCAGATGCGGTCGTGGTCGCGCTCGACCGCCTCGACCGCGTGCGCTCCTTCGATCCCGGGCTCTGGCGGATCGAGGCCGAGGCCGGCGTCAGGACTCAGACCGTCGCCCGGCTCGCCCGTGAGAACGGGCTCTTCTTCCCGCCGGACCCCGGCGCCGCCGAGCAGTCCCAGCTCGGAGGCAACATCGCGACGAACGCCGGGGGTCCGCACTGCTTCAAGTACGGCGTCACGCGGGAGTGGGTCAGCGGGCTGGAGGCCGTGATCGCTCCCGGAGAGCTCGTGCGCTTCGGCGGGCCGCTGCGCAAGGACGTCGCGGGTTACGACCTCACGGGGCTGCTCTGCGGCAGCGAGGGCACGCTGGGGATCGTCACGAGCGCGTGGCTGCGGCTGCTGCCTGCGCCTGCGCTCCAGCTCCCCGTCGTCGGCGCGTTCGCAGACGTGCAGGCCGGCTGCGCCGCGATCGAGCGCGTGCTCGCCTCCGGAGTGGTGCCCGCGACCCTGGAGTACCTCGACGCGGGCGCGCTGGCGGCGAGCGCTTCGACGTTTCCGGGCGGGCTGCCCGCGGGCGCCGCGTTCCTGGTCATCTGCGAGGCCGACAGCACCGAGGAAGACGCGGCGGAGCTCCAGGAGTCGCTGTCGGGCGAGCTCGGGGCCGCGCTGCGGCCGGCCGCGCGCGCGCTGTGGCGCTGGCGCGACGGGGTCTCGCTCGCGGTGGTCGCGCAGCGCGGCGGGAAGCTCTCCGAGGACGTCGTGGTGCCGCTCGACCGCCTGGCGGACACGATCACCGGCACGGTGGAGATTGCCGAGCGCCACGGCCTCGAGGGCTGCTCGTGGGGGCACGCGGGCGACGGGAACCTCCACTCGACCTTCCTGCTCGAGCCCGGGAACGCCGAGCAGCTCGTGCGGGCCGAGGCCGCGGTGGAGGAGCTCTTCGCGCTGACGATCGCCTTCGGCGGCAGCGTCACGGGTGAGCACGGGCTCGGCTGGCTCAAGCGCGGGCAGCTTCGCCACCAGTGGGCACCCGCGGCGGTCGCCGCCCACGAGGCGATCAAGGCCGCGCTCGATCCCCGGGGGCTGTTCAACCCGGGCAAGAAGACGGCCTGAGTCGAGGACCGAGCGCCTCGCGGACGAGCGCGCGGTCGTGCTCGTAGTCCAGCAGCCGCTCGGCTTCGGCCGCGGTGACCCAGCGCCGCTCGTCGACCTCGCCGTTGACGACGAACGGGGCGACCTCCGCGACCGACATCCGCCACCAGCGCACGAGCTTCGGGCGGCCCTTGCGATCGACGTACTCGTGCGGCGTGAGCTCCTCCTCGCAGCGCGCGGTGAGCCCCGTCTCCTCCCACACCTCGCGCAGTGCGGCGGCCTGCCAGCCCTCCCCGGGATCGAGCTTGCCCTTGGGCAGCGACCAGTCCTCGTACTTGGGCCGGTGGATCACGCAGATGCGGGCCGGGTCGGAGTCGATCACGATCACACCGCCGGCGGCGCGTATGCGCCCGGGGTCGTCGAGCTCGGCCACCCGCGCATTCCAGCACGCCGGGCTGCTCTGCGAGGGTGCGGGCGATGACTCAAGCGCGAGACCCGCTCGCCGAGCACGGGCGCAGCGACCGTACGCAGCTGGCGCTCCTGGCGACGCGGCACCCGGCGGGAGCCCGCCTGGCACCGCTCCTGCGCCGGGGCGAGGTCGGTGTGGTCGGCGGCCTGGCGCTCGGGCTGCGCTTTCCGGCCCGTGCGCTGGGGCCGGGCCACGCGCACACCCGGCAGCTCCTGCGCGGGGAGCTCGAGGTGCCGGTGCAGGAGGCGCTGCGGCGCACGCTGCCCGCCGGCGGGGTGCTGTGGGACGTCGGGGCGAACGTCGGCTTCTTCGCATTGCTCGGCGCGCGGCTCGGGGGGCCCTCGAGCCGGGTCGTCGCCTGGGAGCCCGTCGCCGCGGTGGCCGCCCACGCGCGTGAAGCAGCGCTGCGCTCGGGTCTCGATGCGCAGGTCGAGGTCCGTGAGGCCGCGGTGAGCGCCGTTCCCGGCACCGAGGAGCTGCTGGTCGCCCGGGACGCGAGCTGGTCGCATCTCGCGTCGCGCGGGAACGCGGCGGGGACACGCGGCGAACGCGTCACGGTGACCACGCTCGACGAGGCGCTCGCCGACGGGGCTCCGCCGCCCGACGTGGTCAAGCTCGACGTCGAGGGCTCCGAGGCAGACGTCCTGCGCGGTGCGCTCCAGCTGCTGGCCGAGCGACGTCCCGCGCTGGTCATCGAGCTGCACGGCAGCGCGGCGGAGGTCTGCGCGCTGCTGGACGGCGCGGGCTACGGGGCGGAGCGCCTCGACGCGGCGGGCGCCGCGCTGAAGGCGCCGGCGCACGCGCACCTGCTTGCCCGCCCGCGCCGGTGAGCCGCGCTTCTGAGCGTGAGGCTCAGGGCGGCGCGCGACCATCGGCGCAGGTACTCCGACGTCAGGCGCTGAGGGTCAGCTTCGTCGGCCCCTGGCGGAAGCCGAGCTCGACGAGCGGACCCTCGAGCGGATGGCCGATGATCGACTCACCGTCGATCTTCTCCAGCGAGAGCTTGCGGCCGCGCTCCCCGGCGACGAACGTCACGAGCGCCTCCAGAGCCCCGCGCATCCGCGGATCGTCGGGCTCGGCGAGCAGCGCGAGCCCGCGGCCGCCCTTCTCGACGTACACGACCGGCTCAGCGCCGGCGAGCACGACGTAGGCACCTCGCACGCGGGCGGGCCGGCGCTTCTCCCGGTCGCGCTTGGGCCACGGGAGGGCGGCTCCGTAGGGCTGCGCGGGATCGGTGGCGGCGAGCAGCAGCGGCGGCGTCTCCTGCGAGGACTGCTGGGCGCGCAGCCGCTCGACCGCGCCCGGAAGCGCGAACTGAGCCCCGCCGAGGCCCTCGACGAAGTAGCCGCGGCGGCAGGTCCCGAGCGTCTCGAGCTGTTGCAGCGCGTCGTAGAGACCTGCGAAGCCGCCGGTGATCTGCTCCGCGAGGACCTGCTCGCGGGTGACGATCCCGTAGCGCTCGAGCAGCAGCTCGGCGAGGACGCGGCGACGCGCGCCCGGCTCCGCCTCGCGGCGGAACACGGTGCTCGACAGCGCCCAGCGGCCCTGGATGGGCGTGGCGGCCGAGCCCGTGCGGCGCGAGCCGAAGCGCCTGCCCGGCCGGCTCGGCTTCGGCTTGAAGCGCGCCAGGGTCGAGGACGGCGCGCGCAGCGGCGCCCAGGCGTCGTTGGTCACCTCGCCCGCCCAGACGAGGTCCCAGAGTGCCTCCTGGAGCTGCTCGGGCCCGAGCGCAAGCTCGCCGAGCAGGTCGGTGAAGAAGCACGGGGAGAGGCCCAGTCGCTCGCGCAGCACGTCGTGCTCGGGGAGCTCGCACGGCGCGAGCTTCAGCGGCGGTCTCCCGATCGCCTCGGCGTCGTCGCGGAAGTACAGCGCCACGCGCCCCGTGCCGCGCCCGATCGCGCCCGCGCCGACCCATACGATCTCGCCGCTCGCGCAGAGCTGGTCCAGCCACGCGGGGGAGTAGGCGCCGCAGCGCCGTGGGAGCACGTCGCGCTCCCAGACCTCGACGGGCAGCGCGAGCCCCTGCAGCGGCACGAGCACCTCGCGCAGCCGGTCGATTCCGGCGCCCGCGGCGGGGTGGCGGTCGATTCCCTGCCAGCTCGGCAGGAAGGCGGCCAGCGCGCGCTGGTCGACCGCCTCGATCTCCTGGCGCAGCACCGCGAGCGAGGCGCGGCGCAGGCGGCGCAGGACCTCCGCGTCGCACCACTCGCGCTCCGTGCCGCCGGGCCGCAGCTCGCCGCGCACGAGGTCGCCCGCCCGCTCCAGGGCTTGGAGCGAGGCCGTCGGATCGACGCGGTAGCGCTCGCGCAGCTCGTCGGTGGTGAACGGGCCGTGGGTCGCGCCGAAGCGCCGCGCGAGCTGCGTCAGCGCATCGCGAACGCCCTCCAGGAAGGCCTCGGGCAGCCCCCCCGGCGCCACCACGCCGAGCGCGTCGCGGTACAGGCCGACGTCGTCGGCGGCGATCCAGCGCTCTTCCCCGGCCATCCGCACCCGCACCGCGCGGCGCTCGGAGGCGAGCTCGAGCAGCAGCTGCTCGGCGTCGAGGCCCTGGGCCAGGCGTGCCGCCGCCTCGGTCGCCGTCAGGTCGCCCACCCGGCGCAGCACCTCGCCGAGGGCGTCCTTGGACGTCGCCCGCGTGCGAGCGGAGCGGTGCTGCAGGTCGTCCTCGATCCCCTGCAGCGCGTCGGCGTCGATGAGGTCGCGCAGCTCCTCCTGGCCGAGCAGCTCGCGCAGCAGGTCGCGGTCGAGCGAGAGGGCGGCCGCGCGGCGTTCCGCGTTCGGGGTGTCCCCCTCGTACATGTACGTCGCGACGTAGTCGAACAGCAGCGCGCTGGCGAACGGCGACGCCGACTGCGTCTCGACCTCGACCAGGCCGAGCTCGCGGGTCTGCAGACCCGTGAGGATCTCCTCGAGGCCCGGCACGTCGAGGACGTCGCGCAGGCACTCGCGGTAGGTCTCGAGGATGATCGGGAAGTCCGCGTAGCGCTTGGCGACCTCCAGCAGGCTCTGGGCCTTCAGCCGCTGCTGCCAGAGCGGGGTGCGCTTGCCGGGGTAGGCGCGCGGGATCAGCAGGGCGCGGCTCGCGTTCTCGCGGAAGCGGGCGCCGAACAGCGCGCTCGAGCCCAGCTCGGCGACCACGAGCTCCTCGAGCTCGTCCGGGGCAATCATCACGAGCTCCGCGCCGGGCGGCTCGTCGGCGTCGGGGAGGTGGACGATGATCCCGTCGTCGGAGTAGATCGCGTCGGACTCCAGGCCGTAGGTGTCGCGGATCCGTGCGCTCAGGGCGAGCGCCCACGCCGCGTGGACGCGGCCCCCGTAGGGCGACAGGACGCACAGGCGCCAGTCGCCGATCTCGTCGCGGAAGCGCTCGACCACCAGCGTGCGGTCCGACGGCACCACGCGCGTGGCCGCCTGCTGCTCGTGCAGGAACGCGAGCAGGTTCTGCGCCGCTCGCGGGTCGAGGTCGTAGTCGCGCTGGAGCTGCTCCGGCGTCTGGGAGACCGCCTCGCGCGCGAACTGCCCGACGGCCTGCCCGAGCTCCTTCGGGCGCCCGACGGAGTCGCCCTTCCAGAAGGGGAGCGCCCCGGGCGCGCCGGGTGCCGGGGTCACCACCACGCGGTCGCGGCCGATCTCCTCGATCCGCCAGGAGGAGGCGCCGAGCAGGAACGTCTGGCCCGGCCGCGCCTCGTAGACCATCTCCTCGTCGAGCTCGCCCACCCGCCGGCCGTCGGGAAGCACGACGGAGAACAGGCCGCGGTCGGGGATCGTGCCCGCGTTGACGATCGCCAGGCCCTGCGCGCCCTTGCGCGGGCGCAGCGTGCCGCCGACGCGGTCCCACACCAGGCGCGGGCGCAGCTCGGCGAACTCCTGCGACGGGTAGCGGCCGTCGAGCATGTCCAGGACGTTCTCGAGCAGCTCGCGGGTGAGCTCTGCGTAGGAGTGGGTGCGGGTGACCAGGGCGTACAGGTCGTCGACCGACGTCGGCTCGGGATCGTTGCTCGCGACGATCGCGACGACCTGCTGGGCGAGCACGTCGAGCGCGTTGGTGGGAACGACGGTCTTCTCGATGCGCCCCTCGCGCATCAGCTTGACGATCACCGCGCACTCCAGCAGGTCGCCGCGGAACTTGGGGAAGATCCGGCCCTTGGAGGTGTCGCCGACGTTGTGCCCGGCCCGGCCGATGCGCTGCAGCCCGCGCGCGACCGATTTGGGCGACTCGACCTGCAGCACGAGGTCGACGGCACCCATGTCGATGCCGAGCTCGAGCGAGGAGGTCGCGACGAGGCAGGGCAGCTCACCCGACTTCAGGAGCTCCTCGACGACCATGCGCTCCTCGCGCGCGAGCGAGCCGTGGTGGGCGCGGGCGATGCTCATGGCCGCCACGGGCTCGCCGTGCTCCTCCGCCTGTGCCGTCGCGAGCTCGTTGAGCCTCAGCGCGAGCCGTTCTGAGCCACGGCGGTTGTTGACGAAGACGATCGTCGACTTGTGCTCGCCGACGAGCTTGAGCAGCTCGGGGTAGATCGCGGGCCAGATCGACTTGCGGGTTGCCTCGCCGCCCACGAGCGGGTCCAGCGGATCGAGGTTGCCCGTCGACTGCTCCGGCTCGGTCATCGACTCCACGGGCACGTGGATCTTCAGATCGAGCGGCTTGCGGACGCCCGCGTCGACGATCGTGCACCTGCGCTTCGGGCCGACCATGTAGCGGCCGACCTCCTCGAGCGGATTCTGGGTTGCGGAGAGCCCCACGCGCTGGACCTCGCGCCCGGCGTTCAGCGCGCTCAGCCGCTCGAGCGTCAGCGCCAGGTGCGAGCCGCGCTTGGTGGCGGCCACCGCGTGGATCTCGTCGAGGATCACGCTCTGGACGTGCTCCAGCATCGAGCGAGCCTGCGAGGTGAGGATCAGGTAGAGCGACTCGGGAGTCGTGATGAGGATGTCCGGCGGCGTGCGCTTCATCGCCACACGCTCCTTCTGCGACGTGTCGCCCGTACGGATCGCGACGCTCACGTCGGCGCCGATCCCGCGCAGCGGCGCGCGCAGGTTGCGGTCGACGTCGTGGGCCAGCGCCTTGAGCGGCGAGACGTAGACCAGCCGGGTGCCGACGACCTCTCGCGTGGGCTCGCCGACGAACTGGTCGAGGCCCCAGAGGAACGCGGCGAGCGTCTTGCCCGAACCGGTGGGGGCGGAGATCAGCGTGTGCTCGCCCGTGGCGATCGCCGGCCAGGCGAGCGCCTGGACCTCGGTCGGGGCCGCGAACGCGTTCTCGAACCACCGCGCGACTTCGGGGGTGAAGGCGCTCAGCGGCATCGCCTCCAGGATATGCCGCCGAACGCGTGTTCGCACGCCGAGAGCGCGGGTCAGCTCCCGGTCAACTCTCTCGCGCGCGCCAGCGTCGCGTCGAGCATCGCGTCGGTCATCCGCCCGGTGAACGTGTTCTGCTGGCTGGGGTGGAAGCAGCCCAGCAGCGGCCACCGCCCCGCGCCGTCCCAGAAGACGTCGTGACCGAAGGCGGGGCGCGGGCGCGGCATGGTCTCCCCGGCCGCGGCCCGCAGCTGCAGCGCGGCCTGCCACGCGAAACCGCCGAGGCAGAGGACGAGCTCGATGCGCTCGAGCAGCGCGAGCTCGGCGACCGCCCACGGCAGGCACGCGTCGCGCTCCTGCGGCGTGGGCTTGTTCGCCGGCGGCGCGCAGCGGACCGCGGCGCTGATCCACGCGTCGGTGAGCTCCAGGCCGTCGTTGGCGTGCGAGGAGACGGGCTGATTGGCGTAGCCCGCCCGGTGCAGCCCGGCGAAGAGAAAATCACCCGAGCGGTCGCCCGTGAAGATCCGTCCCGTGCGGTTAGCCCCGTGCGCCGCGGGGGCCAGGCCAAGGATCAGCAGCCGCGCCCGCGGGTCGCCGAAGCCCGGGACGGGGCGCCCCCAGTACTCGTCGTGGGCGAAGCTGCGGCGCTTGACCGCCGCCACCTCCTCGCGCCACGCCACCAGGCGCGGGCAGCGCCGGCAGGAGGTGATCTCCGCCTCGAGCGCGGCGAGCCCGGGCGGGACGGGGACGGCCCCTGGCGGCGGAACGGCGGAAGGCATCGCGACCGGGGAGGGTACGCGCGGTGCCGCGCTCTCGGGCCCCGATCGATCGCCTAGAGTGGCCGCATGCCCGCCGCCCATCCGCTTGCCGCCGTCCTCGTCGCGGCGGCGGCCCTCGTGGCCGGCTGCGGAGCGCAGGCGGGCTCGGAGGTCGCCTCGAAGAGCTTCAAGGAGCCCGAGCAGCAGGCGGTCTCCGCGGCGGTCCGCGACTTCTCCGACGCTGCGCGCCAGCGCGACTACGAGCAGATCTGCTCCGACTACCTCGCGGCGCCGCTGGTCAAGCGCCTCGACGACGCCAAGGGCACCCCGCGCTGCCCCGACCAGATCGAGCTCTCGCTGCGCGACGTCAGTGAAGCCGAGCTCGCCGTCCGCGACGTGCGGATCTCGGGCACCGACGCCGTGGCCGTCGTGCAGCCCACGGGCACGGGCGATGTGGAGGAGTCCGCGCGCTTCACGCTCGTCAAGGAGGGCCCACGCTGGAAGCTCACCGGCGTCGGCTGACGCGGGGGCGAAACGCTGACCGTGCGGCCTAGTCCGTGGTATGCACGGAGAAGACCACACGGTGGGCGACTGGGCGATCGTCGAGCGCGCCGAGGCGCAGGAGGGGCTGGTCACGCACGCGCAGCTGCTCGCGCTCGGGCTGACCGAGGACGCGATCTTCTGGCGTCTGCGCGTGGGGCGGCTGCACCGCAAGCACCAAGCGGTCTACAGCCTCGGGTATCGGCTGCTGCGCCCGCGGGGCGAGTGGCTTGCTGCGCAGTGGGCCGCCGGCGCCCAGGCAGCATTGAGTCATCTCTCCGCGGCGGCGTTCTACGGCTGGGTCGCGGCGGATCAGGCCGAGCAGCACGTGACGACGATCCGGGAGGTGACGTCGCGCGACGGCCTTCGTGTGCATCGCGCCACGCGGCTCGACGAGCACGACGTGCAGTGTTTCCCGCTGCTGTGGGTCACCCGGCGCGCCCGGACGATCATCGACCTCGCCGAGCTTCTGTCGTGGGAGGAGCTGCGCGCGATCGCCGACCGCGTCCGCGACCTCGACGTCGCGGCGATCCGCGCCGCGCAGGCCCGCGCGCCAGGCAAGCGCGGCGCTCAGAACGTCCGGAGGCTGCTCGGGCGCCTCGAGGCCCACACCAAGTCGGAGTTCGAGCGGCGCTACCTGCGCTTCTGCCGCCGCCGGGGCGTCGAGCTGCCCGACGCGGTCAACGAGCGCGTGGCCGGGTTCCTGGTCGACTGCGTCTACCGCCAGCAGCGCGTCGTCGTCGAGCTCGACAGCCGCGCCTACCACGCGCGGCGCGACCAGATGGCCGCCGACCGCCGGCGCGACCGCAAGCTCGTCCGCGCCGGGTACGTGCCCGTGCGGCTGGTCTGGGAAGACCTCGACGACGACGTCGCGCACGCCACGGTCGCCGACCTCCGCGAGATCCTCGCCATGAGCTGACCGTGTGGCCGGATCCGTGCGATACACGGAGTGGGCCACACGGTTCGCGCTCAGCCCAGCGAGGTGCCGTACTGGCGCTCGTAGTAGGCGCGGTAGTCGCCTGAGCGGATCGGCTCCCACCACTCCGGGTTGTCGCGGTACCAGGCCACGGTCCGCTCCAGCCCGTCGGCGAAGCGGACCTGCGCCTCCCAGCCCAGCGCGCGGATCTTCTCCGAGCCCAGCGAGTAGCGGCGGTCGTGGCCCGGGCGGTCGGTGACGTACTCGATCAGCGCGTCGGGGTCGCCGCCGACGGCCGCGATGATGCGCCGCACCACGGTGATGTTGGTCTCCTCGTCGGGGCCGCCGACGTTGTAGGCCTCGCCGGGAACGCCGTGCTCGAGCACGTGGCCGATGCCGCGCGCGAAGTCCTCGACGAACAGCCAGTTGCGGACGTTCAAGCCGTCCCCGTAGACCGGCAGTCTGTCGCCGTGCAGCGCGTTGAGCACCATCAGCGGGATCAGCTTCTCGGGGTGCTGGTTGGGCCCGTAGTTGTTCGAGCCGCGGCAGATCAGCGCCTCGAGGCCGAACGTGTCGAAGTAGGAGCCCACGAGCAGGTCCGCGCCGGCCTTCGTGGCGGAGTACGGCGAGGACGGGCGCAGCGGCGACTGCTCGGTGAACGAGCCCTCCTCGATCGAGCCGTAGACCTCGTCGGTGGAGACCTGCACGTAGCGCAGGCCGCGCTCCCGTGCGGCCTCGAGCAGCACGTAGGTGCCCTGGCCGTGGGTGCGCACGAACGCGTCGGGCTCGGTGATCGAGCGGTCGACGTGGGTCTCGGCGGCGAAGTTCACGACGGCGTCGGCGCCGTCCATCGCGGCGGCGGCCTTCTCGGGATCCTCGATCGCGCCGTGCACGAAGTCGTGCCGGACTCCCGTGAGGTTCTCCCGGCGGCCCGCGTAGGTGAGCTTGTCGAGGACGACCACCTCGTCGCCGCCCTCCGCGCGCAGCCGTGCGAAGTTCGAGCCGATGAACCCGGCGCCGCCGCACACGAGCAGCTTCATGAGGTCTCCTTGCGTTCGTTCAGGTGCCCCTGCAGGCCTTCGGTCCACGGCGGCAGCCGCACGCCGGGCTCCCGCTCGGATCTGAGCACCGACCACGCCGGCCGCGGTGCCGGTCGCTTGAACGTGTCGCTCGTGGCCGGAGTTGCGCGGCAGGCGACCCGAGCGCG
>Ga0136633_1002061_pt1 | contig 14190 bp, 13 predicted proteins | sample AntDrymeUQ832206_2_FD_105494 | JGI IMG/M metagenome (GOLD analysis project Ga0136633, IMG submission 105494) | Polar desert sand microbial communities from Dry Valleys, Antarctica - metaG UQ83 (22.06) | ecosystem: Environmental > Terrestrial > Soil > Desert | place: Antarctica: Dry Valley... | reverse complement strand
GATGTCGATGTGCTGGATGTCGATGTCGATGTGCTGGATGTCGATGTCGAGCTGGTCTGAGCGCCGGTCGGCGGGGCGGGGCCCACGACGACAAGTCCGCAAAGGAGCGCGGCCGCGTACAGACAGAGGCGGGGAAGATTCCTCACCAGTTCAGTGTGGCCCGGTTCCGAGTGAACCCGGGGTGATGCGCTCAGGCTTTGGTGCGCCGAGATTGGGTGTGCCGGACCGGGGTTCGACAGAGAGCATTGAAAGAACCGCGTCGGTGACCGTGCTCACCAACGCCTCCGGTAAGGGAGCGCCCGCGAAGAGGAGGGGCTCGAGGTCGAGCTCCGGCAGAACAAGCTTGGTGGTGTCCTGGCCACCGAGTTGCGCCAGAGCCGTTCCCAGTCGCTGGATGGACACCCGATCCCCGCGATTGACAACGGCGACCGTCTGCCGCGGATCGACGCCGTGGGCCCACAGCTCTCCCAGCACGCGCAATAGGGAGTGAGCCCCCTTCGCTCCCGGGCCGCCGACCACCACGACACACGCGGCGTTGGTGACTGCGGTCCGCGACAGAGAGTTGCGCTCTTCCACGTCGCAGGACCCCCCCTCCGCTTCGCCCTCCAGATCAGGGTCTACGTCGCACACCACGATGTCGTAGGCACTCCGTAGTCCACGGAGTGCGGCGGCCAGAGCGCGAGGGCGAAGTGACGACCATCCGACAGCGCGCCGTAGTCCGGTCAGCACTCTGTAGCCGCGGGGCACGGCCGCCGGAAGCTCGGCCAGCGTCATCGCGTCCGGCGACGACGTTCGGTGCGCCTCGACAAGATCTCCGATGCCTGGCCCGTGCGGGTCCAAGTGGTGCAACACGTGAAGCTCTGCGTGCCGCCGAAAGTCGGCGAGCAGCACCCGACTGGGCCGGCTCGCGAGCCCCTGACTCAGAGCGATGGCGACCGTCGATGCACCCGTCCCGCCGGAGCCAGTCACGCATACCAGCGGGCATTCGGCGGAGGTTGCGGCGACGGTCGCGCTCGGGTTGGAGAGAGTGGACATCAAATCCGCCTGGTCGAAATCCGCGCCCAGAATGGAGTGGGCTCCCAACCCGCCCCAGTCGATCGCAATGTTCCGCGACTCCACGACCACGGGCCGGGATCCGGAGGTCGTCGCCAGGGCGATCAGGTCGCGGTCCGCGGCGTGGTGCGCTCCGTCGATGAGCAGGACGGCCCAGGGCCGAGACCCTGTCAACAGCGCCCGCGCTTCTTCGGCTGACGCGCAGTGGTGGGCGTCGAAGTCGGGCCAGGTAAGTACCCGCTGGGACCAACCGGGTTGGTCGGAAAGCAGGAGGATGGACTGTCGTGCCATAGGAGCTATGAGATGCTAGAAGGATGACGCAAATGGACCCGGAAGCCGGGCGGGCCGAACGGGCCGCGCCGATCGACACCGAGCCGGCCGCCACCGAATCGATTGACTGGATGAATACCCAGGAAGCGGCGGCTCACCTGGGTATCACCGTGAGGACGCTGTATCGGGCCATCGACGAGGGCAAGCTGACCGCCTATCGGATGGGACGGGTGATCCGAATACAAAAGCCCGACCTGGAGAGCTACCTCCGGTCCAGCCGCATCCAACCGGGAGAGCTGGTTCACCTCTATCCCGAGACCGTCGATTCACGACAGGCGTAGGAGGGTCACTCTGGCCGTGGGCAAGTAGCTCAAGCCGCCTCCGGCCAGGCGGAGCGTCACGACATTTGTTCCTGCCCCGGCCATCCGGCCGGCTGTTTCGATGCCTCCGCACCGCGCCGTGAGTGCCGCCCGCTCCTCCGCGAGCGCAGCCAGCAGGCCCGTGAGAGTCGTCGCCGAGTTGGGTCCGCGGTCATCGCTGGCCACGCCCGCATCGAACTCGGCCCCATCGAACTCGGCCCCATCGAACGAGCCGGACTCGAACGAGCCGGACTCGGTACGGACTCCGGCCAGGCCATGACGCACGACCCATGTGTCACCAACTCCCTCCGCACCGATCAGCACCAGTTCGCGACTGACGGCGCGCACCGATCCGGTGGCGGTGCCTCCGTCGACGGTCCAGGCCGTTACCGGGGCGCCCCGTTCGGAAAGGGCACGCAGAATCCCTTCGAAGGTTGCCGCCTCGCGCGCCTGCTGCCGGATCCAATGCTCTCGGGTGCGGGCCCGGGCGGACTCCGTGTTGCGGGCGTCCCAGAGGAAGCGGGCCGCAGCTTCGTCGCCCAGTAAGTTCGCCTCCGGATGCGAGCCTCCGGCCCCGGCGAAACTGGCTGTCTCTTCTGCGGAATTGTCGCGGGAGACATCCGCTCCGATCAGGTCGCTAGTAGTGAACTCTCCGTCGCTTTCCGGGACCTCAGCCCCGTCGCGCCGTCCCATGTCCTAATTATTCCCCGTCGTCATATCGACAATGCGGCCGACCTACGGCCCGACCATGCGGAGACCTTGCTGGACATGTTCGAGTTGGCGACCGCGGCTGCCCAAACCGAAGGTCTGGGAAGCGGGTACCGGCTGGTGTTCAACGTGGGCGACGATGCCGGCAACACCGTCTCCCATCTTCACCTCCATGTGATCGGCGGTCGAAAGCTGGGCTGGCCCCCTGGCTGAGTCACGCTGGCAAATGACCTGCGCTGCGCTGGCACATCACCTGCGCTGCGCTGGCACATCACCTGCGCTGCGCTGGCACATCACCTGCGCTGCGCTGGAACCCGAGCGGCACCGGCGAAGCCGCTAGCGTTGTGAGCACCATCGTGGTCACCTCTGCATGTCAACTACCCAGATAAAGATCTTCGTCCCCGGCAACCAGCTCATGGCTGCCCTGGTGGGCGAGAGCGACCAGTTTCTGCGTCTGGTGGAGGAGGCCTTCCCGGATTCGCCGGTCCTCGTACGCGGTAACGAAATAACCGTCGACGGGGCCCAATCCGAGCTCGTGGGGCGTCTCTTCGACGAACTGGTGCGCCTTCTCGAGCAGGGCCACCCCCTCGACGTCTCCGTGGTGAAGCGCACGATCGACATGGTTCGGGAGAACGAACGGCCCTCAGAGGTACTCACCACCGAGGTACTACGAGCCGGGCGGGGGAGGACTGTCAGGCCGAAGTCGGCCGGGCAGAAGCGCTATACGGACGCCATCTCCTCGAACGTGATCACCTTCGGCATCGGTCCTGCCGGAACGGGCAAGTCCTACCTCGCAGTTGCACTGGCGGTGCAGGCGTTGCAGGCCCGCCAGGTCGAGCGGATCATTCTCACCCGCCCGGCCGTCGAAGCCGGAGAGCGCCTCGGGTTCTTGCCCGGCGACTTGATGGCGAAGATCGATCCGTACCTACGCCCTTTGTACGACGCGCTCTACGACATGCTCGAGATCGAAGGGGCCCAGCGCCTCATCGAGCGGGGGACTATCGAGATCGCGCCGCTCGCCTTCATGCGGGGGCGGACGCTGAACTCCAGCTTCATCATTCTCGACGAAGCCCAGAACGCGACTCCGGAGCAGATGAAAATGTTCCTGACGCGTATCGGCTTTGGATCGAAGGCGGTTGTCACCGGCGACGTGACTCAGGTGGACCTGATGGTCGGGCGTTCGGGTTTGAACGGACTCGAAGAAGTGATCGGCGGAATAGAGGGCTTGGAGTTCGTGCATCTGAGTCGACGCGACGTCGTGAGGCACCGCATCGTGGCGGACATAGTCGCGGCCTACGAGGACAGAGATGCCAACGCGGCCATCGCGGCCGGCTCCGTAAAGCGCAAACGGAGGTAGGCGGCGTTGGCGCAGGTCTTTGCGGCTGACGAGCAAGGTGGCGACACCGGCATATCGGTGGACCCAGCGCGTTGGGCGACGCTCGTCGACCGCGTGCTCAGCGCCGAAGGCGTACCGCACGACGCGGAAATATCGCTGTTGTTCGTCGACCCCGAAGCAATGACGGAGCTCAACTCAAGGTTCCGCGGGGCGGAGGGTCCTACGGACGTACTCGCATTTCCGATGGACACCGAGGATCTGGGTGAGGACGACGAGGAGATCGGTCCCGCGCCAGGTGGCGGGCGCTCCCCGGACGGCGGAACGACCGGCCCGAGCACGGTCTCGGATCGCCCGGACACCTCTCGGCCTCCCTACGTTGTAGGAGACGTGGTGATCTGCCCCGTGGTGGCCGCGGCGAATGCCCCTGAACACGCTGGCCCTCTGCACGATGGAAAAGTCGAAGACGAGCTTGCACTTCTCGTGGTTCACGGCGTGCTCCATCTCCTGGGGATGGACCATGAGGAGAGCGACGAGGCCGAGGCGATGGAAACTCGGGAGCAGGAGCTCTTGACCAAGTTTCATCGAGAGGCGACGGAACCGGCTGGCCCCCGATGAATGGTTTCGCGGCGCTCGACGCGCTGATGCTCGGCAGCGTCGGTGTCTTGTGGCTCATCGCGGGCTTCCTCGCGCTGTCCGAAACGAGCCTGACGCGCATCAACCGGGTCAAGGCGCTGACTTTGCTCGAGGAAAAGCGGCGGGGCTCGGCGGCGCTGTCGCGCTTGGTGGAGCACCCGGAGAAGTTCCTTTCCCCGCTTCTCCTGCTGATCCTGGTGTGCCATCTGGTCGCGGCCACCTTGCTGGGTGTTGTCGCGGAACGGATGTTGGGCGGCCTGGGTGTCCTGGCAGTCACCGTGGGCCAGGTGATCTTCGTCTTCGTCTTCGTAGAGTCCGCGCCGAAGACCTGGGCGGTGCAGCACACAGATCGGGCGGGACTCCTGGCCGCCCCGTTGATCGGCGCCCTGGTCGGTTTCGCTCCGTTGCGCCTGCTGGCCCGCGGTCTCATCAAGCTCACCAACGTGATCCTCCCGGGCAAGGGGTTGCCCCAAGGCCCCTATGTCAGCGAGCAGGAACTACTGGCGATGGCCGACGCGGCCGTAGAAGAGGACGTGATCGAACGCGAGGAACGCGCCCTCATCCACTCGATAATCGAGTTCGGGGACACGGTCACGCGCGAAGTCATGGTGCCCCGGCCGGACATGGTGGCGGTCGAGGGTCGGGACCGCGTTGCCGACGCCCTCGAGATCGCGATAGCGGCGGGCTACAGCCGCCTGCCGGTCTATGAGCAGGGGATCGACGATGTGCAGGGCGTGCTGTACACCAAAGACCTCATGCGCGCCATCCAGGAAGGAAAGCGCAACGTCGAGGTTCGCGAGATCAAGCGCGAGGCGCTCTTCGTGCCGGAGACCAAGCGGGTGGCCGAGCTGCTTCGCGAGATGCAGCGACAGAAGCGCCACATCGCGATTGTCGTGGACGAGTACGGGGGAACGGCCGGGCTCGTCACCCTCGAGGACCTCATCGAGGAGCTGATCGGCGAAATCCAGGACGAGTTCGATGTCGAGGAGCCCGCGGTAGAGCCGCTGCCCGATGGCGGCGTCCGAGTGTCGGCCCGCATGTCGATCGATGAAGTCAACGACCTGATCGGGGGCGAGCTCCCGGAGGGTGACTGGGACACCATCGGCGGCTTGGTCTTCAACCTCCTGGGTCACGTCCCCTCCGAGGGAGAGCAGGCTCAGTGCGACGGCCGGACGTTGACCGCAGAGAAGGTTCAGGGCCGGCGAATTGGCAGGGTGCGAATCTCGGCCCCGCCGGCCCCGGCCCAGGAGGGGCTGTCGGAGGTCGGGTGAAATCCGGCTTCGTCACCTTCGTAGGCCGGCCAAATGTCGGCAAGTCCACGCTGGTGAACCAGATTGTCGGCTCGAAGGTCAGCATCACCTCGGACAAGCCCCAGACGACTCGCCATCAGATCCGAGGAGTCCTGCATCGTCCCGACTCCCAAATTGTCCTGGTCGACACTCCGGGCGTCACTCGCCCCAGGTCCGCGCTCGGGGAACGGCTTGCTCAGAGCGCGGACGAAGCACTATCGGGGGTCGACCTGGTGGTGCTCGTGATCGACGCCACCGCGCGCATCGGTGCGGGCGACCGAGCCATCGCGGCCCGAGTTGCCGGTGCCAAGGACCGAGCGCTGTTGGTTCTGAACAAAATCGATCTGGCGTCTCGCGACCAGGTGGTCACTCAGTTGTCGGCCGCCGCCGAATGGGATCTGGCCGCCTACTTTCCGGTGTCGGCCGTCACCGGAGCGGGTGTCGAGGCGCTGGTCGACGAGATGGAGCGTCATATGCCAGACGGTCCGGCGTTCTATCCGGACGACCAGGTCCGAGACCTACCGGAGGAGTTTTGGGTCGCCGAGCTGGTCCGGGAGCAGTTGTTGGCCGAGACCCACGATGAGCTTCCTCACTCGATCGCCTGCCGGGTTACGGAGTGGGAGTGGCCCCGGATCCGCTGCGAGATTGTCGTCGAGCGGGACTCTCAGAAGGGGATCGTCATCGGCAAGGGCGGAGGAGTGTTGCGCCGGGTCGGACAGGCGGCCCGAGCGCAGCTGCCCCCGGGCGCGTTCCTCGAATTGCACGTCACCGTCGAGAAAGATTGGCAGCGGCGCCCAGACCGGGTCCGCCGGATGGGCTACTGAGCGGGCCAGACTGGCGGAATACGCGGTTGGAGCCTCCGGCCTGTGGGAAGGAGCGGAACAAATGAGTGACCAGTCCGGCCCCCCGACCGAAGCCGTACCCACCGACGGCGGCCCGATCTACTGCCGCAGTTGCGGCACCGAGGTGGAGCTGGGTTCCCAGTTCTGCAGCAAATGCGGCACCCCGACCCGGGCGGGGGAGGAGGATCCGACCCGTGTGCCGGCGGCCGACCCGACGATGGTTGCCCCGGTCGTCGAACCTGAACCGCTGCGACGGCGGACCGTCGTCGAGGAGCCCGCTCCCATGTACGAGGAGCCGATGACCGTCGTGCGCTCGGGTGACAACTGGTGGAGCGGGCCGTTCATCTTCATGGCTGCCGCGATCCTCGTCGTCCTGATCGTCGTGCTGGCCGTCGCCCTTTCCCGAGATGCGCCGGGTACGACGACGAGCACGACGTTGGTTCCGGTGACGGCTCCGACGACAGCCCCCACGACGGCGGTGCCCGTCGTCCCCCCGCCGATCATCGTCACCCCGCAGACGGCGCCCCCCCAGACCGCACCACCGCAGACGGCGCCCCCCCAGACCGCACCACCGCAGACGGCGCCCCCCCAGACAGCACCGCCGAGCACCACCACCACCTCTTCCACCACGCGGCCCTAGTCCTAGGTTGGCCTGATGGCCATGCCTTCCGGTATAGATCCGGGGCGCGTGCCGCGACACGTCGGGTGTGTCATGGACGGCAACGGACGGTGGGCATCGCGCCGAGGACTGCCGCGGACCGCGGGTCACGCGGCCGGAGAAGAGGCCATCTTCGACACCGTCGAGGGGGCCTTGGATCTCGGAATTCGTCACCTCACGCTCTACGCGTTTTCCACTGAGAACTGGCGCCGACCGGCCGACGAGGTCCGCTATCTGATGGGCTTCAACGAGGGGATTCTCGTGCGACGACGAGATGAGTTGCATGAGCGCGGTGTAAAAGTGCGCTTTAGCGGGCGGCGCGACTGGCGGGTGCCCCGGCGGCTCCTGCGTCGCATGGACGAGACGCTGGAGCTCACGAAGAACAACAAGGTGATGGATTTGGTGATCGCCTTCAATTACGGAGGGCGGGCCGAGATCGTCGACGCGGTGCGACGGCTGGTCGCCGACGGCGTGGCAGCCGGGAAGGTCGACGAGCGCGCCATCCGCCGCCGGCTCTACAACCCGGACATCCCGGACCCGGACCTGATCGTGCGAACTTCCGGCGAATCGCGAATCTCCAATTTTTTGCTCTGGGAGATCGCCTACAGCGAGCTGATCTTCACGGACACTCTCTGGCCCGACTTTCGCCGCACGCACCTCTTCGACGCGGTGCGCGAGTTCCAAGCGAGAGAACGCCGCTTCGGGCGGGCAGAAACATGATCTATCGGGAGCAGGGGGTGGTACTGCGGACTTATCGGCTGGGGGAGGCCGATCGCATCATCGTGTTCATGACCGAAAGCCGGGGCAAGGTGCGCGCCGTGGTGAAGGGCGTGCGCAAGACCAAGAGCCGGTTCGGGGCGCGTCTGGAGCCGATGAGTCACGTCGCCCTGATGCTCTACGAAGGTCGCTCGCTCGACACCGTGACCCAGGCCGACGTACTGGACCACTTCCGGACGGTGCGCGAAGACCTCGATCGCTTCTCCAAGGCGCAGTCGGTGCTGGAGGCCGTGGATTCCATCGCTCAGGAGGGCCAGGCAAACCCGCGGCTGTATCAGATGCTGGTCGGCGCGCTTCGTTCGCTGGCCGCAGCCGACTCGCCGTTGTTGGTGGGCGCCTTCTTCTGGAAGCTTCTGGCCCTCGAGGGGTACCAACCGTTGCTGGACCGCTGCGCATCCTGCGGCTCGGAGGACGCCGACGCACTAGCCGGGTTCGACGCGGAGATGGGTGGCGCGGTGTGCCGCTCTTGTCGCCGCGGTCCCGCGGTAGTGGGGGTGAATGCGGCGTCGCTGGCCCTGATGCGGCGAGTATTCGGGGGCGGCCTGGCGGATGCGCTCCGAGAGCCGGCCAGCCCCGCGGTCCGCGAGGTCACAGGCCTTGCCACCACCGCGCTGGAGCACTATCTGGAGCGAAGGATGAAGTCTGTTTCAGTTGGAGGAGTGGTCTCGCGGAGCTAGGAATTCGTCGGGTTCCCGTAACACCACCTATTACCCTGCCGCGATGGCTGCTCCGGACCTCGAAACTGTTGTAAGTCTCTGCAAGCGACGGGGCTTCGTGTTCCCGTCCGCGGAGATCTACGGCGGTTTCCGGTCGACCTACGACTACGGCCCCCTCGGCGTACTGATGTTGCGCAACGTGCGGGACGCCTGGTGGCGGTCGATGGTCCAGATGCGCCACGACGTCGTCGGGCTGGAGGCTGCCCTGCTCTCCAGTTCCGCCATCTGGGAAGCCTCTGAGCACCTGAAGAACTTCACCGATCCGCTCGTCGACTGCAGGAACTGCAAGGAGCGGTGGAGGCAAGACCAGATCGAGGGCAAGTGCCCAAACTGCGGCTCTGAAGACCTGACGGAGGCGCGCCAGTTCAACTTGATGTTCAAGACCCACGTCGGTCCCGTCGCGGAAGACGCCAACGTCGCCTACCTGCGTCCCGAGACGGCCCAGGGCATGTTCGTGAACTTCGCCAACGTCCTCCAGACGACTCGAAAGCGCCTGCCCTTCGGTATCGCCCAGATCGGGAAGGCTTTCCGCAACGAGATCACGCCGGGCAACTTCGTCTTCCGGACCCGGGAGTTCGAGTTGATGGAAGTGGAGTACTTCGTCCGGCCCGAGGAGAGCGCGAAGTGGTTCGAGTACTGGTGCAACGAGCGGCTCAACTGGTTCCGCAATCTCGGCATGCCGGACGAATTGCTGCGGCTGCGTCATCACGATGCGGACGAGCTGAGTCACTACTCCATCGGGACCGCGGACATCGAGTACATGTTCCCGTGGGGCTGGGGCGAGCTCGAAGGGATCGCGCAGCGGACGGACTTCGACCTGTCCCGGCACGCGGCCGCGTCAGGCGAAAAGCTGGAATACACCGACCCGGTCACGAACGAGAAATTCGTGCCGTACGTCGTGGAGCCCGCCGTCGGGGCGACCAGGGCGATGATGGCCTTCTTGATGGCGGCATATGACACCGACGAGGTGGGCGGGGAGAGTCGCGTAGTACTTCGCTTGCATCCGCGGCTGGCGCCGTATCAGGTGGCGGTGCTGCCCTTGTCGAAGAAGGACACGCTCGCGCCCGTCGCCGAGGAGGTCCTCCAGACGCTGCAGCCGGTTGCGATGTGCGACTTCGACGACACTCAATCGATCGGTCGCCGGTATCGCCGGCAGGACGAGATCGGCACGCCGCTGTGTGTGACCGTGGACTTCGACACCCTGGAGGACAAGGCGGTCACCATCCGGGATCGGGACACCACCGAGCAGGTGAGAATCCCCATCGCAGACCTACAGCGAGAAGTAACTAGCCGCCTAGCTGGGTAGCGGTGATGTTGGCTCTTCGCGCGACCTTCTAGCCTCCACCTATGCCTCTGGTCTTTGCGTTCGACCACAAGCACCGTCGTCCGCCGATGGGGCTGAAGGATCTGCTCGGGGGGAAGGGGGCGAACCTGGCGGAGATGACCTCCGTGCTCCGGCTGCCGGTCCCGCCGGGGTTCACCATCTCCACGGAGGCCTGCCGCGCCTACATGCTCAACGGGTGGCCGAAGGCCCTCGGCGGCGAGATGGTCAAGCAGGTGCGCAAGCTCGAGAAGGACATGGGAAAGAAGCTCGGGGACGCGGCGGATCCGCTGCTGGTGAGCGTGCGATCCGGGGCGAAGTTCTCGATGCCGGGGATGATGGACACGGTCCTCAATATCGGCCTCAACGACGACACCGTGGAGGGCCTGGCGAAACAGACGTCGGGCAAGTCCGGCGACGACGCGGCGCGTTTTGCCTATGACTCGTACCGTCGTCTGATCCAGATGTACGGACGCATCGTGATGGGGGTCGACGGGGAGCACTTCGACCGATTGCTCGACACGGCGAAGGACTGGGACGGGGTCGAGTCGGACTCGGCGGTATCTGCCGACACGCTGCGGCGGCTGGTGGGGCGATTCCAGGACGTCGTGCGCAAGGAGGCAGGGTCACCGTTCCCGCAGGACCCGGAAGACCAGCTGAGGGGCGCGATCGAGGCGGTGTTCCGGTCGTGGAACGGAGCCCGGGCCAAGGCCTATCGGCGTCAGGAGAACATCGCCGATGACCTGGGTACGGCCGTGAACGTCCAGGTGATGGTTTTCGGGAACCGTGATGACGCGTCGGGGACCGGCGTGGGGTTCACCCGCGACCCCGCGACCGGCCACGCCGAGCCGTATGGCGACTTCCTGGTCAACGCTCAGGGCGAGGACGTGGTCGCGGGCATTCGCAATACGGAGAATCTGGACGCTCTGGCGCGCAAGTTCCCGAAGATCCACGCGGAGCTACTGACGATCTTCGACCGGCTCGAGCGCCATTACCGGGACATGTGCGACACGGAGTTCACCATCGAGCAGGGCAAGCTCTGGATGCTTCAGACTCGGGTGGGGAAGCGCACTGGCGCGGCCGCGCTGCGGATGGCCGTCGACATGACTAAGGACCGTCGGATCAAGCTGTCCCGCGCGGAAGCAGTTGCCCGGGTGGATCCCGATGCGCTCGATCAGGTCCTGCACCCTCAGTTCGCGCCGGGCTCCCACGATGTACTCGCCAAGGGCCTGGCCGCTTCCCCCGGTGCCGCGGTGGGCGCAGCCTGCTTCTCCGCGGACGCCGCGGCAGAAGCGGCAGCGCGAGGGGAGCGCGTGATTCTGGTGCGGACCGAGACGTCGCCGGAAGATGTCCACGGGATGATCGCCGCGACGGGGATTCTCACCTCACGGGGCGGTCTGGTCTCGCATGCGGCCGTCGTGGCGCGCGGCTGGGGCAAGCCGGCGGTCGTGGGGGCAGATGCCTTGAAGATCGGCCCGGACTCCTTCAGCGTGGGCGGACGCGTCGTGCGCGCCGGCGAGATGCTGTCGATCGACGGCACCACCGGGCGGGTCGTCCTCGGGGAGGTGGAGGTGGTGTCGGCCAAGCCGCCGGAGGAGTTCAAGACACTGCTGGCGTGGGCGGACGTGATCCGCAAGGGAAAGCTCGGCGTGCGCGCCAACGCAGACACAGGCGCGGACGCCAAGACGGCGAGAGAATTCGGGGCAGAGGGAATCGGCTTGTGCCGGACGGAGCACATGTTCCTCGGGGAGGACCGGCTCCCGGTCATGCGGCGGATGATCCTGGCGGACACCGAAGCCGAAGAGGCGGCCGCGCTGGAGGAGCTGCGCGTGGTTCAGAAAGCGGACTTCATCGAGGTCCTCGAAGCGATGGACGGGCTGCCGGTGACCGTCCGGTTGCTTGATCCGCCGCTGCACGAGTTCCTACCTCGAACCGAGGATCTGGTCGCCAAGGAAGCTCGGGGCGACATCACAGCTGACGAGCGGGACATGCTCGCCGGCGCGCGGGTGTGGGAGGAAGCGAACCCGATGCTGGGGACCCGGGGTGTGCGCCTCGGCGTGGTGAAGCCCGGGCTCTACGCCATGCAGGTGCGCGCCCTCATGGAGGCCGCCATCGAGCGGGTGAAGGCCAAGGGCAAGCCGATCGTGGAGATCATGATTCCGCTGACCGTCACACGCGAGGAGATGGCGCTGGCCCGTTCGTGGGTCGAGGATGCCATCGCCGCGGCGGGGAGCACGAAGGGCATCAAGTTGAGCATCGGCACGATGATCGAGACGCCCCGAGCCGCAATCCGGTCGGACCAGATCGCAGAGGTGTCCGACTTCTTCTCCTACGGGACGAATGACCTCACCCAGATGACGTTCGGATTCAGCCGCGACGACGTGGAGAGTCGGATGATGCCGCTTTACCTGGAGAAAGGTCTTCTCCAGCGCAATCCGTTCGAGACGATCGACGCCGAAGCAGTGGGCGAGCTGGTTTTGGAGTCGGTGCGCCAGGGTCGGAAGGCTCGTCCGGGCATCAAGTTGGGGGTCTGCGGGGAGCACGGGGGGGATCCGGAGTCCATTGGTTTCTTTCAGAAGGCCGGCCTGGACTACGTGAGTTGCTCTCCCTACCGGGTTCCGGTGGCGCGCCTGGCCGCGGCCCAAGCCGTCCTCGCCTCGCCTAACTCGCCTGCTCGGCCTCCGCGGCCTAGCGCCAAGAAGAAGTGAGGCGCGGCGGGGTTGGGCATTGTTGACGAGGACGTCGCCCGCGTAAGGGAGATGACCGACGCCGTCCAAGTGGTCGGCGAACACGTCGGGCTGAAGAAGGTCGGCCGAAGATGGACAGGGCTTTGCCCGTTCCACGCGGAGCGATCACCGTCGTTCTCCCTGAATGCCGAGGAGGGGCTCTGGTACTGCTTCGGGTGCCAGGCGAAGGGCGACATCATCAGCTTCGTCCGGGAGATCGAGCACCTCGATTTCGTAGAGGCGGTGGAGCGGCTCGCGTCCCGAGCTGGCATCCAGCTGCGCTACGACCAGGGGGCCGAGGGCCGCGACCGGCAGAAGCGGGATCGGTTGTACGAAGCGATGGAGCGCGCCGTCGAGTACTACCACCAGCGCTTGCTGTCGGGAGCAGACGCCGCGCCGGCGCGCGGGTATCTCCGGAAGCGGGGCTACGACGGAGAAGTCGTGCGGCGCTTCCGAATCGGTTGGGCTCCGGACGAATGGGACGCGTTGGCGCGCGAACTCGAGCTCGACGAGGCAGTGCTGCGCGATACCGGGTTGGGCTTCGTGAACCGTTTGCGAAAGCGCCAGGACGCGTTCCGGGCGCGGGTGATGTTTCCGATCCTGGACAACCGGGGCCGCGCCATCGCGTTCGGAGGGCGCCGGCTGGAGGGAGGAGAGGGCCCGAAGTACAAGAACTCGGCAGACACCCTGCTTTATGCGAAGAGCCGCACGCTCTACGGCTTGAGTTGGGCGAAGGCCGACATCGTGACCTCGGGCGAGGCCGTGGTGTGTGAGGGATACACCGACGTGATCGGGTTGCATCAGGCCGGAGTCCCCCAGGCTGTAGCCACTTGCGGCACCGCGCTGACGGAGGAGCACATTCGGATGCTGCGCAACTTCGGGCGACGGGTCGTGCTGGCCTACGACGCCGACGCGGCCGGCCAGGCGGCCGCGGAGCGCTTCTACGAGTGGGAGCAGAAATTGGACCTGGACCTCGCCGTGGTGTCGTTTCCCAAGGGCACCGATCCGGGCGACATGGCGCGCCGCGATCCCGCGGGTCTGAAGAAGGCGGTCAGCGAGGCGCGGTCGTTTCTGGGGTTCAGGTTGGACCGGGTACTCGAGGCGGCGGACCTGCGCACCAACGAGGGCCGGGCTCGAGGGGCGACGGGGGCCATGCAGGTCGTGGCCGAGCACCCCGATCCGTTGGTGCGGGACCAGTACCTGATGGAGGTGGCAGACCGGACACGGCTCGCGCCGGAACGTCTCAGGGAGTTGGCCGGCGCGGGCCGCAAGGCGCCCGCGGGTGCCGCGCCATCGGCCCGGGCGGGTTCGCCGGCCAACCGGCAACCGGAGCCGCCGGGCGACCGACCGGCCAGGCGCGGCCCGGAGCTCGAGGCTCTGCGCCTCATGGCCCACCATCGGGAGCAGGTCGAGGGGCTACTGCACGAGATGTTGTTCGCGGACGAGCTCTACGCCGCGGCGTATATCGCCTTGAGGTCAGCCGCGTCGATCGGAGAGGCCCT
>Ga0136633_1002060_pt1 | contig 14192 bp, 16 predicted proteins | sample AntDrymeUQ832206_2_FD_105494 | JGI IMG/M metagenome (GOLD analysis project Ga0136633, IMG submission 105494) | Polar desert sand microbial communities from Dry Valleys, Antarctica - metaG UQ83 (22.06) | ecosystem: Environmental > Terrestrial > Soil > Desert | place: Antarctica: Dry Valley... | reverse complement strand
GCTCATGCCGCTGACCAACGCCCCCGAGTACAAGCAGCTCCAGACCGACCTCATGGCCCAGACCGAGTTCTAGGCCGGGCTGGGACTCAGACGCCCTTGGGCGCCAGAGCCTCAGCTTCCGTCAGGAAGCCCTTCATCGTTGAGGTGATGGGCATCTTGAGGGCCGCCGAGAGCAGCGCCGCGTGGCGGTACTCCGTGGCCCCGACGGTCATGAGGGTGTAACCGAGCTTCTCGCCCTTCAGGTTGCCCTGCTGCGCGAAGTAGGTCGACGCTGCGGCCGTCTCCACGGTGAGAGCGAACTTGAGCACGTCGACCTCGGTCTTGAGGGCGTCGAGCATGGGCTTGAAGTCCGCCAGGTAGGCGGCGTTGGGCTCAGTGATCTCCTTGCCCCCGAAGCTCTTGATCGCACCGTTGAAGAGACCGGCGTGGTCCTTGTGGTGGCCGAGGAAGGTGGTGGCGAGGGCGAGGCTCCCAGGGTCCTTGATGAGGGGCGCACCGGCGGTGTAGGCCGCCACGGCGAGATTCTCGAGGCTGGCTGCGAACTGCAGGGCCTTGAGGTCGTCCGGATCGGCGGAGGAGGCCTTGGTTGTGGTCTCGGTCCCGCCGGCGGCGGGAGTGTCGGTGGCTGCGTCGTCGTTGTTGCCGCAGGCGGCCAGGAAGGCGCTGGTGAGGATGGCCACGCCACCGATCTTCATGTACTTGTTGCGGTTGACCCCACCGACGAGCATGTCGAACTTGGTCTGCTCCTCGGCTTCGTTCTGGTACAAGCGGTCGATGAGCTCTTTGGTGGGGTCGAGCGAGGCATTGTGCTGGCTGTTGATCTCACGCAGCTCACGCCGGATGGCGTCGTTGCTGATGCTCATGGGTGCTCCTGTCACTTCTTCTTGACGGGGAACTTGTCGGGCGGCACGAGGGCACCGGTCTCTGTCTGCGCCTTCGGCAGGAAGTCCGCCGTCGTCTTCGGGTCGAGCCCGAGGACCAAGCCGAGGACGGCGGCGTGGCCGGCCTCGATCGGGAGGATGGACGCCGTGAGCTTGCGGGCGCTGGGGTCCTTCAGCACGCCGAGGGCGAACTGGTAGGTGGCGGCGGCTGCGTTCTCGGTGTCGTATGCGATCTTGAGGATCGCCTTCTCGTCGGCGGCCTGCGCGATCTGGCCGCCGATGGCGGCGACCAGGGTCTCGTTGGCCTGGTCCTTGACGGCCTTCCCATCCGAAGCACCGGCGAAGGCATCGCCGTGCTCCTTGTGCTGGGTCAGGAACAGCGTCGCGGCGGCGAGGACGTCAGGCGTCTTCACCTTGCCCGAGCCGGCGGCGGCCATGTAGGCGGCGACGGCTGCGTACTCCACGGAGGCGGAATAGGCCGCGATGTCCGCGTCGGTGAGGGCCTGGCCGAAGGCCGGGCTCCACAGGCTGGACATCGGCAGCACCTGGCTGCCGATGGTGATGGCTGTGCTGGCGATGCCAGCACGGATCAGGAACTGGCGGCGGCTGGTGCCACCGACGGCCTTGCGGGTCTCTGCGTGCAGCTCGTGGATGTCACTCGACAGCGTGCGCATCGATTCGTGATGCGCATCATCGAGCTCCTCGAGCGAACCGCGCATGCGGTCAGCATCGAACTCCATGCTCATGTCTCCTCCGTTGCTCAGGGGAATTGCTCAGGTAGCCGCGCTCAGGCGGCGGTCACGACGACCGTGCCGGTCATCGAGTTGTGGATCGTGCAGATGTAGGGGAAGGAGCCTGCCGTCTTGAACTCGTGAGTGAACGTCTTCCCACCCTTGAGGTCCGGGCTCTGCGGGATCTCACTCCCACCGGTCACCGAGGCGACCGTGTGGTCTGCACTGTCACTGAAGGTCCACGTCACCGTGGTGCCGACCTTGACCTTGATCGACTTGGGCTTGAAGGCGAAGTCTTTGACGTCGACCTTGTCCGTGGCCTCGCCGCCGCCTCCGCTGTCGGCCGGCGCCCCTGCGGGCTCTGCTTTGCCGCCGCCGCCGCCACAAGCGGCGAGGGAGGCGAGGAGGAGGCCGGCGGCGGTGGCCTTGGCGAAGCGGTGCGTGGTCATCGACAGACTGTTCGGTGCGGTGGCGTCCTGCGGATGGTGGCGTGCGGACGATTTCCGGGGCATGGTTAGGGTTGTCATCCACACAGGCTCTCAGCAACGAAGGAGCCGTGCATGCTCGCCCCCCAGGTGAAGGAGATGAGCGACACCGCCCTGGTGGTCGCCATAGCGCGCTGGCGCCAGGACGCGCTCGCCGAGGCGCACCGTCGCCACGCCGGCGCCGTCCACGGTCTGGCCCGACGGGTGCTGGGCGACGACGCCGGCGCCGAGGAGGTCGTGCAGGAGATCTTTCTCCGGCTGTGGCACGCACCAGACCGCTTCGACCCCGACCGCGGCACCCTGCGGTCGTTCCTCCTGGCCCAGTCCCACGGGCGGGCCGTCGACCTTTTGCGCTCCGACGTCTCACGACGGCGTCGTGAGGAGAAGGAGGCCCGGGCCACGGCCGAGGCCGGGTACGACCTCGAGCACGAGGTGTGGGACCTGGCCGTCGCCGACCACGTGAAGGGCGCAGTGTCGGATCTGCCCGACGACGAGCGCCGTGCCATAGAGCTGGCCTACTTCGGCGGCCATTCGTACCGGGAGGTCGCGGACCTTCTTGGCGCTCCGGAGGGTACGGTCAAGTCAAGGATCCGAGCCGGGCTGAAGAGGATGCGGCCCAGCCTCGTAGACGCAGGGATAGGTGGACCATGGCACGACTGACCCACGCAGCGCTCGCCGAGCTGCTTGGTGCCTACGCCCTGGACGCCGTCGACGCTGAAGAGGCCGAGGCCATCGAGGCCCACCTCACCGTGTGCCCCCGCTGCCGCGACGAGGTGCGTGACCACCGCGAGGTGGCCTCGCTGCTCGCCTACACGGGCGAGGTCGCGCCCCCCGGGCTCTGGGACAAGCTGGTCGCTGCGCTTGACGACCCGGCGCCGCCGGTCGACGCCCCGCTCCTGGCCCCGATTCGCACGCTCACACCCGTGCCCGCCCCGTCCGGCTCCTGGCCCGGTCGCAGAGGTGCGGCCATGCTGTCGGCCGCAGCCGCCGTGCTCATCCTGCTCGGGGCCGTCGGTGGGCTCTGGGTGCGTAACTTGATCCAGAGCCAGGAAGACCAGCTCGAGCAGGTGAACTTCCGGGTCAAGAAGGTGGGAGACCAGGTCGACAAGGTCGGGTCGGAGGCCGCTCTCAGCCAGGCCGTGCTCGCTGCCAACACGACGGTCGGCGCCCGCACCGTGCGCCTGTCAGCCCCAAACAACAAGGTGCTGGCCGACGCCGTCGTCACTCCTGACGGCTCGTCGTACGTGTGGAACGTGCAGCTTCCTGCCCTCTCGGCCGACAAGGCCTACCAGCTCTGGGCCGTGGTCGGGAACGGTGAGAAGCGCTCCGTCGGCGTGCTCGGCAACACGCCAAGGGTGGCAGCGTTCAACGTTCCCATCGGCTCCGTCGTGGCCCTCGCCATAACCGAGGAGGTGGCCTCGGGCGTTAGTGCCAGCACCAAGCAGGCGGTGGCCTTCGGCCTGGTGCCGGGCGACCGGACCACCCCCAGCACGACGACCTCCTGAGGAGCCTCGGGTCAGCCCGACCGCATCACGTCGCGCAGAGCCCGGTATCCCGTGACCACGACCCCGGCGTGAGCCAGCGCGCTCGCCACCCCGCCGTCGGAGGTCACGAGGCGTAGGTCGTCGGTCTGAGCTGCGAAGCCCTCTGTGATCGCCCGAAGCTCGGGGGTGTCGGACGCGGGGGTGATTACGAGCTCGGTGACGCCCGCCGGTCGCTCGACGAGGAGCGACTTGAGCACATCCCTAGACGACCGGCCGCGGCCCGCGGACACGGTGCGGTCAGGCGAGACGATCCCCTCTGCTGCAGCCAGCTCTCTCAGAGGGAAGCCCGCACCGGCCAGTGCGGCCTCTGGTGGCAGGCGTACTGGGAGGCGCTCGTCCAGCGCGAGCTCGAGCACGACATCCGAGAACTCAGGCCGAAGGCACAGGGCATCGAGGTGCACGGACAGGTGCGTCACGTCCACGCCCCACAGCGCGGCCCGCTCGACCTGGGCCCGGCACTCGCGCCTGACCTCGTCGACGTCGGCGTGGTCCCAGAGGTCCTCTGCCGTGCGGGGGAAGCCCCCATCGCCGTCGAGGAGCGACGGCGCCCAGGTGATGGGTCCCCACCGGAAGCGCTCGAGCTCGGAGATGGCGGTGAGGGACACCCCGACGTCCTCGCCTTCGTACGAGGCCGCGGCGTGCCGGGCCCAGGGGCAGGGGACCTGCAGGGCGGCTGAGGAGGCCAATCCACCGCGCAGGGCCTCGTAGCACGCGCTGGTTGAGGCGTGGCTGACGCCCAGCCCGTCGACGGTGATGATGAGGAGCGGGGTTGACGGCTCGTGGCCCAGGCGCTCGGCCAGCGATTGGTCCGGCGAGGTCACGGGGGCAGGCTACTGGCGGCTGGGCAGTCGGCCCACAGGCCGCGGCGGGCATGTCGAGCCGTGCGCGCGGCCTGCACCAGCTCGTCGGCATGGCTCACGTTCGGCGGGTAGGTGAGCGGCAGGGCGAATCCCCCGCGCACGAGGTCGAGGTTCACGAACAATCCGTCACTGACGCGGTAGACGTACGCGAGCAGGCGGCCGTAGCGGTCGCGCTCCTCTACGTCGCGGACGAGCCGGACATCGGTCCCCGGCGGGAGGAGTGACGCCGTACGGGCTGAGGCCTGCTTGGCAAAGCACTCGACCGGCGTGTTCGGCTTGACCGACTCGGGTGTGTCGATTCCAAGGAGGCGAACCTTCTCGTTGCTCGAGCCGAGGCTGACGGTGATGGTGTCCCCGTCGACCACGCGACGAACGGTGGCGGCGCCCCCCGCCGCGGGCGACGGGCCGGTAGGCCCCTGACCGCATCCGCCGACTGTGATAGCAAAGAACAGGAAGAGCACGGAGAACCATCGCCGAAGCACCATGGTTGCAGTGTGCCACGCCGCCGTGACAGTGCGGGTTCGACGGCGGCAGACCGCTTAGTCGCTCGGTGGCGTGCTGAAGGCCGAGGCCGCGGCGTCGAGATCGACCTCACCGGCCGCCAGGCGGTGGAGGAGGTCGAGCTTCGTCGGGTCGGCCAGGTTGCCCGACGCCGGTGGCGCGCCGGGAGGCGCGAGCCCGAGCGTGGAGAGGACGGCGTCGAAGCGGGCCCGCGCCGTGGGATAGGACACGCCCAGGTGTCGCTCGAGCTCCTTCATGTTCCCGCGCGAGCGGAGGAACACCCTCAGAAGGTCGAGCTCCTCCGGAGCGAGGGCCGCGAACTCCGAGGGCGGGAAGTCGCCCGTGAGCTCGGTGCCGCAGGAGTCGCACGTGAGTCGGGTGATGTGGAGGCGCTCCGAACAGACGGGGCAGTCGGCGGGAGGGCGGAGGTGGGAGCGTCGGGTCACGTTGATCAGTTGGCGCTGTGCTTGATGCTCAGCGAGCCCTCGGAGGAGTGCACCCGAATCGAGCCGAGGCTGCAGGTGACGCGCAAGGTGCCAGCGCCCGTGCCGACCGTGTCGTGGTCGGCTTCCGCGGTTCCGAGCGTGGCACTGCGGATGATCCTCACGTTGGACCCGTGCTCGAGCATGACATCGGCCTTGCCCACGTTCACGTCGATCGATGAGTCCCCGCCGTCGAGCCGACCGCTCGCTCGGAGCTTCCCGGCGTTCACGGACAGCTGCAAAGGCCCGGCGAAGTCCTCGATGACCGCGCTCCCGGCGTTGACTCGCCCCGTGATGGCAGCGATGACACCGAGGATCTCGATCGTGCCCGCGTCGCAGTCGAAGTCGAGCGGCATGCTGGGGTTGACGCGCACCTCGAGCTGCTCGTGGCTCCGGAAGCTGATGCGAGCGCCGCGCATGCCGGAGATGCGGATGTGGCGCTCGCCGTCGGCTCCGACGGTGACCTTCGAACCGCGACCGAAGGGCTCGTCGCCGATCTCGTTCTCCACGATGAGTCGGTCGCCTTCGAGTCGGAGATGGTGGGGACCGCTCACCTTCACGGTGTGAACGGTCGGATCAGCGATGACCTTCGTCCGATTGGCCGTTGCCCGAAGCTGCACGACGCGAACGCCACTGAAGTCGGTTCCCGGCGGCGATTCCGGTAGTGCGTCGAAGTCGGGTCCCGCGTCATCGTCGGCGGATCTACCGGCCCCTAAGGCCAGAACGGCGTCCTCGGGGCTCATCTCGCCGGCCTGCACCTTGGCCAGGATTGCTCGCACTTCCTCATCGTCCATGCCGCGACTGTGCATCAGAAGTCACTAACTGGCAAGGTGTGATTTCCAGTTCTTGACTCGACCATGAGGATGCGGCAAGGTGTCGGGGTGCGGAACGGGTCAAGCGGCGGTGTGGTGGGGCGACTCCTCAGCCCGGTGACGGGCCGCGGCCTCGTTCAGCGCCTTGCGGGCGGCGTCGACCCCCCGCAGGCCGCGAGCCCGGGTGGCCTGGTCGAGGCGCCAGCCCGACGATCGGGCGCGCCGGCGCTTGGGCTGCGTGGGGACATCGTCGATCAGCGTCAGCTGTCGAGGGGTCGAGCACGTCATGGCACCAGTGTCCCCATCGCTGTGACATCGGATGCGGGAGACTGGGAATGACATGGGGAACCTGACGCGGCCAGCCCGCGAGCGATGGCGGGCCGGCGAGGGACGTCGCGCGCTGATTCCGCTCGTGGTTGGGACGGCGCCCGGCCTCACCGCCCTGTTGGCCGTGGCCATCGTGGTGGCCGCGACGCTCCCGGTCCTGTTCACTCTCATGGTCGGTCGAGTCGTAGCCGCCGTCGCGGCCAGCGCCGCGAACCGCCCCGGTCCTTCGGTCGGCGTGGCCGTGGCCGTGGCCGGCGCCCTCTTCGTGGCGACCCAGGCGGTGGGGCCGGTCGTGTCGGCCCTGGCCGACCCAATTGGGCTGCGCCTGAACGTGAGCCTCCGCAAGCGGGTGATGGCGGCATCGCTGGCGCCTGCTGAGGTAGCCCACCTCGAGGACCCCGAGATGCTCGACCTCGTGGCGCAGTCGAAGGGCATCGGTCCCGGTCAGTTCCAGCCCGGTGCGGCCGTAATCGGTCTCGCCAACATCGTGGTCCGGCGCCTGCAGGTCCTGGGCTCCGCCGTCCTGGTCGCGCGGTTCTCCATCCCGCTCGCCGTGCTCGTCGTGTTCGGTGGCTATGTGATCCTCGTGCGCCTCCGGGGCGAGCTCATCCGGGACGTGTCGACGATGAAGGACTCCACCGAGCTGCTTCGCCGAGCCGACTACGCGAGGGACCTGGTGCTCATGCCGGCGGCCACGAAGGAGCTGCGGGTCTTCGGGCTAGCCGGGTGGGCGGTCGACCGCTTCGTCGGCGAGTGGCACCGAGCCATGGCCGAGGTGTGGCGTCGGCGCGGCCAGGGCAACGGCTGGTCCGCGGCCGCCATGATCGTCGGAGGTGTCTGCTCGGCGGCCGGCTACGTCGCAGTGGCCCGGGCCGCGGCGCGGGGCGAGGTGTCGATAGCTGAGCTGGTCGTACTGCTGCAGGCCGTGGCTGCCGCCGGGAACATCTCGATAAACAACGACGACCTGAACCTCGAGTGGGGCGCCGCCGCGGTGCCTTCCGTGCTCAAGCTCGAGCGCGAGATGGCCTCACTCGTCAAGGCGGAGCCCAGGGGCACGGAGCAGGTTCCACCGCAGGCACCCGCCCGCTCCATCCGATTCGAGGCGGTGGCCTTCCGCTACCCCGGCCGCGAGAGCGACGTCTACGAAGACCTCAACCTCGAGCTGGTCGCGGGCCAGAGCCTGGCTGTCGTCGGGGTGAACGGGGCCGGCAAGACCACGCTCGTGAAGCTGCTGGCCGGCTTGCGGCGGCCCACGGCCGGGCGCGTCACCATCGATGGTGACGACCTGGCCGAACTCGACGTCCGCCAGTGGCAGCGTCGGGTCGCCGCCATCTTTCAGGACTTCACCCGCTATGAGCTGAGCGCCCACGACAACGTCGCCTTCGGTGGGATCGAACGGGCCGACGACCGAGCCGCCGTGATGCGCGCGGCCGAGCGCTCCGGGGCGCTTGAGCTCGTGGCCGATCTCCCCGGTGGTTGGGAGACGGTTCTCTCCCGGCGTTTCACCGATGGTGCCGACCTGTCCGGGGGGCAGTGGCAGCGGCTCGCGCTCGCACGCGCCCTGTTCGCCGTGGAGGCGGGGGCCACCGTCCTCGTGCTCGACGAGCCCACCGCCAACCTCGACGTCCGGGCCGAGGCCGAGCTCTTCGACCGCTTCCTGGAGCTCACCTCGGGGGTCACCACCGTCCTCGTCAGCCACCGGTTCTCAACCGTCCGCCGGGCCGACCGCATCTGCGTGCTCGCCGATGGCCGGGTAGCCGAGCTCGGCTCCCATGACGAGCTCCTCGAGCTGGGCGGCCGCTACGCCCACATGTTCACCCTTCAGGCCGCCCGGTTCGCCGAGGATGTCGAGGGATGACGACGACCGACGAAGCTCCCGTAGGCGGCAGGCACGAGCGCCGGGATATCCGCCAGCGGCTGCGACCCATGGCCCTGGTCCTCACGACCTCCTTCCGGGCCGACCCGGTCCGGGCCGTCGGCTCGTTCGTGGCCACTCTCACCTCAGAGCTCTGGGGTCTCGTCTTCGCCCTCGCCTTCCGGACCATCACCGACCGCGCCGTGGCCGGCCAGGTGGCAGGGACGACCCGGGCCGGCGTGGCCCTGGGTGTGGCCACGATCATCGTCTGTGGGCTGGCGTGGGTGGGAGTCAAGCTGCGCTTCACCCTGGAGGACAAGACCCTCCTCGCCTTCGATGTCCGCATCAGCGAGGCGCTCGGCCGGGCTGTCACGATCGAGCACCACGAGCGTCCCGACCTCCTCGACGAGGTGGAGCTCCTCCGCACGTCCCGCGGCATGCTCAGCCAGGCCACGAGCTCCATGGTGTATACGGTCGGGATCGTCTTCCAGCTCGTCAGCACGGGCCTGCTGCTCGGGCAGATCTCGCCGTGGCTCCTGTTGCTGCCCTTCTCCGCCCTGCCCTCGCTCTGGGCCGCGCAGCGCCAGCAGGTCCTCACGATCGCCCACCAGGAGAGGACCGCCGAGCCCGGCCGTGCCGCCGACCACCTCTTCAACGTCGTCACCTCCGGGCCGGCCGCCGGTGAGCTGCGCCTCTTCGGGATCGGTCCGGAGCTGGAGCGTCGCTTCGCCTCTCTGTGGGCGGGCATGGTGGCCGACCGCGACAAGACCCACAGGCAGCGCCTGGCTCTCGGCGTCGTGGGCTACGGGTCGTTCGGGCTCGGCTTCACGCTTGCCCTCGCGCTCGTGGCCGACCGCGTGGCGCGGGGTCAGGCGAGCGTCGGCGACCTCGTGCTCGCCCTCACCTTGGCGGCCGAGGTCAACGCCAGGGTCACCACCTCGATCGGACTCATCAGCTGGACGCAGCAGTGCCTCAAGACCGTCAGCCGGTACCTGCGCATCCTCGACCACGCCGAAGCGACGGCACCCGCAGCTGACGCCGTCTTGGTTGCTGCGCCGGACAGGTTCGAGGACGGCATCCGACTCGAGAGGGTCAGCTTCCGCTACCCGGGGACCGACCGCCTCGTCCTGGAGGACGTCGACCTGCACATCCCCGCCGGAACCACCGTGGCCATCGTCGGCGACAACGGGGCCGGCAAGTCCACTCTCGTCAAGCTCCTGTGCCGGTTCTACGAGCCGACGACGGGGCGCATCCTCGTCGACGGCACCCCGCTGGACGACATCGATCCGTCGCAGTGGAGGGAGCGGACCTCCGCCGGCTTCCAGGACTTCGCCAAGCTCGAGCTGCTGGCTCGCGAGACGGTCGGCGTCGGATCGCTCGCCCACATCGACGCCGAGCCCGCAGTCCTAGGTGCGTTGTCGCGGGCCTCGGCCACGGACGTGCTCGAGGCCCTTCCGTCCCAGCTGAACAGCCAGCTCGGCCGCACCTTCGAGGGTGGCGTGGAGCTGTCAGGCGGTCAATGGCAGAAGCTCGCGCTGGGCCGGGCCATGATGCGCGAGGCGCCGCTCCTGCTCGTGCTCGACGAGCCCACCGCGGCGCTCGACCCCCAGACCGAGCACGCCCTGTTCGAGCGCTACGCCGGCGCGGCCCGTGCCACCGCCATGGCCTCGGGCGGGATCACCGTTCTCGTGAGCCACCGGTTCTCTACCGTGCGCATGGCGGACCTCATCGTGGTCGTCGGCTCCCGCGGCATCCTCGAGATCGGCGACCACGCCGCCCTCGTCGCCGCCGGCGGCACCTACGCCTACCTCTACGACCTCCAGGCCAAGGCCTACCGATAGAGGGCTCCGCCCGGGCTCGCTGCGCTCGCCGCAACTGCGTGGTGCCGCCTACGGCGATCGTCCTTGTTGTTCCGGTCGGGCTGTCCGGCTCCTTCGTCACCGGCCCGCCCGGGCCACGCTCGGCTCTCGCGAACTTCCTCATGACCCGCGAGCTGCGAGAGCCAAGCGTGGCTAGCGAGCGTCCTCAGACCTCGGCAGGGGAGCGCCGGTTGTCATGCCAACCGGCACCGCCCCGCCGCGAGTTGACGCGGAGTGTGTTAGTGCCGACGATTCGGGGCTGATCTGGGCTCACCTGGCAAGAACGAGCACACAATGGCGGGGCTGGTGGCCTGGGTGTGTGCTGGTGCCGACGGTGGGTGTCGCCGCGTTGGGCGGGCCGTCCTGTCCCCGCCAACGGCTCTCGGTGGGGGAGGGTCGGTGGCATCTGGAGCATCGGTGGGCTGTCCCTCCGCTGGCGTTCCCGGCCGACCGGGCCACGCCGCTCGCGAACTTGCCTCAACGCGAGGGGCGGGAGAGTCAAGCGCTGCGAGCAGCTGCTACTTGGGGGTCCAGGGGCGGGCGTCGAGGTAGCACGCGGCTACGCACTCTTTGTCGGCGCGGATGGCGGCGAGCAGGTCGTCCGTGGTGCCCTGGTCGCGGCCGGCGGCGTCAGCGTGGGCGACAGCGCCCTGGAGCACCCTCCCCATGCGGCCGGTGAACGGCGGCGCCCCGGCGCGAGTGTGCCCTTGCCGTGACCGGCCTCGACCCGGGCGCGCACGGCGTCGGCATCGATCCCGATCGAGCGAAGCGCGTCGGCGTCGCAGACGTAGGGGTTCTGGCGCCCGGTCGCTTCAAAGGCATCTACCGCTGCCGCCCTGGCCCCATCCACGGTCACCCCGCCCGCGAGCACTGCGCTCACGCCCGGCGTGGACGCCGTCGTCAGGAGGGCCACGAGCACGTGCTCCGTCCCTATGTAGCCGTGGCCGAGGGCCCGCGCCTCGTCCTGCGCGGCCATGAGCACCGCCTTAACCTCGCTGGTGAGCTTGGACATGCTGACGATCATCGGTCCTCCTCGTCGGACTCCTCGCGGGCCAGGGTGGCCGCGTACTTCTGGTGGACGGCCTGCCTGGACACCTGGAGGTGGAGGGCGATGCGCCCCCACGACCACCCCAGATCACGGGCCCGGGCCACGTGGAGCGGTTCGATGGCCTCGGCCAGACGCCGTAGCGCGCTGACGGCTCGCAGGCCGATCTCGGGGTCATCACTGTCCAGGTCGTCTTCTGCGCCGGCCATGTCGTCAACTTAGTTGACGACATGGCCATGTGTCAAGAAGGTTGACGTCAGCTGGGAGCTGACAGAGCTGCGCCGGCACGCTTGATTAGGTAGGCGCAGCGACGGTCGCGGCTCAGGAGGTGCTGGGTGCGCTCGACGAGGACGCCCGGGCCGAGGAGATCGCGGAAGAGCTCGAGCTCGGTTCGGCACAGGCCCTGGCAGGCGGTGGCGGCGACGCACACTGGGCAGTGGTTCTCGATGAGGAGTAGGCCGCCGCCGGGGTCGTCGACAACCTCGGCCAGATATCCCTCGGCGCTGCGGATCTTTGCCAGCGCCTCTACCCGTCTGCGCAGCGAGGAGCGAGCGGGCAGGGCCGCTCGGTAGCGCTCGAGCTGCACTCGCGAACGATCGTCGATGACCCGGTTGAGCCCGTCTTCACCGAGGGCCCGACGCACCGAGGCGAGCAGCTCAACGGTCAGGTCGCCGTGGCGGTCGGGGAACAGCTCGATGGCCAGGTCGGTGAGAGACCACGACACGGCCGGGCGACCGCGGATGCCGACCGGACGGGGCACGCTGGAGTCGAGCCCGGACGCGACGAGCCCGGACGCCGCGAGCCCGTCGAGGTGCTGGCGCACGGCCGCCTCGGTGATGCCCAGATGCTTGGCCAGCTCGGGCGGAGTGGCCGGCGCCATCCGCTTCAGCGCGTCGACGACCCGGCGTCGGCCGTCGGAGACCTGGGGCTTGACGTCGGCCACGATCCGACACACTATCGAAAGCGACCCCTAGTGAAAAGCAGGAAGGACCCGACGTGTCGGAGCTCGACATCATCGCCGTAGACGATCTGCCTGTCGGCGCGCTGAAGCTCGTCAAGGCGGGAGGCAAGAGGCTGCTCGTCACCCGGACGGAGAGGTCGCTGCTCGTCACCGACAACGCCTGTCCGCACGAGGGCTACGGGCTGGTGCAAGGGGACGTGGGCGAGGACTCCCTCACATGCACCTGGCACAACTGGAAGTTCCGCCTGTCGGATGGTCGCTGTGTCCTGGGGGAGGAGGACCTCCGGACCTATCCGGCCCGCATCGAGAACGGGCGCATCGTCGCGGACCTGGCGGATCCACCCAACGAGGAGCTGCGCCCACGGCTGTTCGCAAGCCTCAGGCGGGGCATCGACGACGGATACGTGGGGCAGATGTCACGGGACGTCGTCCGCCTCCTCCGGGCCGACGCTGATCCGGTCCAGCTCGCGTGGGAAGCGGTGGCCTGGGGAGCGCCCCGGGCGGAGTTCGGCTTTGGTCACGCAATGGCGTCTCTCACAGACTGCCTCAGCCTGGCGAAGGTGGCGAAGGGCGATGCCCGGGCCCTTCCGATTGTGCAGGCCTTGGCCGGTGTCACTGAGGTCGAGCGGCGGCGACCCGTGCGCCCACAGCCGGCCGCGGTACCGCTACCTCCACATCCCGCTCGGGACTTCCGTGCAGCCGTGGGGGCTGAGGACCTCGAACGAGCCGAGGCTCTCGTCCTCGGCGCGCTCGCAGCCGACATGGGCCCGGATGACCTGCGCCCTTGGTTCGTCAGCATTGCCACCGACCACCTCCTCGGCTACGGCCATGGGGCCATCTACGTGCAGAAGGCGTTCGAGCTCGTGGACCTGCTGGGTTGGGAGCGGGCATCGACGGTGCTACCCCACCTGGTGCCCGCGCTGGGAGGGATGACCCGCGAGGACAGGCTTCCCTACCTTCGCCCCTTCGTGCGCTCGCTGGGCGCGGTGGACCTCCGGGCCATGGCCGACTCGGAGCGGTCGGCGGGCTGGGTGGACGACGGGACTCTCCAGGCCGCGTTGCTCAGCGGGCCAGGGGCGGACCTGCCGGGCATCATGGCCGGAACGGCCATCGGGGGCGCCGGCGTCGAAGGCGTCCTCGACGCGGTGGTGGCCGCGGCGTCGGAGCGGCTGCTCCGCTACGACCCCCATGTCGAGCACGATGACGACGTCGACTTCGGATGGCTCGACATCACCCACGGGCTGACCTATGCCCACGCGGCGCGCTGGGCCTGGCGCACGACCCCCGGGCCCGACACGGCTCGCCTAGCGCTCTGGACCTCGTTCCTCGTCCTCTACGGGGGGCGCAAGGGGTGGGCAGAGGTGCGCGAGCCGTTCGGGGCGCCGGTAGGCGCGGACCCGGCCGAGCTGGCCCAGGCCGCGCTCAGCGACACGGCTGGCTCGTTCATCGTCTCCGCCCACCTCGTCAAGACGGCGTGCGCGGCGATCGCGGAGGCCGAGATCATCGGCTCCGACGCCCCCCGCTCCGGCGCGGCGCGGTTCATCGCCTCGCCCCGCCGGGAGCGCTTCGTGGCGCTGAACGTCCGCAAGGCGATCGACGTCGCCGATGGCAAGGTTCCGAGCTGAGGGTCAGCCCACGCGAGCCGACTGTCCTCCGTCGACCGGGAGCACCGCTCCGGTGATGAAGCGCGCGTCGTCGGAGGCCAGGAACAGGGCGGCGTGGGCCACGTCCCAACCCGTGCCCTGGTGTCCCAGCGGAACGAGACCGGCCCGCGTCGCAGCCTGCTGCTCACGGGTCGCCCCGCGCGCTCGCGCCGCGGAGTCGACGGCCATGGGTGTGTCGATGAGGC
>Ga0136633_1002059_pt1 | contig 14193 bp, 15 predicted proteins | sample AntDrymeUQ832206_2_FD_105494 | JGI IMG/M metagenome (GOLD analysis project Ga0136633, IMG submission 105494) | Polar desert sand microbial communities from Dry Valleys, Antarctica - metaG UQ83 (22.06) | ecosystem: Environmental > Terrestrial > Soil > Desert | place: Antarctica: Dry Valley... | reverse complement strand
CGTCCTCGAGGAGCTCGAGCGCACCGTGCACGAGCCCGGCACGATCTCCCGGCTGCTCCCGCCGGACGAGATGCACCACCGGGTGCGCAACCCCGGTGACGTCGACGGGGTGTCCGTCCACGTGCTCTGCAAGCTGCCGGAGTCGCACCCGCACAAGTTCTGGGACCGCGACCACCACCGCCTGCTGCCGTTCCCGTTCCGCGTGCTTCCCGGCAACCGAGTCCGCGCCGAGGTGGAGTTGGACTAGCCGACCACCCGCTGGCCATCGAGCCAGACACTCCGCACCGCCAGTGTCGTGGGGTCGAGCGCGACGAAGTCGGCGCGCCGGCCGGGGGCGAGCCGGCCCCGGTCAGTCAGCTCCAGGATGTCGGCCGGCACCGTCGTTGCCATCTCCACCGCGCGCTCCACGGGGACGCCGAGGCCGACCACGTTGCGGACCGCCCGGTCGAGGGTCAGCCTCGAGCCCACCAGGGTGCCGTCGGGCAGTCGGGGGACGCCGTCGCGGTCGGGGCTCGCGGTGTCGGCCGTGGCTGCGCCTACCGCGACCGCGTCGGTGACGAGCGCGAGCGACCGTTTGGCGGCGGTCGCCAGCCGCAGCGCCGCCGGGTGCACGTGGACGAGGTCGGCAATCAGCGTCGGAGTCAGTCGCGGGTCGCTCAGGGCCGCCCCGATGAGGCCCGGCTCCCGCTGGTGGAACGGGCCCATCGCGTTGAAGAGGTGGGTCACGACCGACGCCCCGGCGTCGGCGGCGGCGACCGCGTCGTCGTACGACGCGGTGGAGTGACCGAGCGCGACGACCACGCCCCGGCGCGCGAGCAGCCGGGTGGCGGCCAGGTCGCGATCGGCCTCCGGCGCGAGCGTCACGACTGTCACGAGCCCGGGGTGGGTGTCGAGCAGGCGAGCGAGCCATGCGGGGTCCGCGGGGCGCAGCAGGTCGACGGGATGGGCACCGGGGGTGGCTCCCAGGAACGGTCCCTCGAGGTGGACGCCGAGAATCGCGGCGCCGTCGTGTCCGGCCGCGCGCACGGAGGCCACCCGAGTCAGCACCGGCTCGTACGAGTCGAGCGGCGCGGTCACGAGCGTCGGGCAGAAGCCGGTCGTGCCCACGTGCAGAAGCGCGGCGCGCGCTCGTTGCCAGGCGGGGCCATCGGCGTGGGCGAAGTCGACGTCGCCGACGCCGTTTACTTGGAGGTCGAGGAAGCCGGGTACGAGCAACGCGTCGCCGAGGTCGACCACGCCCGCGCCCGCGCCGACTGTTCCCGATCCGACGTCGACCACCACGCCGTCGTCGATGACGAGCCAACCCGCCTCGGGAGGGCTCGGGCGGCACAGCGTCGCCGCGACCGTCGTCGTCACCGCGGCTCGCGGTCGCGCCAAAGCGCCACCCGCAGCCGCACCAGTCCGACGAGCGTACGGGGGACCCGCCGCCAGATGGGGGTGCGGGGCGGCCGCCGCTCGTCGACCGCGACGGGAAGCTCCACGGCCACGAGCCCGGCGCGTTCGGCTCGCAGGACCAGCTCCGTGTCGAAGAGGTCGGCGTCGAAGCGGCAGCGGCGCGCCAGTGGCTCGACCGCGGCGCGGCGAAGCACCTTCATCCCGTGCGTGTCGGTGACGCGCAGCCCGAAGCCGAGTCGGAGCAGCCCGCCGAAGCCGGCGGTGACGAGCCGCCGGGGCCAGGGCCGCCGGTCGTGCGCGCCCGCGGCCCGTTTCGACGCCACGACGATGTCGGCCGGGTCGCCGGCGCGTTCGAGCCGGTCGAGGGCGTCGGCGAGGAAGTCGAGGTCGTAGTAGTCGACGTCGAACGTCACCACGACGACACCACGCGCTGCGAGGAGGCCGGCGCGCAAGGCCTTGCCGTAGTCGGGTCGGGGCAAGGTGTCGACCTCGACCTCGGGGAGCTCGGCGGCGAGTTGCCGCGCGATCTCCAGGGTCGTGTCGGACGAGCCGTTCTCGACCACGAGGAGCTCGAAGGGTCGTCCCGCCGACCGCAGCCCGCTCGTCACCTCGCGCACCGACGACTCGAGCATCTCGGTCTCGTTGTGGGCGGGCATGACGATCGACAGCACGGGCCTACCTGAGACCCCCGGCCCGGGGTCGCTCGGTCCGGCGGCGGTACGCGTCCAGCGCGAGCCGACACAGGCGGTCGACGGCGTTGCGGTTCTCGCTGACCGCGAGGCCGACGTCGAGACCGGCGCTTCCGTCGGCGAGCTGGACCACAGCCGGGTAGACGGCGAAGCGGGGACCGAACACGGTCCGGTCGCCGGCGCGGGCCGCGTTCCATGCGAATACCACCGCGAAGACATGGAGCAACGAGGCGTCGGTCTCGGGCTCGGCCGATGCCAGGTGCTCGAGCAGCCCGACCGCAGCGAGGGCGGCGGCGGCTTCGGCCCGGCCCTGCCGCAGCCACGGTTCGAGCTCGCAGCCGAGCGGGTCGTCGGGGGCGTCGGCCCACGCCTTCGCCGCCTGCTTCACCGCGGTGAAGTGGTCACGGGCGGCGGCGAGAGCGGCGTCGTCACCGCCATCGGTGCCGGCGGCGATCGCGGTCACGATCCGGTGGGCCTGCAACTCCTCCGGCGCGTGGAGCGGACCGTCCTCGCACGCGGCCGCGAGTGCCCCGAGCGGGGCGGCGTGGGTGCCGCCCACTTCGGTGATGGCGCGCGCCCACGACTCCGCCGGGTCGTAGCGGGCCGGATCGGCGAGGTAGTCGGCGGCGGTGGCGAGCGCGACGCGCGACGCGTAGGGCTGGAGCATCGGGTTGCACAGCACGCCCGCGAGCTCGTCGGAGAGCTCGGGTGGGCGCCCCCGGTACGGGCCGAGGTGGAGAGCCCGCTCCATGGTGCCGTCGTTGACGGGGTAGTTGTCCCACAGCAGCGGGTGTCGTCCGCCCAGGGCGTCGGCCCACGAGCGCGCCTGACCCGCGTCGATCGTGGGGGAGCAGACGGTGGCCCCGGTCCACATCACGTCCTCGATCTCAGCCGGCAGGCGTTCGGCGAGCTCGCGCAGGTACGGGGTTGGTCGGACGCCGACGTACTCGGTCGGAACGAGCGTGAGCCGGGCGCCGACCGCGCGCGAGCGAAGCGCGTCGAGGAGCCAGCTCGCCAGACCGGCCTGGTCGACCGCGAGCCCGGGGCGCGGCGGGATGTCATCCAGTGCGAGCACGAACCAGTCCACGCCCACGTCGAGCAGCGGGACCAGCTTGGTCAGCAGCGTGTCGCGGTCGCCCGCATGCGTGTAGTCGATGTCGAGCCCCGGCGAGATGGCGAAGCCGAACCGCACGCCGCCGCTGGCAGCGCGCTCGGCCAGCCGGTGGAAATGACCGGCTTCGTGCTCGTCGTACGGCTCGCGCCATCGGTCGCGGTGTTTCGGGTCGCTCTTGGGCGCGTAGACGTAGGCGTTCATGGCGCGTTCGGCGATGAACTCGATCAACCCGAGGCGCGCGTCGGGTGTCCACGGTGGTCCGTAGAAGCCTTCGACGACGCCGCGGACGGGGAGCGGGCGAGGCACGACGGTAGGCTATGGCGCGTTTCGGCTGCTCAGAGGGGAACTCTGCGATGGCACGCGCGCCTGACCCGCTCCGGCTCCACGCCGAAGCCAAACCGGAGCGACCCGCGGTCATCGTGGACCGCGCGAGTGGAGCCCGGCCACGCACGCTGACGTTCGCCGAGCTCGACGCGGAGGTGAACCGCACGGCGCACGTCCTGAGGGGGAGGTTCGGTATGCGGGCGGGCGAGCGGCTCGTGTGGTGCGGGCCCAACTCGGTCGAGGTGCTGGTGACCATCCACGCGGCCCGCAAGGCCGGCCTGGTGGCGGTCCCGCTCTCGTACCGGTTCAACGCCGAGGAGATGCAGTACGTGATCGACAACTCCGGCGCCACTCTCGTCGTCGTCGACGCCGAGCAGGCACCACTCGTCGCCGAGATCCGCGAATGTCTACCCAAGGTGCGGGCAGTGGTGGTCTTCGGCGGTGAGGTGCCTCAGGGCTGCGAGTCGTGGGACGAGGTCGTCGCGGACCAGCCCGACGACGAGCCCGTGATCGACGACGACGCGTCGAGCGTCGGCGCGCAGATGCTGTACACGTCGGGCACGACCGGCAAGCCCAAGGGTGCGCTGCGCACCACGACCGATCCGGTCATCGTGATCGCGCTGCTGGGCGAGCTGGGCCTGATGCCCGGTGGCGACGTCCACCTCACGACGGGACCGCTGTACCACTCGGGGCCGTTGGCGTTCGCGTCGCTGAGCCACACGCTCGGCAACCCGATCGTGCTGCTTCGCAAGTTCGACGCCGGCGCCTGGCTGCACCTGGTCGAGGAGTACCGGGTGACCAACACGTTCTCGGCGCCGACCCAGCTCAAGCGGATCGTGAACCTGCCGGCCGATGCGCTCGAGCGGGCCGACCTGTCGTCGATGCGCTGCCTCATCGCCAACGCCGCCCCGGTGCCGTACGCGCTCAAGCAGGAGGTCGTCGAGAAGCTCGGCGACGGCTTCCTCTACGAGGTGTACGGCTCGACCGAACTCGGGATCGTCACCGTGCTCAAACCCGAGGACCAGCTGCGCAAGCCGGGCTCGTGCGGCAAGACCTACGGCGGCGTGGAGGTCCGGTTGGTGAAGGATGACGGCACCGACGCCGAGACCGGCGAGCCGGGCGAGCTCTACATCCGCACCGGGCTCGCCATGGACGGGTACCACCACACGTCCGAGCAGCTCGACGAGCTCGAGGACGGCGGCTGGAAGTCGGTGGGTGACGTCGCCTACGCCGACGACGAGGGCTACCTCTATATCTGCGACCGCAAGAAAGACATGATCATCTCCGGTGGCGTGAACATCTACCCGGCCGAGATCGAAGCGGTGCTCCACGCCCATCCCGAGGTGCTCGACGCGGCGGTCTTCGGCATCCCCGACGAAGAGTGGGGCGAGCGGGTGTGGGCGATCGTGCAGCCCAAGCCGGGTGACTCCGTCGATCTCGACGAGCTGCGTGAGTTCGTGGACGCGCGTCTGGCCGGGTACAAGCGACCGCGCGGCTACGAGCTCCGCGACAAGCTCCCGCGCACCGACGCGGGGAAGCTCCTGAAGCGGGTGCTGCGCGACGAGTTCTGGCGCGACCGCACCACCGCGGTCTGATCACCGATGACGCGGACACTGTCGGAGGCCGAGTCGAAACGCGTCCTCGCCGGGCACGGCGTGCCCGTGCTCGACGAACGGCTGGCGGCAACGCCCGACGAGGCAGTGGCCGCGGCCGACGGGCTGGGCTATCCCGTCGTCGTCAAGGCGTGCGGCGCCGGGATCGCCCACAAGACCGAGCGGGGCCTGGTGCGGCTGGGCCTGGCCGACGCCACCGCGGTCCGCAGCGCGGCCGCTGATGTGCTCGCCGCCGTCGACGCGTCCGACGGCCCGGTGGAGTTGCTCATCGCACCGATGGTGCGTGGCACCCGCGAGCTCATCGCCGGCCTGCACGACGACCCCCAGTTCGGCCGGTGCGTCATGGTGGGCCTCGGTGGGATCTTGGCGGAGGCGGTCGGCGACGTAGCGTTCCGGCTCGTGCCGGTCGAGCCCGTCGACGTCGACGAGATGCTCGAGGAGCTCGGCGCCCAGGCGATCCTGGGCGAGTTCCGCGGCGAGCCCCCCGTGGAGCGCGCCACGCTCGGCGAGGTTCTGCTCGGACTTTCCCACTTCGCGGAATCAGATCCGGCCGTCGTCGCGGTGGACGTCAACCCGCTCGTCGTGGTGGACGGCCGGCCGGTGGCGGTGGACGCGCTGGTCGAGGTGGCCGAATGACGGCGGTCGCTTCCGATCGGTTCGACGCTCTGTTCGAGCCCCGGGGGGTGATCGTGGCGGGGGCGTCGTCCCACCCGGGGAAGTTCGGGTTCGTCGCCCTGCACAACATCCTGCGCCACGAGTATGGCGGCGCGGTGTTCGCGACCAACCGGGAAGGCGGCGAGATCCTCGGCGTGACCGCGTGCACGTCGATCGACGACCTCCCCGCGTCCGCCGCCGACCTGGTGTTCGTGTGCACGCCGGCGGCGGCGAACGTCGAGCTGATGCGGGCGTGCGCGAAGAAGGGCGTGGGGGCGGCGTTCGTCACGTCGGCGGGCTACGGCGAAGCCGGCGAGGAGGGCCGGCGGGCCGAGCGTGAGCTGGTCGAGCTGGCCGAGGAGCTGGGGATGCTGCTGGTCGGCCCGAACGGCCAGGGGGTGGTGTCGACGCCGGTGTCGCTGTGCGCGCAGATCGTGGCCCCGTACCCGCCGCGGGGGCGGATCGCGATCGTGAGCCAGTCGGGGAACTTCGTGTCGTCGTTCCAGAACTACGCGGTGCAGACCGGTGTGGGCGTCAGCCGCGCGGTCTCGGCCGGCAACGCCGCCGCCGTCACGGTCCCCGACTTCCTCGAGTACTACGCGGCCGACCCGGAGACGTCGGTCGCGCTCGCCTACGTCGAGGGTGTCGTCGACGGGCGGGCGTTCTACGAGCAGGTACGGCGGGTGGCGGAGCGCAAGCCGCTCGTGCTGCTGAAGGGCGGTCGCACCGGAGGCGGCCAGCGCGCCGCGGCGTCGCACACGGGGGCGTTGGCCAGTGACGAGCGGGTCTTCGAGGGGATGTGCCGTCAGGCGGGCGTGACGCTGGCAGGCTCGGTCGAGGAGGCCTTCGAGGCCGCGGCCACGTTCGCCACGCAACCGTTGCCGCGCGGGCCCCGGGTGGCGGTGCTCACGACCGCGGGCGGCTGGGGTGTCGTGACCGCCGACGCGGTCGTGCGCTCCGAGCTCGAGCTCGCGCCCCTGCCTGACGACCTGCGGACGGCGATCGATGCGAAGCTCCCTCCGCGCTGGAGTCGCAACAACCCCATCGACCTGGCGGGCGCGGAGACGCGTGACACGATCCCGGAGGTGCTCGAGTTGGTTGCCGGCCACGACGACATCGACGCGGTCGTGTACCTCGGGCTGGGCATCCAGTCGAACCAGGCACGCCTGATGCGCACCGGCCCGTTCTTTCCCGACCACGGGCTCGAACGCATCGTCGCGTACCACGAGCGCCAGGACGAGCGCTTCGCCCGGGCCGCCGCCGACGTCTCCCTGGCCACGGGCAAGCCGGTCCTGACCGCCACCGAGCTCGCGGTCACCGACCCCGACAACGCCGGGCCCCGCACCGTACGCGCCACCGGCCGGCTCTGCTACCCGTCGTCGAACCGGGCGGTGATCGCGCTCGAGCACCTCTGGCGCTACGCCCGGTACGGCATGCGCCGCGCTCACGCATGAGGCGAGCGACCGCGGCGCAGGTACCCTGCGCCGCAGCGAGCCGGGGCCCGAGCGGCCCGGCCCGAAGGGCCGAGAGCGGGCAGGACGGCGCGTGACGGGGCACGGGCCCCGGCGGGCGGTCGTCTTCGTCCTCGCACTCGCGGCGGGCGCGTGCGCGGTCCTCGCCGTCGGCGCGGGCGCCGAGCCGTCACGCGACCCGACCGCGGCGGCACTGGCGACGCCGGTGTGGTCACCGCGGCGGGTTCCGCAGCCTTTGGTCGACGGGGTCGGCGCCCAGCGACTCCAGGGCCGGCTCGACGCCGAGGTCGGCGGGGTCGACGCCTGCATCGTCGTCACCACCGGCGACGGGGACACCGTCCTGGCGACGCGCAACGCCGACGCCCCGCTGCTCCCGGCGTCGAGCCAGAAGCTCTTCACCGCGGTGGCCGCGCTGACCGTGCTGGGACAGGAACATCGCTTCGAGACGACGGCGGTGGCACCGGCGGCGCCGAGCGACGGCGCCGTCGAGCAGCTGTGGCTGGTCGGATCGGGCGATCCGGTGCTGGCGACACCGGAGTTCGCTGCCGAGCTCGCGACCGAGCCCTTCTACGAGGGGACCGACGTCGTGCTGACGCCGATGGCGGACCTGGCCGACGCGATCGTGGCCGCGGGCGTGCGCCGCATCCCGGGCGGGATCCACGGCGACGACACGCGCTACGAGATGGTGCGCTACCTCCCGACGTGGCGGGACACGTACCGGACCGACGGCCAGATCGGTCCGCTCGGAGCGCTGACCGTCAACGACGGGTTCAGCGCGTTGAACCCGGAGCCGGTCCCGGTCGAGGATCCGGCGCTGTTCGCGGCGCTGGAGCTCACCCGGCTGCTCGTCGCGCGCGGCGTCGAGATCGGCGGCAGCCCCGGGCACTCCGAGGCACCCTCCGACGCCGCGGTCGTAGGTTCGGTGCAGTCCCGGCCGCTCGGCGACATCGTGGGCGGACTGCTGCGCTCGAGCGACAACCTCACCGGCGAGCTCCTCACCCGCGAGATCGGCGTGCGCGCCAGCAACGACGGCACCACCACGGCCGGCACCCAGGCGATCGTCGCGACGCTCGAACAGCTCGGCGTGCCGACCGAAGGGCTAACGCTCATCGACGGCTCGGGCCTCGACCGCGGCGATCAGGCCACGTGCACGCAGCTGATCGCGACGCTCGACCTGGGCGAGTTGCCGGGCCTGCAGATCCTGTGGGACAGCCTGGCGGTGGCGGGGGAGACGGGGACGTTGCGCGATCGCTTCGCCGGCTCACCCCTCCGGGGGCGGTTGCGGGCCAAGACGGGCGCGCTCATGGGCGTGACCGCGCTCACCGGCCTGCTCGACGTCGGCCGGCCCTTGCGGTTTGCGTTCCTCGCGTCGGGGGGATTCACCGAGGGTGAGGGCATCGCCTTGCGGGAGCGGGTGGCGGCGATCATCGCCGAGTTCCCGAGCGCGCCGCCCGGCGACGCGCTCGTGCCCCCTCCCGCGCCGCCGACCAGCGGGTAGCGTCTCCTTCCTGTGAACGGGACCGATGACCACACCCGACCGGAGGCTGCCGCGGCCGGCCCCACGCCGCCGCTGCCCCAGCTCGTCGTCGAGCTGCGCGACCTGATCGTCGAGTACTTCAAGCAGGAAACCCTCGTCCCGCTCCGGCAGCTGAAGCGCTACGTCGGCTTCGGCCTGCTCGGCGCGTTCCTGCTCGGCTTCGGGGCGGTGTTCCTCGGGCTCGCCGGCCTGCGGGCCCTGCAGGCCGAGACCGACACCGCCCTGACCGGGAACTGGTCGTGGGCGCCGTACGCCATCATGGTGGTCGTGCTGCTCGTCGCCGGGTACATCACCTGGCGGGCGAGAGGCGCGGTACGACGACGGAGGGACGAGCGATGAGCACTGCAGCAGGGCCGAGGGAACGACCGATCACCCGCGACGACCTCGCGGCGAAGTTCGGGGAGATCCGTGGGGCCACCGAGTCCGGAGGGGGCACCGCCAAAGGCGTCGGGCTCGCCGTCGGCGTCGCGGTCGCCGTCGGAGTGGTCGCGGTCGCCTACTTCCTCGGGAACCGCCGCGGCCGCAAGCGGCGGACCGTCGTCGAGGTCAAGCGGGTCCGATGACCGCCGTCGGTCGGCTGGCCCGTACCGGCCTGCGCAAGGGCCTCTTCGAAGGTTCGCGCCCGTGGCTCTACACCGGGATCGCCGCGGTCGCGGTGCGCGTCCTGGCGCGCTTCCGCGAGAAGGATCAAACCGTGTACTCGGGAGAGCTGAAGGCGGGCCAGCGGCTCGAGGTCCGGGTCATTCCACCCGACGCGCGCTGACCGAAGCGGCCCGGGAGCCGACGATGCCGGCCAGTAGCCTGGCGCGGTTGTGAGGGTCCTCCTGCGCAACCCGCGCCGCGAGGTCGAGGTTCCGGGGCCGCTCACGGTGGCAGCCCTGCTCGCTCGACTGGATCTCAACCCCGAGTCGGTCCTCGTCATCTGCGGCGACACGCTCGTGACTCGGGACGCGCGGCTCGCCGACCGCGACACCGTCGAGATCCGTCCGGTGATGTCGGGAGGCGCCGCGTGAAGTGCCGCGTCTGCCGCGGGCCCGCGGTGATCGACATCCGGCGTCACAACGCCGCGTTCTGCGACCAGCACTTCCTGCACCACTGCCGGGAGCAGGTGCGCCGAGCAGTGAAGGACCACCAGATGCTCCTCGAGGACGACCGGGTGCTGGTGGCGGTCTCGGGCGGGAAGGACTCGCTCGCGCTGTGGGACCTTCTCGTCGAGCTCGGGTACGACGCCGACGGGCTGTACCTCGGGCTCGGGATCGGCGACTACTCGGACCGTTCGACCGACGCTGCCCGCGCCTACGCGGCGGAGCGGGGACACAAGCTACACGAGGTCGACCTCGCCGCCGACTACGGCTACGACATCCCGAGCGCGGCGGCGGCAACCCACCGGGCGCCGTGCGGCGCGTGCGGCCTGTCCAAGCGCCACCTCTTCAACACCGTCGCGATCGGGCGCGGCTACGACGTCGTCGCCACCGGCCACAACCTCGACGACGAAGCCGCCGTGCTCCTCGGAAACGTCATGCGGTGGGAGACGGGCTACCTGGGGAGACAGCACCCGGTCCTTCCCGACGCGCCCGGCTTCGTCCGCAAGGTGAAGCCGCTGATCCGCTTGGGTGAGCGCGAGATGGCCGCCTACTGCGTGCTGCGCGGCATCGACTACATCGTCGAGGAGTGCCCCATGGCCGAGGGGAACCGCCATCTCGGCTACAAGGAGGTGCTGAACGCGTTGGAAGACCGGTCGCCGGGCACCAAGTCCGCGTTCGTCTTCGGCTTCCTCGACCGGGTGCACGAGCGCTTCGCCGGCGACGCCGGCGCCGAGCGCGCCGAGCTCGGCGAGTGCTCGGTGTGCGGGTCGCCGACCACCGGCGACGTCTGTGCCTTCTGTCGCCTGCGCGAACGCGCCGGCGGGGGGTAGAGGAAGTGGCCCGTCGGTTCGCCGCCGGTGACCGCGCGCTGCTGGTCGACGCCAAGCGGCGGCGTCACCTCGTCACGCTGGCGGAGGGCGGCCAGTTCCACTCGCACGCCGGCGTGATCGACCACGACGCGCTGCTGGGACAGGAGGAGGGCATCACGGTCCGCACCTCGCTCGGCGCCCGGCTGGTGGCGGTGCGCCCGACGCTCGCCGAGTACATCCTGAAGATGCCCCGGGGTGCGCAGGTCATCTATCCGAAGGACCTCGGTCCGATCCTCATGCTGGCCGACGTCTTCCCGGGGGCGCGCGTGCTCGAGTCGGGCGTCGGCTCGGGTGCATTGACCACGACGTTGCTGCGGGCGGTCGGCCCCCAGGGTCACGTCACCGGCTACGAGCTACGCGAGGAGTTCGCCGAGCGAGCCCGCCGCAACATCGAAGGGTTCCTCGGGCCGGGGCAGCCCCTCGACCTCGAGGTGCGGGACGTGTACGCGGGCATCGACGCGGTCGATCTCGACCGGGTCCTGCTCGACCTGCCCGAACCATGGCGGGCGGTGAAGCACGCCGAGGCCGCCCTGCATCCCGGCGGGATCCTCCTCGCCTACCTGCCCACGATCGGCCAGGTCAGCCGACTGCGGGAGGAGCTGGCGGCGTCGTCCTTCGGCATGGCCGAGACCGTCGAGGTCCTCCAGCGCGCCTGGCACGTCGACGGTCAGTCGGTGCGACCCGACCACCGGATGGTCGCGCACACAGGGTTCCTCACCCACGCCCGGCTGCTCGCGCCGGGCGAGTGAACCTGCTCGACGGCATCCTCGCGGTCGCCATCGGCGCGGCGGCTTACGGCGGCTACCGGCTCGGCTTCGTCACCCGAGCGCTGTCGTGGGCCGGCCTCGCCGCCGGGGTCGCGGTCGCGCTCGTGTTCGTCGACAACCTCGCCGATGCGTTGCGTGACGAGCCCGAGCGCAGCCGCCTGGTGGCGTCGCTCGCCTTCGTGTTCGTCCTCGGGACGCTGGGACAGGTCGCGGGACTGGTCGCCGGGAGCGCGATCCGGGCTCGCCTGCCGGCGCGCATCGGCGCGAGCCGGGGCGACCGCATTGCCGGTGGCGTGACCGGTGCGCTGGGCGTGTTGATCGGGCTCTGGCTCCTCATCCCCGCGCTGACGAGCGCGCCGGGGTGGACCGCCCGGGCCGCACGCGGTTCGGAGATCGTCCGCTTCGTCGACCGCGTCGCACCCTCGCCCCCGGACGCGGCGCGCGACCTGGCCCGGCGCGTTCGTGACGCGGGGTTCCCGGATGTGTTCGACGACCCCTTCGGCGGTCCGGGGGATGTCGGACCCGCGCCCACCGCCGGGCTGGCTCCCGAGGTTTCCGCCCTGGTCGAGCCGTCGGTGGTGAAGGTCGAAGGCCAGGCGTGCGACCAGATTCAGAGCGGTAGCGGGTTCGTGGCAAGCGAGGACACGGTCGTGACGAACGCTCACGTCGTCGCGGGCGAGCGCCGGACCGTGGTCGAGACCGAGGACGGCCGCGAGCTCGACGCCGCTGTCGTCGCATTCGACCCCGACCGCGACCTGGCGGTGCTACGGGTACGCGACCTCGACCTCCCGCCACTGGAACGGGCGGCCGCGGGGGAGGGCGACACCGGAGCGGTGTACGGGCATCCCGGGGGCGGCGAGCTGCGGGCGGCGCCGGCGCGGATCGCCGAGGTGGTCACCGCGCGCGGAACCGACATCTACCGCACCGGCCGGATCGACCGCAGCGTGTTCGTGCTCGCGGCCGCGCTCGCGCCGGGCGACTCCGGCGGTCCGCTCGTGGACCAACGGGGCCGGGTCGTGGGAGTGGCGTTCGCGGTCGACCCCGGTGACGCCGGGACCGCGTACGCGTTGACCCGAGAGGAGCTGGACCCGGTGCTATCCGAGGCGGCGGCGACGCCGACCGATACCGGCCCCTGCCTGGTGGGCTGACGCGAGCATCCGTTCCTCGTGCGCAAACGGGCCGGATGCGGTCTGCTTCTCTCCGTGAAGAAGCTCTGGATCCTGTGCACATTTCTCGGCGTGCCGATCGCGATCGTGGGCCTGATCCTGACGATCATCATCACGGACGAGACCGGCTACGCGTGTGAGACGGCCGACGGGGCCGGCACGTGCACGAACGACCCAAGGTCCTGCTCGGCGTTGCGCCGCTACTCATCGGCTTGGGCCTCAGCGGCATCGGCCTCTGACGCTGGATCGTCCCGGCGTCGAAGGAGCGCGCCGCCCGGCCTCCGGGCCAGGGGGGGTCTCATGGCGGTCTCGTGTCGTGGCGTCAGGCGCAGGTCGACTCGGTGATGGCCAAGCACAACGTGCCCGGGGCGCCGGGCACTGCCGACCCGCCGACGCCCACACCGCCCGACGACGAATAGTGCGTGCCGGAGCGAGCGCTGAGGCGTAGGAGCTGCCAGCCACGAACCGGCGGCGGGGTTCCCCCGCCGCCGGACCGACAGGTGCGTGCGGGAGCGGCGAGCGGAGCGAGCGCGACCAGGGAAGTCAGTCGACCTCGATGAAGATGCACTCGCCGGGGCACTCCTCGGCCGACTCGATGACGGCCTCTTCCTGGCCGGCGGGCACGTTGGCGAGGCCCTCGGCGCCGCCGGGCTTCTCGAAGACTTTGCTGCCTTCCTTCACGTAGGCGAGGCCGTCGTCGAGCAGCGTGAACACGTCGGGGGCGATCTCCTCGCAGAGACCGTCGCCGGTGCAGAGGTCCTGGTCGATCCAGACCTTCATCGTGTCGTCCTCGCTTCCGATCTCACTGGGGAACGCCCAGCGTAAGGCGGGGCGCACGGCGCGTCAATTTCTCAAGCCCCTATAGGGTAAATCTGGTACCCAATACTGGCACGGCTCAATCAGAGGCCGGGTGTAGGGTCCGAAACGATCCGGTCGACGGGAGGTGTGCCCCGTGGCTGCGGAGCACGAGCGCAGGCTCGGCGAGTACGAGCGCCAAGTTGGTGAGCTGCAACAGCAGGCCAAGGCGCTCGAAGAGGAGGTCGTGGTCCTCCGGCGCCGGCTCCAGGACGCCCCGAAGCGGGTGCGCACGCTCGAGGAGCGTCTGCTCGAGACCAAGGGCCAGCTCGCCCAGGCGGTCTCTCAGAACGAGAAGCTGTCGGCGACCCTCCGCGAGGCGCGCGAGCACATCGGCGCGCTGCGCGAGGAGGTCGAGAAGCTGACGATGCCGCCCTCGGCTTACGGGACGTTCCTGTCGGCCAACGACGACGGCACCGTCGACGTCTTCACGGCCGGGCGCAAGATGCGCGTCGCCCTGCACCCCGAGCTCGAGCTCGACACGCTCGAGCGAGGGCAAGAGGTCGTCCTCAACGAGTCGCTCAACGTCGTGCTCGCCCGCGGGCCCGAGGCCTCGGGTGAGGTCGTCACGATCAAGGAGCTGCTCTCCGACGGGACGCGCGCCCTCGTGGTCGGGCGCGCCGACGAGGAGCGGGTGTGCGAGCTCGCGACCG
>Ga0136633_1002057_pt1 | contig 14198 bp, 16 predicted proteins | sample AntDrymeUQ832206_2_FD_105494 | JGI IMG/M metagenome (GOLD analysis project Ga0136633, IMG submission 105494) | Polar desert sand microbial communities from Dry Valleys, Antarctica - metaG UQ83 (22.06) | ecosystem: Environmental > Terrestrial > Soil > Desert | place: Antarctica: Dry Valley... | reverse complement strand
TCGGAAGACGACCGTGCCGCCCTCCTCGGGGGAGGTGCCGGTGACCGGGCCGACGTTGCTGATGTGCCCGACCAGCACGACGTTCTCGCCGTCCGGCGGCTCGTCGGCGAGCAGCTCGCGGACGCGCTCCTTCGCGGCGTCCTGCTCGGCTTGCGACTGACCCGTCGAGGCGAGCGCGAGCAGCGCGTCGTCGGTGCGCACCTCGTCGAAGGCGAGCTCGGCGGTCTCGACCGTCCGGCAGAACGGGCTTGCCAGCACCCGCGCCACCGGCACCGCCAGATCGTCGAAGGCGAGGCCGATCTCGCGCGCGTCGCGGCGACCTGCCTCGCTCAGCTCGCGCTGCGCCGAGCAGTCGCCGAGCGTGGACACGCTGTCGATGCCGCCCTCGGTCGTCTCGGTGTGCCGCAGGTAGAGCACCAGCCCGCCCTCCCGCAGCGCGGTCACCAGGCGCTCGCCGGTCAGGGGGCCCTCTGGCTCGGGCGCGGACAGCCCGCCGCAGCCGGTCAGCAGCAGCGCCGCGACCAGGAGCGCGCCGCGCGTCACGGCCGGTGTGCGGGGGAGCGGCGGCTGAGCAGCGCAGCGAGCGCCATCCGCCGCAGCAGCTGCGCCAGCCTTTCGGCCTCCACCGCCGGTGCGGTGAACGCCGTCCCGTTGAGCATGGCCAGCGTCGAGCTGGTGACGACCGCGACCTCGTCCGGCTCCAGGTCGTCGCGCAGCCGCGACAGCACCTCGTTCCACGGCTGCTCGTACTCGCGCATGCGGCGGCGCAGCGAGCGGCGCACGTCGTCGGACAGGGCCCGCATCTCGCGCACCCACACGCCGATGAGGGCCCGCTGCTGCACCGCGAAGGCGACGTGCAGGTCGACCAGCGCCTCGAGCGCGGCGTGCGGCTCGACGTGGGCGGCGGGGATCCCGCGCGCGCCCTCCAGCATCTGCGTCATGGCCCGGTCGCAGAGCGACTCGAGCAGCGCGCCCTTGCTGCGGAAGTGGCGGTAGACCCCCGGTCCGCTGATGCCGGCCGCGGCGCCGATGTCGTCGATGCCCACGGCGTGGAAGCCGCGGTCGGCGAACAGGTGGGCCGCGGCCTCGAGCAGCTGCTCGCGGCGGGGCAGCGCGGCGGCGGAGGTCACGACCCCAGGCTAGCCGCCGGCTGTGAGCCGTGGTTAACCTCCGGGCATGCCACCGCCGCTCCCTGCCCTGCTCGACGACCTGCGCGCTGAGCAGGCCGACCTGCGCGCCCTCGTCGCCGACGCCGACCTCGACACCCCCACCCCGGCCAAGGGGTGGGACGTCCGGGACACCGTCGCCCACCTCGCCGGCACCGACGTCGAGGCGCTCAAGGCGGCGACCCGGCCCGAGGAGTTCCTCGCCGGGCTGGCCGAGGCGGCCAAGGACGTGGAGGGCTTCCTCACCCTCCAGCTCACCGCCCGCCGCGGCCTGTCGCGGGAGGAGCTGATGGCCCAATGGCAGGTGTCCTTCGACACGATGGTCACCGCCTTCGCCGATGTCCCCGCGGGGACGAAGGTGCCCTGGTACGGCCCGCCGATGAGCCCCGCGTCCTTCGCCACCGCCCGGCTCATGGAGTACTGGGCGCACGGCCAGGACGTCGTCGACGCGTTCGGGGCCGTGCGCGCGCCGACCGACCGGCTGCGCCACCTCTGCCACCTCGGTCTGCGCACCCGCGGCTTCGCGTACGCGAACCGTGGGCTGACCGCGCCGGACGAGCCGGTGGCCCTGGAGCTCACCGCACCCGACGGCTCCACCTGGTCGTTCGGGGAGGGCGCGCAGCGGGTCACCGGCCCCGCGCTGGACTTCTGCCTGCTGGTGACGCAGCGCCGGCACCGCGACGACCTGGCGCTGGTCGCGCACGGCGACGCGGCCGACGACTGGCTCGACGTGGCGCAGTGCTTCGCCGGGCCGCCCGGTCCCGGGCGGCAGCCGCTGAAGGCCTGATTGCTGACCCCCCAGCACGGCGACGGCCCCGCACCCGGAAGGGTGCGGGGCCGTCGTGCGGCGGGGGCTACTGCAGCTCGTCGCCGGTGGCCTTGGCGGCCTCGGTGTCGGTGCTCGCGCCGTCGGCCTCGCGCTCGAAGGCGCCCTCGACCTCGAGGTCGCTGCTGGTCTGCTCGGCGACCTGCTCGGTCAGCTCCTTGTCGCCGACGCCCTCTCCGGCAGGGCTTGTGGTGCCGGCGTTCGTGGCGGGCTGCTCGCTCATGGTGGTTCCTCTCGGGGCAGGGTGACCGGGTCGATCAGCCCCTACCCGGCCCGCCCCGCGGCCACCCGTGATCAGGGCCTCAGCTGCCGCAGCACCGGCGGGATCTCGTCGAGCGAAGCGGCCTCGTTGTAGCGCTCGAGCACGAGTCGCCCCGCACCGGCGTCGTACCGGTAGGAGGTGACGGCGCAGTTGAGCACCTCGGCCTCGGCGTCGAGGGCGAGCACCTGGTGCTCGTCCATCCCCTCCAGCACGTAGCGGGTCAGCAGCACGACGACCTGGTGGGCCATGAGCAGCACCCGCTCGCCGTCGGCGTCGAGGCGGACGTCGTCCAACGCGGAGCGCAGCCGCTGCAGCACGTCGGTCCAGGACTCCCCGCCGGGGGGTCGGTGGTAGAACTTGCCGAGTGCGGCCCGACGGGCGCTCTCCTCCGGGTAGTGCGCGGTGATGCCGCGCCGGGTGAGGCCGTCGAGCACGCCGAACTCGCGCTCGCGCAGGCGCTCGTCGACCACCCGCGGCAGGTCCAGAGCTGCTGTCTCCAAAGCGATCTCGGCCGTCTGCCGGGCCCGGACGTACGGCGAGGTCCACAGCACCGTGGGGCGCTCGTCCTCGGGCTGGTCGGCGATCCAGCGGCCGAGCGCCCGCGCCTGCCGCTCGCCGCGCTCGGAGAGCGGCACATCGACGTCCCGGTGCGACAGGTCGAGCCGCTCGTGGCCGTGCAGCTCGGCGGTGTCGCGCGCGACGTTTCCGGCACTCTCGCCGTGCCGCACCACCCACAGCGAGGCCGGCGAGGGCGCGCTCGGTCCGGTACGAGGCAGCATGCACACTTCCCTCCCCGTCGGCGGGGGCGGCACACGCCCGGACCTACAGCCCGTCGACCTCGTCGAGCCAGGTCGCGAGCGCCGCGTCGGAGCCCTCCAGCGGGTCCTGCACCTCCGGGCAGAGCACCGCCCAGACGACCTTGCCGTCGGGCAGCCGGTGCACGCCGTGCGCGGCGGAGTACTGGTCGAGCAGCCACAGGCCGCGGCCGGTCGCGGCCTCGCGGCTGTGCCTGCGGACGACCGGCAGGACGGTGGAGCCGTCGGTCACGCTCAGCAGCACGCCGCCCTCGCCGTCGACGACCTCGACCTCCACGGGAGTGCGGGCGTGCAGCACGGCGTTGCCGACCAGCTCGCTGACCAGCAGGGTGCCGGCCTCCTCGTACTCCAGCCGCTCCCAGGTGGCCAGCACCTCGCGCACGAACCGGCGGGCGCGGGGGACGGTTGCGGCCTCACCGGGCAGGGCGCGCAAGGCCCGGCGCTCGGAGGAGGGGCGCGGTGCGGGCGCGACGGGGAGGCGGTCGACGGCCATGCCTGCGCTGCCTCCTGCCCGAGCCCGGTACCGCATGCTACGACCTGCGCCTGACAGCAGGCAGGCGGCGGCTCCGGCGCGCCGGTAGCGTCGTCGGCGTGTGGAAGGCGTTCACGACCCCCGTGTGGCTCGGGCGGCACGCCCTGCTGCTCGTGGCGCTGGGCATCCTGGGCCGCATCGGCTGGTGGCAGTGGACGACCGCCCGGTCCGACGGGGACTGGCAGAACTACGGCTACGCCGTCCAGTGGTGGCTGTTCGGCGCCTTCGCCGTCTTCCTGTGGGTGAAGGTCGTGCTCGACGAGCTCGACCCCCAGCGCGTGGAGGAGCGTGAGCGGCCCACGCCGCTGCCGCAGCCGGACCGGCGCCCGCAGGCCACCGCGCCCGCCGCCGCCGAGGACGACGACGACGAGCTGGCCGAGTACAACCGCCGCCTCGCGCAGCTGGCCGAGCAGGCGCGGGAGTGACCGGCGCGTTGCAGCGCTACCGGGCCATCGCCAACGTCGTCGGCGTGGTCCTGGTCGTCTTCATCTTGATCGCCGTGCCGCTGCGCTACCTGGGCGGGGAGCCGCGGCTGTCGGAGACGATCAGCCCGATCCACGGCTTCCTCTACATCGTCTACCTGGCCGCGACCATCGACCTCTCACGACGGGTCGGCTGGTCGGTGCGGCACACGATCGGCGTCATGCTCGCGGGCACGATCCCGTTCCTGTCCTTCGTGGTGGAGCGCCGGACGACCAGCGAGCTGCGCCCCGCCTGAGCTCACGACGCCGGGCCGCGGCCCCGCCGGTCGTCCTCAGATTCCCAGCAGCCGGCCGCAGCTCGCGACCACGTGCGGGTCCGTGCTCACGGCGTAGCGGAAGCAGCGGTGGTCGTCGTCGCAGTCGATGCTGCCGAGGTCGGTGGCCGCGAAGACGACTGGGCTGCGGCCGGGCAGCACCACCGTCCACTCGTCGACGAGCGGGTCGTCCTCGTCGAGCGCCACCCCCTCGACGTCGGGTGCGAGCCAGCTCTGCAGCCCGCGGGCGTGCAGCCGGCCGGGCGCGCCGGCCTCGGCCAGCGCGGCGTAGACGGCCCGGGTCCGCGCGGTGAGGTAGCGGACGTCCTGGAGGGTTGCGGCGACGGCCGGCGGCGGGTCGCCGAGGGCGGCCCGCTCCAGCCGCCGGGTCAGGGCGACCAGCTCGCGCTTGCTCGCCTCGCGCACCTGCTCGGCCGCGCTCACCACGGCGTACGGCGTCGTCGTCGTCTGCATCCGGGTCCTCCTTGGCGCGGGGTAGTCCCCTCCTGGGGCCGAGCTGAACCCGTCGGGATCAGGCCGCCCGGTCGCGCGGCGGGACCACCACCACGGGGCACGGCGCGTGCTCGGCGCACTGGCGGCTGACCGAGCCCAGCAGCAGCCGGGCAAAGCCGCCCCGCCCGCGCTCGCCCAGCACCAGCAGGTCGGCCGGCCGGACCACCTCGAGCAGGCCCGCGGCGGCCGGGCGGTGCAGCACGAGCTCCTCGACGTCGGCGTCGCCGACCGCGTGCGCGACCGTGTCGCCCAGCAGCCCGCGAGCCAGGTCCTCCCACTCGCGCAGCGGCGGGACGGCCCAGTCCTCGCGCGCGGCCGGTGGGGCGGGCAGCGTCGTCAGCTGCCAGGCGAGCACGGCCAGCACCGGGCTGTGCGAGGCCCGGCCGTGGTCGACGGCCCAGCGCAGCGCCCGCTCGCTCGCCGGGGAGCCGTCCATGCCGACGACGATCCGCTCCGGCGGCGCCGCGACGGCGTCCTGCGGGACGATCGCCACCGGGACGGTCGAGCGCGACAGGCAGGCCGACGCCACCGAGCCCAGGGCCTGCCCGACGAGACGGCGCGACCAGGCCGACTGGCCGTGCCGGCCCAGCACGAGCAGCGCGCTGGTGCCGGCCTCCTCTAGCAGCCGGGAAGCGGCGTCGCCCTCGGAGGTGCGGGCGGTCGCCTCGACCTCCCGCGCGCCGAAGGGCCGGTCGGCCACCGCCTTGGCGACGGCGGTCTGCGCGGCGTGCCGGGCCGCGACGGCCAGCGTGGCCGGCGCGTCGGGGGCGATGACGCCGAGCATCCCGGCCGTCCACTGCCAGGCGTGCAGCGCCTCCACCGGCGCGCCGGTGCGCGCAGCGACGTCGAGGGCCCAGGCGAGAGCGGCGTCGGAGGCGGGCGAGCCGTCGACGCCGACGAGGACCTGCTGGCTGGTCATGGGGGACCTCCTGAGGGCTGCGCGGCCCGCCGGCGCGGGCGCCGCGTCCAGCGTCCTGCCGGCGCCGCCGGCCCGCCAGGGTCGGAGGTCCCTGGCCGGCGGTCCCGTGGGCTCCTATGCCCCGCCAGCCCGGGCGAGGACCTCGCGGGCCGAGCGGGCCACGGCCTCGTCGACCAGCCGGCCGCCGACGTCACTGGCGCCGGCCTGCGCCGCGAGCACCTCCCGGGCCCGCCGCACGTCGTCCTCGGTGGGGGTGAGCACCTCGTTGACGACCGCGACCTGCGCCGGGTGCACGGCCGTACGAGCCCGGAAGCCCTGCCGCAGCAGGGTCTGCGTCGTCGCCCGGACGCTGTCGAGGTCCTTCAGCTCGGTGGACGTCGAGCCGATCGGCGCCGTCTTGCCCCGGCGGGCGCTCGCGGCGACGACCTGCGCCCGGTAGGGCGCCAGCTCGGTCCGGTCCGGGCCGGGCAGCAGCCCGAGGTCGGCGCAGAGGTCCGCCTCGCCCATCCCGAAGCGCAGCACGCGGGGCAGCGCAGCGACCTCGTCTAGCTCGGCCAGCCCCTGGGCGCTCTCCACGAGAGGCACGAGCGGCACCTGCCGCGCGCAGCCCGCCAGCAGCTCGTCCACCTCGGCCACGAGCGCCGCGCCGCACTTGGGGAGCACGATCCCGGCCGCACCCGCCGCGACGACGAGGGTGAGGTCCTGCAGGCGGTCGGGGTCCACCCGGACCCAGACCGGCACCGCGCCGTCCTGCTCCGCCTGCAGCGCGGTCACGACCACGCCCACGGCAGCGTCCTTGTCGGCCAGGGCGACGGCGTCCTCGAGGTCGGCGATGACGACGTCGGCCCCGGAGCGCTGCGCCTTGGCCACCCAGCCCTCGCGGTCCCCGGGGACGTACAGCCAGCTGCGGGTCGTGGGCACCGGGGCCTCCAGGGGTGGCGTTGACGTCGAGGACGACGGACGGGACTATACGGAATGACGTTCCGCGCAGCGGAACACGACCCCCCGAGGAGCGCCTGTGCCGACCGTCACCGAGGACATCCTCGCGCTCGCCGCGCGCATGCGGGTCGTCGACCTCGGCAGGCCGTACGTCGCGGGCATGCCCCAGTCGCCCAACCACCCCGTCTACACGCACGCGCTCGTGCGCCGCCACGGCGACGCCGTGCGCGCCGACGGCGGCTCGGCCGCGAACGACGTTGTCGTCATGGGCACCCACGTCGGCACCCACATCGACGCCCTGGCGCACGTCTCGCACGACGGCCTGCTGCACGGCGGAGGTGCGGCCGACGACGCCCAGCGGGGCGGGCGCTTCGACACCGGCGGCGTGGACGCGGTGCGGCCGGGACTGCTGCGGGGGGTGCTGCTCGACGTCCCCGCCCACCTCGGGCTGCCTGCTTGCGAGCCTGCCTTCGCCATCACCGACGAGGTCCTGGCCGCGACCGCCGAGTCGCAGGGCACCCCGCTCCAGGAGGGCGACGCAGCCCTCGTGCGCAGCGGCTGGGGCCAGCTCTGGGACGACAAGGCGGCCTACCTCGGTCACGCGACGGGGGTGCCCGGGCCGGACGAGTCGGGGGCGCGCTGGCTGGCCTCGCACCGCCCCCGCGTGGTCGGCGCCGACAGCATCGCCTTCGAGCACCTGCCCGCCGGGGCAGGTCACGCCGTGCTGCCCGCACACCGGGTCCTGCTCGTCGAGGCCGGCATCAACATCATGGAGACGCTGGCGCTCGAGGAGCTGGCCGCGACCGGGGTGCGGGTCTTCCCACTCCTGCTCGCGCCGCTCAACCTCGTCGGCGCGACCGGCGCCCCGGTCCGCCCGCTGGCGCTGGTCGAGGCATGAGCCTGGTCTTGCAGCTCGGCGAGATGGCCGTCCGCAGCCGCGGAGCGCTGCCCGACGACGTGCGCACGAGCGTGCGTCAACGGGTGCTCGACGTCCTCGGCCTGTGCGCCGCAGCGGCACCCCTGGAGACCAGCCGCGCGGCTATGGCTGTCGTCGAGGACCAGGGCTGCCGTCCGCAGGCGCACGTCGTCAAGGGCGGGCGCACCAGCGCCGCCTGGGCGGCCTTCGGCAACGGCGTGCTCGCGCACAGCCTCGACTACGACGACACCCACCTGCCCTCGGTCCTGCACCCCTCGGCGAGCGTCGTGCCCGCCGCCCTTGCGGCGGCCGAGCAGCACGGCGCCGATGGCGAGCAGCTGCTCCACGCCGTCGCCGTCGGCATCGAGGTCTGCGTCCGGGTGGGCATGGCCGGTTACGACCCCGTCGCCGGGAACTCGCTCTTCTTCGAGCACGGCCAGCACGCGACGTCGATCTGCGGTGCGCTCGGCGCGGCGGCGGCCGCCGCCCTGCTCGACCCGGCCGCCACGGCCGAGACCGTTGCCCACTCCGTGGGTCTCGCGGTGTCGATGGGCAGCGGCGTGATCGAGGCGAATCGCACCGGCGGCACGGTCAAGCGGATGCACTGCGGCTGGGCGGCGCACTCCGGCGTGGTCGCGGCGTCCCTGGCCGGCAAGGGCATCACCGCCGCCCCTACCTCGCTCGAGGGGCGGTTCGGCTTCTTCCAGGCGTGGCTCCACCGCGAGGGGCTGCTCGACGCGGTGACCGACGGGCTGGGCGAGACCTGGTGCGCTCCAGGCATCTTCTTCAAGCCGTACCCGGCGAACCACTTCACCCACACGGCTGTCGACGCCGCCCGGCGGCTCGCGGCGGACGGCCTGCGCCCGGAGGACGTCGCGAGCGTCCACCTGGCCGTCGCCTCGCCGACGGTGCGCACCATCGGCGAGCCGCTGAAGGTCAAGCAGGCTCCCGAGACCGGCTACCAGGCGCAGTTCAGCGGGCCGTACGCCGTCGTGGTCGGGCTGCTGGGCGGCGGGGGTCTGGGCGCGGCGCTGTCGGACTACACGGACGAGCTGGCGCAGGACGAGCAGCGCCGCGCGCTGATGGCGCGGGTGACTGTCGGCAGCGACCCGCGCTGCGACGCCATCTACCCGCACCAGTTCCCGGCCGTCCTCACGGTGACCAAGGTCGACGGGAGCACGGTGGAGGCGGCGGTCATGGTCAACCGCGGCGGTCCTGGCGACCCGCTGTCCGAGGAGGAGCTCGTGCGCAAGTTCATCGACAACGCCTCGCGCTCGCTCGGCTCCGCCGCCGTCGACGCGGTGCAGCGGGCCGTGCGCGACCTCGGCCCGGGCTCGGACGTCCGCGCGCTCATGGCGCTGACTGCATGAGCGACGTCGACGTCCTCGTGGCCGGCGCCGGCGGGGCCGGCCTCGCCGCTGCGCTGTCGGCCGACCAGGGTGGCGCGTCGGTCGCACTGCTCGAGTGGCGGGAGCACTGGCGCCAGGGCGGCAACACCGCGATGAGCACCTCGATGGTGCCGGCCGGCGGCAGCCGGTGGCAGGAGGCCGCCGGGATCGACGACTCGCCCGACCTGTTCCTCGAGGACGTGATGCGCAAGACCAAGGGCACGGCCGAGCCGGCCGTGGCCCGTGCGCTCGTCGACGTCGCCCCGCAGCTCGTGGCCTGGCTGCACGACGCCTGCGGCGTGCCGCTCGACCTCGTCACCGACTTCAACTACCCCGGCCACAGCCGGACCCGCTGCCACGCCGTCCCCGACCGCAGCGGCCGCTCGTTGCTCTCGGCCCTGCTCGGCGCTGTGGGGGAGCGGACCGACGTCGTGGTCGGCAGCCGGCTCACCGGTCTGTCGCCCGACGGCTCCGGCTGGTCCTGCGAGACGACCGACCCGTCCGGGGCGACGGAGCAGCTGACCGCCGGCGCCGTGGTGCTGGCGACCGGGGGCTTCGGCGCCGACCGCGATCTCGTCGCCCGCTACGTCCCCGAGATCCTGGAGGGCGTCTACTTCGGTGGCGACGGCTGCGCGGGCGACGGCCTGCGCCTGGGTACCGCGCTCGGGGCCGACACCAGCTGTCTGGACGCCTACCAGGGCCACGGGTCGCTGGCCGCCGCCCAGGGCACGCTCACCACCTGGGCCACCGTCATGCATGGCGCAGTTCTCGTGAACCGCGAAGGGCAGCGGTTCGGCGACGAGGCAGTGGGCTACAGCGAGTACGCCCGCAAGGTCCTCGACCAGCCGGGCGGGGAGGCCTACCTCCTGCTCGACGAGCGGATCGACCTCCTGTGCAGGGACTTCCGCGACTACCAGGAGCTGCTCGAGCAGGGCGGGGTGCACTGGGTCGACGACCGCGCCGCGCTGGCAGCCGCTACCGGCATCCCCGAGCCGGCGCTGGACCGCACGCTCGACGATGCGGCCGCCGCCGCGCGCGGGGAGGCGCCGGACGAGCTCGGCCGCACCACCTGGGAGGCGCCGCTCGGCACGCCGCTCGGCTGGGTGCGGGTGACCGGAGCGCTGTTCCACACCCAGGGCGGGCTGCTCGTGGACGGCCGCGCGCAGGTGCTCGCCGGCGGTGCACCGCTCGGCGGCCTCTACGCCGCAGGCGGTTCCGCGGTGGGCATCAGCGGCCAAGGCGCCGGCGGCTACCTGGCCGGTAACGGGCTGCTGGCCGCCCTCGGCCTGGGCTACCTGGCCGGGACCGGCGCGGCCGCGCGGCGGTCGGCCTAGCGGAAGCCGAGCTGGCGCGACAGCTCGCGGCAGCCGTCGAGCAGCAGGTGCGCGGCCTCGTCGGTGTGTGAGCGGAAGCGCTCGATCGGGCCGCAGACCGAGATCGCGCCGACCGGGTGGCCCTCGTGGTCGAAGACCGGCGCCGCGACCGAGGCGGCCCCGGGCTGGCGCTCGCCGAGCGACTTGGCGTAGCCGCGCTTGCGCACGGCGGCGAGCTCCTTGGCCAGCGCGGCCTTGTCCGTAACGGTGGCGTCGGTGAGCCGCGGCAGGTCGCGCGACAGGTAGTCGGCCTGCTCGGCCTCGGACAGGAAGGCGAGGAAGGCCTTGGACGACGAGCCCGCGTGCAGCGGGTACGGCCGCCCGAGCGGGACGGTCATCCGGATCTCGGTCAGCGGCGTCACCTGGTCGACGTAGATGCGCTGGTCGCCGTGCCGCACCGACAGCGTCGCGGTCTCGTGGGTGGCCGCCGACAGGCGCTCGAGCACGGGACGGGCCTGCGCGCGAAGGTCGATGCGCTCGAGGTAGGCCAGGCCGAGGGCCAGCGCCGCAGGGCCGAGCTGGTAGCGGCGGCTGCCCGGCTCGACGTCGACGAAGCCGGCCTCCCGCAGCGACGCGAGCACCCGGTGCACGACCGCCTTGGACAAGTCGAGCGACGTGGCGATCTCGGTGACGCCCAGGGTGCGGGCACCGGACTGCACGAACATCTGCAGCACCTGGGTCGCCCTGTCCACCGCCCCGACGGTCGGCGAGCTGGTCTCCGTCATCCACGTCCTCTCGAAGGCTGTACCGCTAAGCGGAACAGTGTTGCGCAAGGCGGTACTCCGCGTCTACGGTCCAGCTTCCCCTGCGAGGAGGCACCGTGGCACACGACCTGGTCCTGAAGAACGTCCTTCTCGTCTCGCCGGAGGCGGACGAGCCCACCCCCTCGGCGCTGGCCGTGACGAACGGCCGCATCGTCGCCGTCGGCCCTGAGGTGGCCGAGGCCGACGCCACCAGTGTGCTGGACGGCGGCGGGCTGCTCGCCTTCCCGGGCGTCGTCGACGCCCATCAGCACTGGGGCATCTACAACCCGCTCGACGAGGACACCGCGACGGAGTCCCGCGCCTGCGCGCAGGGCGGCGTCACGACGGCCCTGACGTACATGCGCACCGGGCAGTACTACCTGAACCGGGGCGGGTCCTACGCCGAATTCTTCCCCGAGGTGCTGCGCCTGTCCGAGGGTCGCTCGCACGTCGACTACGCCTTCCACCTGGCCCCGATGACCAAGGAGCACATCGCCGAGATCCCGGCGCTGGCCCGCGACGCCGGCGTGACCTCCTTCAAGATCTTCATGTTCTACGGCGGGCACGGACTGCACGGCGCGTCGACCTCGCAGGCCGACTTCCTCATGACGCCGCCGGACGAGCGCTACGACCTCGCGCACTTCGAGTTCGTCATGCGCGGCATCCAGGCCGCCCGCGAGCAGCTGCCGGAGATGGCCGACGACCTGAGCCTGTCGCTGCACTGCGAGACGGCTGAGATCATGCGCGCCTACACCGAGCAGGTGCAGGCCGCCGGCGAGCTCGACGGGCTCGAGGGCTACAGCGCCTCGCGCCCGCCGCACTCCGAGGGCCTGGCGGTGACCATCGCCTCCTACCTGGCGCACGAGACCGGCCTGCCGACCATCAACCTGCTCCACCTGACGAGCGCCAAGGCAGTCGAGGCGGCGCTGCTGATGGCGAAGACCTTCCCGCACGTCGACTTCCGCCGCGAGGTCACCATCGGCCACCTGCTCGCGTCGTACGACACTGCCGCCGGCCTGGGCGGGAAGGTGAACCCGCCGCTGCGCAGCCGGGAGGATGTCGAGGCGCTGTGGCGCCACCTCGTGGCGGGCGAGATCGACTGGGTCGTCTCGGACCACGCGTGCTGCAAGGACGAGATGAAGTTCGGCTCGCCGGACCGCGACGACGTCTGGCTGGCCAAGTCGGGCTTCGGCGGCACCGAGTACCTGCTGCCCGGCCTCATCACCGCGGGCATGCCGCGCGGGCTGTCCTACGGCCGGATCGCCTCGCTGACCGCGACGCGACCGGCCGAGCGGTACGGCTTGCACACCAAGGGCCGGCTGGAGGTCGGCTACGACGCCGACATCGCGCTGGTCGACCCGGGCGCCGGCTGGACGGTGCGCGGGGAGGACTCCCTGTCCACCCAGGAGTACACCCCGCTCGAGGGCTTCGAGATGACCGCGTCGGTGAAGACCGTGCTGCTGCGCGGCGAGCCGGTCTGGCAGGACGGCGAGGTCGTGGGCGCGCCCCGCGGCCAGTTCGTCAAGCGCCCGGCCCGGCGCCAGGGCTGACGCCCGGGGGGCGGGACCGCCTGCTCAGGCGACGATCCCGCGCTCGCGGAGCCCCCGGACCTGCTCGGGGGTGAGGCCGAGGTCGTCGAGCAGCACCCGGTCGGTGTCCTCGCCGAGTCCGCGCCCGGTCGACCGGATCGAGCCCGGCGTCTCGGACATCCGCCACATGACGTTCTGCATCCGGACAGGCCCCAGGTCCTCGTCCTGGACCTCGGTGATGAGCTGCATGGCCTTCACCTGCGGGTCCTCGAGCAGCTCGCTCGGCCGGTAGACCGGGGCGACGGCCGCGCCGGCCTCGGAGAACAGCCGGGAGACCTCGTCGCGGGTCCGGGCGCCGATCCAGCTGCCGACGTGCTCGTCGAGCAGGTCGGCGTGCTGCGCCCGCTCGCGACCGGTGGCGAACCACGGCTCGTCGACCACCTCGGGGTGGCCGACCAGCTCCATCACCCGGCGGGCGATGCTGTCGGCGCTCGTCGAGATCGCCACCCAGTGGCCGTCGGAGGTCAGGTAGGTGTTGCGCGGCGCGTTGTTCGACGACCGGTTGCCGGACCGGTGCTGGTCGATGCCGAGCTGGTCGGCGTAGATCACGCCAGGGCCCACCGCCGTCATGATCGGGGTGAGCAGGTCGAGGTCGATGACCTGCCCTGTGCCGCCGCGGGCGATGTGCAGCAGCGCCATCGCGACGGCGGCCGTGCCGGCGATCCCGGCGATGGAGTCGGCCAGCCCGAAGGCGGGCAGCGTCGGCGGGCCGTCGGCCTGCCCGGTCAGGTGGGCGAAGCCGCTCATCGCCTCCACCAGCGTGCCGAAGGCGGGTCGGGTGGAGTACGGGCCGGACTGGCCGAAGCCGGTCACCCGGAGCAGGACCAGGTCGGGGTTGTCCTTCGAAAGCACGTCGTAGCCCAAGCCCCAGCGCTCGAGCGTGCCGGGGCGGAAGTTCTCGACGACGACGTCGGCCTCGCGGGCCAGGGCGGTGAACACCTCGGCGCCCTCGCGCTCGCGCAGGTCGAGGGCGACGGTCCGCTTGTTGCGCGAGACCATCTTCCACCAGAGCGGCACGCCGTCCTTGGACAGCCCGTGCCCGCGCATGCCGTCGCCGCGCCCGGGCTGCTCGACCTTGACCACGTCGGCGCCGTAGTCGCCGAGCAGCTGGGCGCACAAGGGGCCGGCGAGGATGGTCGACGCGTCGACCACCTTGACGCCGGCCAGGGGGCCGGGGTTCCGCGCTGCCGATCGCTGTTCCACCCCACGGACCATAACGACTTCCTCTCGTCCTGACGACCTCCCTTGCGGTAGCCGGGGCGCTGCGGGAGCCTGGCGCTCCGCAAGGCTTAACCGCGTTCCGCTCAGCGGAACACTTGGAGGTCACGTGCGCGTCGCCCGGTCCGCTCTGGCCGTCCTGCTGGCGGCGCCCCTCGTCCTGCTCGTCCCGCCCGCGGTGGTCGGTGCCGCCGAGCTGCTGACGACCGCCGCCTGCGTGGCGCTGACCGGCGCGACCGTGCCGGCGGGGGAGGGGGAGACCG
>Ga0136633_1002056_pt1 | contig 14210 bp, 16 predicted proteins | sample AntDrymeUQ832206_2_FD_105494 | JGI IMG/M metagenome (GOLD analysis project Ga0136633, IMG submission 105494) | Polar desert sand microbial communities from Dry Valleys, Antarctica - metaG UQ83 (22.06) | ecosystem: Environmental > Terrestrial > Soil > Desert | place: Antarctica: Dry Valley... | reverse complement strand
CCGCCGAGGACATCGCGACCAACTTCCCGCAGATCGACGGCCAGGACGGCTACATCGTGCCGGGGTCGACGACCGACGAGATCATGGCGCTGGCGGCCCACTTCAGCTAGTCGTGGACTCCTGGCGGCGCAGCAGATCAGCGACCGACGAGGGGTGCCAGCGCTTGCCCGTCGGTGTGCGCAGCCCGTCGGCATTGAGCGCGCCGGCGATAGTGTGAGCGGACGCACCTGACTCCGACAGCACGATGACACGTTCGGTGACGGCTGACGGTGTGCCTGAATGCAGTCCCCGCCTGAACGCCATCGGGCGGACCTGGACCACCTCGTCGATGGGCTCGGCCTGGCTCCACAGATGACCCTGCGCGAAGCCGCACCCCAGCTGCGAGAGCAGGGCCGCTTGGCTCTGACGTTCCACGCCTTCGGCCACAACGGTGGCGCCGATGGACTCGGCCAGGCGGATGACGCTGGTGACGATCGCGGCGTCCGTTGGCCGACTCTCCATGGCCGCGACGAACACCGCGTCGATCTTCAGCTCCGTGACCGGCAGCTCGCGCAGCATGCTCAGTGATGAGTAGCCGGTGCCGAAGTCGTCGAGGGCGATCGTCACGCCGAGCTCACGGAGTCGGGTGAGGACGCGACCGCAGTCGGCGTAGTTGCTCAGCAGCCCTGTCTCGGTGATCTCGAGGATGAGCCGGCTCGGCGACAGACCGGAGTCAGCAAGGGCCGCCGTGACCTGCTCCACCAGCCCCTCCCGACAGGCGTCGGTGGCGGTCACGTTGACCGAGACCGACCAGTCGGCGGGTGCGTGCTCGGCGATCGCGCGACAAGCCCGCTGCAGGACGAAGTCCGTCACCCGTGTCATGCACGGGGTGGAGTCGAGTCGAGGCAGAAACGCTGCAGCCGGAAGCAGGCCGAGCTCGGGGTGATCCCAGCGCAGCAGAGCCTCAACGCCTCGCACACCGCCGTTGCCGAGTGAGATCACCGGCTGGAAGTGAACACAGAGAACGTCGGTGTTCAACGCCTGCTCGAACTCGCGTCTGCCCCCGACCGCGCGCAGGTAGTCAGCCATTCCTAACCTCCGACCCGGAGCGTACGACCAGATGCTCCCAATTGCTGCAAAATATTTCAGAACCGGGCAAGCCGGACAGACGACGGGGCCATGCGCCATCACCTCGCCGCCGTACACTTGGCACTCCGACGAGGTGAGTGCCAGGGAGGTGCAAGCCCAGTGCTGGACGACCGCAAGCTCGAGGTCCTGCGGGCGATCGTCGAGGACTTCGTCGTCACCAACGAGCCGGTCGGCTCGCGCGCGTTGGCCGAGCGGCACAGCCTGGGCGTGTCGCCGGCCACGGTCCGCAACGACATGGCCGCCCTGGAGGACGAGGGCTTCATCACCCACCCGCACACCAGTGCGGGCCGCATCCCCACCGACAAGGGCTACCGGCTTTTCGTTGACCGGCTGTCGCAGGTCAAGCCGCTGTCCGGCGCCGAGCGGCGGGCGATCCAGAGCTTCCTCGAGGGTGCCGTCGACCTCGACGACGTCGTACGGCGTTCTGTCCGGCTGCTCGCGCAACTGACCCGACAGGTCGCGGTCGTGCAGTACCCGAGTCTGTCGCGCAGCTCGGTGCGCCACCTCGAGATCGTCCACCTCTCGCCCGCTCGCCTGCTCCTGGTCCTCATCACCGACACCGGCCGGGTCGAGCAGCGGGTCCTCGAGCTCCCCGTCTCTTTGTCGGACGACGATGTCTCGCAGTTGCGTCAGGCGTTCGGCACGCGCCTGCACGGCGCCCGTCTCGTCGATGCGCCCGGCCGGCTGTCCGACCTGCCGGACGCCGCGCCCGTGGCGATCCGCCCGGTGCTGACCAGCGTCATGTCCGTCGTCCTGGAGACGCTCGTCGACAAGCCCGAGGAGCGGATCGCGCTCGGCGGCACCGCCAACCTGACCAGGTCAGCGCTGGACTTCCCCAACACGCTTCGGCCGGTGCTCGAGGCCCTGGAGGAGCAGGTCGTCCTGCTCAAGCTGCTCGGCGAGGTCAACGACCCGACGACGGTGCACGTGAAGATCGGCGAGGAGAACAGCGTGGAAGGGCTGCGGTCCACCTCCGTCGTGACCGTTGGCTACGGCCCGGATGAGGCGGCGTACGCCGGCATGGGGATCGTCGGACCCACTCGGATGGACTACGCCGGCTCGATCGGATCGGTCCGCGCCGTCGCCCGGTACGTCGGCGACCTGCTGGCCGGTGCCTGACGTGGCGACCGACTACTACGGCACGCTCGGCGTCGCACCCGGCGCGGACGACGCGGCTCTGAAGAAGGCCTACCGCAAGCTGGCCCGCGAGTTGCACCCTGACGTCAACCCGGACCCGGCCGCGCAGGAGCGCTTCAAGCAGGTGACCGCCGCCTACGAGGTCTTGTCGGACCCCGAGAAGCGGCAGATCGTGGACCTCGGCGGTGACCCCCTCGCCAACGGTGCGGGCACGGCGGGCAACCCGTTCGCGCAGGGCTTCGGTGGGCTCGGCGACATCATGGACGCGTTCTTCGGCGGCGGTCAGTCGCGCGGGCCGCGCAGCCGCGTGCGCCAGGGCGCCGACGCGCTGCTGCGGATCGACCTGGACCTGGCCGAAGCGGCTTTCGGGACCACCCGGGAGCTGACTCTCGAGACGGCGGTGGTGTGCGGCACCTGCGCGGGCGAGGGTTCCGCGGCGGGAACGCACCCGACCACCTGTGCGACCTGTCGCGGTCACGGCGAAGTGCAGTCGGTCCAGCGGTCCTTCCTCGGCCAAGTCATGACCACGCGGACCTGCGGTCGCTGCGGTGGTGTCGGCTCCATCGTCGAGCACCCGTGCGGCGAGTGCGGCGGCGACGGACGTGTCCGGGCCCGTCGCAGCCTGTCCGTCAAGATCCCGCCAGGCATCGAGACCGGGATGCGCATCCGGCTCACCGGCGAGGGCGAGGTAGGGCCGGGCGGCGGACCCTCCGGTGACCTCTACGTCGAGGTCACCGAGAAGCCCCATCCGACGTTCACCCGCGACGGTGACGACGTGCACTGCCGGTTGTCTCTCCCGATGACCGCGGCGGCGCTGGGGACGACGATCAAGCTGGACACCCTCGATGGCGAGGAGGAGATCGACATCGCGGCCGGTACTCAGCCCGATGCCGTCATCACCTTGCGGGCCAGGGGAATTCCGCACCTGCGCGGCACCGGCCGCGGTGATCTGCATGCGCACCTGGACATCCAGGTCCCGACCAAGCTCGACGCCGAGCAAGAGCGACTGCTGCGCGAGCTGGCCGCGCTCCGGGGCGAGGAACGGCCGGGCTCCTCCGGCGGGAGGGGTGCTGCAGCCGGTCTCTTCGGCCGCAAGCGGCGTTGAGCGCGCCGGTCTTCCTGCTCGAAGACCTGGATCCGGACGTGCTCGTCCTGCTGGGTGCCGAGGGCCGCCACGCGGCTACCGTCCGCAGGGTCCGACTCGGGGAGTCCGTCGACCTCGTCGATGGTCGAGGCGGTCGGGCTGAGTGCACCGTTGCGTCCGTCGGTCGCGACACCGTGGACCTCGTGGTGGTCCGTCGTACGACCGAACCCGTGCCGACTCCCCGTCTCGTCCTGGTCCAGGCCATCGCGAAGGGCGATCGCGGCGAGCGGGCCGTCGAGCTGGCTACGGAGGTCGGGATCGACGAGATCGTGCCGTGGGCGGCTCAGCGCTGCATCGTGAAGTGGGACGGCCAACGCGGCAGCAAGGCGCTCGACCGCTGGCGCTCGACGGCAGGTGCCGCCACCAAGCAGTCCCGTCGGGCCTGGCTCCCCGAGGTCTCGGCTGCCGCGTCGACCACCGCCGTTGCGGCACGGCTCGCTGCGGCCAGTGCTGCCTTTGTCCTGCACGAGTCAGCTGTCTTGCCGCTGTCGACGCAGTCAGTGCCGGACGCCGGCGAGATCGTCCTGGTCGTGGGTCCGGAAGGCGGCATCAGCGATGACGAGCTGGCAGTGCTCACCGAAGCGGGCGGTGTCGCGGTGCGGCTCGGACCGACCGTGCTCCGAACGTCCACGGCGGGAGCGGCCGCCGCTGCCGTCCTCAGCGCGATGACATCGCGATGGCGGTGATCCCCGCGAGCCCTACGATCCGCCCCATGGCTGGTCGGCGGGTGATGGCGGTGCTGATCACCCTCGGTGTCGCGCTGATGACGGTGCCGTTCACGGCTGTCGCGATTGCTGGTCCGGCTCCGGCAACGGGTATCCGGGGGCAGGCTGAGCCGTCGGAGTCGCCCAGCCCTGGACCGATCATCCCGCTGCCGAGCCCGAGCAGCGCCTCGCCCAGCCCCTCTCGCAGCGAGCCGCCCTCGTCATCGCCTACCCCCACGCGCCGCCGTCGAAGTGCCTCGCCCAATCCGGTCGTCACCGTCATCCCCGCGCCGACCACGGTCCAGAGCGTCGCCCCACCGCCCTCGACCAAGCAGCAGCCCCCGGCTCCGATCGACGTGGGGAACGACACCGCCAGCCCCGATTCCGCAACGACCAAGAAGGCCGCCAAGGCTCCGCCGAAGCAGCCCACCGATCCGTTGACCCGGCTCGTGCAGTTCCTGCTGGCCGCCGCCATCCTGCTCGGCGTCGGCGGCGGCGTCGGGCTCTACCTGACGAGGGACACCCGATGAGCTGTGTCTTCTGCCGGATCTCGGCCGGGGACATCCCCGCTGACGTCGTGCATCAGACCGAACGGGTGATCGCGTTCCGCGATCTCAACCCGCAGGCTCCGACGCACGTACTGGTCATCCCGCGCGCGCATTTCGCCGATGCGGCCGCGTTGGCCGCGGCCGATCCGGCGTACGCAGGAGAAGTTCTTGCCGTCGCGGCCGACGTGGCCACGAAGGAGGGCTTGAGCGGCGGCTACCGACTCGTGGCCAACACCGGCGCAGACGCCGGACAGACCGTCGACCACCTGCACTGGCACCTGCTCGGCGGACGCAGTCTGGGCTGGCCTCCCGGCTAGCATTGACGGGACGTCTCCCCGAGCAGGAAGCAGGCGAACGGCGCAGCCGTATCCATGGCCATTCCCGACCGCGTTGTCAGCAAGATCGTCGTCCCCGGCGCGCACTCCATGGTTGCTCTGCTGGGCAGTCGCGACGAGTTGCTGACCGTCATCGAGCAGGCCCTCGGCAGTGACGTCTTCGTGCGGGGCAACGAGGTCACGCTGACCGGTTCCGTCGCCGACAACGCCCTCGCCGTGCGGCTGTTCGAGGAGCTGATCGGGCTGCTCGACCGCGGGCAGACCCTGTCGGCCGAGGCGATCGACCGCTCGCTGGCGATGCTCCGAAGCGGCGTCGCCGAGCGGCCGGCTGAGGTGCTCACGCTGAACATCCTGTCCAATCGCGGCCGGACGATCCGACCGAAGACGGTCAACCAGAAGCGCTACGTCGAAGCCATCGACGCCCACACCATCGTGTTCGGCATCGGCCCGGCCGGCACGGGGAAGACCTACCTGGCGATGGCCAAGGCCGTGCAGGCCCTGCAGGCCAAACAGGTCAACCGCATCATCCTGACGCGGCCGGCCGTCGAGGCCGGCGAGCGGTTGGGTTTTCTGCCAGGCACCTTGTACGAGAAGATCGACCCTTACCTGCGTCCGCTGTACGACGCGCTGCACGACATGCTCGATCCCGAGTCGATCCCGCGCCTGATGGCTGCCGGGACCATCGAGGTTGCACCGCTCGCGTACATGCGTGGAAGAACGCTTAACGACGCGTTCATCATCCTCGACGAGGCCCAGAACACCTCCGCGGAGCAGATGAAGATGTTCCTGACCCGGCTGGGGTTCGGGGCCAAGATCGTCGTCACTGGTGATGTCACCCAGGTGGATCTGCCCGCGGGCACGACGAGCGGACTGCGCATCGTCCGCGACATCCTCGATGGGGTCGAGGACGTGCACTTCGCGCTGCTCGACTCCAGCGACGTCGTGCGCCACAAGCTGGTTGGACGGATCGTCGATGCGTACGAGCAGTACGACGCTGAGGAAGCGCGGGCGCGGGGGCCGGTTCGGCCGGCAGGTCGACGCGACGACGCGAGGCGGTCCCGGTGAGCATCGAGATCGCCAACGAGAGCGGGGTCGTCCTCGACGAGCCGGCCCTCGTCCAGGTCTCCCGCTTCGTGCTGGACCGGATGGGGGTCTCGCCACTCGCCGAGCTGTCCCTGCTGCTGGTCGACGTCGACGCGATGGAGCGGTTGCACGTGCGATGGATGGACGAACCCGGCCCGACCGATGTCCTCGCCTTCCCGATGGACGAGCTGGACTTGCGCGGATCGCGGGGCGTCAGCCACGGATCCGGTCACGGCGAGGAGGTCGACGAGCCCACGCCGCAGATCCTCGGCGACGTGGTTCTGTGCCCGGTCGTGGCCGAACGGCAGGCTGCCGACGCCGGCCACTCCCTGGAGGACGAGCTGCATCTGCTCTGCACGCACGGCGTGCTGCACCTTCTTGGCTACGACCACGGCGACGCCGAGGAACACGCAGAGATGTTCGGCCTGCAGGGCGAGCTGCTTGCGTCCTGGCGCGCCAGCCGGTCCAGCTGACATGTCACCCAGCTCGGTGACCCCGATCGCGGTAGCCGTCGCGTTCATCTTTGTCGCGGGGGTCTTGGCCTGTCTCGAGGTCGCGCTGTCCCGGGTCTCCCGGGTGCGGGTGGAGGAGCTCGTGCGTGACGGCGCTTCCGGTGCGGTGCGGCTGCAGCGGGTGCTCGCCGACCCCCCCCGATCGCTGAACCTCCTGCTCCTGCTGCGGATGATCTGCGAGCTGTCCGCCGCGGGCATCGTCGTCTCGTACTGCATCGACCGGGTCGACGGGTCGCTGGGCGTGATCCTCGCGGTCGCGTTGATGACGGTCATCAGCTATGTGTTTGTCGGTGTCGCGCCGCGCACGATCGGGCGCCAGCAGGCGGACAAGGTGGCATTGCGCGGCGCGGGTGTGGCGCTCGGTCTGACCCGGCTGTTCGGTCCCCTTCCGAGGCTCCTCATCCTCATCGGCAACGCACTTACGCCTGGCAAGGGCTTCCGCGAGGGCCCCTTCGCGTCCGAGGCTGAGCTGCGTGACCTCGTCGAGATCGCGCAGGAACGCGGCGTGGTGGAGCAGGCCGAGCGGGACATGATCAACTCGGTCTTCGAGCTCGGCGACACCATCGTGCGCGAGGTCATGGTGCCGCGCACCGACATCGTCACCATCGAGCACAGCAAGACCGTCAAGCAGGCCCTCAACCTGCTGCTGCGCAGCGGTTTTTCGCGCGTGCCGGTCGTCGGAGACAACGCCGACGACATCCTCGGCGTGGCCTACCTCAAGGACCTGGTGCGCAAGGAGCGGTCCGAGGGTGGTGGCGCCGTCAAGGTCGAGGAGGTCATGCGTCCGGCGGTGTTTGTCCCCGACTCCAAGCCGGTGGACGACCTGCTGCGCGAGATGCAGGCCGAACTCGGTCACATCGCTGTTGCCATCGACGAGTACGGCGGCACGGCCGGGCTGGTGACCATGGAGGACGTGCTGGAGGAGATCGTCGGCGAGATCATCGACGAGTTCGACCGCGAGGCGCCACCGGTCGAGCAGGTCGACAACCTGACCAGCCGCGTGACCGCCCGACTGCCCGTCGAGGACCTCGAGGAGCTGTACGGCGTGGAGCTGCCTCACGAGGACGTGGACACGGTCGGAGGACTGCTGGCGATGGCGCTCGGGCGCGTGCCGATCCCCGGCGCGACGGCTCGGATCGGCGGACTCACGCTGGTTGCTGAGAGCAGCAAGGGCCGGCGCAACCGGATCGGGACCGTGCTGGTTCGGCGCAGCGTTGACGATCCGCCGGCGGATCAGGCGTCGCGCTCATGAGCGAGCTCGCCCCCGAGGACGCGAAGATCGTGACGCTCGCGCGCGGCGCGCGGCTGCGTGCCTATGCGCCGCACACCGGTGTGGCCGAGGGCGCGGCCGTGCGGGATACCGACGGTCGGACCTACGCCGCCGCGACCATCGAGAACGCCGACCCGGCCCTCACCACGTCTGCGCTGCGTGGCGCGGTCGCGGCCGCGGCGTCCAGCGGCGTGCGCACGTTCGAGGCCGCCGCCGTGGTGACGGAGCACCGTGTCGGGGCGGCCGACCTTGCCGTGCTGCGCGAGTTCGGTGCAGCCATTCCGGTCCTGGTCGCAGGGCCTGACGGCACTGTCGGGGAGACGCTGGCAACGTGATCGGGTGTCGGTGCGCGACACTGGAGGCATGACCTTCCGCTCCGGCTTCGCCTGCTTCGTGGGGCGTCCCAACGCGGGCAAGTCGACCCTCACCAACGCCCTGATCGGCAGCAAGGTCGCGATCACCTCCAGCCGGCCGCAGACGACGCGCCACGCGATCCGCGGGATCGTGCACCGCGATGACGCGCAGCTCGTCCTGGTCGATACCCCGGGCCTGCACAAACCCAGGACGTTGCTCGGCCAGCGGCTCAACGACCTGGTGCGCGAGACCTATGCCAACGTCGACGTCGTCTGCTTCTGCGTTCCTGCCGACGAGAAGGTCGGACCGGGGGACAGGTTCATCGCGCTCGAGCTGGCGCAGCTCAAGACGCCGGTGATCGCCGTCGTCACCAAGACCGACAAGGCCGACAAGCAGCAGATCGGCGAGCAGCTGCTCGCGGTCAGCCAGCTGCACGACTGGGCCGAGGTCGTACCGGTGAGTGCGGTCGCGCAGTACCAGGTCGACCTCCTCTCGGACCTGCTGGTGCAGCGGCTACCCGAGGGGCCAGCGCTCTACCCGGACGGCGAGCTGACCGACGAACCGGAGCAGACGCTGGTGGCCGAGCTGATCCGCGAGGCGGCCCTGGAAGGCGTCCGGGATGAGCTCCCGCACTCGATCGCCGTCACCATCGAGGAGATGAACCCGCGCGCTGACCGGCCCGAGGACCGCCCCCTGCTGGACATCTTCGCCACCGTCCACGTGGAGCGCGACTCCCAGAAGGGCATCGTCCTGGGAGCGGGCGGCGCTCGCTTGAAGGGGGTCGGGTCGACCGCGCGTCGGCAGATCGAGGTGCTGCTGGGCACACCGGTCTACCTCGACCTGCACGTCGCGGTGGCCAAGGACTGGCAACGCGACCCGCGTCAGCTGCGCAAGCTGGGCTTCTAGGTCACGATCACGGGGACGCCGAGGTGCCAGCCTTGTCCCAGCGGCACGCCGATCTCGCGGAGGGCGTCGAGCTGGCCCTGCTCCTCAATCCCTTCGGCCAGCACGTCGGCACCGACCTGCGCGGCGAACTGGGTCACCGCGCGCACCAACGCCTGCTGGCGTTTGTCGGTCTCGATCCCGCGGGTCAGGCTGGTATCGAGCTTGATCAGATCGGGCTGCAGCATCAGCACATGCCGCAGGCTGGCAAAGCCGGCCCCCGTGTCGTCCACTGCGATCCGGGCACCTGCGCGGCGCAGCCGACCGAGCGCAGCCCGGGTGACGGCGTAGTCAGCGACCGCCTCGTGCTCGGTGATCTCGATGACCACGCGACTGAGGTCCGCTGCGTCGAGCAGGGCGAGGACCTGCTTGTCGCTGAGCGCCGCCGGGGAGACGTTGACGGCGAGGAACTCGTGTTGGGGCAGGGTGCTCAGCAGCGTCAGCGCCTCGGTCAAGGTCACCCGTTCCAGCTCACCGCCGAGCCCGTACAGGCTTGCTGCCTTGAACCACCGGTCGGTAGGCACGCGGCCCCCGAAACGAGACAGCGCTTCGTGCCCGACAACGGTCCCGGACTCGAGCTCGAGCACCGGCTGGATCGCCACGCGCAGCCTGGCCGCATCGACCAACAGCCTGACCTCACCCTTGCCGGGCAGGCCCTCGTCGTCGTCCGGCGTCACCGCCCGTCCGGGCAGCAGCGGAGATCCCGTCCGTTGCGCGCGGACCTCCGTTTCGAGCTGACGCCATCGCCTGCTCTGCCGTCCGTAACCCGCGAGGGCGCCAAAGCCGACACCTATGGCCGGCAGAACGAACGCCGCAGCTTCGACGCTGACCGCCACCCACCAGCTGTCGCTGTACGGCGCCCCGTTCCTTCCCGCCAGCAACGCGGCCCCGGCAGCGAGCACGAGAGACACGGACACCCACAGGGCTGGACCGGATCGGCTCCGCCAGACCCCGAGGGCCAACAGCGACAGGAAGCAGACGGCGCCCCAGCGCACCCGGTCGGGCGGGGTGCCGGTCAGCACGGCGGCCGCAGCGAGTGCGACCACGATCGCGGCAGGGCCAAGCAGCCGCAGGCGCGAACCCTCGAGGCGGGAGACGAGCACTGACAGCGGCAGCGCCACGAGGACGACGACGGTCAGCGCACCGACCCGATCCGCGTCGCTCACGGTCGATCGCAGCAGCAGTACGCCGTACCCGCCGGCGAATCCGGCGGCTGCCCACTGCAGCCGGCGGTCACCCCGGACCGAGTGCTCGATGAGCAGCGAGTGAGCAGCGATGAGGGCTGCCGCCGCCGTGAGGACGGCGAGGGCGGTCCTGGTGAGTGACCTCGATGCCGTGTCACCCTCGGCGCTCACGACCGGGACGGCGACGGCGAGGAGCAGGCCGACAACGAGCGCGGCCGACCAGACGCCGCCGATCCAGGAGTCAGGCGGTCGAGGAGGAAGCGCCCAGCGCGGGCCGCTCGCCTGCTGCCTCCCGGTCATGTTGCACCCTCTCGCGGCTCCTCGGCCCGCAGCACGAGCCACGCCGCGTCGTACCGAGATGCCGTCGATGCCCATTGATGCCCGTCTACCGTGTCCTTGTGACCCTCTACCGGGACGAGGGCATCGTCCTGCGAACGCAGAAACTTGGCGAGGCGGATCGCATCATCACCGTGCTCACGCGGCGCAACGGTCGGGTGCGCGCGGTGGCCAAGGGCGTCCGCCGTACCCGCTCGAAGTTCGGCGCAACGGTGGAGCCGTTCAGTCACGTCGACCTGCAGCTGTACGTCGGGCGCTCGCTGGACATCGTGAACCAGGCGGAGAGCCTGATGTCGTACGGCGACCCGCTGTCCGCGGACTACCCGCGCTGGACCGCCGGCACCGCCGTGCTGGAGACGGCCGAGCGGCTCACGGCGGAGGAGAAGGAGCCGGCCCTTCGGCTGTTCCTGCTCGTCATCGGCGCACTCCGCGCCCTTGTCGAAGGGGAGAAAGACCCGTCACTGGTCCTGGACGCGTTTCTCCTGCGCGCCATGTCGGTCGCTGGGTACGCGCCTGCCCTGGACGAGTGCGCCGGCTGCGGTGCCCCCGGGCCGCACCGCGCGTTCTCCGTCCCCGCTGGCGGGACGGTGTGCGCTGCGTGCCGCCCGCCGGGGGCAGCCTCGCCCTCACCCGCTGCCATGGCGTTGCTGCGTGACCTGCTCACCGGGCAGTGGCCGCAGGCATCGGCGACGGAGGACCGCACTCGTCGCGAGGGCAGCGGCCTGGTGGCCGCGCATCTGCAGTGGCACCTGGAACGCGGTCTGCGTTCCCTGCCTCTGGTTGAGCGGTCGTGAGACGACGCAAGGCGCCGGTGCGACCGCCCGCTACGCATGCCTCGGGGGTCAGGCCACCGGCCATCCCGGCAGAGTTCGTACCCCGCCACGTCGCGATCGTCATGGACGGCAACGGTCGATGGGCCAAGGATCGCGGTTTGCCGCGCACCAGCGGGCATGAGCAAGGTGAGTCGTCGCTCTTCGACGTCGTCGAGGGCGCGATCGAGCTTGGCGTGAAGTGGGTGTCGGCGTATGCCTTCTCGACTGAGAACTGGAAGCGCTCACCCGACGAGGTGCGCTTCCTCATGGGGTTCAACCGCGATGTCATCCGGCGCCGGCGCGATGAGATGCATGCCTTGGGTGTGCGGGTCCGGTGGGCCGGACGGCGGCCCAAGCTGTGGCGCTCGGTCATCGCCGAGCTCGAGGCGGCCGAGGAGCTGACCCGCAACAACGACGTGTTGACCTTGACGATGTGCGTCAACTACGGCGGGCGAGCCGAGATCGCCGATGCGGCCAGAGCTCTGGCGCTCGACGTCGCCGCCGGCCGGATCGACCCGGCACGCGTCGACGAGCGGATGCTGACCAGGTACCTCGACGAGCCGGACATGCCGGACGTCGACATGTTCTTGCGCACCTCAGGGGAGCAGCGCACCAGCAACTTCCTGCTGTGGCAGTCGGCGTACGCCGAGATGGTGTTTCTCGACGTTCTGTGGCCCGACGTCGACCGGCGGGACCTCTGGCGTGCCTGCGAGATCTACGCCAGCCGCGACCGGCGGTACGGCGGCGCAATATGACGAGACTGCACCACGTGAACGTCGTCGTGGCACCTGGTCGTACGGATGCCGTCGTGCCCTTCTACGAGCTGCTCGGGCTGACGAGAGTCTCGAAGCCGATGCAAGGGGTCGCGCAGTCCGGCGCCTGGTTCGACTTTCCTGGCGGCGAGACGCAGGTGCATGTGAGCGAGAAGAGCGGCGAGCGGCACCCGGAGCAGCATTTCGCGGTCGTGGTGCCTGACCTGGAGGACGTCGTGGCGCAGCTGGTCGAGGCGGGGCACCCGTGGACGTCCAAGCCGTCGATCGGCGGAGCGGCACGAGGCATGACCGCCGACCCTGAGGGCAACGCCGTCGAGCTTGTCGCGGCGATCGGGCCGTTCGCGTGATCGCGACGGTGAACCCGACGACGGGCGAGACGCTGAAGACGTTCACGCCCCTGACCGCCGAGCAGCTCGACGAACGGCTGGCCCGCGCCGCTGCTGCTTTCTCGACGTACCGCCTGACGTCCTTCGCTGAGCGAGCCGGCTGGATGCGGGCTGCGGCGGCCATCCTCGATGCCGAGGGGGACGTCGTGGCTGCGCTCATGACGACGGAGATGGGCAAGACGCTGAAGTCGGCCCGGGCGGAAGTGGCCAAGTGCGCCGTGGGCTGCCGGTTCTACGCCGACAACGCTGAACGACTGCTGGCCGACGAGCCGGCTGACGCAGGTTCGATCGGGGCGGTGACGGCGTTTGCGCGGTACAGCCCGCTCGGTCCGGTCCTGGCGGTCATGCCGTGGAACTTCCCGCTCTGGCAGGCGATGCGGTTTGCGGCTCCCGCCCTCATGGCCGGCAACGTGGGCCTGCTCAAGCACGCATCCAACGTGCCGCAGACCGCGCTGTTTCTCGAGGAGCTCTTTGCGCGGGCGGGCTTTCCCGCTGACGTCTTCTCCACGCTGCTTCTCGGCGCCGACGCCGTCGAGTCGATCCTGCGCGACTCGCGAGTGGTCGCGGCGACCCTCACCGGCAGCACGCCGGCGGGTCGGTCCGTGGCCGCCATCGCCGGTGATGCGTTGAAGAAGACGGTGCTCGAGCTCGGTGGCAGTGATGCGTTCGTCGTCATGCCGACCGCTGACCTGGCTCGGTCGGCCGAGGTTGCCGTGACGGCGCGGGTGCAGAACAACGGGCAGAGCTGCATCGCGGCCAAGCGCTTCCTTGTCCATGCCGACATCGCCGACGAGTGGACCGAGCTCTTCGTGGGCGGGATGTCGGCGCTGGTCGTCGGGGATCCCATGGACTCCTCCACGGACGTCGGTCCGCTCGCGACGGCCTCTGGCGTCTCCGACCTCGAGGAGCTGCTTGCTGATGCGATCGGGAAAGGAGCCACGGTGCTCTGCGGCGGCACGCGGGTGGACCGAGCGGGCTGGTTCTTCCCTCCCACCGTGGTCAGCGGCGTCACCGAGGACATGCAGCTGTGGCGCGAGGAGGCGTTCGGCCCGGTGGCCGTGGTCCGGACGTTTGCCGACATCGATGAGGCGCTGCTACTGGCCAACGACTCGCAGTTCGGTCTCGGCAGCAACGTCTGGTCGACCGAGCCGCTCGACCATGACCGCTTCGTGCGGGACATCGAGGCGGGCATGGTCTTCATCAACGGGATGACGACGTCGTACCCCGAGCTGCCGTTCGGCGGCGTCAAGAACAGTGGGTACGGCCGGGAGCTGGCGGCCCACGGAATCCGCGAGTTCTGCAACGTCAAGGCGGTCTGGATCGGGGCCTGAGGATCAGTCGGGCCTGCGAGTTTGGCCAGCTTCGCCTGGGCGCGCCTGATCGCCGGGGGTGCGGGTCCGGGTGTCGATCGGGGCGGTGGCGGGGCTTAGAAGCCCTTGGGCCTTCGCAGGAACTGCCAGCCGCCTCGGGTGGTCCATCGGATGCTGCCGTCGGGGTCGACGGTGACGGTGAAGACGGCGTGTTTGGCGCGGTGGTGGTGTCGGCACAGGCATTGGCCGTTG
>Ga0136633_1002055_pt1 | contig 14212 bp, 13 predicted proteins | sample AntDrymeUQ832206_2_FD_105494 | JGI IMG/M metagenome (GOLD analysis project Ga0136633, IMG submission 105494) | Polar desert sand microbial communities from Dry Valleys, Antarctica - metaG UQ83 (22.06) | ecosystem: Environmental > Terrestrial > Soil > Desert | place: Antarctica: Dry Valley... | reverse complement strand
CTGCATGGCATGCAGGAAGTCCGGGGTTCAAGTCCCCGCAGGTCCACCCCGAGCCCGCAGGTCAGGCGGCCGAGCCGTGACGCCTTGCTCGAGCCCATTTCCGGTATCCCCGCGTGCTTGCAAGGACCTCCAGTCCTTCTGGTCCGGACACGCAGCACGGTCAAGAACGACGAGGCGTCAGCGCCCCGTACTCCCATATCGGGGCGGCCACTGCGTTCTGCTCAACGCGGACTACGTCGAGCGGAGGGCTCAAGTAGCCGGCAATACTCGCGGGCGTCTGCACGTCTCCCCGCCAGCCGGGATGACACGTCCCCTACGGTGCTTCCGCGTAGGTAGGGGCGAACCGTCCAGCGGCCCCTCAGCGGAGCTGGGCCCGGAGGGCAGTGGCCGCCCGTTCGAGGTCCGCCGAGAGGTGGTCCAGCCCGCCGGGGCCGGCCAGTTCGCCCTCGCGGGCCGCCGCCTCCAGCGGCGCGCACGCCGCGGCGACGACGACGGCGCCCATGGTGGCCGAGGTGCCCCGTAGGCCGTGTGCCGCCTCCTCCATCGCCTTGGCGTCCCCGCGCTGCGACGCGTCGTGCAGCGCGGCGACCCGGATCGTCGCACCGTCGAGGTACTGGTCCACCAACCGGCGCAGGAAGCCCGGGTCGCCGGTGGCCGCGGCCAGCTGACGCAGAACGTCGAACTGCACCATGTCGAGCACGCCGTCGGTATCGTCCGGAACCGCCGCGACGGCACCGGCGCTGCGGCCTGCGGTCTCGTCCTCCGCCGCGGCGCCGGTGTGGAGCCAGCGGTTCAGCATGATCTCCAGCGCATGATCCTTGACCGGCTTGGTGAGGTAGTCGTCCATGCCCGCTGCGAGGCACCTCTCGCGGTCCTCCACCGTGGCGCCCGCGGTCATGGCGAGGATGGGGACATACCGCCGGCCCGCTTCCCTGCGCCGGATCTCGGCGGTGGCCTCGAAACCGTCCATCACCGGCATGTGGCAGTCCATGAGCACCGCGTCGTAGTCCCGCCGCTCCAATGCGGCCAGGGCCTCGACGCCGTCGCCGGCGACGTCGCAGCCGTAGCCCAGCTTGGCCACGATGCCCCTGGCCACCTCCTGGTTGATGGCGTGATCCTCCACGATGAGCAACGTGCCCCGGGTGCCCGGCGCCACGGCCGGCGCCGGTTCGTGGGCGCCCGTTCTCCTCACCGCGTCCGGGGCCAGGACCCGGACCAGGGCGTCGTACAGCTGCGACAGGCGCACCGGCTTGGTCAGGCGGGCGACGAAGCCGGCCCGGGTCGCCGCCTTGGCCTCCACCACCACCGAGCTCAACAGCACCAGCCGGGTGATGGCCAGCTCGGGATCGGCGCTGACCATGCCGGCCAACTCCAGGCCGTCCCCTCCCGGCATGGCCATGTCGACCATGGCCAGGTCGAAGGGGATCCCCTGGGCCGCGGCGGTGCTCAGCCGCTCCATGGCCGCCCGGGCGTCGGCCGCCTCGTCGGTCTCGATGTCCCAGGCCTGCAGCTGGGAGGCCAGCACCGTCCGGTTCGTCTGGTTGTCGTCGACCACCAGGATCTTCTTGCCCTGGAGCAGATGGCCACTGACCTCGTTCGGTGCGTCCACCGGCGCCAGCGCGCGCTCGAAGGGCAACCCCACCCGGAAGATGGTGCCGCCACCGGCTCGCGGCTCCACCCCGATGCTGCCGCCCATGGCTTCGGCCAGCTTCCGGCAGATGGCCAGGCCCAGGCCCGTGCCGCCGTAGCGGCGGGTGGTGGAGGCGTCGGCCTGGGAGAACGGGTCGAACAGGTTTTCGGCGATCTCGGGCGCGATGCCGATGCCCGTGTCGGCCACCTCGAACAGGACGGCGACCTGTTCGGCCTGGTCGGCGCCCGGCTCGTTGCTGAGCCCGGCCCGCAGCACGATCTCGCCCCGCTCGGTGAACTTGACCGCGTTGGTGGCCAGGTTGAGGAGGATCTGGCGGAGCCGGCCCACGTCGCCCCGCAGGGCCGTGGGGACCTCGGGCCGGCAGTAGGCCATCAGCTCGAGGCCCTTGGCCTGGGCGGAGTCGGCCACCAGGCCGGCGACGCCCTCCAGGACATGGGTCGGGTCGAAGTCCACCGTCTCGATCTCGAGCTTGCCCGCTTCGATCTTCGAAAAGTCGAGCACGTCGTTGATGATGCCGAGCAGCGCCTCGCCCGACATCCGCACCCCTTCGACGTGGCGGCGCTGTGTCTCGGTGAGCGCGCTGTCGAGGAGCAAGCCGGTGAGGCCGATCACCCCGTTCATCGGCGTGCGGATCTCGTGGCTCATGGTGGCCAGGAACTCCGACTTGAGGCGGGAGCCCTCCAGGGCCTGGTTGCGGGCGCTCTCCAGCTCCTGCTCCGTGCGCTTACGGTCGGTGATGTCCTGGAGGAAGGCGTTGAAGCCGCCCGTGCCCTCGTCGGTCCGCCAGATCGACAGCTCGACCTGCAACTCTGAACCATCGCGGTGCAGCGCCTCGATCTGGAAGCGCGTATCGAGCACACGCGGGTCCCCGCCCGCCGCGGCCCGTTCGAGCCCCCGCGCATGGGCGTCGCGGTGGCGCGGCGGGACGATCGTTGCGGCCAGCAACCGCCCGACCGCCTCCTCCCGTGTCCAGCCGAACGTGCGCTCCGCGGCGCCGTTCCAGTCGGTGACGAGGCCGCGATGGTCCATGGAGATGAACGCGTCGCTGGCGGTATCGATGATGGCGCGTGTGCGCTGCTGCTGGATGCGCAGGGCCTCGTCGTTGCGCCGGCGCTCGCTGATGTCGTGGCTGATGGCCGACACCCCCTGCACCTCGTTCCCCCTGAGGATCGGCGAGACAGTCAAGGCCACGGGTACGATCGTGCCGTCCTTGCGCAGCCGCTCGGTCTCGTAGCGCTGCCGCTGCAGACCGGCAGCCGCGGCGGCCAGGATGGAGGCCTCCTCCTCCAGGCGCTCCGGCGGCACGATCAGGAGGACGGAGCGGCCGACCACCTCGTCCTCCCGGTAGCCGTAGAGGCGCTCGGCCCCGGGGTTCCAGCTGGTAATCATCCCCTCGGTGGTCTTGCCCACGATGGCGTCGTCGGAGGAATCCACCAGCGAGCGGAACCGCTCGTCGGCGGAGCGGAGGTCGGCCGTGCGCTTCTCGAGGTGCACCAACTCGGCGCGGTAGCGCTGCAGCTCGGCGTGGAGCGCTGTCACCCGGTGGGCGGCCACCAGCCGGCTCTCCAGGGCGAAGCGATCGAGGGGCTCGGTCAGGTAGTCGTCGGCGCCTGCCTCCATGCCTCGCAACACGTCGGAGTGCTCGATGAGCGAGGTGGACAGGATGATGTAGGTGTAGCCCGTCAAGTCTTGCGCCCGTATCCTGTGGCACAGCTCCAGGCCATCGATGCCGGGCATCATCCGGGCGGTGATGACCACCTCGGGGCGGTAGTCGAGGAACAGCCTCAAAGCCTCGTCGCCGTCGGCTGCGACCACGCAATCGTGCCCCAGTTTTCCGACGGCGCTCTGAAGCAGCAGCCGGGCCAGCTGGTCGTCGTCGGCCACCAGGATTCTCATTTTCGGCCAGGCTAGGCGCGCCGGATGCGCGGGTAGACAAATGTGCGCAAAATAGCGTGAAATGCCCTCAGTTGAGAGGCGCCCGGTCCGCTTCATTCAACCGGTGCATTCGACCGTGGGACCTCGTCCGTGTCGGGTGATGCGGACCTTGTTCTCGCTCCCGGACAGATCGGTGTATCATTGGTGTATGGCACGCACCAACATCGACATCGACGATCACGCATGTCAGACGGTCATGGCCCGGTACCACCTTCGGTCGAAGCGTGAGGCGGTCAACTACGCCCTCCGGCTCGTCGCCGGCGAGGCTCTCGACCTCGACACAGCGCGGGCGATGCGGGGTTCGGGCTGGGAGGGCGACCTGAAGGAGATGCGCGAGGGTCGGACTGCGTGATCCTGGTCGACACCTCGGCGTGGATCGAGTTCCTGCGAGACACCGGGTCACCGGTCTGCCACGAAGTCGACCGGCTCCTGGCGACGGATGTCGCCGTCTGTGACGCCGTGCGGATGGAGGTCTTGGCCGGCGCCCGGGACGAAGCGCATCTTCGCCAGCTCCGAGGGCTGCTCGGACGGGCGACCGTACTGCCCACGGAGCCGCCGGACTACGAAACTGCAGCCTCGTTGTACCGCACCTGTCGCCGGAGCGGCGAGACCGTTCGTAAGCTGATCGACTGTCTCATCGGCGCTGTCGCCGTTCGTCACGACGCTTCGATCCTCCACGCCGATGCCGACTTCTCTGCTCTCGTCAGGCACACGTCGGTCGAGGCGCATGAGCCGCCGACCTGATCCCAGGGGCTATCGCGGACCACCGACGTGCTCCTCGAAGAAGCGGACGAACTCACCGGTGGCGTCCGGCCCAAGCGGGTCGGCGTAGGAGCCATGGCGACTTCCTCCGGACCAGGCGTGGCCGGCCTGGTGGACGGTCCATTGCTCGACGAGGCTTCTGTCGCCGTGCCCATGGACCACGCGTGTGTAGGCACGGCCACCGGCGCTGAGCTGCTCGTGGGTGGTGGCGATTGTCGATGCCCACCCTCCCGTACCGATCACGGAGTGGAGGGCGTGGTCGACAAGCGCGTCGGCGTTGACATGGTCGACGACGCGATCGCGATCACCGTGGAACACGATGAGCGGTACTCCCCGCTCTGGCGCTGAAGCGCTCGGAGAAACGCCGCTTCTCATCGTCGCCAAGGCGGTGGGAACGTCGGAGGCGACCCCGTAGGCCACGCCGGAGTGAACAATGCCGGCCTCCAGCACGTCAGCCCGATCGAGTCATTCGACGAGAGCCAATGGGACGTGATGTTGGCCGTCATGCTCACTGCGCCCTTCCTCCTCACAAAGCTCCTCATCGGCGGGATGTACGAGCGGGGCTGGGGACGAGTGGTCAACGTCGCCTCCGTACACGGCCTTGTCGCGTCCGCCTACAAGTCGGCGTACGTCTCCGCAAAGCACGGGCTGGTGGGGCTCACCAAGGCGGTGGCGCTGGAGGCGGGCGCCCAAGGGTCCGACAACGTCACCGTCAATGCGATCTGCCCGTCCTACGTCCGGACTCCTCTGGTGGAGAAGCAGATCGCCGAGCAGGCCGGGATGCACGGCATCCCGGAGAGCGAGGTCGTCGAGAACGTGCTGCTCGAGCGGAACGCCGTGAAGCGGCTGATCGAGCCGGCAGATGTGGCCAGCATGGTCGCCTTCCTCTGCCGCGACGACATGTGGTCGCTGACGGGCCGGGCGCTGACCATGGATGCGGGCTGGCTCTCACATTGATCCTACCGGCTGGCGGCGCTCGGCTCCTCGTCCCACTCGACCCGCGGCGCGTCAGACCACAGGCGCTCGAGGTCGTAGTAGCGGCGCACCTCGTCGAGGAACACGTGCACCACGAAGTCGCCGTAGTCGATCAGCACCCAGCGGGCGTCGTCGAGGCCCTCCGTGCGCAGCGGCTTCGGCCCGCACTCCGCTGCCACCCGCTCCTCGACCTCCTCGGCGATTGTGCGCACCAGGCGCGGGTTGCCGGCGCTCGTGATCACGAAGGCGTCGGTGATGGCCAGGATCTGGCCCACCTCGAGGATCAGGGTGTCCTCTCCCTTCTTCGCCGCCGCCGCCCGGGCAGCCACCACGGTCTGGTGCCGAATGTCCTCTGAGGTGCTTTTCACGCAGGCACGAAATCCTTTCCGACGACAACTGTCACATCCACGACGTCGAGTGGGTTCCTGCTGAACACGAGGGTCCCCACTCCGAGCGCGTCCCGCACCCGCTTCGCCATCGCCTGCTTCGCCCGGTCGTAGTACACGACCTCCGTCGTCGCGTGGTCGAAGCTGTCGGCGTTGCCAGTCAAGCCCACCGAGAAGCCGGCGCCCAACTTGTTCCGTACCGCCTCGGCCAGCCCGACCGCGCCGGTGCCGTTCAGGAGCTGCACCCTCGGCCGATTCGACGTGACGGCGGAGGGGAAGGCGGCGGCCACCATCTCTTCCATCTCGCCCTCCCGCACCCGGTAGAGCTCGCCCTCGGCGGCGCCCGTACCGAAGGCCTCGACCGGCAGGAGGCGCGTGCGCACGGTGCCGCCGACCAGCGAGTCGAGCGCCTTGGCCAGCGCCGGCGGCTGGGTCGGGGCCGCGTCGGGCCGACTGCGCAGGGCGGCGATCCACGCCTCCAGGAACTTCTGGTGGCGGGCCAGGCGGGCCAGGTCGGTGGACCGCCCCTTGACGGCGAGGAAGCGGCCGGCGTCGGCCGGCTGCACGAGCACTGGCCCGGCCTCGTAGAGCACCTCCACCCGGCCGGTCGGGTCCAGCTGTTCCACCCGCTCGGGAACGTCGACGGTGAGGGGGCCCACCGGGGCCAGCAGCGCCGCCAGGGCGGCGTCGTCGAGCACGACGGTGGCGCCCATGGTGGCTCCCAGCAGGTTCTCGACGGTGGCCTGGAGACGGGACTGACCGCCGAACTCCAGCGACCTGGACACGGGCTCGAGCCCGATGGAGACGATCTCGGTCATGGTGCCAGGCGGGATGAGCACGATCGTGCCCCCGGCCTCGCTGCCCGGCGACAGGACGAACAGCGACACCGCCTTGCCGCCTGCGTCCCGCTGCGCGATGAGCACCGGTGGAGCAGCCGCCGCCGGCGCCGACGTCGGCGTGTCGGACGCCGTGCCGGCACCGTCGTCAGTGCCAGGCCCGACGAGGAAGATCACCAGGCCGAGCACCACCAGCGCGGCGGCGGCGACGCCGAAGTTGCGGATCCGGCGCTGCCGGCGCCGTTGGCGGCGCTGGTGCGCCCGCGTCCCGCCCCGGTTGGTCTCCGGCATCTGGATCGGTTCGAAGGCCAGCGGATCGTCGGGATCGACCGGTCCGGCCGTGTCGGCCGTGTCGGTGCTGCTCTCGGTCATCCTTCAACCAGCGTACAGACCGCGACGGCGGATTTCGCGCACGGCCGCCGCCGGCACCAGCGCATCGATCGGGCGGCCCGCAGCCACCCTGGCCCTGAGGTCGCTGCTCGAGATGTCGAGCACCGGGATGGTGACCGCCTGCGCCCGCCACGGCGGCGCCGGCAGGCGGAGGGCGGTGCCCGGCCGCGTCACCACCACGATGGTGACAGCCGCCCGCACCTCGTCCACCCGCTCCCACGTGGCAAGGTCGGGAACGACGTCGGACCCCACCACCAGGTACAGCTCGGCGCCGGGATGGCGACGGGCCAGCTCGGCCACGGTGTCGGCCGTGTAGGAGGGCCCGCCCCGCTCGATCTCCAGCCGGCTGGCCTCCACGCCGTCGATGCCCTCGGCCGCCGCCTCCACCACGGCGAAGCGCTGCTCGGCCGGCGTGACGGCCCGCGTGCCGACCTTCTGCCACGGCACGTTGGCCACCACGAGCAGCACGCGGTCGAGGGCCAGGCTGGACCGCACCTCGGCGGCGGCGGCCAGGTGGCCGACGTGGATCGGGTCGAACGTGCCTCCGAGGACGCCGATGCGGGTAGCCGGCACGTCAGTCGCCTCGCCCGCCGGCCGCCATGGCCGGTGCTGGCAGGGCGAACGAGCGTGGCGTCGGGACGGCGGGCGTGCCCTGTGGCCGGTCGGGGAACGGACTTCGCCCGACGTGGACGGGGGTCCGGGGGCACGGCACGGGGCGGAGCCTACGTAGCCGCCCACCGGCGGTACGGTCCCATGCCGTGACGGACGCTCCCCTGCCCGACGGCGTCGGCGGCTGGAGTGACCGGCGCTTCGCCGCCGTCGCCCGCATCCTGGGCGAGCAGGTGGCGGCCGGCGTCCACCACGGGGCCGCCGTCGCCATCCGGCACCGCGGCGAGCCGGTCGTCGACCTCTGGGGCGGCACGTTCGGCGAGGACACGTTGGTGACCTCGTTCTCGACCACCAAGGGCCCGGTTGCGACCTGCGTCCACATGGCGCTCGAGCGGGCCGGGGTGACCTACGACACGCCGGTGGCCGAGGTCTGGCCCGAGTTCGCCCAGGCCGGCAAGGAGGCGGTCACGATCCGCCAGGTCCTGTGCCACGAGGCCGGCATCCCCCAGATCCGCCACGAGATCGCCGACGTGTGGGCCATGGCCGACTGGGAGGCCATGGTGGCGACGGTCGAGGCGCTGCCGCCCCTGTGGGAGCCGGGGACGGCGAACGGCTACCACGCCCTCACCTGGGGCTGGCTGGCCGGCGAGCTGGTGCGCCGGGTGGACGGGCGGCCGCCGGCACAGTTCCTGGCCGACGAGGTCGCCGGCCCGCTCGGCCTCGACGGCTGCTTCCTCGGCGCACCCGTCGACCAGGTGTCGCGGCTGGCGCCCGTGTTCTGGAACCCCATCTACCTCGACATGCCCCACCTCGACGAGCTCCTGCCGGCGGACTCGCTCACCCTGCGGGCGGTGGCCCCGGCCGGCGACATGGTGGAGTTCGTCAACAGTGACGTGGGTCGCTCGTCCTGCGTACCCGCCATCACCGGCGCCTTCACCGCCCGGTCGCTCGCCACCATCTACGCCGTCCTCGAACGCGGCGGCACCCTCGCCGGCACCCGGCTCCTGTCCCCCGGCACCGTCGAGGCTGCCACAACGGTGCAGAACGACCGGCCCGACCTGGTGCTCTTCGTGCCCATGCACTGGCGGCTCGGCTTCATGGGCCTCGGCCTGGGCGGTGCGGGCGGCCCCGGCGGTGCGTCAGCCGCCTACGGCCACTCGGGGCTGGGCGGCTCGGTCGCCATGGCCGACCCTCGTACCGAGCTGGCCGTGGCGGTCACCCTCGACCGCCTCGAGCTCGACCTGCTCGGCGACGACCGGGCCGGCGCCGTCGTGCGGGCGGCGGTGGCGGCGGTGGACACCATGTGAGCGACGCCCGCCCGTTCTCGTCGGCGAATCGGCGCGAACTTCGCGTCGCTTCACCGACGAGAACGGGCTACTGGTCCGCCAGGCGGGCGACCACGGGGGCGAACGCCGCGCAGGCGTCGCCAGGGACGCCCCAGTAGCTGAAGCCGAACTCCTCCCGGCGGCGCTCCAGGCTGGCGCAGATCTCGTCGACGCTGCCAACGAGAGCCACGGGCACCTCGAGCGCCTGCTCGGGGGTGATCCCGAAGCCGGGCGCCATGGCGGTCGCCGTGGCCTGGCGGTCGGCGCCGACCATGCAGAAGGCCGTGTTGCAGTGGAGCTCGAGCTGGTCGAAACGCTCGCCGGCCGCCTCCCGCACCCACTCCACCCGCTCGGTGAAGCGCTCGGCCAACGCCGACCTGGCCGCCTCGGGTCCAACCCATCCCGAGGCGAGGCTCATGTTGAAGCCCACGATGTCGGCCTCCCGGGCAGCCAGGCCGAGCACCCGCCTGCCGCCTCCGGCGATCATGATCGGCGGCCGAGGCGACTGCACCGGCCGGGGCCGACCGCTCGCCTGGCGCAGCTGGTAGTGGGAACCGTCGAAGTCGGCCTTGCCTTCTCCCCACAGCGCCTTCACGACACGCACGCCTTCCTCCAGCCGGTCCACGCGTGTGCCTGGCGGGTCGTAGGCGATGCCCAGCTCGTCGTAGTCCGACTTCATCCAACCGGCGCCCATGCCGAGCTCGACACGGCCCTCGGAGACGATGTCGAGTGTTGCAATCTCCTTGGCCAGCACGGCGGGGTGGCGGTAGTCGTTGTCGAACACCAGCGAGCCGATGCGGATGCTGGTGGTGGCCGTGGCCGCTGCGGTGAGGCCGACGAGCGGGCCCCACTGGCTGTCGAAGTGGTCAGGCATCCACAGCGTGGCGTAGCCGAAGTCCTCGGCCGCCTTGGCCCGGTCCCGCCAGGTGCGGCTGTCCGGCGCCGACGAAAGCTGCACCCCGAAGCGGAACGGACGAAGGCCCATCCGCCAGACCCTATTGCCCAGGGCGCCACCATTGCCTTCGCCGTCGGGCCCGGCTGCCCGTAGGCTGAGGAGGTGGAACCGGAGGCGTGGACGCCCACCAGCTGGCGCGACCGGCCCGCCACCCAGCAACCGGACTGGCCCGACGAGGCCGCCCTCGAGAATGCCCTGAAGCAGCTCACCGGCATGCCGCCCCTGGTCTTCGCCGGCGAGGCCCGCCAGCTCACCGCGTCGCTGGCCGCGGCGGCCGAGGGACGGGCGTTCCTGCTGCAGGCGGGCGACTGTGCCGAGTCGTTCGGCGACTTCTCGGCGGACGCCATCCGGGACAAGCTCAAGGTCATCCTCCAGATGGCCATCGTCCTCACCTACGGGGCGGGTGTCCCCGTGGTGAAGGTCGGGCGCATCGCCGGCCAGTTCGCCAAGCCCCGGTCCTCCCCACCGAGATGGTGGGCCAGGTGGAGCTGCCGTCGTTCCGGGGCCACATCGTCAACAGCGACGCGCCCGACGCCGAGTCCCGGGTGGCCGATCCCAGTCGCCTCATCGGGGCGTACCACCAGTCGGCGGCCACGCTGAACCTGGTGCGGGCGTTCACCAAAGGCGGGTTCGCCGACCTCAACAAGGTCCACGTGTGGAACCAGCAGTTCGTGGCCACGAGCGCCGAGGGGCGGCGGTACGAGGCCATCGCGGCGGAGATCGACCGGGCCATCCGCTTCATGAAGGCGTGCGGGATCATCGTGGAGTCCGAGGCCCGCCTGCGCGAGGTCGACTTCTACACCTCCCACGAGGCCCTGCTGCTCGGCTACGAGGAGTCGCTCACCCGGCTCGATTCGCTCAGCGGCGACTGGTACGACTGCTCGGCCCACATGCTCTGGGTGGGCGACCGCACCCGCGAGCTCGACGGCGCCCACATCGAGTTCCTGGCCGGCGTGCGCAACCCGATCGGCTGCAAGGTGGGCCCCACTGCCACCGTCGACGAGATCCTCGGCATCTGCGAGCGCCTCGACCCCGACCGGCAGCCGGGGCGGCTCACGCTGATCTCCCGCATGGGCGTCAAGCGCATCTCCGACTCGCTCCCGCCGCTCCTGCGGGCGGCCCGGGAAGCCGGCCACCCGGTGCTGTGGGCGTGCGACCCGATGCACGGGAACACCTTCGTGGGCGCCGGCGGGCGCAAGACGCGTCACTTCGACGACGTGATGGGCGAGATCGAGCTGTTCTTCGCCGCCTGTCGGGCGGAGGGCACGTGGCCGGGCGGTGTCCACGTGGAGCTCACCGGCGACGACGTCACCGAGTGCCTGGGCGGCGCAGAGGAGATCCTCGACCTCGAGGTGCGCTACACCAGCGCCTGCGACCCCCGCCTGAACGGCCGCCAGTCCCTCGATCTCGCATTCCGGGTGGCCGAGCTCCTCCGCACCTGAGGAACCACGAAAGTGCTTGTAGGGACCAGTTCGCCGGTATAGAACAGGTTCGTGCGCCGGACCCTGACCACGCTGCTCCTGGCCGCACTGGCCGCCACGGGCGCCTGCAGGTCCGACAAGGTCGAGTCGCCCGAACCCACCGTCCCCACGGCGCCCTCCACCTCCACCATCGCTGCCACCGGTACGACGGCGCCCGACCCCTTCGCCGTCCCCGACAAGATCGACGCCGCCTACGTCGACCGGGTGCTCGTGGCGCTGAACAAGGTCTACGGCGACGTCGCACGCAAGGTCATCACTACCAGTCGCTTCGACCGGAACGACCTCGATCCGCTGGGGGCGATCTTCAATCCGCCGCTTCTCGACATCCAGGCGCAACTGTTCGTCGACATTCCCGACACCGACCCGTCCCTCTTCAAGAAGCCGATCGGCTACCGGGTCATGACCGTGCTCGAGGTGATCACGGCTCGGTCCGACTGCATCTACGCGAAGATCCGGCTTGACGTCTCCGAAGTGCTGGTCACTCCTCCTTCAAACAAGGAAAAGTACGTCACCCTTGGCTTGAAACCAGCGGATGCGGACCCCTCCGGCATCAACCCGACACCGTGGGCCATGGCGGGAGAGAGCAGCGCGAGGGAGGACTCTTGCGCCGGCTGATCGCCTTCTTGGCCGTCACGTCGGCACTCGCGCTGCGGGGTGTGGCCTGGGCCGAGGCGCCGCAAGTCAAATGCGTCGACGTCGAGACATTCGGCGGCGAGACCGTCGGCCAGTGTTCGGGCGGCGGTAGCGCCAGCGCCACCAACCAACCGCGTTCGAAAAGGCGACCGATTGAACTCGTCACGGCGGTCTCCTCCACGCCGGAGACGGGCGCCTGCACCATCCTCGCCACCCCGACTTCGGGACAAGGAGCCCAGGCCGCGGCATTCCAGAATGCGCTCGCCCGGATAAACAATGCGTTCGACTTCGTGCTCCGACAGGGCCTACTGAACGAACTCTGGGCCCGCCTCGTGGCGCGCCTTCCTGGGTGCCCGAGCGTCTCGCCGCCGGAGATCGCGTTCGCGTTCGTACGCGAGATCATTCCGCCAGGGCCGGACCCGTGGATCGCTCCCGGTTACGCCCTGACCGGAAAGCCGTCGTTCGTCGAGACCCGGATGCCCACGTCGACCCCTCAGCGGTACGACACACCCCTCGGCCCCCTGGACGTCATCGTCCGGGCGACCACAGTCGCTGTGGACTGGGGTGATGGCACCGGCGCCGACGAGGGACCATTCCCCTCACCGAGCAAGCCGTGGCCCGATGGCAAAGCCACGCACACGTTCACGGTCATAGGCGCCTACGACGTGGTCGTCACCCAGGTCTGGGACGCCGACTGGCGCCTCGCCGGTCAGGCCGGCACGGTACGCGGCCTCACCAGCGTCGGCCGCCTGGACGACTTCGAGGCCCGGCAGCTTCAGGCCGTCCGCAACCGCTGAAGCTGCGCCGGTTCAGTCCGAGGACCCCCAAGCGGGGTGGCCTTGCCGTTCGGCAACCAATCGGTCGTGGATGACACGGACCGGGCCGTTCTCCACGTCCATGATCGTCACGTCGCCACTGAAGAAGGGTGTCGGACAGGTCCGCGACGCGGCACCGGCGACCAGCTCATGAGGGCCCGGCCAGCTCCACCCAGACGTCACCGGGTGATGGTTGCGCTCGAATGTCAGGGGCCAAGCGGCGGCGGCGGGCCGGCGGGATCCATCGAGCGACACCTGGTACCAACCGGATCTCCCCTCAGGCTCCTCGCCGGAGACACCACCGACGGGACTGCGATTGGCCGGACATTCAGGCGCCCATGCGACCCTCCAGGCACAACAGGGCGTCGACGGTTAGGCCGAGGTCGAGGCGCTCGCCGCCCCACAGGCACGCCCCGGTGCCCGTGCCGATCACCACGCCGAGGCGGCGGTTGACGTCGTCCACGTCGAGCGTCACGGGCTCGAACTCGGGGGCGGCTCGGAGTTCGACGCCGGCCGGGCTGGTGAACACCAACTCTCCGGCGGGCGTGCGGCGCAGGCCGAAGCCGCCCTCGTGCACGGCGTGGTGGTGGTACCGACACAGCAGGCACAGGTTGGCCAGCGAGGTCTCGCCACCCTTGGCCCAGTGGATGACGTGGTGGCCGTCGACGAAGCGGCGCTGGCCGCAGCCGGGGAACCGGCAGCCCCCATCGCGTTTGCGCAGGGCCCGGCGGATGCGGCGGGGGATGGTGGGCGTGGCCCTGCCCACGTTGAGCGGCTCGCCGCCGGCATCCAGGCTCATGGCCACCACGGTGGAGTCACAGGCCAGGCGCCGGGCCGCCTCGGAGACCACGAACGGGCCGTCGTCGATCTCTCCCACCCCGTTGGCGCCGGCCAGGGTGTCGTGGGCCACGGTGACCACCACCTGGTAGCGCTCCCCTCCGTCGCGGGCGGCCGGGCCGTGGTTCAACATGGTCTCGGCCATGGCCACCAGGGCGTCGGCCCGGGTGGCGGGGACGCGAGCGGCCTCGGCGTTGCGCAGGCGGGCGGCGGCCACGGTGTCGTCGGCGGGCGCCTCGGCCGCCCCGGACGATCCCGCGGGATCGTCGATTTCTGTGGACAACTCCACCTGTGACCCCGGGTTGTCGTTGTGCCCGGCGGACGATCCCGCGGGATCGTCGATTTCTGTGGACAAGTCCAACTGTGACCCCGGATCGTCGGTGTGCTCAGGCGACGGTCCTTCGGCATCGTCGCCGGCCTGGTCGCGCAGGGCATGGTCGGCGGCGTCGAGGGCCTGGAGGACGAGCGCACCCTCGTCGGGACCGAGTCGGGCGGTGAACACCAGCGAACCATCGTCGTCCCAGAACCAGTGGAGGTGGCGGGCCTGGTGGCGGCGGGCGGCGTTCTCGTCTTCGTCGCCCGTCTCGACATTGGTGCGGGCCCGGGCGATGCGGTCGAGCTG
>Ga0136633_1002054_pt1 | contig 14217 bp, 13 predicted proteins | sample AntDrymeUQ832206_2_FD_105494 | JGI IMG/M metagenome (GOLD analysis project Ga0136633, IMG submission 105494) | Polar desert sand microbial communities from Dry Valleys, Antarctica - metaG UQ83 (22.06) | ecosystem: Environmental > Terrestrial > Soil > Desert | place: Antarctica: Dry Valley... | reverse complement strand
GTCCTCACCTCTCCTCTGGTGCACCTTTGCGTCAGTCCCGTCGCACCAGAACGTCCCTGCATCGACGATGGCGGCGTTTCTCGTCGCTCACGTACCCTCCGGGTACGCTCGACTCCTCGCGCCTTGCCCACGGCTCCGCCGAGGTCGGAATTGGGATTCAATCTGCCGCGCAGGACCGCCCTGGATGCTGACGCTACTTCCGCGCAGGAGCACTAGTGCCCTCCCGACGCTTGCTGCGAGCTTTGGGAACCATACAATGCCTCATCATGACGTCAGGGGCCGGTAATGGGATCTCCTCGTATTGAAGGAGGGGGCGCTGTTCGTTTGTGCGCGTCAAGACGGCGACATTCGAGCGTCCCCAGGCTCGAATGAGGGCCTTTACTCGAACGACACTCGCCATTTGTCGGAGCTGAGCCTCACGATCGGCGGCCGCTCGCCCACATTGCTCTCGACGACGACCCATTCACCCTACGAGGCCGTTGTGTGTCTCACCAACGCCGCAGTCGATGAGGAGGGCGGCTCGCCAATTCCTGCGAAGGTGCTGTCCATCCACCGCATGCTCCTTCTCGGCGACCGTCTGTATCAGCGCATTGTGATCCAGAATCACAGCGGCACGCGAGTGCCTACAGAGCTTGAGATCAAGCTCGAGGCCGACTTCGTGGACATTTTCGAAGTCCGCGGAGCTTACGAACGTGTTAATCGGGAACCAACGCTCTCCTCGAACAGCAGCGCGAGCGAGTTCAGTTTTTGCTACCTCGGTAAGGATGAACTTCGGCGTGAGTCGATCGTAGAGGTCCTCTCCCCGGGGAGGGCAGAGAAGGATTCGGCCGATGGGGCTCGTTTGAGGTGGGCGCTCGATCTCGAGCCGCTTCAGACCGTTACCGCGGAGTTCACGGTCGAGCCTTCGCTCGAGGGAGCCCGGGCGCGGGATCACTCGTTTCAGAGCGCTCAACGGGTCGTCGCCTCGAAATCAAGAGAGTGGCTGGACTCGTGCACGAGGATAGATTGTGGTTCCGCTAGACTTCAGCGCATCCTGGCTACGGGAATTAGTGATTTGAGAGCTCTCATGACTCCGAGCGAGGACGGCGAGATGATCGCTGCGGGGATTCCTTGGTACGTGGCCTCGTTCGGCCGGGATGCGCTCCTGACGAGTCTGGAGATGCTGGTTCTGACTCCTGAGCCGGCGCGCCGGAGCCTTGTTCATCTTGCTCGAATGCAGGCGCAGACCGATGACCCCTACAGGGATGCCGAGCCGGGCAAGATCCTGCACGAGCTGCGCCAGGGTGAGTTGGCGCGGAGTGGATCTATTCCCCATTCCCCCTATTACGGAACGGTCGATGCGACGCCGCTCTTTCTAATGCTTGCTTCCGCCTTTTGGCGCTGGACCGCTGATCGCGACACGATCGAAAAGCTTGAGCCTGCGCTCGACGCCGCCCTTCAGTGGATAGATGGCTACGGGGATCGAGACGGCGACGGATTTGTCGAGTACCTGAGCCGGTCGCCTTCGGGCCTCCACAATCACGGCTGGAAGGATTCGCAGCACTCGATCATGCATGCAGACGGCTCCCCGGCCGAGGGGCCGATCGCCTTGGTGGAGGTTCAAGCCTATGTGTACATGGCCAAGCACGACATCGCCGATGTGTACCGGGCGCTAGGCCGCCCAGGACGCGCTGCTTCCTTGGAGACCGAAGCTGCAAAACTCAGAGAGGCCTTCAATGAGGTGTTCTGGATGCCGGAAGAGGACACCTTTGCACTGGCGCTCGACGGAAGCAAGCACCAGGTCCGGAGCGTGACCTCGAACCCCGGACATTGCCTCTACTGCGGAATAGTGGATGGGGACAGAGCCCAGATCGTTGCGCACCGGCTCCTGAACCGGGAAATGTTCTCGGGGTGGGGAATACGAACCCTGTCGAGCCGGTCTCCCTCCTACAACCCCATGAGTTACCACAACGGCTCGGTCTGGCCGCACGACAACGCCATTATCGCCGCAGGGTTCAAGCGTTGCGGGCTGACCCAAGAGGCCCAAACAGTCGCCACGGCGCTCTTCGAAGCAGCTCTCGAGTCCCCCAGTTCTCGTTTGCCGGAGCTATTCTGCGGCTTCGACAGGGAGGAGGGGAGGTCCTATGTCCGATATCCGGTTGCGTGCAGTCCACAAGCATGGGCGGCGGCAGCGCCGTTCATGACGTTGCAGGCCCTGCTGGGTATCTCAGCGGACGCACCTGCCGGGCTCCTCGCGGTCCACGAGCCGATGTTGTCGGACGCCATGAAGGGGTTCCGCCTACACGACATGCGAGTTGGCGACTCACGCGTTAGCCTTGATGTCACAAACGCGGGACTGGGTTCCGTGTGCACACTATTAGACGATCCGGCCCCCATTCGGGTGTCCATAAGATGATCGACGGACTGTGCGGAAAGACATGACAGAGCCACATGCGAGCCGACCGTACATGCCGGGATACGGCATTGATGAAGCCGGCGAGGGAGCCGGCCTCCTTCCCTGGTCGTGGGCGGAAGAGCGGTTGCTGTTATCGCACAACTACTGGGTAGCCACGGTGTGGCCGGACGGACGCCCGCACGCGATGCCGGTTTGGGGAATCTGGGCTGCGTGGGCGTTGTGGTTCAGCAGCGGCGGGGATTCGCGCAAGACCCGCAACCTGAGGGCGGATCCTCGTTGCGTGATCACGACGGACGATGCAGCTGAGCCCGTGGTGATCGAGGGGAGCGCCTCGATCGTGACGGACACTGATAGCCTGTCGGTGTTTCTTGAGCTCATGAACGAAAAGTACAAGAGCGGCATGTCGATGGACTTCCTGGATCCGACGGTGAACGCCACCTTCCGAACTCGGCCCGGCTGCGCCTTCGCTTTGAACGAGAAGGAGTTCACGAGCACACCGACGCGCTGGGACCTCTCCGGGGTGAAACACGACGGTGGGCAGGTCCCAGTAGAGTCATGAGCGCCCGGAAGGACCTCCCGGTCATCCCGTTCCCTTCGCAAGAGAGCTGGGAGGCCTGGCTCTCGGAACAGGGCATGACCTCAGAGGGGTTGTGGGTGAAGTTGGGCAAGAAGGGATCGAGTATCGATTCCGTGAGCTATGCAGAGGCCGTCGAGGTTGCTTTGTGCTACGGATGGATCGACGGCCAAGCCAGGAGGTTCGACGACGACTATTACCTTCAGCGGTTCACTCCCCGCCGGGCACGCAGCAAGTGGTCGAAGATCAATTGTGGCAAGGCCGAAAAGCTTATCGAGAGTGGCGCGATGAAGGCATCCGGGATGAGAGAAGTCGAACGGGCAAGAGCGGACGGGCGCTGGGATGCTGCCTACGACGCCCCGAGCACGGCGACGGTTCCCGACGACCTGCGGGTCGAGCTCGAGAAGAACGACAGAGCACGCGGGTTCTTCGAGAGTCTCGACGCCACGAACCGGTATGCGATCCTGCACCGGATCCAGGACGCGAAGAGGCCCGAGACGAGGGCGCGGCGGATCGAGAAGTTCATGGCGATGCTCAACCGTGAGGAGAAGATCTACTCTTGATCGCACACTATCCGATCCGACCCGAACCGGTGGGAAGCATCTTGTGACGTGACTCTCATCGCCATGTTCCTAATTATCATCGTGTCCGTTGCGGCGACCGTGGCTGCGATGCTCCTGGTTCGGCGACGCGCACCGGTGGAGGGCTTCTTTACGGACTCCGATCGTGCCGCAGGCATCTTTGGCGTGACTGGAACGGGCTTCGCCGTGTTCCTGGCCTTCGTGATCTTTTCTTTCGTTCGAGAGCTACGACCGAGCGCGCGAGAGCGCCTCGATCGAAGCCGTCGCCACGACCGAGCTTTTCCGAATCGTGCAGCTTTATCCCGATGAGCCGCGCGTGAAACTGCACGGACAACTCGTCTGCTACGCGAGGGCCGTCTTCAACCAGGAGTGGAGGACGATGCGAGAGCAACGAGAGAGCCCGGTCGTCCAGGAATGGCTTGTCCGGATCGAGCGCACGATCGAGGGAGTGGCAATTCGCAACGAGAAGCAGGGGATTGCCTACGGACAGTGGTTCGACCGGGTCGCCGAGCGCCGCGAAGGGGGCCGCGGCCGTCTCGCCGAGGCTTTCCCCTACGTCCCTGCAATCGTGTGGGCAGCTCTGTTTCTGGGCGGTTTGCTGCTCGTGACCTACGTGTGCTTCTTCGCCGATCGTGGAGAACGGTGGCTGGTCCAGGCATTGATGATGGCCGCCGTCACCGTAATGGTGGTTTCGGGGCTGCTCCTGGTTAGATTCCTCGACCGGCCGTACGAGACCGCGTCGGGTGGCATCAAGCCCGATGCGATGCGCACCAGCTTGGCCGGGATGGAAAGAGAAAGCCGGCGGCTGGGACCGGAGGAATCGATTCCGTGCGACGAGTCAGGGACCCGCGTGGCACGCCGGTAAGACAGAAGCGATCGCCAGATCAGAAGGCGCCGGCGCTCGAGATGTCGAGCACGGCTCGAATACCTCGGGCCTCTCGTGAAGCAGCGAAGGCCTCGTTGATCTGATCGAGATTGAAGCGAGCCGATACGAGCTCGCCGAGAGGCAAGGCTCCCCTGAGATAGAGGTTGACGATGCGTGGAATCATGACCTCTGGAGAGAGCGAGCCGTATGCGGAGCCGAGGATTGCCTTTTCGTAGGTGACCAGATCTAGGAAGTCGACGGGCACGGGCACGTTCTCTGGCATGAGACCCACAACGGCGATCTTGCCTCCGGGGCGAGTGAGATCGATACCCATTCGCATTGCAGAAGCGCTCCCCACGGTCACTATGCTCCAGTCGAATCCCTCATTCGGTGCCACTCTGACGAGCTTCCTAGCTTGATCTGAGCCCGGGTCGATCGTGCCCGCCCCCAAGGCCTCTACTCGGCCGCGGCGCTCCGATTGGAGGTCAAAGCCTGTCACCTCTGCTCCACAAACAAGGGCCGCTTGGAGTGCGCTCATGCCGACTCCCCCCAAGCCGATCACCGCGCCGCGAGTCCCCGCCGCGACATCGAGGGTTTCCACCACTGCGCCGAAGCCGGTGATAACCGCACATCCGATAAGTGCGGCGATCTCTGCAGGAACGCCCGGCGGCAGCGGGACCGCACTTCGCGCCGCGACCACGGCGTGGCCGGCGAAGCAGGCGAGCAGCGAGTAGGCAGCGATTGGTCCTCCAGCGCCTCGCAGAGGTGAGGCGCCCGTGACAAGCTCCCCGTTGGTCATCGCCGTCAAGGCCCTCTGGCAGCGAATAGGCCGCGCGGCGATGCAGTGGGGACAGGCGCCGCACCCGGGGGCCAGGCTCAGGACAACGGCTTGTCCGGTTTCGAGCATCTCCACGCCTGGACCCAGGGCCTCGACCACCGCGGCCCCCTCATGCCCTAGAACGGCCGGTAGGGGGAACCCCCATTCCCCATCGGCCTGGCCCACGTCACTGTGGCAGACGCCCGCCGCCACCATGCGCACGAGCACCTCACCCGGGCCGGGATCTCGCAGCGTGACGGGTTCAAGCGATAGAGGCCGGCCGAAGGCGCGCAGCACCGCCGCCGTGGTTTCGATTGGCATGGAGCTGCTGATCTTGACATCTTGTGCGGGGGGTGGGATAACCGCCATGGAACCGGTTTCCTAAACAGGGGGTAGATATGGCGTCGAGCGACCCCGGCGGGGGCAAACGAGAGCAGGCGGGCCGCGAGCTCTTGGATACGCATCTCTCCAGAAGGCGGTTGCTCCAGGGCATGGCAGCGGCCGGTCTGGCGTTCGGATCTTCGGGCCTTCTCGCAGCTTGCGGAGGGGACGGTGGTAGTGGCGGCGGCTCGACTGGTGGCGACTCCCAGTCAGGAGGAGGAGGCAGCCGCGGGGGCCTCCTGCGAGTGGGACACGTCGGCGCCGGGAAGGGTGAATCATTCAACCCGGCCCGGGGATCGTCGTTCATCGATGCTTCGCGCTACTTCAACCTGTTCGACCCCTTAAGCAGGGTTTCGCCCACACTCGAGATCGAGCCGGGCCTGGCCCTGGAGTGGAACCCGAATAGTGAATCAACCGTGTGGGAGCTGAAGCTTCGCCCCGATGTCACGTGGCACGATGGCAAACCGTTCACGTCAGATGACGTCATCTACACTCTGCAAGAGATGAACGACGCCAAACACGTCTCGCATTCGAGCGTGACCAACATCAAGTTGGGAGATGTCAAGAAGCTCAACGATCTGACTCTCAGGATCCCGCTCAAGTCTCCGAATGCACGCCTGTTCGACTCCTTCGTTCAGCAGAACACAGTCATCGTCCAGGACGGGGCAAAGGACTTCTCCAAGCCCGTCGGCACCGGCCCCTTCATGTTCGAGTCGTTCTCTGTGGGCGAGCGGAGCCTGTGCAAGCGCAATCCCAGCTACTGGGAGGAAGGCAAGCCCTACGTCGACGAATGGGAAGACATCTCCATCGACGATAACGCCGCCCGCCTGAACGCGCTCTTGGCGGGGGAGATCGATATGATGAGCCAGCTTCCCTTTGCCCAGGCCAAGGATCAGCAGCAACGCGGCGAGATTCAGGTGCTGGCGGCGGACAGCCCCGCGATTCAAGTCTTCATAATGGCGGTGGATATCGCCCCATTCGATGACGAGCGCGTACGGCAAGCCTTCCGTCTCATCCCCGACCGCCAGGCATTGATCGACGGCGCCCTCTTCGGCTTCGGCTCGATCGGTAACGATCTGGCAGGCAAAGGACTGCCCTTCTTTGCCGAGGACCTGCCTGCGCGCGACCAGGACCTCGACCAGGCTCGCTCGCTCCTCAAGCAAGCGGGGGCCGAGAACCTCAAGGTCACCCTTCACACCTCCGACATCGTCCCCGGCTTTGTCGAGGCTGCTACGCTCCTTGCCCAGCAGGCAAAGGGAGCGGGCGTCACCATTGAGGTAAAGAAGGAACCTGCCAACGCATACTTCGACACATCACTGCTCTACACCAAGCTGGACTTCGCGCAGTCCTTCTGGACATTCTCGTCACTTCCGATCTGGTACGAGCAATCCCTGCTCTCTGATGCGGTCTGGAACGAGACTCACTGGCGCCAGCCGTCCTTCGACAAGCTCATTCGCGATGCGCAGGGTGCTCCCGACGAAAGCACCGCGACCGAGCTGTGGGGCAAGATCCAGCAAACCCAGTACGAGCAAGGCGGCTACATAGTGTGGTCGAACCAACAGCTTGTGGACGGCGCCTCGACGAAGGTAAAGGGACTCAAGCCGAGCTCCTTCTTCAACCTTGGTGGCTGGAACTACCGCGACGTGCAGCTCGGGTGACAGAGGACGCGGCCCCGGTCCCCGGCGAGCTCCTGCTGGGAGAGGTCGCCGTGGTTACCGGAGCAAGTCGCGGGATAGGGGCCGCGGTGGCGATCGAGCTTGCGAGGTCGGGCGCGGACATTGGGCTCGTGCAGCGAGGGGAGGCGGAGGACACACGAGCGGAGATCGAACGGCTGGGGCGGCGCGTCCACGTCGTTCGAGCCGACGTCGGCGTGGGTGAGGCCGCCATGCGCGCAGTCGACGAGGTCGGCGACGTGTTCGGTCGTCTCGATGTCGCTGTGGCGAATGCGGGGATGACGGTGCGAGGGCCGGCCCTCGAGCTTTCGCTCGACGACTTCAAGCGGACGATCGATGTCAATCTGACCGGAGTCTTTGCGTTATCGCAGGCTGCGGGGCGTCGCTTTATCGCAGGCGATTCCGGAGGCCGCATTGTTCACATCGCTTCCGTCCTCTCCTTTCAAGGGGGAATCAACGTTTGTGCCTACGCCGCCAGCAAGGGTGGAGTCGCGCAGCTCACCCGTGCCCTGGCAAATGAGTGGGCGCCTTTGGGAATTCGAGTGAACGCGGTCGCCCCCGGCTACGTCGCGAACGAGCTCACCAAGCCCCTGCGCGAGGATCCCCAACGCTACGCGAATATCTCGGCCCGTATCCCGGCCGGTCGCTGGGCAACCGTCGAAGAAATTGCCCGCGCCGTAGCGTGGTTGGCGTCTCCCGCAGCCGCCTATGTTCACGGTCATGTGCTTGCGGTGGATGGCGGTTGGCTGGCCCGATGAACAGCGCGGGCGACCTCGTTACTCCCGGTGTCCAGCCGATCAAGGTGCGCCGCGGCCACCCGGTGCTCTTGTTCTTGGCTCGCAGAGTTGCGGCGGCGGCCGCAACTCTTGTGATCGTCTCGATTCTGGTCTTCATGGGAACAGAGGTGCTGCCGGGGGACGCTGCCGGAGCGGTACTGGGCCGCAGCGCAACTCCGGCGCAGGTTGAGGAGATGCGCGCGCTCATGGGTCTCGATCGCCCTGCGCCAGAACGCTATCTGGACTGGCTGGGTGGGGTCCTGTCGGGGGACCTCGGGAATTCTGCGGCGGGGTTCGCAGCCGGAGGCGAATCCCCGATCTGGGACGAGATCTCGGGCAAGATCGCTAACTCCTTCGCACTGGCTGGGATCACTGCTGCTCTCATGATTCCCCTGTCCCTCTTGCTCGGAATCGTCGCCGCATTACGAGCCGGGCGTGCGCTCGATCATGCGATCTCCATCAGTTCTCTTGCCATCATCTCCTTGCCGGAGTTCATCATTGGGTCGCTGCTCATCTTAGTCTTCTTCTCGTGGCTGGACCTTCTTCCCCCCGTGTCCCTCATCGCTCCCGACACAAACCCTCTGTCTCAGCCGGATGTGCTTGTCCTGCCGGTGTTGACTCTGCTCGGTGCCTCGCTGGCTGCCTCGATCCGAATGGTGCGGGCGGGGATGGTTGAAGCTCTGAGTGCAGAGTACGTGACCATGGCGAGGCTCAACGGGTTTCGCGAGCGCATGGTCGTAACTCGCTACGCATTGCGAAATGCTCTGGCGCCCAGCGTTCAGGTGCTGGCGCAGAACATCCAGTACTTGGTCGGGGGGATCGTCGTCACCGAGTATCTCTTCAATTATCCGGGCCTTGGCAAAGAGCTTGTGGATGCGGTGGCCATCCGGGACGTCCGAGAGGTGCAGTCTGTGGCGCTGCTGATCGCGGCGTTCTATATCGGGCTCAACATCGCCGCCGACCTCCTCGTGGTGCTGTTGGTTCCCAAGCTGAGGACGCAGCGGTGAAGCAGCGCTTACTTGGGGCCCTCACGCCGGGTGCCTGGGTCGGTCTCGTGGTTCTCGTGTCGATTATTGGCCTTGCCGTTCTCGGCCCCCTGTTCGCGCCTCATCCTCTGGACGAACCGATCGGCGTTCCGCTTACCCGTCCCGCCCAGGGCGCGCTGTTCGGAACGGACTTTCTGGGCCGCGACGTTCTGTCGCGTACGCTGTGGGGCGGCCGCAGCGTCTTGGGGTTGGCGGGAATCGCAACTGTTCTCGCCTATTCGGTCGGGATGGCGGTGGGACTCGTCGCAGGCTACAGCCGCTCGCTGCTGGATCCGCTTCTGATGCGGGCAAGCGACGTGATGCTTTCGTTCCCAGCTCTGCTGTTTCTTCTGGTGCTGGTGACCGGTGCTGGATCGAGCAAGACAGTGCTCGTGATTGGCGTGGCGTTAGTGCAGATGCCGCTGGTGGCGCGGATTGTGCGCACGGCGACGCTCGAACAGTCGGTCAGAGGCTTTGTGGAGGCGGCGGTTGCGCGCGGGGAAGGTGCCCCAGCGGTGGTTCGCCGGGAGATTCTCCCCAATATCCTGGGGCCGGTGACTGCAGACATCGGGTTGCGCTTCACCTATTCCATCATTCTGGTTGCCTCGGTGAACTTCCTCGGCCTGGGACTTCAACCTCCCGAAGCCGACTGGGCTTTGATCATCAGCGAGAACCGCGCCGGGTTGACTCTGAACCCGTACGTGATACTGGTGCCGGCCGCTTTGATCGCATCGCTCACCATCTCGGTGAACGTGGTCGGGGATGCATTTGCACGGAGCCTCGGCATCTCCACTGCTCGCCGGAGGCTGGTTCGATGACCGAGCCGGCCCTTCTTGTACGCGCCCTGTGCATCGAGCTCGACTCGGGCATGCCCGTCGTCGAGGACCTCGACCTCGATCTCCGAGCTGGGGAGGTGCTGGGAATCGTGGGCGAGTCGGGAAGCGGCAAGACGACCACTGCGCTTGCGCTGCTGGGCTTCACCCGGCGGGGCGTTCGCATCAGCTCTGGGACGGTAGAAGTCGAAGGATCGGCTCTAACGGCGGGGGGCGAGCGAGTAGTGCGCGCCCTGCGCGGCCGTCTTGTGTCCTACGTGGCTCAGGATCCCGGCGCCGCACTGAATCCGTCTCTTCGAGTGTCAGACCTCATCGGTGACATGCTGCGATCTCACGACGCCGGCGAGGCGGCCGAGAACAGGGTTTCGGCTGCGTTGAAGGGAGTCAACCTGCCGTCGGAACCGGAGTTCGCCCGGCGGTTCCCGCATCAGCTATCGGGGGGTCAACAGCAACGGGTAGCGATTGCAACTGCGCTTGTGTGTGGGGCGAAGGTCGTTGTGTTGGACGAGCCGACGACGGGGCTCGACGTGGTGACCCAGGCCCGGATTCTGAGCGAGATCGACAGACTGCGTTCCGAGCAGCGTGTGGCCATGGTTTATGTGTCGCACGATCTGGCCGTTGTGTCCTCCATCGCCGACCGGGTATCCGTCATGTATGCGGGTCGCATTATCGAGGAGGGCCCGACGGCCGAGTTGGTGGCGCGGCCTCGCCACCCCTACACGCGTGGTTTGCTGTCGTCCGTGCCTGATCCCGTTCGGCCGCGCCGCCTCCACAGCATCCCGGGAGTGAGTGTGGGCGTCGACGACCGGCCCCCAGGATGTGCGTTTGCGCCGCGCTGTTTGCAAAGAACCGAATCACCCGCGCTGAGCGAGCTTCCGCCGCTTGAGCAGATCGGTGGCGACTACAGGGTCCGTTGCTTCGAGTGGCGCCGAACTCCACCACTCGAGGTGGAGGAAGCTGTGGTCGCGCAAACTGTCGAGCGTGGGCGTGTACTGCTGGCTGTCGAATCGCTTGAAGCGGGATACGGGAGGCGGCGCGCGCCGGAGCTCGCGGTCCGCGGCGTTTCTTTCGGCGTTGCTCCCGGAGAATGCCTTGCGATCGTAGGGGAGTCCGGTAGCGGAAAGACGACCCTGGCTCGCTGCATAGCCGGTCTGCACCCATCTAGGGCGGGGCGCGTCCGGCTGGAGGGAGCGGAGCTGGCTTCGTCGGCTGCAAAGAGGGTCCGAGAGCAAAGGCGAAGGATCCAAATCGTCTTTCAGAATCCCAACGAGTCTTTGAATCCGCGTCATCGCGTCGGGAATGCGATCGCGCGACCGGCAAGGATTCTGCGCGGTCTGCCGGCGCAGGAGGCGAACAAAGAGGCGGCTCGCCTGTTGGGACTCGTTCGACTCCCGCTGGCCCTTGCCGATAGGTTCCCGGGAGAGCTTTCCGGAGGCGAGCGCCAGCGGGTGGCGATCGCTCGCGCCCTCGCCGCCAAGCCGGACTTGGTAATATGCGACGAGATCACATCGGCATTGGATGTCTCGGTCCAAGCCGCCGTTCTGGAGCTTCTTGCCGAGCTTCGAGCCGAGCTGGGGCTCGCCCTTCTCTTCATTACTCACAATTTCGGGGTGGTGGCGTCGATCGCAGATCGCATGTTGGTACTCGAGAGCGGATCGATTCGGGAACAGGGGACGGTCGCCTCGGTTCTGTCCAATCCCCAGGATGACTACACGCGCCGGCTCGTGGCGGCTGCTCCCCGCGTCGTGACCTCGCCCTCTCTCCCTTACCTATCGGAGGTTGAATGAGCTCGGCGGTCGTGATCACCGGAGCCGTTTCGGGAATAGGGCGGGCCACGGCGGAGCGACTTGTTGAAGAGAATTTCGTCGTGATAGGAGTGGATCAGGATGTCTCCGGGCTCGAGGCCGTCGGGCGAGCGCTGTCGCAGGGCTTTGTGGGAGTGGCCGGTGACGTCGTAGAAAGAGCTACGCACGAGCGCGCTGCGGAAGCCGCCAGAGAACAGGGAACGTTTGCCGGGTGGGTCAACGCGGCGGGAGTGTGGGCTGAAACACGAGCTCACGATTTGAACGAGTCCGATCTCGACCGGGTGCTTGCCGTGAACCTCAAGGGCTCGATTCTCGGATGTTCGGTGGCGTGCGCACACTTTCTCTCCGCCGGCCAATCGGGAGCGATCGTGAACGTGTCGTCGATCGAGGCGATAGTTGCTTTCCCCGATGCCTTGGGATACGAGGCTTCGAAGGGTGGGGTCGACGCAATTACCAGACAGGTTGCCATTGATTACGGCCCTGTTGGGATCCGCTGTAATGGAGTACGCCCGGGGGCAATCATGACTCCAATGGCGGAACGCTACCTCGCGGGCTATCCAGATGACCGAGAGGTCATGTTGCAGTCGTGGAAAGACCTTAGCGTTCTCGGCCGCATAGGGGAGCCGGAGGAAGTGGCCGCCGTCATCACTTTTCTTATCTCCGATGACGCTCGTTTCGTGACCGGAGCGCTCGTCAATGTTGACGGAGGCGCGACCGCACGCTGCTTCGCCTATCCGCCGCACCCGGACATCAAGGCCAGGTTCAAGTGATCCAGCCCGGTGGTGGCTTGCGCCACCGCCTGCAGGATGTGGCGCGCAACGCCGGCGTCTCCAAATCGATTGCATCGCGAGTGCTGAACGGCGATCCAGCCCTTCTCGTCCGGCCCGAGACGCGCGCCCGCGTTATCGAGGCCGCGCGTGAGCTCAATTACCGGCCGCATGCAGCGGCACGTGGACTCAAGCGGGCTAAGACCGGCGCGCTGGGGCTTCTCGTTCCGCCCTTGACCAACCCCGTTTACGTGCGCATTATTCGCGGCGCCTTCGCTCAGGCTCTGGAGCTGGACTTCGTCGTGCTGCTGGTTGAAGACGTCGAGCCCGGCCAGGCAGAGCAGAGCACGAGCCGGCTGATCCAGGCCGGAAGGGTCGATGGGCTGATGATCGCGTCTGCCCACCCAGATCACCCTCTCCTTTCCTCTCAGTCTTTGCAGCGACTGCCACATGTGTTTGTGAACCGAGCGGTGGCGGGGAGCGGTCGGAACGTCGTGATGGACGAGATGAGCGCGAGCGCGACGGCTCTAGATCATCTTGTCGCACTGGGTCACCGGCGGATCGGCCACGTCGCGGGGCCGCGCGAACTCGACACCGCGCGCAGGCGTGCGGACGGCTTCCGCAAGCATGCCTCTGAGCTTTATCTACAGGCGGAGGTAGCCGAGGGCGACTTCGGAGAGAGTGGCGGCGCGGCTGCAGCGCGGCGGCTCTTGAATGATCATCCCGAGCTCACGGCTCTCTACGCCAGCACCTTGAGCCAGGCGGTCGGAGTTTTTCATGCGGCTTGGGAGATGGGACTGAAGTTACCCGATGACCTATCGGTCATTTCCTATGACGAGATGCCGCTTGCGGACTATCTGCGGCCTCCGCTGACGACCATCCGCATGCCACTCGCCGAGCTGGGGGCAGCCGCGGTCGGGGCGCTGGTCTCCCAACTGTCGGGGGATGAGCCGCGCGACGTCACAGTTGCCCAGAAGCCTGAGGTTGTGGTCCGGAGCTCCACCGCTCCTCCGCCATGAGCATGATCACCGAAGTCGAGACCATCGCGCTGCGCGCTGCAGTCGATGGGGAGGATTTCGATAGCTCGAGTGAGACCCTCGTCGTCCGAGTGACAGACGAAGAAGACCGCACTGGGGTAGGAGAGGCCGACGCTCCCGCCGAGGCTGCGAGCAGGCTCGTGCTCATGGACGACGTCCACGCATGGAGCCGAGGATTGCGTTCGATGCTCCTCGGGCGTGATCCGTTCGAGTGTGAGGCGCTGTGGCACGAACTCTACGAGGGATCCATGTGGCACGGACGGCGGGGGCTGGGCATTCACGTGCTCTCGGCCGTCGATGTGGCGTTGCACGATCTCGCCGGCAAGCAGCTCGGGCGTCCCGTATATCAGCTCTTGGGCGGCAAACGCAGAGAGCGCCTGTCGCCCTATGCAACCCTGTGGCCGGGAGCGGTCGCAGGGCGCTCCCTTGACCAGATGATGGATGCAATCTCTGCCTTGGCGGAGAAGGCACTAAAGGCTGGCTTTCGGGCTGTGAAGATGGAGGTGTTCTTCGGAGATCTGATCGACGACCGCGAACTGGTCGCCTGCATCAGAGAGGGGCGGCGGCTCCTCGGCGACGACACGACAATGATGGTCGACTTCGGGTACAGATGGCGAGACTGGCGCGCCGCGCTGTGGGTGCTCAATCGGCTCGAGGACTGCAACCTCTACTTTGCCGAAGCGACGCT
>Ga0136633_1002053_pt1 | contig 14218 bp, 17 predicted proteins | sample AntDrymeUQ832206_2_FD_105494 | JGI IMG/M metagenome (GOLD analysis project Ga0136633, IMG submission 105494) | Polar desert sand microbial communities from Dry Valleys, Antarctica - metaG UQ83 (22.06) | ecosystem: Environmental > Terrestrial > Soil > Desert | place: Antarctica: Dry Valley... | reverse complement strand
CGACCTCGCCCGCCTCGTTTGCGGCTCGCAAGGACGGCTCGCGCTCATTGCCCGGGTCAGTCTCCGCCTGCATCCGCTTCCAAAGGCCAGGCAGACGCTCGCGATCGAGACCGACGATGCCGGAACCGTCGTCCGTTCCCTCCTCGGCTCCCAGCTGCAGCCGAGCGCTCTCGATGTCCTCCACCCAGGCGGCATCCTCGTGCTCTTCGAGGGGTCGCCTCGCGCGGTGGCGGCACAGGTCGCAGCTGCCCAGGGGCTCGTCGGCGGCGTCGAGGTGGACTTCGGAGCGTGGGACGTCTCGCGTCGGCGACAGGCAGCTGCACTCGAGCGCATCCGCTTCGATCCGGGGCTGCTTGAGAAAACGCTCCACGAGCTGCGCAATGCGGTCGTCAGACCCGCTGCCGGTGTCGCGTACTCAGAAAATGACATGCCAAGCAACAGACTGTTACAAGGCGAGATCGAAAAGCTCTTGGTCGAGCGAATTCGGAGCGAGCTCGATCCCAACGGAGTCCTCGCCGCGTGATCCGCGAGCTGACGGCCGACTGCGTTCACTGCGGCTTCTGCCTGCCCACGTGCCCGACCTACGTCCTCTGGAACGAGGAGATGGACTCGCCGCGAGGACGCATCCATCTGATGGACGCGCGTCTCGACGGGACGGTGACGCTGAACACCACCGTCACGACGCACTTCGACCGCTGCCTCGGGTGCATGGCGTGCCTGTCCTCGTGCCCTTCCGGGGTTCGCTACGACCGGTTGATCGAGACGACCCGCGCAGCGGTGGAAGCGGAGTACGAACGGCCGTGGAGCGACCGCTTGCTCCGCGGGCTCCTGTTTCGCGTGCTTCCCTACCCCGCGCGGATGCGAGCGGCACTCGCCCTTGCCGAGCTCGGGCGCGGTGCTCCCCTGCCCCGGCGCTTCCGGCCGCTCGTCGAGGTCGCGCCTCCGTGGCGCGGCCGCGGCGAGGTGGCGGACGTCACGCGCCCGGAAGGCGTCCGGCGAGGGCGCGTCGGCGTCCTCACCGGGTGCGTTCAGCGCGCGGTCTTCCCCGACGTGAACGCCGCGACCGCACGCGTCCTCGCGGCTGACGGCTACGAGGTCGCAGCACCGTCACAGGGCTGCTGCGGCGCGCTCTCGGTGCACGCCGGCCGGCTCGAGGAGGGAAAGACGTTCGCGCGGGAGCTCATCACCGCGTTCGGGGACGTCGAGTTGGTCGTGGTCAACTCCGCCGGCTGCGGCTCGCACCTCAAAGAGCTCGGTTGGTTGCTGGGCGACGAGCGCGCGGCCGACTTCGCGGCGAAGGTCCGAGATGTCGGCGAATTTCTCGCGGGCGTTCAGCCGCGAGCGCGCCGGCACCCGCTCCCCATGAAGGTCGCCCTCCAGGACTCCTGCCACCTTCGCCACGCGCAGGCGCTCCCTTTAGCCTCGCTCAGCGCCCTCGGTCGGATTCCGGCGCTGGACGTCGTCGAGCCCGCCGAGCAGGACATCTGCTGCGGCTCGGCAGGGATCTACAACATCGTCGAGCCCGAGGCCGCCCGCGAGCTCGGCGACCGCAAGGCTGCGCATGTCCTAGCCACAGGCGCACAGGGGTACGCGAGCGCAAATCCGGGCTGCCTGGTGCAGGTGTCCCAGGCGCTGCGCCGGGTGCGCCGTCCCCTTCCAGCTCTCCATCCGATCGAGCTCGTCGACGCCTCGATCAGGAACGTCGGCACCGGACGTTTGCTCAGCCGCGCGCGGCGCTAGGCAGCTCTACCGGTCGCAGCTCATCGAGCCGGTCTACCTGCGCCAGCGCCGGGAACAGACGCCACCAGAGAACGGCGATCGCGATCGTCGCGACACCGCCGAAGAGGACAGCCGGAACGGCCCCCACGAGCGCGGCCGCGACCCCGGACTCGAACGCCCCGAGCTCGTTCGACGCGCTGATGAAGACCATCTCGACCGCGTTCACGCGTCCTCGTAGCTCGTTGGGCGTCACGAGAGGGAGGATCGTGGAGCGGAGGACGACGCTGACCAGGTCGAACGCTCCTCCGAGCGCGAGCGCGAGCATCGAGAGCCACATCTCGCGCGAGAGGCCGAAAACGACCATGCACACGCCGAACGCCGCCACGACCAGGAACAGCGTGCGACCCGCCCTCCGCCTGAGGGGACGCCGCGCGAGGAAGAGCGCCGCGGCGAACGAGCCTACCGCCGGCGCCGTGCGAAGAAGCCCGAGCCCGGTCGGCCCCACGTCGAGGATGTCCTTCGCGAAGATCGGAAGGAGCGCGACCGCGCCACCGAGCAGGACCGCGAAGAGGTCGAGTGAGATAGCGCCGAGCAGGACCCTCGTCCGGCGGATCAGGCGAACCCCCGCGAGGACCTCCTCGAGGCCCGCGGCGCCGACGACAGCCGGCTCGCGCCCGCTGCGTAGCGCGAGCACGCAGGCAAGTGCGGAAAGTGCGATGCCGACGGCCACGATGTAGACCAGCTCGGGTCTGATCGCGAACAGGATCCCGCCAGTGGCGGGACCTGTGACCAGCGCGAGCTGGAACGCGATCGATCGCTGCGCGAGGGCAGGGACCAGGAGCTCCTGGGGTACGAGCGAGGGCGTGAGCGCGCGGCCGGCAGGAGCGCCGATCGCACCGGCGACCCCGGACGCAAACGCCAGCGCGAAGAACGGCCAGACCTCGTCCGCACCTTTCGCCGTCACGACGAGGAGGCAGAGGAGAACGCTGATCTCCATCGATACGGCGAAGGCATAGATCGCCCTACGGGAAACGCGGTCTGCGAGCTGCCCCGCCGGCAGCGCGAGCAGTGGGAGCGGCAGGAACTCCGCAAGCCCGACGAGGCCGAGGTCGAGCGGGTTCCCGCGCACCTCGTAGACCTGCCAGCCGATCGCCACCGTCGCCATCTGCGACGCGAACGACGAGGTGAGCAGCGCGACCCAGAAGAACGCGAAGTCGCGGTGGCGAAACGCGGAGGTGCCAGGCACCGGGTGTTTCTAGGCGGCTTCCGACTCGCCGGCGGGCTTCGGCTTGTCGCCAACCCCGAACTCGACGTCGAGCCGCGAGATCCTCGAGCCCTCGATTTCGCTGACAGTCAGGCGCAGCCCGTCCACGGCGATCTCGTCCCCGACCTCCGCGGCACGACCCAGCGCGCCGAAGACGAGACCGGCCATCGTATGGAAGTCGTCCTGCTCGAGATCCGTGCCGAACATCTCGTTGAAGTCGTCGATCGTGTACGAGCCGTCGATCCTGACATGCGTCTCGTCGAGCCGCTCGACCGAAGTATCGGGAAGGTCGAACTCGTCCTCGATCTCGCCCACGATCTCCTCGATCAGATCCTCGAGCGTGACGATCCCGTCCACAACGCCGTACTCGTCGACGACCATCGCCATGTGCTGCTTCTCACGCCGGAAATCGGCAAGGAGCGCGGCAAGGTCCTTCGTCTCGGGGACGACGAAGGCGGGCCGGGCGATCGTCTCGAGACTCACAGCGGCGATTCCGAGGTCGTGCATGGCCGCGAAGAGGTCACGCACGTGCAGGATGCCGATGATCTCGTCAAGCGAGTTGCGGTAGACCGGGTAGCGGGTGTACGGCGAGTTGACGACGGTTGCGAGCGCTTCCTCCGGAGGCATGTCCACCGAGATCGCCACGACGTCCGGTCGCGGAACCATCACCGCGTCGACCTCCTTCGAGGCGAAGTCGAAGACCTTGTAGAGCATCTCCTCCTCCGCCTCCTGAAACTCCCCCACGTCCTCGGCCGCGGCCACGCTGTGCCGGATGTCCTCGCGGGTGTAGGCAATCATGCCCGCCGGAGCGGGTTTCACCCGCAGCGCGCGCAGCACTACGTTCGCCGATTTCTGGAGTGTCCACACGAGCGGATACGTGAGCCTGGCGAGCCAGTCGAGCGGCACCGCGAGCGCGATCGCGAGCCTCTCGGCCTTTTGCAACGCGACGGCCTTCGGGACGAGCTCGCCGAGAACGACTGAGAGGTAGGTCAGGATCGCGAACGCGATCAGGAAGCTGACCGCGATCGAAAGCGGCGGCTCGATCAGGTCCGACAGCAGCGGCTCGCCGATCGCGCCGAGCAGGATCCCCGACACAGTAATCCCGACCTGGACCGTCGAGATGAAGCGGACCGGGTCGTCCATCAGGCGCAGCGCCGTCCGCGCCCCGCGCCCGCCTCGCAGCGCGCGCTCCTCGAGCCGGCTCCGCCGCGCGGTGACGAGCGCGTACTCCGCCGTCACGAAGATCGCGTTCCCCAGCACGAGGAGAAACACGATCACGATGCGGAGAGGAGTGCTCACGCCCCCGGAGGGGCGTAGGTACTAGGCGGGTGGTCGTCCACCATCGATCAGGCCGCAGTATAGGAAACGGTGCTGTCGTCCTCTTGCCTGAGGGCGGCACCCTCGTTCACGAGCCGCTCGGCATGGGACAGCGTCTCGGCGACCGCGAAGCGCCGGCTGCCCGGTTTCAGGTCGTCTCCGAAGAGGGCGAACGAGAGCTCGTAGCCCGTTTTCGGTTCCGAGCCAAGGGCTGTAACCGCCTCCTCTAGACGAAGACGGTGGTGCTCTTGCAGCTCTCGCGCGCGACCGGCTGGATCCGGGATCGGATCGCCGTGGCCGGGAAGCGCGATGCGCGGAGCGAGCTCCTCCATCCGCCGGAGCGCGCCTTGGTAGTCGCCCAGTGGGTCGGCACGACTGGCAGGCCAGAGCCCGACGGTAGGTGTGATCCTCGGCAGCAGATGGTCGGCGGAGACGAGGACGCCGTCCTTCACGAGGCAGAGCTGCCCGTCGGCGTGCCCGGGCGCGGCGACGAGCTCCCAGCCGTCCAGGTACTCGCCCGCCTCGACCAGCACCGGATCCCGCTGGTAACGGATGAAGGGCCGGTAAAGCGAGCTCTGGCCGACGAGCTCGGCCGTCACGTCGTCGGGGACGCCGTGCAGCCGGAACCAGTCGCGGAGCCGCTCCGACCAGGCCGGGTTCCCCCACACGAGCTCGCACTGGGCGTAGTCGAGCGTGCCCTGGTACACCGGCGCGCCGGTCAACTCGTGGAGGTCGGCGGCGGCTCCGACGTGATCCGGGTGGAAGTGGGTGACGAAAACCGCCGCGACAGGCCCGCCCGCACGCTCGAGCTCTGCGCGCCAAGCCTCCTTCGCGTCCGGAGTGCCCACCCCCGTATCGACGACGATCCACCCGTCCTCGCCCGGCAGCAGGTACGCATGCACGTGCCCGGGCCGCGTCGGCAATGGGAGGGTGACTCGCCGGATCCCCCCTTCGAGCTCGTCCACAGGCCGACTCTACCGCCCTTCCCGTAAAGCGAACATATGTTCTCCGGGGAAGATGGAGCCGCGGCGAAGAAAGGCCTTCAAACGCCGCTGAGCTTGGGCGTTTGATCCAAAACGGCTGGCGCGCTCCGCGACTGCGCTCGGTCGCCGCCCGCTACGGCAGCCTCGTCGTCTACGACGGACGGCGAATCACGCCCAGCTAACCGATGAGGTAGGCATGGACGTCGTAGAAGCGCGTCTCCGGCATGCCCTCGACGCCGACTTCCTTGGAGTAGGGCCCGATCCGCTCTTGCGCGAAGCGGTCGAACTGCTCCCTCGTCTCCCAGACGTCGACGACGCGAATACCGTCGTCTGTCTTTGCGACCCAGTGTGAGATCGCTCCGAGAGGTGCCGAGCCGCCCGGTGTCAAGCCCATCTTCTCGAGCACCTGGTCGTACTGATCGAGCGTCATGCCACCGAAGTTCATCTCAACGGCAACTGGCATGAGAACCTCCCTTGTGTTGTGAGTTGAGGGTGGCCCTAGACCACTTGACGACTGGCGGTTGGGAGCGCCGTCCACATGATGACCACCAATACGAACATATGTTCTATATTCTCTGCGTGCCCGCTGAGTACCGCCTGGAGCCTTGTAAGACCGCACTAAACGCGGTGCGCGGGATGCCTTTCAGGTGGTCGCTCAACCCGTATATGGGCTGTGTCCACCAATGCACATTCTGTTACGTCCGCCACTTCGAGCAGCGGGCCGACCGGCCTTCCGACGACCGGTACGGCCGCTCGATCCGCGTCAAGACGAACGTCGCCGAGGTGCTCAGGCGCCAGCTCGGCCGCAGCTCCTGGCAGCGCGAGACGGTCTCCATCGGGGCAGCGACCGATCCTTACCAGCCTGCCGAGGGACGCTTCAAGCTCACACGCGCGTGTCTTGTCGAGCTGGCGAGTGCCTGGACGCCGTTCTCGATCATCACCCGCGGCCCGCTGGTCGTTCGGGACATCGACGTCCTCCAGGAGGCATCCACCCGCGCCGAGGTTGGCGTGTACTTCTCGATTCCCACCCTCGACGACCGGATCTGGCGGACGACCGAGCCCGGCACCGCGCCACCCCGCAGCCGACTCGAAGCGGTCCGGCGACTTTCCGAAGCCGGAATCGATGTGGGCGTCGGTATGGCGCCGATTCTCCCGGGGCTCTCCGACCGTCCGGAGCAGCTCCAGGAAGTCGTTCGCGAGGCGCGCGCGGCCGGCGCGCGGAGCATCTGGGCGAACGTCCTCTACCTCCGTCCGGGAACGGGCGAGCACTTTCTCGAGGCGCTTGCGCAGGACTGGCCGGAGGAGGTTGCGCGCTATGAGGCGCTCTATTCAACGCGCGCATACCTGCCGTCGACGATGGCGAAGTCGATCACCGAGCCGGTTCGACGAGCGACCGCCGTAAGCCCTCCACCCATTCCGCGACAGCCCGTCCGAAGCGCTCCGCGTCAGCTCACCTTGACGATCTAGGCAGGAGCGCGCCGAGGCGCCTCGTAGAATCGCTTCGTGGCCGATGAGATCACCTGCCTGATCGCTGACGATCACGAGGTTGTCCGCGAGGGTCTGCGCCTTGCGCTCTCGCGGTCTGCGCGCATCCGCGTCATCGGAGAAGCAACCGACGGCGCGTCCGCCGTTGCGCTGACCGAAAGGCGCCGGCCCGATGTCGTGATCATGGACCTCCGCATGCCCGACATGGACGGGCTCGAAGCGACCGAGAAGATCGCTGAGAAGGTGCCGGGCACCGCGGTTCTCATCTTCACGGCCTACGGCGAGAAGTCGCTGCTGCAACGCGGCCTCGAGTCGGGGGCGCGGGGCTACATCCTCAAGGAGACCCCGCACGAGACATTGCTCAGAGCGATCGAGAAGGTCGCGGCCGGGGAGACCTTCGTTGACCCGGGGCTGATGGCCGAGTTCGTGTCCGGTAAGAACACCGCCGACCTCCTGACGCCTCGCGAGCGCCAGATCCTGCAGCTGCTCGCCGACGGTATGTCGAACGTGGACGTCGCTGACAAGCTCTTCATCAGCCAGGAGACGGTCAAGAGCCACGTGCGACACATCCTCGCCAAGCTCGAAGCGGACACGCGCACCCAGGCGGTCGCCATCGCGCTGCGCGAGGCGATGATCGATTGACCGACGACGCCGAGCGCGCCCTTCTCGCAGAGAGGGTGCTCGCGGAGCAGGAGGAGCGCCGCCGGCTAGGGGAGCTGCTGCACGACGGCCCGGTCCAGCACCTCTCGGCGATCGCACAGATCGTCGACGCTGCGCTCGCGGCGCTCCGCAGCGGCGAACGCGAGCGAGCCGAGGAGATCTTGAGCCGGGGACTCGAGCTCGCGCGCGGCGCGGCCCGCGAGCTGCGCACGCTGTGTGAAGACCTCGAGCCGAAGGCGCTCAGCGAAGTCGGCTTCGCGGCTGCCGTCGCAGCACTGGCGCGTCGATTCGCGTCGCGGCACGAAACCCAGATCGACCTGGACATCGAACACGGCAACGAGCTCGGAGAGCATGCGCAAACGGCGCTTTACCAGATCGTGCGCGAGGCGATCGACCAGGCCGTTCGGCGAGGCGCTCCGAGCAGGATCGACGTCTCGATCCGCGAGACGACAGGCGGCGGCGCCGAGCTGGTGGTGTCCGACGACGGCCCGCCTGAGCGCCGCAGCGCCGTGCTCGAGGCGCTCGCGGAGCGGGCAGCGACTCTGAACGCGCGCTTCAGCTCAGAGGTGCGCTATCCACGCGGCTCGACGATCCGCGTGGAGCTACCACCTTCTGCAGCCCGCCGATAGCATCAGACGAGATGGACGAGAACGGCGGAGGTGGCTACCTCGTGTTCCGCTGGTCGCACGCCGGCTACACGCTCGAGGAGCGGCCGGGCGACCTCCCGGACGTGGGGGTGGAAATCGAGGACGGCGGCGGGCGCTTTCGCGTGGGCAAGATCGCGCCGTCTCCGCTCCCCGGCGACAAGCGCCGCTGCGCGTACCTCCTTCCCGCCTGACGGCGGTTACGCGATCGGCTCGTTGTGGACGTCGTTCTCGTCGGCGTACTTGTCGACGAGGGTGTTGATCTTCGCTGGATCCGGAAACGCGTAGTTGATCTCGACGAACGCGTTCCACTTGTCCGGGAGGGCGTCCTCCGGGAAGATCGCCTCCACCGGGCACTCGGGCTCGCATGCCCCGCAGTTGGACGTGTAGACGCCCCCGGCGAGCGTGAACTCGTGCTTGCCAGGAACGACGGCGCAGAAGGTGTCCGCCTCGTCAGCCTCCTCGGCGTTCACGCTCATCACCCGCCAGTGGGTCTCGCGCGTCGCCAGATAGAGCCAGCGAATCGGCCGACTACGAACGCCGAAGTTCGTCTCGATGCTTCCTTCCTCACCGGAGCCCACGGCGACGTACCCAGCGAGCACGGCGACGCGCTCGAGCCAGTCGAGCGCCTCATGGTCAGTCGACCGGAGCCGCCAGGAACCGGCCTTGACCGGATCGCCGTCGGCGGCGAGCCAGCCGTCGATGAACCCTGCGATGTATTCAGGATCGGCCGTCTCCGGCAGCAGCTTCTTGAGGTTGGCGCACGAGCGCACGACGCCCGTGCCGGCGTATCCGGGGTGGACGTCGAGCGATGGCGAGAAGTTGACCTGGTCGAAGAAGTCGCGGAACTTTCCCACCCGCTCTCCGTACAGTTGGACATAGTGAAGGTGCTCGCCCGAGCGGATCTCCTGCTTGTTCCACGCGCCGTTGCCGAAGACAAGGCCATGCAGCGCGCCGAGGCGGTACGTCTCGGAGTCACGCCTCGGCTGCGCCTTCACAGCCGGCACGAACTGCCCCACGCCCAGCGAGTCCGTCTGCTGACCGTCGCTGAGAAGCCATCGATGCGTCGGCGTCGCAGAGATCGTCCTGCGAAGTCTCGAGACGTTTCGCGTTGTCAGGCGCGTTCCGCCGTAACGATCGCGCTCCTCAAAGGCCGGCGCCAGCTCGATCTCGACGAGTGGCCTCGGCCGGAACCGCTTCACGAACGCCGGCCTGAAACCGGAGTCGGTCAGGACGCGGCAGGAGGCGTTCTCGAGCTCCTCGAACGAGCGCAGGCCGTGCGACGTGACGAGCTGCTCCGAGGGAGCGAAGCAGTCGATGCACTCTTCGGGATCGATGATCAGGATCCGCTCGAACTCGTGGATGCAGTCGACCGGACAGACGTCGACACAGGACTTGTCTTTTATGTCGATGCAGGGCTCGGCGATGATGTACGTCACGAAGCCGAGTCTAGCCCCACCCCCGTGAGCTCCGCGACGAGCTCGGGAGCCCGCTCGACGAGAGCCGACTTCACGATCACCTGGTCGAAGCCGGCGGTGTGCGCCCGCTGCAGGCCGGAGCGATCGGTGTGGTTCGTGAATCCCATGATGGGCACGTCGGGCCACGCTTCGACGACCTCCTCCGGGTCGACTCGCGCGATGTCGGCAATGACGAGATCCGGCGGGTCGACGCTGTCGGTGGTAACGAAGCGGTGGTCCGGCAGGAGCCCTTCGAGCTTGCTCCGGAAGAAGAGGTCGACCCCCGCCAGCAGGATCGTCGGCACGGGCCGACACTAGCACCCGACGGGCGGATAATCGTCGGATGGCACTCGAGCGCGGTCTAGAGCTGATTCGAGCCGGTGAGTACTTCGAGGCCCACGAGGAGCTCGAGGACGAGTGGCGCGACGCCCCCGCCGCGGAGCGCGACTTCCTGCAGGGACTCGTGCACATCGCAGTCGCCTGGCTCCACGCCGGCCGGGGCAACCGGCCAGGGTGCGAGCGCCAGCTCGAGAAGGCCGCCCGACGGCTCGACGCGTACCGGCCCTCGCATCGCGGAGTCGACGTAGACGCGCTCCTAGCTCAAGTAGGCGAGGCCCTCGTCGTTGCGTCCGACGGAGACCTCAGCCTGGGCTCGGTGAAGATCTGAGATCAGAAGGCCGGCTCGAGGCCGAGCCATTCCAGGAAGCGGTTCAGGTACACCCGCAACACGTAGAAGCGCTCGAAGAAGAGGAGCAGCCCGAGCGCGACCATGACGGCGCCCCCCACGACCTGGATGGCGCGATAGTGGTCGCGGATCCAGCGGAACGCGCCCATGGCGCGCGAGAAGACCGCGCCTGCCAGCACGAACGGCACCGCGAGCCCCAGCGAGTAAACCGCCAGCAGGAGCGCGCCCTCGAGCACCGTGTCCGACGAGCCCGCGAGCACGAGAGTGGCCGCGAGCACCGGGCCGATGCACGGCGCCGCGCACACGGCGAACGCGCCTCCGAGCAAGAAGCGCGAGCCGCGGCTGCGCGCACCCTGAAGCAACCGCGCCCCGAGCAGCCGCTCGGGCCAGGGCAGGAGCCCCATGAAGGCGAAGCCGAAGACGACCAGCACGAAGCCGGCGACCCTCTCGAGCAGGAACTGATCGGAGAGAAGACGGCCCCCGACGAGCGCGGCCCCGACCCCGAGCAGCACGAAGACCGCGGTGAAGCCGAGGACGAAGGGAATGCTGGCTGCGACGACGCGCTTCGCGTTTCCCGGCTGCCCGAGCTTGTCGGCGTCGACAGCGGACACCGCCGAGAGGTACCCCGGCACGAGCGGCAGCACGCAGGGAGCCAGGAACGACACGAATCCGGCCAGAAACGCGACGGGAATCGCGGAAAGGCTCACGAGTGAAGCACTTAGCCCTCGAACCGGGCGAGCTCCTCGTCGACCCGGCGCTCGAGCTCGGGATCGAGCGGCGTTCCCGGATCCGGCGGCGCACGCGTGCGGCTCCACGCGCGCACGAGCAGGCCGACGGTGATCAAACCGGCGACGAGCGCGACGAGCGGAAGCAGCCACGCAAGCAGCCCAAACCCGCTCTTCGGCGGTGTGGCGAGGACGCCCGGTCCGAACTCGGCTACGAGCGAATCCTTGATCTCCTTCTCCGTGCCCCCCGCGGCGATCCGCTCTCGGATGAAGAGCTTCATGCGCCGCGCGACCGGCGCATTCGACTGGTCGAGCGTCGCCTGGCAGACGGGGCAGACGATCTCGGCCTCGAGATCGGCAGCGTTCGGCGGCTGCGCCGCCCAGGTCCCCGGCGCGGTGCCAAGCGAGCAGCCGACGACGATGACGGTTAGGAGGGTTCTCACGATGCGAGCGCGCGATCGACGGCGGCGCGCAGGCGCACCCGGTCTTCGTCGGCGTTGACGGCGCCGACGAATGCCTCGATGACCCTTCCCTCGCGATCGAGGACGAACGTCTCGGGAAACCCGGTCACCCCGTAGCGCGCGAGCGTCTTTCCCGGGCCGTCATAGACGATGGGAAACGTCAGGTCGAATCTGCGCATGAATCTGCGTGCATCCTTCCGAAAGTCCTTCGCATCCAGCCCGACGACGACGAGGCCGCGCTTGCGGTCCTTCCGCCAGACCTGCTCGAGGAAAGGCGCCTCCTCCTTGCACGGGATGCACCATGACGCCCAGAAGTTGAGCACGACCCCCTGCCCGCGCAACGACGAGAGCGTGAGCTCTCCCTCGCGATCGAGTCGTTCGAGCGTGAAATCCGGCGCCTCCGGACGCTCGCCGCGGGCAGCAGCTGCCGCGAGGTCACCGCCGTCTTCCACCACGAGCGACCAGACGAGAAGCAGGAAGAGGAGCGCGACGAGGCCGACGGCTACGCCCTGTGCGACGAGCCTCGCCCGGTGCGCCACAAATCAACCCTACTTCGGGACGATGAAGACTTGCGTGCCGACCTCCATGCGCTGGAACAGCCACTCCGCGTCGGAGATTCGCATCCGGATACAGCCGTGCGAGGCCGAGTAGCCGATCGAGGCCGCGTCCGGCGTGCCGTGGATGCCGACATAGGGCGCCGAGATCCCCATCCAGCGCGTTCCGAGGGGATTGCCTGGGCCCGGCGGGACTGGATCCGAGTCCGCAGCCCAGTCCGAGGGCGGCGGGTACCACCACGGGTTGCGCTGCAGCGTGACGATCTCGAAGTTGCCGAGCGGTGTCGGGTAGGCAGGCAGTCCCGTGGCAACGCCGAACGTTCGCACGAGCTTCGCGCCGGCGTAGAAGCGCAGCTTGTTGGAGCTGCGCAGGATGACCACCGCCGGGCCGAGCGCATTCGCGGCCACCCGCGGCTTCAACACCGCGAAGGAGAGTCGGATCGGAGGTCGGGCATTGGTCTTCAGCGCGACCCGGATTGCCCGAGACACGTCGACGCGCTCGAGACGGCGTCCGTCCGCTGTTCGGGTCGCCCGGACGGTAGCCCCACGGAGGACGAGCTCGGCGCTCACGGGCATACGGTCGAGTTCGCGTCCCAGGCTCTCGACGTACCCGCGGATGCGGTCTCGCGAGACCCAGACGTGCAACGGAACGGAGGCCCCGGGTCTCGAGAAGCGGGCGCGACTCACGGACTTGGTGACCGCGGGCTTCGCTCCCAGAGCCTCCGGAGCGACCCGCACTTTCCGGGAAGGCGTGACAACGAGCACGAGCGGCCGAGCAAACCTCTTCCTCACGAGCTCCGCAGCCTGGTACGGCAGCAGCCCTCCCACGTCGACAGCCCCGATCGTGACGCCCCCGGGGATTCCGAGCTGCCGCGGTGGCGAAGTGGGCGCCGGCGGCGGCGAAGGCGCGGGTGGAGGAACGATCGTGGGCGGAGGCTCCGTCGTCGTCGTCGTGGTGGTGGTCGTCTGCGTCGGACCCGAATCCGCGCCGGCGGCGAGCGCGAACGCGGCCGAGAAGCCGACGAGAGCAGAGGCAGTGAGAAGCCCCGCCACTATCGCGCGAACGGCGAACTTCATGTCTTCAGTGTAGATACGAATCTCGACGGATCGTTCGTCACGACGGCGTCAACGCCTGCCGCCGTCAGTCGAAAGAGCTCCTCCGGATCGTCGACCGTCCAGGCGACCACCGGCGCGCCTTTCGCATGCGCCCGCCCAACCGCCGCGGGGGTCACCAGCTCGTGATGGAGGACGAGTGTCGAGGCGCGCGCCCGGGTGAGCAGGACAGAAACGAGAGCAGGAGCGAGAAGACGGAGCCCTCGCAAGCTACCGGTGACCACGGGGCGAAACCCGGGCCTCTCGTTGATCCCCAGCCGATCCCGAGGGAACGAGGCCCCGATGCGCACACGTGGCTCCAGTCTCGAAAGGCGACGTAACGCGCCGAGATGGAAGGAGCTCACGAGGGTTCGCTCCACGAGGCCGAACCGCTCGAGCGCTGCCGCGACATCGTCGAGGGCGCCGGTCGACTTGAGGTCGACGTGAACGCCGATGTCTCGTGCTTCCTCCGCGAAGAAGGCGAGCGTCTCGTCGAGCGAGGGGAGCTCCGGGCAGATCTCTCGAAGCTCGCGGAAGCTCAGCGCGCCGATCGATCCCGATACGGCGCCGTGACTCATCTCCAGGAGATCGTCCGAATGCGCGACGACCAGCTCTCCGGTACGCAGCGTGACGACGTCGAACTCGATGAGATCGACGCCGGCCGCGAGCGCGGCGCGAAAGGAGGGAAGGGTGTTCTCGGGCGCGAGCGCGGGCGCACCTCGATGCCCGATCACGAGCGGCCGACCGTCACGTCGCTCGAGCGAGATCAAGGAGCAGATGGCCGCGTCGGCAGATAGTCCTCGTCGAGGCGGCCACCTTCGGCCGCGTACCTGACGATCATCCGGTCCGTGATCCACTCGACGGGCGCGCGATCGTCCGTCCACGGGCGACCGGATGGCTCGAGCACGCGAACGTCACGCGCGAGCAGCTCTCGCAGAGACGCCAGAGCAGCGGGGCCGTTCGCCAGCCTGCGCTCGAGCTCCTGTGCCGGAAGCGGTTGCGTCAGCCCCAGCACGATCGTGTTGAAGCGGAGAGCCGGCCACTCGAGCACTTGCGACAGCTCCGCTGTGACGGTCCGACCGATCCCGTTCACGAGCCGTCTGTCGCCGGGCACGGCTGCGACGTTCAGCGCGACGATGCCGCCCGGGGTCAGCCTCTCCCGAACGAGACGG
>Ga0136633_1002052_pt1 | contig 14224 bp, 13 predicted proteins | sample AntDrymeUQ832206_2_FD_105494 | JGI IMG/M metagenome (GOLD analysis project Ga0136633, IMG submission 105494) | Polar desert sand microbial communities from Dry Valleys, Antarctica - metaG UQ83 (22.06) | ecosystem: Environmental > Terrestrial > Soil > Desert | place: Antarctica: Dry Valley... | reverse complement strand
TCCTGGCCGATGCCCAGCCGGTCGGCCAGCCCGAAGGCCGAGAGCCCATAGACGATCCCATAGTTGACCATCTTGGCCTTTGAGCGCATCCCCACGTCGAGCTGGTCGGCGGGCAGATCGAAGACCTTCGAGGCGGTCTCGGAGTGCACGTCGCCGCCGCGGCGGAAGATGTCGCGCAGCACGTCCTCCCCGGCGATGTGGGCGAGCACCCGCAGCTCGACCTGCCCGTAGTCGATCGAGAGCAGCGCGCTGCCCGGCTCGGCGACGAAGCAGGCGCGGATCTCGCGCCCGGTCTCCGTGCGGATCGGGATGTTCTGCAGGTTCGGGTTGATCGAGGAGAGCCGGCCCGTCGCCGTGGCCGTCTGGAGGAACGTCGTGTGCAGGCGCCCGTCCTTGGAGGAGATGTGGGCGGGCAGCGCCGTCAGGTAGGTCTGCTCGAGCTTGGAGAGCTCGCGGAAGCGCTCGATCCTGGGGATGATCTCGTGCTCGTCGCGGATTGCCTGCAGCACGCGTGCATCGGTGGAGAAGCCGGTCTTCCCGCGCCGCTTGCGCGACAGGCCCAGCTTCTCGAACAGCACCGAGCCGAGCTGCTGCGGCGAGCCGATGACGAACTCCTCGCCGGCCAACGTCCATATTTCTCTCTCCAGGCGCGCGCAGTCCGTGCGGATCCGGTCGGCGACCTCGGCGAGCCGCACCGTGTCGAGTCTGATGCCCGCCTCCTCCATCGCGCGCAGGACGCGCACGAGCGGTAGCTCGATGCGGGTCAGCAGGTCCTCGAGGCCGCGCTCGCGGATCTGCTCGCGCTGTTGCGCCGCGAGCGTGTGCACGAGCGCCGCCCGCCGCGCCTGCTCGTCCTCTGCCTCGACGGCGATCGCGCGCTCCTCGCAGAGCTCCTCGAGCGGGTAGCCGCGGCGCGCGGGGTCGAGCAGGTACGCCGCGACCTCCGTGTCGAACACGAGCGAGCGCGGGACGGCGAGCAGTGCCTTGGCGTCGTGGGCGAGCACGGGCCGGTCGCCGGCGGCATCGGCAAGCTCCAGGGGGTCGTCGGCGGAGCCCGCGAGCGCCTCCCCCACCCCGCCCCAGGCGCCGAAGGACCAGCGGGTGTCGTGGGCTAGCAGCTCGCCCTCGGGGACCTCGGGCGCGGCGGCGGCCAGGGCCAGCTCGTCACCCGCGAGCCGCGCGAGCTCGGCGGGCAGCCCGCGACGGACTCCCAGGCGCATCGTCGAGGCGTCCTCGGGGCGCGGCAGCTCGGGCGCCTCGATTTCGGCCAGGGCCTCCTCGAGCCGGCGCAGCGGGTCGCGCAGCTCGAAGGACCGAAACATCTCGCGCAGGGTCGAGCGGTCGGGCGTGCGCGTGAGCTCGGCGGCGACGTCGAGGTCGACCGGCACGTCGCGCTGCGCCGTGGCCAGCTGCTTGGAGACGCGCGCGTCCTCTGCGTGGTTGATGAGGTTCTCCTTGCGCTTGGCGCCGGAGATCTGGTCGACGGAGGCGAGCACCGTCTCGAGGTCCCCGAAGCGCTGGAGCAGGTCGGACCCCGTCTTGTCGCCGATGCCCGGGACCCCCGGGATGTTGTCCGACGTGTCGCCCTTGAGGCCATAGAAGTCGGGGATGAGCTCGGGCGGGATCCCGTAGCGGTCGATCACGTCCTGGCGGTCGTAGATCTTCGTCTCGGTGATCCCGCGGGAGGTCGCCATCACACGCACGCCGTCGCCCACGAGCTGGAAGGCGTCGCGGTCGCCCGTGACGATCATGACGGGAATGCCCGCCGCCTTCGCCTTCTCCGCCATCGAGGCGATGACATCGTCGGCCTCGAACCCCGCAACCTTGAAGTTCGCGTATCCGAAGGCGTCGACGAGCGGCTCGAAGGCCGGCCACTGCTCCTTGAGCAGATCGGGCCGCGACGCCCGCCCGGCCTTGTACTCGGCGTAGACCTCCTTGCGGCCGGAGGAGCCCGCGTCCCACACCACCACGGTCGGGGCCATCCCGTGCTCGGTGATCAGCTTCACGAGCATCGAGGCGAACCCGAAGATCGCGTTGGTGGGGCGCCCGTCGGAGGTGGCGATGGACTCCGGCAGCGCGAAGAACGCCCGATAGACGAGCGAGTTGCCGTCGATCAGGAAGAGCGTGCGCCCAGAAACGTCGGCCATCGGCCGACAGCCTACGATCCGCACTCCCATGGCCGAGCACACCTCCGCCCAGTACTCCCTGACCATCCGGGTCCGGATCGACCACCGGCCCGGGATGCTCGGAGCCGTCACGACGGCGATCGGGCAGGCGGGCGGGACGATCGGGGCGATCGACCTCATCTCCTCCGACGCGCAGCACACGCTGCGCGACATCACGGTCGACACCGCCGGCCCAGAGCACGGCGAGCAGGTGGTGGCCGCTGTCGACGCGCTCGGAAGCGCGACCGTCGTCGACACGATCGACCGGACCTTCCTCATGCACGTCGGAGGAAAGATCGAGCAGCGCAACAAGCACCAGCTGCGCACGCGCGACGACCTCTCGATGGCCTACACGCCAGGGGTCGCGCGGGTGTGCATGGCGATTCACGAGGACCGGCAGAAGGCCTTCCAGTACACGATCAAGCGCAACACCGTCGCCGTCGTCTCCGACGGCACCGCGGTGCTCGGCCTCGGCGACATCGGGCCCGAGGCGGCCATGCCGGTGATGGAGGGCAAGGCGATGCTCTTCAAGGAGTTCGCCGGCGTCGACGCCTTCCCGATCTGCCTGTCGACAAAGGATCCCGACGAGATCGTGGCCGCCGTGACGGCGATCGCCCCGGCCTTCGGGGGCATCAACCTCGAGGACATCTCCGCGCCGCGCTGCTTCGAGATCGAGGAGCGCCTCAAGGAGGCCCTCGACATCCCGGTCTTCCACGACGACCAGCACGGGACGGCGGTCGTCGTGCTCGCCGCGCTGCTGAACGCGTGCCGCCTGACGGGCAGGCGACTCGAGGACCTGAGGGTGCTCGTCGTCGGCCTCGGGGCGGCGGGCGTCGCCGTCTCGCGGATCCTGCTGCAGGCGGGCGTCCGCGACATCGTGGGCTGCGACTCGCGCGGGGCGCTGCACACGGGCCGCGAGGACTACCAGGACGGGTCGATGCCCGCGGTCAAGCGCTGGTTCGCCGAGGTCACCAACCGTGAGGGCCGCTCAGGTGCGCCGGGCGACGTCATCGAGGGAATGGACCTGTTCATCGGCCTCTCGGGTGCCCGGGCGCTGCCGCCGCAGGCGCTCGCCGGCATGGCCGCGGACGCGATGGTGTTCGCGATGGCCAATCCGAACCCCGAGGTGACGCCCGAAGAGGCCGCCCCGTACGCGCGCATCATCGCGACGGGCCGTTCGGACTACCCGAACCAGATCAACAACGTCCTCTGCTTTCCCGGGATCTTCCGCGGGGCTCTCGACGTGCGCGCGCCCCGCATCACCGAGAAGATGAAGATGGCCGCCGCGCGCGGCATCGCCGCCATCGTCGACGAGGCCGACCTGCGCGAGGACTACATCATCCCCTCGGTCTTCAACCGCGACGTCGCGCCCGCCGTCGCCGAAGCGGTGGCCGCCGAGGCCCGCGCAGAGGGCGCCGCGACCGCGGAGTGGGAGATTGGCTACGGGCCTACGTAGCGCAGGCGCACGCCGGTGCCGGCCAGGAGGAGGCCCAGGCCGACGAGAGCGATGTAGGGCGGGCCGCCGCCCGTGAGCGGCAGCGTTCGCGCTGTGAGGGAGACGGTGCGCAGGGCGGGTCCCGGGGCGCCGCCGCCCGCGGGCGCGTCCGCCGAGGGCGCCTGTGCAGGCGCCGGGCGCCGGGCCGGTGCACGCCGGCGGCTGGCGCCGCGGCGGGCCGGCCGGCGCTGGGGCGGCGGGACGACGTCAGGCGCAACGGTGGGCGTGGGGGTGGCCGGCGTCTCCTGGAGCCCGAGGGCCGTGGCCGGGCAGCCCCCGGGTGGAGCGGGCAGGATGTCGTCCGGGTGCTCGAGATGCGCGGAGAAGACGCCGCCGGAGGCCTCGATCTGCTCGTAGGGCGCGCTCGGATCCCCGGTAGCGTGGCAGACCGTCATCCCATCCTGGGCCGCTGCCGACCCGGGAAGCACCAGTGCGCACGCCGCCGCGAGCAGCGCGTGCGTGCGGCGGGATGTCGCTCGGTGGAGGAGCTGCGCCGTGGCCATGCGCCCCATGATGCCTGAACCGCAGGCGGAGTGGGTCCGTATCGTTGCGGTGGATCGAAACGAGGAGCGACGATGCGGGTGACGATTACAGGAGCGACGGGGCTGATCGGCCCCCGGCTGGTCGGACAACTGTTGCAGCGTGGCGACGAGGTGACGGTCCTCTCGCGCGACGCGGAGAGGGCGCGCGCAGCCCTGCCCGGCGTGGAGGCGGTCGCGTGGCCGGACCCCTCGGCCGCCGCGGCGCCTGCGGAGGCGCTCTCGGGCCGCGACGCGGTCGTGCACCTCGCGGGCGAGCCCGTGGCACAGCGCTGGAACGCCGGCGTCAAGCGCAGCATCCACGACTCGCGCGAGCACGGCACGCGGAACCTGGTGGCGGGGATCGCCGCCGCGTCGCCGCGCCCGGAGGTGCTCGTGTCGACCTCCGGCGTCGGCTACTACGGGCCGCGCGACGACGAGCGGCTCCCGGAGAGCACGGGTCCCGGCCAGGACTTCCTCGCCGGCGTCTGCGTCGCCTGGGAGCGGGAGGCCGAGCGCGCAAGCGAGCACGGCCTCCGTGTCGCGATCGTCCGGACCGGGATCGTCCTCGCGGCGGAGGGCGGCGCCCTGGCGAAGATGCTCCCGTTCTTCCGATTGGGCGCCGGAGGGCCTGTCGCGGGCGGCCGGCAGTACATGCCGTGGATCCACCTCGACGATCTCGTGGCGCTCTATCTCGCCGCTCTGGACGGCGATGACTGGCGAGGCGCCGTCAACGGCTCGGCGCCCGAGCCCGTCACCAACAAGGCGTTCTCGAAGACGCTCGGCCGGGTGCTCGGGCGTCCCGCCTTCGCCCCGGTCCCGAAGTTCGGAGTGAAGGCGCTCTACGGCGAGATGGCCGACATCGTCGCGGCGGGACAGCGGGCCGTCCCCGAGCGCCCGCTGGCGCTCGGGTTCGGCTTTGAGCACGCGGACCTCGAGCCCGCGCTCCGGGACGCGATCACCTGACCTCCAAGGCGGGGCTGGCGGGGCTTAATCAGCGAGAGCGCCCGGCGGGCGCTCTCGCGATCAGGTGCTGACGGCCAGGGGCCGGTTTCAGGAGGACTTGAGGTCGGCCATCTCGGCCTCGGTCGGCTTGCGCCGCCGCTGCCACGGCTTGCGGTCGTGCCACTCCGCGTTCTCGTCCTTGGGCGGGATGAAGAGCCAGATGATCGGCCCGAGCGCCGAGAGCAGCAGCCCCGTGCCGAGGCCCGCCTTCTCGCCATAGCCCTTGGACTTCGACAATGCCGACGCGGCGATGGCGGACAGCATCCAGGTGTACAGGAGCAGCAGGGCCTTGAAGCCGATCGCTGCGATGACGACGAATCCGGTTTGGGTCATGTTCCGAGGTAGGCCTTCTGCACTTCGGGATCGGTGCGCAGGGAGGTCGAGTCGTTGGACAGGACCACCCTGCCGGTCTCGAGGACATAGCCCCGATTGGAAACGTCGAGCGCGTAGTTGGCGTTCTGCTCGACGAGCAGGATGGTCACCCCGCGCGAGTTGAGCTCCCGGACGACCTCGTAGATGCGGTCGACGATCACCGGGGCGAGCCCCAGCGACGGCTCGTCGAGCAGGAGGAGCTTCGGGTTGGCCATCAGGGCCCGGCCGATCGCGAGCATCTGCTGCTCGCCGCCGGACATCGTGCCCCCCTTCTGCTTCTCGCGCTCCTTGAGGCGCGGGAAGAGCTCATAGACGCGTTCGATGTCCGACCGGATCTGCGAGTCGTTGCGAATGAAGGCGCCCATCTCGAGGTTCTCGAGCACCGTCATGCGTGGAAAGACCCGCCGCCCCTCGGGCGACTGGGCGATGCCCAGCTCGGCGATCTGGTGCCCGGCCAGGCCGGAGATCTCCTTGCCGCGGAACTTGATCGATCCGACCTTGGGCGGGTTGAGGCCCGAGATCGAGCGCAGCGTGGTCGACTTGCCGGCCCCGTTGGAGCCGATCATCGTCACGACCTCGCCCTCATAGACGTCGAGGGAGACGCCCTTGAGCGCCTGGATGGACCCGTAGTAGGTCTGGATGTCATTGACCTCCAGGATCTTCGTGGCCCCGGGCTTGACGCCCGCTGGCAGTCCGCCGTTGCCGCTCGTGGCGGGGGTAGCGGGGACCGCGCCGGGTTCGGGCGTCTGCTCGCTCATGCCTGGCTCCCGAGGTAGGCCTCGATGACGCGGGGGTTCTTACGAACCTCCTGCGGGTTGCCGGCGGCGATCTTCTGGCCGCCGTCGAGGACGGTGATGTGGTCCGACACGCCCATGACGACCTTCATGTCGTGCTCGATGAGCAGGATCGCGATGCCGAGCTCGGTCCGCAGCTTGTCCATGAGCACGGTGAGCTCGTCGGACTCCTGTGGGTTCATGCCGGCGGTCGGCTCGTCGAGCAGAAGCAGCCGGGGATCGGACGCGAGGGCGCGCGCGATCTCCAACCGTCGCTGGTCGCCGTAGGGCAGCGACGACGCGAGGTCCTGGTAGCGGCGGCGTTCGAGCCCCACAATCGCCAGGAGCTCCCGTGACCGGCGCTCGACCTCCTCCTCCTCCCGGCGCACGAACGGCGTCCGGAGAATCATCCCCGTGATCCGCGACTTCAGCCGGGCGTGCCGCCCCACCTGCACGTTCTCGAGGACCGTCATGGTCTTGAACAGCTTGATGTTCTGGAACGTACGGGCGACGCCGGCCTGCGTCACCACGTGCGGCGGCTTGGCGGTGATGTCCTTGCCGTCGAAGGTGACCTTGCCGGTCGTCGGCTTGTAGAGCCCCGTCATGCAGTTGAAGAACGTCGTCTTGCCGGCGCCGTTCGGGCCGATGATCGTGACGATGGACTTCTCGGGCACCGCGAAGTCGACGTTGTCGACGGCGGTCAGACCGCCGAAGCGCTTGGTGACGTTGGTTGCGACGAGCAGATCAGCCATTACCTCACCCCCTAACCGCGTAGAGCGACTCATCGCCGGGACCCGTGGCAGTCTCATCGTCCTCGCCCTCATGGAGCTCCATCTTCCGTCTGCGGTTCGGGATGAAGCCCTCCGGGCGGAGGATCATCATCGCGAGCAGGAAGAAGCCGAAGATCCCGAACGAGATGGCGGTGATGTCGAAGTCGATCAGCGACTGCGTCAACGGATTCAGCTCGGGCAGCGCGAAGCGCTCGAAGAGCGACAGCGTGATGGCACCGGCGATCACGCCGCCGATGTTGCCCATGCCTCCGATGATGATCATCGCCAGGATGAACACGGAGAACCCGAACTCGAACTGGTCGACGTTCACCGTGTTCCGGTAGACGCCCAGGAACGCGCCGGCGAAGCCGCCGATGGCCGCGCCGATGGCGTAGGCCCACAGCTTGACGCGCACCAGGTTCACGCCCATGGCCGCGGCTGCCACCTCGTCCTCGCGCACCGCGATCCACGCCCGGCCGAGCCGGGAGTCGCGCAGGCGGAAGTTGAGAAACAGCACGAGCACGACCATGAACAGCGCGATGAAGAAGTACGGCGTGATGTCCAGGCGGGTGATCTCGTCGAGCCCCGGGATGGGGGCGAACGGCTTGTCGACGGGCGTGATGCCCTGGCGGCCGTTTGACCAGTTCGTGCTGCCGATGCCGAAGAGGCCGGACTCCGAGAGCTCGAACACGCGCGGGACGATCTCGCCGAAGGCGAGCGTCACGATCGCGAGGTAGTCGCCACGCAACCGCAGCGTCGGCGCACCGAGTACGGCGCCCCAGAATGCGGTGACGGCGGCCGCCAGGAAGATGACAAGGAAGAAGTTCAGGTGGATGCCCGGAAGCTTCTCCGTCACGTCGGAGACCAGGAAATGGATATCCCGGTCGGAGAACTGCGCCGACATGAGCCAGCCGCCCATGAACGCCCCGATGGCGTAGAAGGCGACGTAGCCCAGGTCGAGCAGGCCGGCGAAGCCGACCACGATGTTGAGCCCGAGGGCCATCATCACGTAGCCGAGCGTCGTGATCGACGCGTCGTAGAGCTCGTCGGAGAAGACCTCGTCCCCGATGAACCCGAAGGCGATCGCGGCGAGCAGCCAGACCAGGCACCAGACCCAGAAGGGCACAAGCCCGCTCACGCGCCCGAAAGTGTTGCGGATGGCGCTCATCCCTCTCGCGTCTCCTCTCCGAAGAGGCCCTGCGGACGGAAGACCATGACGAGGACGAGGATGGCGAATACGACGGCCGGCGCCCATGCCGAGCCGTTGTCGACCCGCGACTCGACGGTCTGCTGGACGAAGCCGATCAGCAGGCCGCCCACCACCGCCCCCTTGAGGTTCCCGATGCCGCCCATGACGGCCGCGGTGAACGCGATCAGGCCGGCCGTGAAGCCCTGGTTGAACTGGATGGTCAGGTTGTAGAGCGCGTAGATCAGCCCTGCCGCGCCGGCCATCAGGCCGCCGAGCAGGAACGTGAGGCTGATCGTCTTGTTGACGTCGATGCCCATCAGGCGGGCCGCGTCGGGGTCCTGTGCCGTGGCCCGCATCGCCTTGCCGTACTTCGTCTGGCCCACGAAGTAGAGCAGCGCGAACAGCAGCGGGATGGTCACGGCGACGGCGAACACGTCCGAGCGGACGACGTCGACGCCGAAGAGGGTGAAGAGCTCGACCTGCGACTTGATGAGGTCGGGCGCTGAGTCCGGCGTCGGGCGCCAGAGCAGGCCGACGTTCTGCAGGATGAAGGACATGCCGATCGCGGTGATCAGCGAGGCGAGCTTGGGTGCCCCGCGCAAGGGTCGATAGGCGACGCGCTCGATCATCACGTTGAGCACGCCGGAGCCGAGCATCGCGATCACGAGCGCGGCGAACATGCCGATGATCAGCCCGAACAGCGCGGTGTCCTCGGTGAGCCCGAAGGTCACGAACAGCGAGACCGTGATGAACGAGCCGATCATGAAGACCTCGCCGTGGGCGAAGTTGATCAGCTCGATGATGCCGTAGACCAAGGTGTATCCGAGCGCGATCAGCGCCCAGATGGTGCCGACCGAGAGGCCGTCCTTGATGTTGTTGGCCAGCGGCAGGATGTTGTCCTGCTCTTTGAGGTCGATGATGGCCAGGAGGACCAGCACCAGGCCGAAGATCAGCCAGAGCGAGTTGTCCCGGAGCACGTCGCCGAGCTTGCGCTGCGGCGGCGTTGGCGTCTGTGGGATAGAGGCAGCTTCCATTTCCTGGATCCAAGTCGGAGGGTCAGCGGGGACTGTGACGGTCAGAGCCCCGGCCTGCAACGCAGGCCGAGGCTACAGACCAGAGAGGCGGTCCGGCACCTGGCCGGACCGCCCCCGCTGAACCAATCGCGGTGTTAGGACGTGGCGGCCTTGATGACCTTGTCGAAGACGAGCTCGCCGCCCTCGATCTTGTATCCGCCGTAGTCGGAGAGCGTCGTGTCCCCGTTCTCGTCGATGTCGTAGGTGCCGAGGACCGACTCGCGGCCCTTCGTGTTCAGGAAGGCCTCGACGACCGCGGCGCGGCCTTCCTTGTCGGCCTTGACGTCACCCGCAGCCTCGATGGCCTGCAGCGTGATCGACATCGCCTCGAACCCGTAGATCGCGTACGGCTCGGGCTTCTTGCCGTGCTTAGCCTCGAACTCGTCGAAGAACTTCTGAGCCGCCGGCGGGTAGAACTTCGGATCCAGCGTCGGGTTGGTGATGAAGATGTTCTTCTCGAGGGAGTCGCCGACCTTCGACGTGAAGGGGGACTCGGCGACGCCGTCCGGGCCGAACATCTTGATGTCCGGGGAGCCGGCGGCGACGTCCTTGAACACCTGGACGCCCTTGTTCTGCGTGATGCCACCGAAGAAGAAGCAGCCCGCGCCCGCGCCCTTGACCTTGTCGGCCAGTGCCCGGAAGTTGGCAGCCTTCGTGTCGATGCCGTCGTTGCCCAGGACCTCGAGGTCCTGCTCACCGGCGATCTGCTCGACCTGTGTGGCGAGGCCCTTTCCGTAGACCTCCTTGTCATTCAGGATGTAGACGTTCGTGCAGCCCTGGTCCTTCATGTAGGAGACCTGGGCAGCTGCCTGAATGTGGTCGGCCGGCACGACGCGCCCGTAGGTGCGCTCGCCGGTCGGGTAGTACTTGGCGGGCTCGCCCTCGTCGGCACCCTGCTCGCGGGTCAGGCCCACGTAGGTGTTCGACGGGGAGACCTGCAGGATGCCGGCCTCGTTGATGATCGGGATCGACACGGCGGACGCGCCCGAGTTGAACTCGCCGAGGTAGGCGATGGTGCTCTCGTCGCCGATGGCCTTGCGGGCGTTGGTCGAGACCTGGCCCGGCTCCCACTTGCCGGTCGACGCCGTGGAGTCGTCCAGCGAGACGTACTTGATCTTGATGTTGCCGGCCTTGCCGCCATTCTGCTCGAGAGCGAGCTTCATGCCGCGGACGACGTCCTCGGACTGCGGGCGGGAATCGCCCTGAAGCGGGAGGCTCGAGTAGATCGTGAGCTCGCTCGCTCCGCCTTCGCCGCCGGGCTCGCCGGGGGTGTTCGTGTTTGTGTTGTCCTCATCGTCGCCACAGGCGGCGAATCCAACGCTGAGCGCCAAAATAAGGCAGCTCCAAAGTGCTAACCAACGTACGCGCAAAGTCCCTCCTCCAGGGATGGTGCTGATATCGGCCGTGCGATCTACGCACGCCGTTGTTCCGTCACGCACAGACATTGCCCCAAGCCGGGAAACATGTCAGACCCGTGTCACGAACAGCCGGATTCTCCGGCGATCGGCGGAACCCTACCGCTCTGTGCGGCCGGGTGTCCACCCCTCAGGTGCGACGGGCGCGGCTACTCGCCGTCATCGTCACCGCGCGCCCGGTTGCCCGGAAGCATCGGGATCGCGATGTGGGCGGCGGCCGCGGTGACCATGATCACGATGGACAGCATGGCCGCGTCGATGCCCTTGGCGCCGATGCCCCACAACAGGACCCACAGGCCGAGGGCGAAGAACGTGGCGGAGATGAGCAGCATCGCGCGGGCAGACTACCGCGTCAGCCCGGCCGACAGCTCGCGCACGACGGCTCCCACTGCGGCCGCCGGGTCGCCGTGCGCCTCGGCCGCCGCGCGCACCAGCCGGGAGCCGACGATGACCCCGTCGGCACCCGCGGCGGCCGCCGCCGCGGCATCCTCTGCGGTCGAGATGCCGAAGCCCAGGGCCACGGGCACGTCCGTGTGCGCCTTGGCCCGGGCGATCACGCCGTCGAGCCCCTGGGCGAGGCCCGTGCGCTCGCCCGTGATTCCCGTCACCGAGACGGTGTAGAGAAAGCCGCGGGCGCGCTCGCCGATCGCCGCCAGACGGGCGTCAGGCGTCGTCGGGGCGACGAGCGGGACGAGCGCGATGCCGTGCGCATCACAGGCGGCGAGGAAGTCCGGGCCTTCCTCGAAGGGAAGGTCGGGAATGATCATGCCCGCCACGCCACGCTCGGAGAGCTCGGCCGCGAAGGCCTCCACGCCGCGGGCGTAGACGAGGTTGGCATAACACATGACCACCACCGGGATCCGCTGTGCCAGGCGCCCGGCAACCTCGAGGACCGCGCCCGTCGTGGCGCCCGCGGCCAGCGCCCGCGTGCCCGCGTCGTGGATGACGGGGCCGTCGGCCAGCGGGTCGGAGTACGGGATCCCCAGCTCGAGCAGGTCGGCGCCGTTTTCTGCGCACGCGAGCCCGATCTCGACGGAGGCCTCGATGGTGGGAAAGCCGCCCATGAGGTACGGCATCAGCGCCGCGCGCCCCGGGGCCTTGGCGAAGGCCTCGGCGATCACGGCTGGGAGAGCACTTCGGCGAGGTCCTTGTCCCCCCGCCCACTCAGGCAGACGATGTCCATCGCGTCCGGGCGCGGATCCGGGTTGGCGAGCAGCCAGGCGATGGCGTGGGAGGACTCGAGCGCCGGGATGATTCCCTCGAGCTCGCAGACCGTGCGGAAGGCGGCGAGCGCGTCGGCGTCCGTGATCGCCTCGTAGCGCGCGCGGCCGGAGTCGCGCAGCCAGGCGTGCTCGGGACCCGAGCCTGGATAGTCGAGGCCTGCCGAGATCGAGTGGGCGTCGAGGATCTGGCCCTCGTCGTCCTGCAGGATCGCCGAGTAGGAGCCGTGGAGCACCCCGCCCCGCCCGCCGACGGTCAATGGCGCCCCGTGGCGTCCTGAGTCCAGTCCGTCGCCGGCGGCCTCGACCCCGATGAGCTCGACCCCGGCGTCGTCCGCGAAGGGGATGAACGTCCCAATGGCGTTGGAACCGCCGCCGACGCACGCGATCACGCGCCGCGGGAGCCGTCCCTCGGCTTCGAGCACCTGCGCGCGCGCCTCGTCGCCGATCACCCGCTGAAGGTCGCGCACGATCGACGGAAACGGTGCGGGGCCGACGGCCGAGCCGATGACGTAGTGGGTGTCGCCCACGTTGGCCACCCAGTCGCGGATGGCGGCGCTGACGGCCTCCTTGAGCGTCCGCGCCCCCATCTCCACGGGGACGACCTCCGCCCCCATGAGCCCCATGCGCTCGACGTTGGGCCGCTGGCGGCGGATGTCCTCGGCGCCCATGTAGACGACGCAGCGCACGCCGAGCAGGGCGCACGCGGTGGCGGTGGCGACGCCGTGCTGGCCGGCGCCCGTCTCGGCGATGATCCGCGTCTTGCCCATCCGCAGGGCGAGCAGGACCTGCCCGAGCGCGTTGTTGATCTTGTGCGCGCCCGTGTGGTTGAGGTCCTCGCGCTTGAGGTACACGGGATGGCCGGCCTCGTCCGACAGCCGCCGGGCGCGGTACAGCGGCGACGGGCGGCCGACGTAGGTGTTGAGCAGCAGGTCCAGCTCGGCGCGGTAGCCATCGTCATCGCGCGCGGCACACCAGGCGGCCTCGAGCTCGGCGAGCGCAGGCATGAGCGTCTCCGGGACGTACTGCCCGCCGTAGGGGCCGAAGCGGTGCGCGACGGGGGCGTTCACGCGGCCGGAACCTCGGCGGGGTGCACGGCGGCGAAGAACGCCTCCAGGCGTCCGGGGTCCTTGATCCCGGGCGAGGCCTCCGTCCCGGACGCCGTGTCGACCGCGTAGGGCCAGGTCGCCGCGACGCCCTCGGCCACGTTCTCCGGCGTGAGCCCGCCCGACAGGATCAGGGGCAGCCGGCTGCGGCGCTGCCCCGTCAGCGACCAATCCCAGGTGTCCCCGGTCCCCCCGATGACCTGGGTGTCGAAGAGGTGGAAGTCCACGCCGACGCGGAAGCGGTCGGCCGACTGGACGTCGGCGCCGGAGCCGACCTTGAACGCGCGGACGATCTTGCAGCCCGTCCGGCGCCCCAGCTCCTCGCAGAACGACGGCCCGACGGACCCGTGGAGCTGTATAGACGCGAGCCCGAGGCCCTCGGCGGCCTGCGCCGCCTCGTCGAGCGTGGGATCGACGAAGACCCCCACGGTCTGCACCCGGCGCCGCACCCGGGCGGTGATCGCAGCGGCCATGGCCGGATCGCAGGCGCGCGGCGAGCGGGGCCACAGGATGAAGCCGAGGGCCCAGGCGCCGAGCGAGATCGCGAGCTCGGCGTCCTCCAGGCGGGTGATGCCGCAGACCTTGACGCGGGTCATGCGTTCCAGCGTAGGGACGCGACTACTCCACGGGACGCCCGGCGGGGCGGTCGCCGAGGCGCACCTCGACGCTCAGGCGCTCGTCGCCTCGCAGCAGCTCGACTGAGACCGTGTCCCCCGGCCGCTTGGCGTCCAGAGCGAGGCGGACGTCCTCCGTGGCGCGGATGGGCCGCCCGCCGATGCGCTGGATCACGTCGCCGCCGACGAGGACCCGGGCACCGTCGACGGCCACCCCCTCGCGGCCACCGCGGATCCCGGCCCTGGCGGCCGGCCCGCCGTTGACCACACGCTGAACCAGTGCGCCGAACTTCGCTTCGAGGTCGAGCGAGGAAAGTGCGCCGTCGATCGGCACATAGTCGAGGCCGAGCCACGGCCGCTCGACGCGCCCGTCCTCCTTGAGCTGTTTCACGATCCGTTTGGCGGTGTTGACCGGGACGGCGAAGCCGATGCCCACGCTGCCGCCGGTGGCGATCTGGGAGTTGATCCCGACCACCCGGCCCGCCGCGTCGATCAGCGGGCCGCCGGAG
>Ga0136633_1002050_pt1 | contig 14228 bp, 11 predicted proteins | sample AntDrymeUQ832206_2_FD_105494 | JGI IMG/M metagenome (GOLD analysis project Ga0136633, IMG submission 105494) | Polar desert sand microbial communities from Dry Valleys, Antarctica - metaG UQ83 (22.06) | ecosystem: Environmental > Terrestrial > Soil > Desert | place: Antarctica: Dry Valley... | reverse complement strand
GGGCGACGCTGCGCGCGCACGGGCTGCTGGCGGAGGCCGGGGCGCCGGCGGCGGCTACGGGGCTGCCGGCGGGTGGGGCGTTGCCGGCGGCCGCGGGATTGCCGGCGGGGGCACCGGCTGCGGGGGCCGGCCGCGGCGAGGGCACCGTGCGCCCGCCGCGCCGCGGTCTGCTGCGGCGCGCGGAGGCGGGGCCGCCGCCGGCGCTCGCCTTTCGCGGTCTCTGGCACGAGCGCTCCGGCGGCCGCGCGGTGCTGCGCGGCGTCGACCTGGCGCTTGCGCCGGGCGAGCGGGTGGCGCTGATGGGCCGAAACGGCGCGGGCAAGTCGACCCTGCTGCGCCATGCCAACGGCTTGCTCAAGCCGACGCGCGGGCGGGTGGAGGCCGCGGGGCCGGTGGCCCTCCTGCTGCAGAACCCCAACGACTACTTTCTCGCCGACCGCGTGGGGGAGGAGCTCGACGCCGTCGCGCTCGAGCGCGCCGGCCTCGGTGCGCTCGCCGGCCGCCACCCGCGCGACCTCTCCGGCGGCGAGCGCCAGCGGCTCGCGCTCGCGATCGTCTGCTCGGGCGCGACGCCACCCGCGGCCGTGTGCCTCGACGAGCCCACGCGCGGGATGGACCGCGCCGCAAAGGGCGACCTCGCCGCGGACCTGCGGGCCGCGGCCGCGGAGGGCAGCGCCGTGCTCGTCGCCACCCACGACCCGGAGTTCGCCGCGCTGCTCGCCGAGCGCGTCGTGCTGCTCGCCGAGGGCCGCCCGATCGCCGACGGCCCGACCGCCGAGCTGCTCAGCGGCGGCTGGTACTTCGCCACGGAGACGGCGCGGATCGTCGACGGGGCGCTCCTGCCCGAAGACGGCGCCGACCTCCTGCGCGCGCGCATGACGCTCGAGGTGCGCCCATGAGCTCGCGTATGGCGGCTGCTCGGCGGCGGGCCGTGTCGACTTCGGGCCGATGTGCGGGCGCCGTCCGCCACGACCGCACGTACCCGTCCGCCGCGCAGATGAGCGTGGCGGATGTGCCGCGCTATGCGGGGCATATCCGCTACACGCGGTACCGCACGAACCTGGGAGGTCGTATCCGATGAGCTGGCCGCTGGCGTCCTTTTCTGTCCTCGCGGTCGCGCTCGCGGCCGGCTTCGCGTGGTACGAGCGCGCGCGACCGTCGGCGAAGCTGCTGGCGCTCGTCGCCACGCTCGCCGCGCTCGCCGCGCTCGGGCGCGTTGCGTTTGCGCCGATTCCGAGCGTCAAGCCGACGACCGACATCGTGCTGATCGCGGGGTTCGTGCTCGGCGGCGCGCCCGGATTCGTCGTCGGCGCCGTGGCGGCGCTGGCGTCCAACGTCTTCTTCGGACAGGGCCCGTTCACGCCGTGGCAGATGGTCGGGTGGGGTGCCGTCGGCGTCTTCGGCGCGGTGCTGGCACGGGTCTTCGGGCGCGATCTCGGCCGCTGGCCGCTGGCCGCCGCCTGCGCGGTGGCGGGGCTCGTGTACGGGTCGTTCCTCGACTTGCACCTGTGGGTGGTCTATTCCAGCCACAGCTGGAACGAGTACCTGCTCGTCGCGGGTCGCGGCGTGCCGTTCAACGTCGCCGCCGCCATCGGCAACGTCCTCTTCTGCCTCGCCTTCGGCCCGCTGCTCGTGCGCGCGCTGAACCGCTACCGCGATCGCCTCGAGGTCACGTGGCACCCGCTGCCGGGGGGCGCGGGAGCGGCCGTCGCGGTGCTGGCGCTCGTCGTCGCGCTCGGAGCGGCGACTCTGGCCGGCGAGGCGCGGGCCGCCGACCGCTCCCAGACGCGGGCGGTGGCCTACCTCGCCAAGGCGCAGAACCGCGACGGCGGCTTCGGCGCCGACCGCGGGCGCGGCTCGGATCCGCTCTACACGAGCTGGGCGGTCATGGGCATCGCCGCCAGCGGGCGCGACCCGCGGTCGGTCAAGCGCGGCGGGCGCTCGGGCGTGGACTACATCGTGCGCAACATCGACCGATTCAGGGGGATCGGCGACATCGAGCGGGCGATGCTCGCGCTGCGCGCCGGGCGCCGCTCGTCGCACTCGGTCGGCGGCCGCAACCTCCCAAGAGAGCTCGCGCGCAAGCGCCGCAGCAACGGCTCGTTCGCCGGCCTCGTCAACCAGACGGCGTTTGCGATCCTCGCGCTGCGCGCGGCCGGGCGGCCGTCGAGTGATCGCACGATCCGTGCGGCGGCGGGCTGGCTGGCCGGGCAGCACAACCGCGACGGCGGCTTCAACTTCGCCGGCAAGGGCGGGCGCAGCGGCATCGACGACACCGCCGGGGCGCTGCAGGGGCTCGTCGCGGCGGGCAAGCGCTCGACCCGCACGGTCTCCCGCGCGGCGGCGTTCCTCGCCGCGCGCCAGAACGCCGACGGCGGCATGCCGCTGTCGCCGGGCGGTGCGTCCAACTCGCAGTCGACCGCATGGGCGGTCCAGGCACTCGTCGCCGCGGGTCGCAACCCGGACCGCGTGCGGCGCCGTGGCGCGCGTTCCCCGCTGGCTTACATCCGCTCGCTGCAGGGCTCGTCGGGGGCCATCCGCTACTCGCGCACGAGCACCCAGACGCCGGTCTGGGTCACCGGCCAGGCGCTGACGGGGCTCGCCCGCAGGCCATTTCCGATCAAGTAGCAGGTGATCCGATCAAGCGACGCGATCCGGATCGGATAGGTTCCCCAGCCGCATGAGAGTCGGAGTCCCCAAGGAGATCGTCGACGGCGAACGCCGTGTCGCGCTCGTGCCCGAGGTCATCAAGAAGATGGCCGCCAAGGGCTTCGAGTTCGTCGTCGAACCCGGCGCCGGCGACGGCGCGATGCTGTCCGACGCCGCCTACGAGGAGGCCGGAGCCACGATCGACGACGACCTCTGGAACGCCGACGTCGTCGCCAAGGTCGCCGGGCCGACCGACGACGAGATCGCAAAGCTCGGCGACAGCACGATCCTCGTCGGCTTCCTCGGCCCGCTGACGAACACGCATGCCACCAGCGGCCTGGCGAAGGCCGGCGCGACCGCGTTCGCGATGGAGGCGATCCCGCGCATCTCGCGCGCGCAGGCGATGGATGCGCTGTCCTCGCAGTCCAACGTCGCGGGCTACAAGTCCGTGCTGCTCGCCACGCAGCACATCGGGCGCTTCTTTCCGATGATGATGACCGCGGCCGGCACCGTCCCGCCCGCGCGAGTGCTGGTGCTCGGCGCCGGCGTCGCGGGCCTGCAGGCGATCGCGACCGCGCGGCGGCTGGGCGCCCAGGTCACCGGCTACGACGTCCGCGCGGCCGTCGCCGAGCAGGTGCAGTCGCTCGGCGCGGCGTTTCTGGAGCTCGAGGCCGGCAAGGGCGCAGAGGGCGAGGGCGGCTACGCTCGCGAGCTCACCGACGAGGAGAAGGCCGCCCAGCAGACCGAGCTCGCCGACAAGATCGCGACCTTCGACGTCGTCATCACGACGGCGCTCGTGCCGGGGCGGCGCGCGCCGATCCTCGTCACCGCGCGCAGCGTCGAGAAGATGAAGGCCGGCAGCGTCATCGTCGATCTCGCGGGCGAGTCGGGCGGCAACTGCGAGCTGACCGAGCCGGGTGAGGTCGTCGTCAAGCATGGCGTCACGATCGTCTCGCCGCTGAACCTGCCCGCGACGATGCCCGAGCACGCCTCGGCGCTGTATTCGCGCAACGTGCAGTCGCTGCTCGAGCTGTTCGTCGACGACGAGGGCGCCCTGAACCTCGACTTCGACGACGAGATCGTCGCGGGCGCCTGCATCACGCGCGATGGCCAGATCGTGCATGCGGGGGCCAAGAAGGCCGTCGAGGCGGCGGAGGGCAAGAGCGAGCCGCCCGCGCCCGCGGAGCTTGCGGCGAAGCCCAAGGGCGAGGAGCCCGTGGATCCCGAGCCCGCCACGCCCGAGCCCAAGGACGAGGCATAGGCATGGACCTCACGACGATCACCCTGATCGCGGCCGAGGCGGCCGAGACCTCCGGCGGCAGCCGCCTGCTGACCGAGATCGCGATCCTGCTGCTGGCCGCGTTTGTCGGCTTTCAGGTCATCTCGAAGGTGCCCAACACGCTGCACACGCCGCTGATGTCGGGCACGAACGCGATCCACGGCATCGTCCTGCTCGGCGGGCTGATCGCGATCGCGCACGCCGACGGCTTTCTCAGCCGCGCGCTGATCCTCGTCGCGATCATCTTCGGCACGATCAACGTCATCGGCGGCTTTCTCGTGACCGATCGCATGCTCAGCATGTTCAAGCGCAAGCCGGAGCCCAAGCCCGACGACACCGAGGCGAAGTCATGAGCATCGCGACGATCTTCCTGCAGGACCCGAACTTCATCGTCGCCGCGTACATCCTCGCGTTCAGTCTCTTCATCATGGGCCTCGCGCGGCTCACGAGTCCGACGACGGCCGTGCGGGGCAACAAAATCGCCGCCGTCGGCATGCTCGTCGCGGTCATCGCGACCCTGCTCGATCCCGCGCTGGACGGCGCGGATTACCTGCTGATTCTCGTCGGCCTCGTGATCGGCACGGCGGTCGGCATCCCCTCTGCGCGCAACGTGAAGATGACCGCGATGCCGCAGATGGTCGCGCTCTTCAACGGCGTCGGCGGCGGCGCGGTGGCGCTGATCGCGTGGGTCGAGTTTCGCCAGGGCTTCGAGCTCGGAGACGACCTCGCCGTCGGCATCCCGCTGCTGTTCGGCGCGATCATCGGGTCGATCTCCTTTTGGGGCTCGAACATCGCCTTCGGCAAGCTCCAGGGCCTGATCTCGGGCAGCCCCGTGAAGATCCCGGGCGGCCTGTTTGTCAACATCGCCCTGCTGCTCGTCGCGATCGGGGCGTCGGTCGCGATCCTCACGGGCTCCGAGACCGAGGGCCTGTTCGTCCTCGTCCTCGTCGCGGCCGGCATCCTCGGCAACCTCGCGGTGCTGCCGATCGGCGGTGCCGACATGCCGGTCGTGATCTCGACGCTCAACGCGTTCACGGGCCTCAGCGCCGCGGCCGCGGGGATCGCGCTGCACAACACCGCGCTGATCGTCGCCGGCATGATCGTCGGCGCCTCCGGCACGATCCTCACCGACCAGATGGCCAAGGCGATGAACCGCTCGATCGGCTCGGTGCTGCTGGGCGGTTTCGGAGGCGAGGCGCCGGCCATCGAGGGTGGGGGCGGCGAGACCGGCGGCACGGTGCGCTCGACGAGCGCAGCGGACGTCGCGATCCTGATGAACTACGCGCGCCAGGTCGTCGTCGTGCCGGGCTACGGAATGGCGGTCGCGCAGGCCCAGCACGCGGTGCGCGAGATGGCCAAGGAGCTCGAAAAGCGCAACATCGAGGTCAAGTACGCGATCCACCCGGTCGCGGGCCGCATGCCCGGGCACATGAACGTCCTGCTCGCCGAGGCCGACGTGCCCTACGACCAGCTCAAGGAGATGGACGACATCAACCCGGAGTTCGGCCGCACGGACGTCGCGCTCGTGATCGGCGCCAACGACGTCACGAACCCCGACGCGCGCCTCAAGGCCGACTCGCCGATCTACGGCATGCCGATCCTCAACGTCGACGAGAGCAAGCAGATCATCGTCCTCAAGCGCTCGATGGCATCGGGCTTCGCGGGCATCGAGAACCCGCTCTTCCACAACGAGAAGACCCAGATGCTGTTCGGCGACGCGAAGGCGAGCGTCGCCGAGATCACGGCGGAGCTCGGCCAGCTGTAAGCCGGGGCGCACCCGCCGCACCGCAATCCGGCGCGCAGAGGCATGCGCAGGGACCCAAACGGGCACAGATCGCTCATGGGATCCTTCGCATCGTCGTCACGCCGCCGCGCGAGCGCCGTCGCCGTCGCCGTGGCCGCCGCAGCATTGGTGGCGTCGGGCACGGCCCTCGCCGCCGCCCCGCCCACGATCCTGACCGCGGGCATCGACGCCTCCGACCATCTGTACGCCACCTGGAAGCTCGGCGTTGGCACGACCTACGACCACGTCGGCTTTGCGACACGCCCCGAGCCCGACCCGCTGCAGCCCGGGTTCTTCATCTCCGCGAACGTCGCGGCGTTCGGCTGCCCGATCCCGCCGGACACCTGCACGGGCACGCCGTCCTCGACGTCCTTCCGATCCAGCGGCCCGGTCGCGCGCGACCGGCGCTACTTCGTCAAGGTCACCGCGCTCGCGGGCAAGGGCGACTACGCGACCTCCCCTGTCTGGGTCATCGACGAGACCAAGCCGCAGCGCGGCGGCAAGCCCCCGAGCGGCCCCGCGCAGCCCACGAACGTCCCGGTCGCCGGCAGGCCGTCCATCCCCCCGCAGGTCCCGAGCGCGTCGATCGCCGTGTTGTCGCCGCCCACGACCGTGGGCGCGCTGCTGGCGTCGGGCGTCCGCGTGCGCGTGACCTGCAAGCGCGCTCCGTGCACCGCGGCCGCGTCGCTGGCGCGCAACGGTCGGCCGCTGACGCGCCGCGGCGCCCTGCTCGCCTCAGGCTCGACGCGCACGATCGTGTTGCGGCCGTCCGCGGCGACCGCCAGGCGCCTGCGCGCGCGTTCGCGCACGCGGCTGAAGATCAGCGCCACGGTGGCACAGAAGGGCAGGACCCAGCGCGTCTCGCGCCTGTTCACGGTTCGGCGGTAGCACGGGCACGCGCGCGCCGCCGCGGCGGCGCAGCGCGCAGGAAGAGCGCCGTCCGGCGCGTACCTAACGCGCATGCGCCCTTCCGTCTCCGTCGTGCTGGCCCTCGTGGCCGCGACGCTCGCCGCAGCGCCCGCCGCGATCGCGGCGGACCAGCCGACGATCCTGACCGCCGGCATCGACGCGGACGACCGGCTGCATGCGACGTGGAGCCTCGGCGCCGGCACGACGTACGAGCGCACCGCGTTTTCGACGAGCCCGGCCGTCAACCCGTTTCTGGCGGGCTTCTTTCTCGCCGAGGATTTCGCCGACTTCGACTGCGCGGGCGAGAAGGGCTGCACCGGCCTGGCTTCGGGAACGTCCTACACCGGCAGCTACCCCGTCGCACGCGACCGCCGCTACTTCGTCACGGTCACCGCCGGCGCCGAGAAGGACCGGCAGCTGACGTCCGCGATGTGGGTCATCGACGAGGCCAAGCCGCTGATCACCGGGGATGCGCCGGGGGGCGACCCCCACCGGCCGACGCGCAGCCCGGCCGGTGGGCGGCTGCTGAGCGGCGCGCCCGACTCGTCGCTCACGGTGCTCAGGCTGCCGCGCCGCGCGGCCGGCGTCATGCGCGCCGGTGTCCGGGTCCGCGTGCGCTGCAGCACCTCCTGCGACGTCGACCTGCGGCTGTCGCTCGGCAAGCGGACGCTCGTGCGCAGAACCGGCCGCCTGCCCGCCGGCGCGTCGCGGCTGCTCCCCTTCGCGCCGGGGCGGGCGCTCTGGCCGACCCTGCAGGCTCGTCCACGTCAGCGCCTGCGCATCGCCGGAACGGTGACGCCCCTCGGAGGGCTGACCGAGAAGGTCTCGCGCACGTTCACCGTCCGACGCTGACGAGCGCCGGCACGGTCCGACCCACCCGGCTCGCGCCATGCCTGCTCGGCCTTGCGCATGCCGGGGGACCGGAACGCTGTCACTGCTCGGAAGGACCGGATCGGACGACTCCGGGTGCTGCTCTCTTGATCGGCAGTCGCCGGCGCGAGCTTGAGCAGGATCGCCCGGGTGACGCGCGCTGCGAGCGGATTTCGCGCCGGCAGCCGGGCGCCGCCCGCGGCGTACCGCGCGGCGCCGGGGGCAGCGCGTGCCAGACTGGCGCCGATGATCGCCCGCGCCGACGCTCTCGAGGCCCTGGCCTCCGAGACGTTCGACGTCGTCGTCATCGGCGGCGGCATCACCGGCGCCGGCGTCGCATTCGACGCCGCCACGCGCGGCTACAGCGTCGCCCTCGTCGAGCGCGCGGACTACGCGGCGGGCACCTCGAGCCGGTCGTCGAAGCTCGTCCACGGCGGGCTGCGCTACCTGCAGAACTTCGACCTCGGGCTCGTCCGCGAGGCGCTGCTCGAGCGCCAGCTGATGGTCGCGCTGGCGCCGCATCTCGTGCGCCCGCTGCCGCTGGTCGTGGCCGCGTTCGAGGGCGAGCGGCCGGACCGCCGCACCGGCGTCGGCCTGAACCTCTACGACGTCATGTCGGTCGAGCGCCTGCGCCGTCCGACGCGTCCGCGGCTGCGCCACCGGGGCGCCGCGGCGGCGCCGACCGCCGCCGGCGACTTCTCCGAGTGGAGCCCCGAGCGCCATCGCGTCATCTCCGGCGAGGAGGTGCTCGAGCTCGTGCCCGCGCTCGCCGCGCGCGAGCCGACCTCCGGCTACCTCTTCTATGACTGCCAGACCGACGACGTGCGGCTCGTGCTGACCGTGCTCGGCGAGGCCGAGCGCTTTGGCGCGGTCTGCGCCAACGGCGTCGACGTCACCGAGCTCGTGCGCGACGGCGCAGGCCGCGCCGCCGGCGTGCGCGTGCGCGAGCAGCGCGGCGGCGAGGAGTTCGTCGTGCGCGCCGCGAACGTCGTCAACGCGACCGGGGTGTGGGCCGACCGCCTGCGCCCGCAGGAGCTGCACGACGAGGCGGAGGTCCCGCGCATCCGTCCGAGCCGCGGCACGCACATCACGCTGCGCCACGAGGACCTGCCGCTGGCGGCCGGCGGCGCGATCGTGCCCGCCGGCGGCGGGCGCACGATCTTCGCGCTGCCGTGGCTCGGGCGCACGCTGCTGGGCACGACCGACAACGACTTCGAGGGCCCGCTGGACGACCACCACGTGCCGCCGGCCGCGGGGGACATCGCCTACCTGCTCGACGCCGCGAACGACTACTTCCAGACGTCGCTGGTACCCGCCGACCTGACCGGCGCTTATGCCGGCGTGCGACCGCTGATCTCGACCGGCGACCCGAAGAAGTCCGTCGACATCTCGCGCAAGGCGGAGCTCTACGAGACCTCCAGCGGGATGGTCACGATCACCGGCGGCAAGCTCACGACGTGGCGGCGGATGGCGAAGATGACCGTCGACCGGCTCGTCGACCGCGAGGCGCGCGACGCGCCGTGCCGTACGCACGAGATCCCGCTCGGCGCGGTGGTCGCGGTCGCCGACCTGCCGCGCGTCGCGGGCGTGCCGTCGACGGCCTATCCGGCGCTTGCCGGACGCTACGGGCACGCCGCGCACGACGTGCTCGCCGTGGCGCGCGAGCGTGCGGAGCTCGCCGCGCCGATCGTGCCGGGGCTGCCCGACCTGCTCGCGGAGGTCGTCTTCGCGGCGCGCCGCGAGCAGGCGCGCTCGCTCGGCGACGTGCTGCTGCGGCGCACGCGCCTGGGGCTGCTCGCGGGCCGCGAGATCCTCGCCGCGGGCGATGCCGCGCGGCGCGTCGCCGAGGCGCTGGCGCCCGAGCTCGGCTGGGATGGCGAGGCGATCGTCGCCCAGCTGCGCACGTGGGAGGCGGAGGCAACTGCCGAAGGCGTCGTCGGCAGTGCGTAACCTTGCGCGCCTTCGCTGCATGAGCGGCCCTCTCCGGCCGCGCCCGTCCACAGCCTGCCCGACAAGGAGCTCCTTGCGCGACTCGATGCGCCGTCTGCCGATCCTCGCTCTCGCCGCCGCCGCGTTGCTGGCGGGCATATGGAGCAGCTCGGCTCAGGCCGCGTTCTTCCTCGGCGACGCGATCGACGGACCTCCCTCGGACGTGCGCGCGCTCGGCGACCTCGACCTCGCGCGCGACGGCACGGGCGCGATCGTCTGGGTTCGGGCCGTCGACGGCGTCGATCACGTCTTCGCCTCGCGCTTCACGGCCGGGGCCTTTCAGCCGGCTGAGCGCCTCGACGCGGCGCTGCCCGGCCCGAGCTCGCAGCCGATGGTCGGAGCCGCCGACAACGGCCGGCTCGTGATCGTCTTCGCCAACGCGGGCACGATCTACGGGGTCGTGCGCCCGGCCGGTCAGCCGTTCTCGGCTCCCGTCCCCTTCGGGCCTGGCATCGACCCGGCGGTCGACCTCTCGATCAACGGCACGGCGTACGCGTCCTACACGTCGTCGGCCGATGTCCGGCTCGTGCGCCTGGACCGGCGGACGAACGCCTGGGCGGGGCTGCCGCAGCCGGCCGACGTCGATCCGGCCCGCGCCGCCGGGGTCGGCAGCGGACGCTCGAAGGTCGCGATCTCCGCGGACGGCGTCGGGGTCGTGACGTGGGGCGAGGGCGGGCACGTCTTTGCGCGCAAGATGTTCAACACCGGCCTCTCCAACGCGCCGCAGGACCTGACGCCGCCGGTCTTCGAGGGCCGCATCCCGACGAGCTCCGACGTTCCGGACATCGATGCCGAGGACGACTCGAGCTACGCCTGGGTCGTCTTTCGCCAGGCCTTCGCCGACGGCGGCTCGCGGATCCTCGCGCGCCGCCAGCGCGGCACGGGGTTCGACCCGCCCGTCGCGGTCGACACCGGGGACGAGCCCGTCCGCGATCCGCGCATCGATCTCAACGGCCGCGGTCAGGGTCTCGCGACGATGGCCGGCGCCAACAGCGGGCAGCCGATGTCGGCGCTGATCGACCTGCGCGACGCGTTTCGGCCCGGCGGGCGAATCCTCGGGCCGAGCTCCGTCAGCCCGGTGGCGGTGCCGACGATGTCCGAGAACAACACGTCGTTTCTCGGCGCCATCCTGTCGTCCGGCGGCCCTCCCTCGGTCGGCGTTCGCACGTACGACAGCGACAAGCGCCCGAGCGACACGACGCTGTCGCGTCCCGAGCTCGGGCCGGTCAACTCGGGGCTCGGCTTCGACGTGGCCAGCGACCGCGGAGGCGGCGCGATCTTCGCGTGGGTGCAGGGCGCAGCGGGCGACCGCAAGCTCGTCACCGGCTACTTCGACCGCCCGCCCGGGACCTTCCCCGGCCACACCTCCGCGCGCTGCTGTCGCGGCCCGGTGCCGACGCTGACGTGGCAACCGGCGTTCAACCTGTGGGGCGCCGTGCGCTACGAGGTGCTCGTCGACGGCAAGCTCGTCGGGGGGTCGGCGACCGCGACGCTGGCGCTCACGACGCCGCTGGCGGGCGGGACGCACACCTGGCAGGTCCGCGCGATCGACATCCGCGGCCAAGTGACGCCCTCGAAGACCAAGACCTTGCGCATCGACAGCCGCCGGCCGTTGCTGTCGGTCGGCTACAAGCGCAAGAAGCGCATCGTGACGCTCAGCGCGCGTGGGCGCGACGACACGCAGAACGGCCGCTTCGCGTCGGGCATCGCGCGCGTCGTGATCTCGTGGGGAGATCGCTCGCGGGTCACGACCGCGCGCTCCTCCGTGCGCACCTCCCACCGCTACCCGCGCCCCGGTGACTACGTGCTGAAGGTCATTGCCCGCGACAGGGCCGGGAACGAGCGCGTCAACACGCGCACGGTGCGCGTGGGCTAACGTTCTCGTCTACGAGTCGCCGGCCGCTGTCCAACGCGGCCGGACGCCCACCGACGAAACCACTGGAGGACCCATGTCAGTCATCTCTCGCTCCGCCCTGGAGTCAAGCTCGCTCGCCGACCTGCACGAGATCGCCTCGGAGCTCGGTCTGGACGGCTATCGCCGCCTGCGCAAGGCCGACCTCATGCTCTCGATCATCGAGCGCCAGGGCGGCGACCCCGACGCCGCGCCCGACGAGGACGTCGTCGTCGCGGCCACGACCAACGGCGACACCGAGGCCGTGGCCGAGCCCGGCGCCGAGGACGGCGCCGACGACAAGCCCGCGCGGCGCTCGCGCCGCGGCGGCCGCGGCCGCTCGCGCACCCGTGACCGCGACCCGGGCGACACCGAGGACGAGCAGGAGGCCGCGGCCGACGCGACGCCCGCCGTCAGCGCCCGCTCCGGCCGGCCGCCGCGTTCGGCGCGCGAGAACGACGCTCCGCGTGGCGACCGCGAGCCGCGCGAGCGCGACCGGGGCGGCGAGCGCGACCGTGGCGGCGACCGCGACCGTGGCGGCGACCGCGAGCGCGTGGCCGCCCCGTCGGCGGAGGACAAGGACGTCACGGGCACCGTCGAGCTGCTGCCCAACGGCTCGGGCTTTCTGCGCGTCGCGCCGCCCGAGCCCTCCGACGACGACGTCTACATCTCGGCCGCGCAGGTGCGCCGCTGCGAGCTCGTGTCCGGCGACGAGGTCGGCGGCCCGGTGCGCGCGCCGCGCCGCTCGGAGCGCTACCCGTCGCTGATCCGCGTCGACACGATCAACGGCCGCTCGGCCGACGAGGTGTCCGAGGGCACGAAGTACGACGACCTGCCGTGCAGCTACGCGACGGAGCGGATGGCGCTGGACTCCGAGGACGCGACGCTCAAGGCGATCGAGTGGCTGACGCCGCTCGGCCGCGGCTCGCGCGTCGCGATCGTCGGCGGCGCGCGCTCCGGCAAGACCGAGGCGCTGCGCCGCCTCGCGGGCGCGCTGTCGCGCCAGCCGGAGCTCGAGTGCTCCGTCGTGCTCGCCGGCGTGCGCCCCGAGGAGCTTCAGGACTGGAAGTCCGGCGCGCTGCAGCCCGTGTGCGAGCTGACGCTCAGCGCGGCGGCCGAGGCCCATGGCCAGGCGATCGAGCGCACGATCGAGACCGGCCGGCGCGTCGCCGCGCGCGGCGGTCACGCCGTCGTGCTGATCGACACGCTCGAGTACGTCCCGGCGCCGCTCGCGCGGCGCGCGCTGGCGGCGGCGCGCAACATCGTCGACGGCGGCTCGCTGACGGTCGTCGCGACGGCGCGCGCGCCGCTGGGCGGCGAGACCACGGTCATCGCGCTGGATGCCGATCTCGCCGGCAGCGGGCGGATCCCGGCGCTGGACCTCGCCGCCAGCGGCACGGTGCGCCCGGAGCTGCTCGTGGGGGAGAAGGGCGCCAAGGCGATCGCCGAGGCGCGCGCCACCGCGATCTCAGGCTAGCGGTGGGTCAGCGCACCGGTGCTCAGCGCGCGCAGGACTACCGCGGCACGTACGCGACCCGGTCCCAGGAGGGCTCGGGTGACAGCTCGATCGCCTCGCCGTCGCGGTCGGGCTGGACGTAGCCGAAGGTGTGCGTCTCGGCGTCGAAGGCGATGTCGAGCTCGCCCTCCTTGACGCGCTGATCAAGCCAGGCGGAGCGGAAGACGAGGCGTCGCAGCCAGTGCACGAGCGAGCGGTCCGAGGGGCCGCAGAGCTCGGGCCAGCAGTCGTTGACGTGCTCGCCGAGGGATGAGGCCGGGTCCTGGATCTCACCATTGACGGCGAGGTTCACGAGATCGTCGAGCTCGGTCTCCGCGAGGCGTCCGTGGACGAACCCGAGCTTCAGCGCCGCCTGCTCGCAGCGCTCGCTGAAATCGCGTTCGTTGAACGTGAAGCGCAGCTCCCCGTACTCGAGAACGAAGTCCTCCCCCGAGTCATAGTTTCCGCGTCGCTGAGTCTCGTCCATGCGCCCGTCGGCATCCTAGGTGCGAGTCCTTCCCCGGAGCCACGCTGCACGGGATGTTTCACCATCCGAGCTTCAGACGGCGTCCTGCATCGTCGTGGGGGGGCGAACTTCGGCGGCTCGCGGCCTATACGAGGCATGACCGATGACGACGCCGCAACGATTCTGCTCGTCGAGGACGACGACGCCACGCGCACGTTCCTCGCCGACAACCTCTCCGCCGACGGCTACGACCTGCTCGTCGCCGACTGCGTCTCCGATGGCCTGCGCCTGCTGGAACGCAAGTTTCCCGACCTCGCCCTCGTCGACCTCGGGCTGCCCGACGCCAGCGGCTATGAGCTGCTGCGCCGCGTCAGGGCCGCCGACGGCGTCGCGAGCCGCGTCGACCCCGACACGCCGCTGATGGTGCTCAGCGGGCGCGCGAGCGAGCTCGACCGCGTGCGCGGCTTCGATCGCGGGGCGGACGACTACGTCTGCAAGCCGTTCTCCTATCCCGAGCTGCGCGGCCGCGTCGCCGCGCTGCTGCGCCGCGCCGACCACCGCCGGACACGCGGCCACCTGCGCGCCGGCGAGCTCGAGGTCGATCCGGCCTCGCGCGAGGTCCACCTGCGCGGCGACCGCGTCGCGCTCTCCCAGAAGGAGTTCGCGCTGCTGCGTGCGCTCGTCGCGGAGCCCAGCCGGGTCTTCACGAAGGAGGAGCTGCTGCGCTCGATCTGGGGCTACCGCGCGATCGGCTCGACGCGCACGCTCGACTCGCACGCCTGCCGCCTGCGCCAGAAGCTCGGCCTGCACGGCGACCGCTACGTGGTCAACGTCTGGGGCGTGGGCTATCGGCTGCTCGACGCCGCGGCGCCGGCGCACGAGCGCGCCGCAGGATTC